>VFQP010000065.1_pt1 | contig 314341 bp, 289 predicted proteins | sample 3512351 | NCBI WGS metagenome assembly VFQP01 (sample SAMN10412372, study PRJNA504923) | tailings metagenome | isolation source: Relicate 1 Philex TSF1 revegetated site | place: Philippines: Tuba, Benguet | collected 2017-08-29
TTCCGCAACCGCGGCTCGATCGCGGTCGAAGACGTCAACATGATGAAGGGCTGACAGGTTCGCCATGTATCAAGCGATCGTCTTCCTTCCCCTCGTCGGCTTCCTGATCGCCGGCCTGTTCGGCCGGGCCATCGGCGCGCGCGCCTCGGAGGTCGTGACCACCAGCCTTCTCGGCATTTCCGCGCTTCTGTCGTGGTTCGCCTTCTACCAGGTCGGCTATGCCGGCCGGGGGACGACCGTCGAGCTGATGCAGTGGATTCATGCCGGCTCGCTCAACGTCTCGTGGACGCTGCGCATCGACACGCTGACCGCCGTCATGCTGGTGGTGGTGAACTCGGTCTCGTTTCTCGTCCACCTCTATTCGATCGGCTACATGAACGAGGATCCGCACCGGCCGCGCTTCTTCGCCTATCTGTCGCTGTTCACCTTCGCCATGCTGATGCTGGTGACGGCCAACGACCTCCTGCAGATGTTTTTCGGCTGGGAGGGCGTGGGTCTCGCCTCCTATCTGCTGATCGGATTCTGGTTCAAGAAGCCCTCCGCCAATGCCGCCGCGATGAAGGCCTTCGTGGTCAACCGCGTCGGCGACTTCGGCTTCGCACTCGGCATTTTCGGCCTCTACAAGCTGACCGGCTCGATCAGCTTCGATGCGGTGTTCGGCGCGGCGCAGGGCCTTGCCGGGCAGAAGATGGAGTTCCTCGGCTATCAGCTCGACGCGCTGACCGTCGTCTGCCTGCTCCTGTTCATGGGCGCCATGGGCAAGTCCGCGCAGTTCCTGCTGCACACCTGGCTTCCGGACGCCATGGAAGGACCGACGCCCGTCTCCGCGCTGATCCACGCCGCGACCATGGTCACCGCCGGCGTCTTCATGGTGGCGCGCCTGTCGCCGATCTTCGAATATTCGCCGACCGCGCTCACCGTGGTGATGTTCTTCGGCGCGACGACGGCCTTCTTCGCGGCGACCGTCGGCCTCGTGCAGAACGACATCAAGCGCGTCATCGCCTATTCGACCTGTTCGCAGCTCGGCTACATGTTCGTGGCGCTCGGGGCAGGGGCCTATTCGGTCGGCATCTTCCACCTGTTCACCCACGCCTTCTTCAAGGCGCTGCTGTTCCTCGGGGCCGGCTCGGTCATCCACGCGATGCACCACGAGCAGGACATCCGGCGGATGGGCGGGCTCGCCGGCCACATCAAGTTCACCTACGCGATGATGCTGATCGGCACGCTGGCGCTGACCGGCTTCGGTATTCCGTTCCTGCACATCGGCTTCGCCGGCTACCACTCCAAGGACGCGATCATCGAGGTCGCCTATGCCGCGCACAACGTCATGGGGCCCTACGCCTTCGCTCTGACGGTGGCCGCGGCCGCGATGACCTCGTTCTATTCGTGGCGCCTGATTTTCATGACGTTTCACGGCAAGCCGCGCTGGGCCGAGGCACATGGTCATCACGACGCTCACGCGGCTCACGGCCACGATGACGGCCATGGGCACGCCAAGGCGGGCGATCACGCGCATGCCCATGACGATCATGGTCATGGCCACCATGCGCATCAGCCGCACGAGAGCCCGCTGACCATGCTGGTGCCGCTCGGCGCGCTGGCGGTCGGATCGGTGGTGGCAGGTTTCCTCTTCGCGAAGAAGTTCGCTTACGAGGACGGCATCAAGTCGTTCTTCCGCGAGTCGATCTTCATGCGGCCGGAGAACCACATCATCCACGACTTCCATTCGGTGCCGGGATGGGTGCCGTGGACGCCGTTCGTGATGATGGCGCTCGGTTTCGTGCTCGCCTGGTACATGTACATCAAGGCGCCGCACGTGCCGGCCGACCTCGCCCGCCGGCATCAGGGCCTGTACCAGTTCCTGCTCAACAAGTGGTATTTCGACGAGCTCTACGACCGCATCTTCGTGCGGCCGGCGCAGTGGCTCGGCCGCTTCTTCTGGAAGAAGGGCGATGGCTGGCTGATCGACGGCTTCGGCCCCGACGGCATCGCGGCGCGCGTGGTCGACGTCACGCGCGGCGTGGTCCGCCTCCAGACCGGCTACGTCTATCACTATGCCTTTGCCATGCTGATCGGGGTCGCAGCGCTCGCCACCTGGTTCATGTTCTCCGGCGGCGTGGCGGGGAGCCACTGATGTCCAACGCTCCGATCCTGTCGATCATCACCTTCCTGCCGCTGCTCGGCGCGCTGTTGATCCTGATGGTGCGCGGCGACGATGCCGCCGCCAAGCGCAACATCCGCATGATCGCGCTGTTCGCAACGGGGGTGACCTTCGGCCTGTCGCTGATCCCGGTGGCGCTGTTCAATCCCGGCACGGCGGAGTTCCAGTTCGTCGAGCGGGCGAACTGGCTCGGCGGCGTCATCTCCTACCGGATGGGCGTCGACGGCATCTCGCTGCCGCTGATCATCCTGACCACCTTCCTCATGCCGTTCTGCATCCTCGCCTCCTGGGAGGCGATCGATACGCGCGTGAAGGAATACATGGTCGCCTTCCTCGTGCTGGAAACGCTGATGATCGGCGTGTTCTGCGCGCTGGATATCGTGCTGTTCTACCTGTTCTTCGAGGCCGGCCTCATCCCGATGTTCCTGATCATCGGCATCTGGGGCGGCAAGCGGCGCATCTACGCCTCGTTCAAGTTCTTCCTCTACACGCTGCTCGGCTCGGTCCTGATGCTGCTCGCCATCATGGCGATGATCTGGACGGCGGGGACGAGCGACATCGCCGAACTGATCAAGCAGGGACCGACCGTCTTCTCGCGCGACATGCAGTTCTGGCTGTGGATCGCCTTCTTCGCCTCCTTCGCGGTGAAGATGCCGATGTGGCCGGTCCACACCTGGCTGCCTGACGCGCACGTCGAGGCGCCGACCGCCGGTTCGGTGATCCTTGCCGGCGTGCTCCTGAAGATGGGCGGCTACGGCTTCCTGCGCTTCTCGCTGCCGATGTTCCCGGAGGCGAGCCAGTTCTTCGCGCCCTTCGTATTCACCCTGTCGGTGATCGCCATTGTCTACACCTCGCTGGTGGCGATGGTGCAGGAGGACATCAAGAAGCTGATCGCCTATTCGTCGGTCGCGCATATGGGCTTCGTGACCATGGGCATCTTCGCCGGCAACGCCGAGGGCATCCAGGGCGCCATGTTCCAGATGGTCTCGCACGGCATCGTGTCGGGCGCGCTGTTCCTCTGCGTCGGCGTCGTCTACGACCGCATGCATACCCGCGAGATCGCGGCCTATGGCGGCCTCGTGAACCGCATGCCGGTCTATGCGGTGATCTTCATGATCTTCACCATGGCCAATGTAGGACTGCCCGGCACGTCCGGCTTCGTCGGCGAGTTCCTGACGCTGATCGGTGCGTTCAAGGCCTCGACCAAGGTCGCCTTCCTCGCCTGTTTCGGCCTGATCCTCTCCGCCTGCTACGCGCTCTGGCTCTACTGGCAGGTGATCTGGGGCGAGTTGACCAAGCCGGCGCTGAAGTCGATCGCCGACGTCGACCGGCGCGAGATCGTCATCCTGGTCCCGCTGGTGGTGCTGACGATCCTGCTCGGCATCTATCCGAAACCGGTGCTCTCGACCTCGGAGGTCGCGGTCAATGCGCTGGTCGAAACCTATAACCAGGCCAATGCCGCCGCGGGCAGGACCGCTGCGGCGGCGCCGCGCTGACGGACGCCCATGATGAACGCTCCGCTGCTCGATCTCGTCCCCGCCATCCCCGAGCTGATGCTCGCGGGCGGCGCCATGCTGCTGCTCATGTACGGCGTCTTCACCGGCGAGCGCTCCGCCCGTGTCGTCACCTTCGCCTCCGTCGTGCTGCTGATCGCCGCTGCCGTCGCCGCCCTGACCATCGGCGGCGCGCCGCGCCTGACCTTCGGCGGCTCCTTCGTGTTCGACGCCTTCGCGCGCTTCATGAAGGCCTTCGCCTTCCTCGGTGCGGCTGCGGCGCTGGTCCTGTCGCACGACTATCTCAGGCGCGAGCGGGTTGAGAAGTTCGAGTTCCCGATCCTCATCCTGCTGTCGACCGCCGGCATGGGCATCCTGATCTCGGCCAACGACCTGATCGCGCTCTATATGGGCCTCGAGCTCATGTCGCTGGCGCTCTACGTCATCGCCTCGATCCATCGCGACAATACCCGCTCGACCGAAGCGGGCCTGAAGTACTTCGTCCTCGGCGCGCTGTCCTCGGGCATGCTGCTCTATGGCTGCTCGCTGATCTACGGCTTCACCGGCACCGTGTCCTTCACCGGCATAGCTGCCGCTGTGAAGGCGGGCCCGGTGGGCCTTGGTCTCGTGTTCGGCCTCGTCTTCCTGATCGCGGGCCTTGCCTTCAAGGTCTCGGCCGTGCCGTTCCACATGTGGACGCCGGACGTCTACGAGGGCGCGCCGACGCCGGTCACCGCCTTCTTCGCGGCGGCGCCGAAGGTCGCGGCCATCGCCATCTTCTGCCGCGCCATGACGACGGGTTTCCCCGGCGCGACGCCCCAGTGGCAGCAGATCGTGGTCTTCGTTTCGGTCGGCTCCATGCTGCTCGGCGCTTTCGCGGCCATCGGCCAGACCAATATCAAGCGCCTGATGGCCTATTCGTCCATCGGCCATATGGGCTTCGCGCTGGTGGGTCTTGCCGCCGGCACGGCCAACGGCGTGCAGGGCGTCGCGGCCTATATCGCCATCTACATGATCATGACGCTCGGCACCTTCGCCTGCATCATCGCGATGCGGCGCGGCGACGAGCCGGTCGAGACCATCGATGATCTCGCCGGCCTCTCGCGCACCAATCCGATGATGGCGGCGGCGCTGGCGGCACTGCTGTTCTCGCTGGCCGGCATTCCGCCGCTCGCGGGCTTCTTCGCCAAGTTCTACGTCTTCTCGGCGGCCATCGAGGCCAAGCTCTACACGCTCTCGGTGATCGGCGTGCTGGCGAGTGTGGTCGGCTGCTACTACTACCTGCGCATCGTCAAGCTGATGTATTTCGACGAGCCGAAGCCCGCCTTCGCGCCGGTGCGGACCGAACTGAAGTTGGTGCTGGCGGCCTCGGCCCTGTTCAACACGCTGTTCGTGATCTATCCCGCGCCGCTGGTTGCTGCGGCCGGCGCGGCCGCGCGCGCACTGTTCTGATCTGGTGCCGGCGCTTTCCGATACCGCCACGGCGGCAGGCTTCCATCTGGTCCATCTCGCCGAGACCGGATCGACCAATGCGGAAGCGCTCGCCGCAGGCGCAGCTGGCGAGACCCGGCCGACCTGGTTCGTCGCCGACCGGCAGACCGCAGGGCGGGGCCGGCGCGGACGGGCCTGGACCTCCGAGACCGGCAATCTCTTCGCGTCGCTGCTGATCGCCGACCCGGCGCCGGCCCCCCGCATCGCGGAACTCTGTTTCGTGGCCGCGCTGGCGCTGGACGACGCTCTACTGGCGCTGGAGCCGGAACTCGAGCGCCGTTTCAAACTCAAATGGCCCAATGACGGGCTTCTGGACGGGGCCAAGCTCGCCGGCATCCTCGTCGAGGCGACGACGCGCGGGATCGCGACGCAGGCGGTCATCGGCATCGGCGTCAATGTCGCGCATCATCCCGGCGACACGCCCTATCCCACCACCTCGCTAGCCGCCGCCGGCATCGCCGCCGGGCGCGATGCCGTATTCTCGGCGCTGTCGCGCTCCATGGTGACCGCGCTCGCCATCTGGAACCGCGGCAAGGGCTTCGACCTTATCCGTGCGGGATGGCTGGCGCGGGCCTACGGGCTTGGCGGGCCCATGGTGGTGCGCGCCGACGACAAGCGCTCCGAAGGCGTCTTCGTCGGTCTCGACGGGCAGGGGCGGCTGATCCTCGACACGCCGGACGGCCGGCAATTCCTCAACGTCGGCGAGGTCGTACCCGTCGTCTCCGGAGCGCTCAACTGATGGCACGCGGCAAGCGTCCTCCCGCCAACGAGGCCAGCCCCAGGGGCGCCGGCGCCAAGCCGCAGGCGCGGCCGAAGGCGCCGCGCGGTTCGGCGGAAGAATTCGTCTTCGCCCCGCTCGGTGGCGTCGGCGAGATCGGCATGAACCTGTCGCTCTACGGCTTCGGCACGCCGGCCAAGAAGGACTGGATCGCGGTTGATTGCGGCGTCGCCTTTGCGGGACCGGAACTGCCGGGCATCGACCTCGTGATGCCGGACCCCTCGTTCATCGAGGGCGAGAAGAAGCGCCTGCGCGCGCTGATCATTACCCACGCGCACGAGGACCATATCGGCGCGGTGGCGGATCTCTGGCCGCGGCTCGGCTGCCCGATCTACCTGACGCCCTTCGCCGCCGCGATGCTGGAGGCCAAGCGGCTTTCGGAGGCCGGTGCGCCGAAAATCCCGATCCGGGTGATCCGGCCGGGCGAGCGCATCGAGCTCGGCCCCTTCGCCTTCGAAATGATTTCGGTGGCGCACTCGATCCCGGAATCGACGGCGCTCGCCATCACCTCGCCGCTCGGCACCGTCGTCCATACCGGCGACTGGAAGATCGATCCGACGCCGGTGCTCGGCGAGAAGACCGACGAGGCGCGGTTCCGCGCTTTGGGCGATGCCGGCGTTCTCGCCATGATCGGCGATTCCACCAATGCCATCCGCGAGGGCTCGTCCCCCTCCGAAGCGAATGTCGCGCTGGAGCTCGAAAAGATCATCGCCGCCGCGAAGGGCAGGGTGGCGGTCACCACCTTCGCCTCCAATGTCGGACGCATCCGGGCGGTCGCACAGGCGGCGATGCGCGCGGACCGGCAGGTCGTGCTGGTCGGCCGCGCCATGGAGCGCGTCATCACCATCGCGCGCGAGCAGGGCATGCTGGAGGGCATCCCGCCCTTCGTCTCGGTCGAATCCTACGGCTACCTGCCGCGCGACAAGGTCGTGGCGGTGCTCACCGGCAGCCAGGGCGAGCCGCGCGCCGCGCTGGCGCGGGTCTCCAACGACGACCATCCGGAAGTGACGCTGACTCCCGGCGACACGGTGGTTTTCTCCTCGCGCACCATTCCCGGCAACGAGAAGGCCGTCGGCAACATCATCAACGGTCTCGTCAAGCAGGGCGTCCACATCATCACCGACCGCGACGCGCTGGTGCATGTCTCCGGCCATCCGCGCCGCGGCGAAATGGAAGAGATGTATCGGTGGGTCCGCCCGCAGATCGCCGTGCCGGTCCATGGCGAGCCCTATCACATGGCCGAGCATGCGGCGCTGGCGAAGCGCATGGGCGTGAAGGAGGTCATCCTCGCCAATGACGGCGACATGATCCGCCTCGCGCCCGGCGAGCCCGATGTCGTGGACGCGCTGCCGGCCGCGCGCCTGCTGAAGGACGGCTACCTCCTGATCGAAGAGGCGAGCCGCGTCGTGCCGGAGCGGCGCAAGCTTTCCTTCGCCGGCATCGTCTCGGTCGCCATCGCGATGGACGAGCGTGGCGTCGTGGTCGGCGAGATCCAGATGGACATGGCCGGCGTGCCCGAGCAGGACGCGATGGGCGAGGACCTCGCCGAACTCGTCGAGGAGACGGTGCTCGACTGCGTCGAGGGCCTGCCGCGCGCGCGCCGGCGCGACCCCGACGCCGTTGCCGAGAGCGTCACCCGCGCCATTCGCGGCACGCTCAATGCACGATGGGGCAAAAAGCCGATGTGCCATGTGCTGGTGGTGACGGTATAGGCAATAGGCAATGGGCAGTTGGCAATCGGTGGATTGGCGCCGTATCGACCGACTGCCGACTGCCGACTGCCGACTGCCGACTGCCGACTGCCGACTGCCGACTGCCGAGGAGCTTTTCATGATCGGACGCCTCAACCACGTCGCCATCGCCGTGCGCGACATCGAAAAGGCGAGCGCGCTCTATCGCGATACGCTCGGAGCCAAGGTGACGCCGCCGGTGGATCAGCCGGCGCATGGCGTGACCGTCGTCTTCGTCGAACTGCCGAACACCAAGATCGAGTTCCTGCAGCCGCTTGGCGCAGACAGCCCGATCGCGAAGTTCCTCGACAAGAACCCGGACGGCGGCATTCATCACGTCTGCTACGAGGTCGACGACATCCTCGCGGCGCGCGACCGCCTGAAGGCGCAGGGCGCGCGCGTTCTGGGCGACGGGAACCCGAAGATCGGCGCTCACGACAAGCCGGTGCTGTTCCTGCACCCGAAGGACTTCAACGGTACGCTGGTGGAGCTCGAACAGGCATGAGCCTCGGCGCCTCTGTCGCGATCTATTTCATCATCTGGTGGCTGGTGCTGTTCGCGACCCTGCCGTTCGGGGTCCGCTCGCAGATCGAGGCCGGCGAGGTGACGGAAGGGACCGAGCATGGCGCTCCGCACCAGCACCACATGGTGCGCAAGGTTATCTGGACGACCGCCATTTCAGCCGTGCTCTTCGCGCTCTACTACGCGAACTACACCACCGGCTTCATCACGCTGGACGATATTCCGCTGCTGCCGCGCGGTCCCAATCTCTAATTATCGCAAGGCATTGTCGGAACTGCGCGCGCCGCAAGGGGAGCTACGTATTCTCCCGGAGGCCCCCGGCTGCACTTTTTTTCGCCAATTGATGCCCAACTTGGTGACAAACCATTTTCCCTCGTCTAGCGTCCATTTGCTGCAAGAAAGAGACCGCCTTCAAACGACGAAGCAAGGTCTCGTGGCTCAGGTCTTGGGAGGAAGACCCCTGAGAAAGTATCCCGCCGGGATGCGATCGAGGGTTACAAAAAACGGAAACGACAGGCGCGACTTCCGCGACATCGATTTTCGAAGCATTGCCTGGAAAAGGCGGGATCATCTGATCCCGCCTTTTCTTTTGGCGTTATGCGGCAAGGTGTTTCTGCATCCGGAAATTGGTCAGGACCGCACCACGCAGGGGCACCTGCTGCTCGGCAATCACCGCAAAGCCGCGACGGGCGAAGAAGGGCCGGGCGGTCAGGCTTGCCTCGGTGAAGAGGCGGGTCAGGCCCGCGGCCCGGGCCTGCCCCTCGATATGGGCGAGCAATGCCGCAGCGACGCCGCGGCCTCCATGGTCCGGAGAGACGAACATCATGTCGATGTGGCCGTCCGGCTCGAGATCGGAAAATCCGGCCATCGCTCCGTCGATCTCGGCGATGAAGGTCGGGCGGCTCGCCCGGCGTGCGGCCCAGGCGTCACGGTCCGGCGCGTCCGGCGCCCAGGTGCGAACCTGCTCGAGCGTGTAGTCGCGGCTCGCGGTCTCGCGGACGGCGCGTTTGAAGATGGCGATCAATCCGTCGAGGTCTTCGGGCCGGTAGCCGCGAATGGCGATGTCCGCATGCAAAGTCATGATTTCCCTGATGCCGTCATGGTTCCGGCTTGCCTCTGCCGGAGAAAAAAGGTCAAGTCCCGCCTCCCGCGCTGCCGTCGCGGCTATCATCTCCCCGGCCGAGGTCCCGATGCGTCTCTCCCGCTATTTCCTGCCCATCCTGCGCGAGACGCCGAAGGAAGCCGAGATCGTCTCCCACCGCCTGATGCTGCGTGCGGGCATGGTGCGGCAGGAATCAGCGGGCATCTATGCCTGGCTGCCGCTGGGCCTGCGCGTGCTCAACAAGGTGCAGAAGATCGTCCGCGAGGAGCAGGACCGCTCCGGCGCAGTCGAACTGCTGATGCCGACGATCCAGTCGGCGGATCTCTGGCGCGAGAGCGGCCGCTACGACGCCTACGGCAAGGAGATGCTGCGCATCCGCGACCGGCACGAGCGCGAGATGCTCTTCGGCCCGACCAACGAGGAGATGATAACCGAGATCTTCCGGGCCTATGTGAAGAGCTACAAGGACCTGCCGCTCAACCTCTACCACATCCAGTGGAAGTTCCGGGACGAGGTGCGCCCGCGCTTCGGCACCATGCGCAGCCGAGAGTTCCTGATGAAGGACGCCTATTCCTTCGACCTCGACAAGGAAGGCGCGGTCCACGCCTACAACAAGATGTTCGTCGCCTATCTCAGGACGTTCGACCGGCTCGGCCTGAAGTCGATCCCGATGCGCGCCGATACCGGTCCGATCGGCGGCGATCTGTCCCACGAGTTCATCATCCTGGCCGATACCGGCGAGAGCCAGGTCTATTGCCACAAGGACTATCTCGACTTCGCCGTGCCGCCGGCCGACACGAATTTCGACGATATCGCGGGCGTCAAGGCGACAGTATCTAAGTGGACCTCGCTCTATGCAGCGACCGACGAGATGCACGACGAAGCCGCCTACAATGCCATTCCGGAGGCGTCCCGCGTGTCGGCGCGCGGCATCGAGGTCGGCCATATCTTCTATTTCGGCACCAAATATTCCGACCCGATGGGGGCGACGGTGCAGGGGCCGGACGGCAAGCCTGTACCGGTCCATATGGGCTCCTACGGCATCGGCCCCTCGCGCGTGGTGGCCGCCATCATCGAGGCGAGCCATGACGAGGCGGGCATCAGGTGGCCGGTCGAAGTCGCGCCCTTCACTGTCGCGCTGCTCAACCTCAAGCAGGGCGACACTGCGTGCGATGCAGCCTGCGAGCAGCTCTACCGGGCGCTGGCGGCCAAGGGCGTCGACGTGCTCTACGACGACCGCGACGACCGTCCCGGTGCGAAATTCGCCACCGCCGACCTGATCGGCATTCCCTATCAGGTCATGATCGGCCCGCGCAGTCTTGCCGAGGGCAAGGTCGAACTGAAGGTGCGCGCCACCGGGGATCGCGAGATGCTGGCCGCGGGTGACGTGGTCGCGCGCGTGACGGGTGGCTGAGGTCGTCATCCGCGCGGTCGGGCCGGCCGACGCCGGCCTGTTCGCGCGGGCCGCACCGGACGTCTTCGACGGCCCGATGGTCCCGGAGCGTCTCGCCGCCTATCTCGCCGCGCCGGATCATTTGATGGTGGTCGCGATCTCCGCCGGCGAGATCGTCGGGCAGGTGGCTGGCGTCGTTCACCGCCACCCGGATCTGCCGACCGAGCTCTACATCGACAATCTCGGCGTGACGCCGGCTCTGCAGCGGCAGGGCATCGGCCGCCGGCTGGTCGAAGCCGTCATGGCGCTTGGCCGCGAACGCGGCTGCACGGAGGCCTGGGTCGGAACGGAGCCCTACAATCGGCCGGCGAAGGCACTCTACAAGGCGTTGCGGCCGAGGGAGGAAGAGACTTTCGCCTTCTATCTCTACGACCTGTGACGCCGGGTATGCCGATGGAATGCCATTCCTGGACACCTAGCGAGCGAGACGACCGCAGGACCGAAAGGTCCGGGTGCCAATGCGGAAACTGGTCTCGCCGAGGCGCGTCATGGTTCCGGCCGCCGTTTCCCAGCGTCCCTCCATGTTGCAGCGCGTGCGGTAGCGCACGGTGTTGCCGCTCGTTCGCGCCGACAGGACGGTGCAGACCATCTCGTAACCATCCGTCAGCCGGTTGCCCTCGACGTGGCGCACCATCAGGACGAGTTCGTCACCGTGGCGTTCACTGCGCTGGCGATCGGTCATGCGGCAGAGGGCAGGGTCAGTCACATAGGTTCCGTCTGGGAATGGCAGCGGGCCCGCCGCTTCCGCAGGCACCGCAGACATCGCGACAAGGCCTAGTCCGACCGCAACCAAAGCGATCACCATGGGCGCCTCCGTCCCTAGGGGCAGGCAATATGCGTGCCGTGGCGAGGCTCCCGAGGCAAGGCCGGTTTGCAGGCCAGTCGCTTGTGTCCGTGGCAGGACGGTCCTATGTCAGGCGCCGTGGGGACGACCCCGCAATTCCTGACAATCGAGCGTGCGGGGACGACCCTGCCATGACGGAGGGCCGCCATGGCCTGGATTTATCTTGCGTTCGCCGGCCTGTTCGAGATCGGCTGGGCCATCGGCCTCAAATATACCGAGGGCTTCACCCGGCCGATGCCGACCATCCTGACGGTCGGCGCCATGGCCATCAGCCTCGGCCTGCTCGGCCTCGCGCTGAAGACGCTGCCCGTAGGCACGGCATACGCGATCTGGACCGGCATCGGCACGGTCGGCACGGTCGCGCTCGGCATCTTCCTGTTCGGCGAGAGCGCCAATGCGATCAGGCTCGCCTGTATCGCGCTGATCGTCGCCGGCATTCTCGGCCTGAAGGCGGTTGCGCCGGAATAACGAGTCTTTGGAATCGCCTGGCGGCATTTGCTGCCATTTCGATTCTGATTCAGGCGGCTTGCCGCGCCGATTCAGGTTGGCGCGGCAAGTCTTTGATGTTGCGCTATAAATCGCTTAGGCGAGTGTGAATGCCTCGTGGATGGCGCTCTTCACGCCGCCGCCCATCTGGGGGCCGCCGCCAGCCACGTAGATGGCGTCACCGATCGCGACCGCACCCATGCCGTGCCGCGGGGTGAGCATGGGAGCGTGAGCCTCCCAGCGGTCGGCTTGCACGTCATAGGCCTCGTTCTGGCCGTGGACCCGCTGCCAGCCTTCGCCGCCCATGCAGAATATCTTGCCGCGATAAAGCACGGCCCCATGGCCGGAGCGGGCGGTGGGCATGTGGTTGCGCGCGGTCCACTTGTCGTCTCTGGGATCGTAGACGTGGTGCAGCACTGAGTTCGTATGGAAAGAATCGACCCGGCCGCCGATCAGGTGGATCAGGCCGTTGACGGTCAGAGTGCCGGTATGGTCGCGCGCGACCGGCATGGGGCGGAGCCGCTCCCAGCGGTCGTCCTTGGGATCATAGACGAGGTGCCAGTCGATCGAACGGCGGTTCTCGAACGTGTTGCCGGTTGCGCCACCGATGGCATGGAGCCGCTCGCCGACCGTGACGCAGGCAATGGCGCCGCAAGCCTCCGGCAGGGGGCGGATCGGCGTCCATTTCTCGCCGTCCGCGCCGAACGCGAAGCATTCTGCGTGCGGCGTGCGGTTCTGCTCGATGAAGCCGCCGATGGCATAGAGCCGGTTGCCAGCAACGGCGACGCCGACATGGTTGGCGCCGCGGGGGAGGTCGGGGGCGTCGAGCCAGCGGTCGGTCGCGGCGTCGTAGATGTGGTGGTAGGGCCGGTCGACGCGCTGCTCGGCATAGCCGCCGACAATGTGCATGCGCTCGCCGCGACCCACCGCCCACGCCATTTCCGTGCGCGGGATCGGCAGGGGTGCTTTCGCCAGCCAGCGGCCCTGATTGGCCGCTTTCGGCGCAATGCTCGCTGTCTCAGCCTGTTGATGGTGGATGTCCGGCAGGTCGACGCGGCCGGGCGCGTTCAACCGCTCGAACTGGCCGTCGCGGTGCGGATGATGCGGCCCGTGACCGGCATGAGGATTCTGCTGGGCGAGAGCGGAGCCGGAGACGACGGCGAGGCCGCCGGACAGCATGAAGCGGCGGGACAGCACGGACATGGCGGAGACCCTCGGGTTCGCGGCGATGCCAGGGGAAGCTAGCGCAGGCGGGGCTGCTGGCAACCGATTGCAGGCGGCCTAGGCCATCTGGCTGCTTCCGACCGCGATCCGGCTTGCATTCCCCGGCCGCCGCGCCAGATTGAGCCGATGAACGAGAAGAATCCCCTGGCCACCGGAAACGCGCCGCCTGCGCAGGCGCGTCCGGGCGGCGTCGCGACCTCCGGCACGGCCGATATTTCCGCCTTCCTGAAGAAGGCGGCGGCCGTTGGCGCGCCCAAGGTGCCGGGTGAGCGCGGCCGGCTGGTCTTCGCCCTCGATGCCACAGCAAGCCGCGAGCCGACCTGGGGCATGGCGCAGGAAATCACCGGCCAGATGTTCACCGAGGCCGCCAAAGTCGGCACGCTGGATATCCAGCTCGTCTTCTTCCGGGGCATGGACGAGTGCCGCTCGTCCGGCTGGGTGGCGGAGGCACAGCGGCTGAAAGAACTGATGCGCAAGGTCGCCTGCGTCGGCGGCCAGACGCAGATCGGCCGCGTGCTCGCCCATGCGGCGGACGAGGCGGCCGCCAAGCGCGTCCACGCGGTCGTCTATGTCGGCGACGCGATGGAGGAGAGCCTCGACGACCTCTGCGGCAAGGCGGGCCGTCTCGCCATGGCCAAGGTGCCGGTCTTCACCTTCCTCGAAGGCGGCGACCCCGCTGCCGAACACGCCTATCGCGAGATCGCCCGCATCACGCGCGGCGCCTTTGCCCGCTTCGATCCGGGCGCGGCTGCGCAGCTCGCGGAACTGCTGCGCGCGGTTGCCGCCTTCGCCTCCGGCGGGCGGCTGGCGCTCACCGATGCGGCGAAAGGTTCGCGCGGCGCGCAGCTCCTGCTCGGGCAGATGAAGTAGTATCCACGCATGACATATTTCATCGCGGGCCTGATCGCCCTCATCGTCTTTTCCGGCACGCTCAACCGGGTGCTCGGCGCCAATCCGAAATGGCTGTCGAACCAGGTGAAGAAGGTCGGCGGCGTCGCCGTCATGATCTTCGGCGTGTTCCTGCTGACGCGGGGACAGTGGGAGCTGGCGCTGCCTGCCTTCCTTGCCGGGGCAACGCTGCTCGGCATCGTGCCGGGGCAGTCCATGCTGTCGGGCTGGGGACAGGCCGGGTCGAAGACGCCGGGCCAGTCGTCGACCGTGCGCTCGCGCTTCGTCGAAATGGTGCTGGATATCGACACCGGCGCGATGAGCGGCCGGTTCGTCGCCGGCTCGCTCGCCGGCCAGACGCTGGAGCAGATTCCGGTCCCGCGCCTGATCCAGGCCTTCGCGGAGATCGACGGCGAGAGCGCCCAGCTACTCGAGGCTTATCTTGACCGCCGGGACCCCAGCTGGCGTGAACACGCTCAGGGCAATGCGGGTGCGGGGCAGGGCGGCGCGGCGGCTTCGAGCGCCATGACCGAGGAGGAGGCCTACCAGATCCTTGGCCTTCAGCCGGGGGCGACTGAGGACGCCATCCGCGCTGCGCATCGCGCGCTGATGAAGAAGCTGCATCCCGACCAGGGCGGGTCCACGTGGCTCGCGTCCCGTGTCAATCAGGCCAAGGACACCCTCTTGGAACGCCATCGCCGGAACTCCTGAGACAAATCAAATCCGGTGACTGGTCCGCAGCGTCAGTTGCGAACCGGGATGCAGTCGTAGTCGCTGGTGCGGAGCGCGCGGCAGGCCGCGTCCGCGCTGGCGCGGTCGAAGCCGGCGAACCGGGCGCGCACCAGCGTCATGCCGGAGCGCTCCACCTTCTCCGTATAGGGATCGGCGGCGCCGAGCTGACGGCCGGAAGCCTCGCGCGCCTCGCGCAGGGTCGCCTGTGCCGCTTCCTCCGTCGGGAAGGCGCCGATCTGGATGGACCATTCGCCGCGCCTGCGGGCCGGAGCCTCGGCGACAGGGGCGGTTCCGGCGGAGGCCATCTGCACAGGGCGCGGAGAGACCGAAGCCGTGGTCAGCTGCGAGGCGTGGATGGTGCCGAGCACGCCGGGGCGTGGGTTCGGATTGCCCGGCATAGGGACCGGGGACGGAGCCGGACGGCTGTCCGAGAAGGCCAGCGTCGAGGCCGGAACCGCGGGAGGCGGTGCCTCGGCGCGAATGACCTGCCGCTGCGGTTGTGCGCTCGCGACGACCGGCGCGGCCGCCGATGCGCCGGTGGAGGCGCCGCCACGGGTCTGGCCGGCCGCAACGACGGCGGCGGCCATGGGCGTGATCGGCATGGGAGCTGCGACCGGGTCGCGGCGGCCGGGTACCGGCACCTGCGCTGCGACGGCGATGCGCGTCTGGGTGCGGGCCGGAGCCGGCTCGGATGCGCGGGCGACCATCGGCGCGGTGCGTGCGCCGGCATAGGCGCGGGGGAAGAAGCCGTCGACCAGCTGGCGCATCCGGGCGTCGCGCGCGCCACCCGAGCGGCCGCCGAGAACGACGGCGACGATCTGGCGGTCGCCGCGGCGGGCGGAGGTCAGGAGGTTGAAGCCGGAGGCGCGGGTGTAGCCGGTCTTGATGCCGTCGACGCCTTCCACGCGGCCGAGCAGGCGGTTGTGGTTGCGGTGATTCACGCCGCGATAGGCGAAGGAATAGGTCTGGAAGTAGCGCCAGTAGCGCGGGAAGTGATCCTGGATCGCCCGGCCGAGCGTGGCGAGATCGCGGGCGGTGGTCACCTGCTCGGCATCCGGCAGGCCGGAGGCGTTGCGGAAGGTGGTGCGGCTCATGCCGATGGCGCGGGCGCGCCGGGTCATGAGCTGGCCGAAGCTTTCCTCGTCGCCCGAGATGTTCTCGGCGACGACGACCGCGACGTCGTTGGCGGACTTGGTGACGAGGGCGCGGATCGCTTCCTCGACCGTGATTGTCGAGCCGGGGCGCACGCCGACCTTGGAGGGCGGCTGGCGGGCGGCCTCGGCGGACACGCGCAGGGGCGATTGCAGGGTGAAGCGGCCGGCCTCGATCTGCTCGAACAGCAGGTAGAGCGTCATGACCTTGGTGACGGAAGCCGGGAAGCGGTGCGCGTCGGCGCTCTCCGCATGCAGCGTCTGGCCGGTCTTGGCGTCGATGACGATGGCCGAATAGGCCGGCGCGTAGCCGCCGTAGCGGCGGGGACGCGCGTCAGCGCTGGTGGATGTCGCGAAAACCGCGGCGGCCGCGGCAAGCACCGCCAACCGCCAGCCGAAACGCGCTGTTCCGGTCCGCCCGGCGCCGTCGATCGTCGCCATTACGCCACCCCTGACTCAACGACCGGGTGGCCTTCTGGCGTCCGGTCTTACACTTGTCCCTCGCGTGGCGCGGGCTCCGCAGCGACCGGAATGCAGGCCGACGACCCCTAAGGGCCGCCGGCGACGCAACACCATGATCGGCGATACGCAGCCGTACGCGACACGCCGCTCCCATCACGACGGGAGCGTTGAGAAAGACGGTAAGCGTTTGCGGTTGCCAGGAAGTTAAGCCGGCGCGCGGCCGTCACGAATGAGCGGGATCGCATGGCCGGCTGGTCGCCGTCACGCGCTTGTTGCAATGCAAAAGATGAATTGACGCATTGCGGAAACGAGGCTTCACTCGGGTCGCGTCGGGCGTCACGGGCGCCTGCGCATCCCGATCACGGCAGCGGCGGTTTCGCTTCGAGGAGGCATGCATGGCACAGAATCTGGAAGACGTGCAGAAGCTCGGCAAGGAAGGCCTGGACAGCGCGGTGAAGAGCCTCACGGCCGTTTCCAAGGGCTATCAGGCGATCGCGGCTGAGTTCGTCGACTACACCAAGAAGTCCTTCGAGGACGGCTCCGCGGCGGTCGAGAAACTCGCGACGGTGAAGAGCCTCGACAAGCTGATCGAGTTGCAGTCCGAGTACGCAAAGGCCGCGTACGAGGCCGCCATCGCCCGTGCTACGAAGATCGGCGAGCTTTATGCCGAACTCTTCAAGGAGGCCTACAAACCCTATGAGGCGAGCTTCGGCAAACTGGCGCCGGCGAAGTAAGGCCGGCCTTGCTCCATCTTGGAACGCAAAAGGCCCGGCCATGAGCCGGGCCTTTTCTGTTGCGCGCGCCGTTTACTGGGTCAGACGGAGCTGGCCGATCTCGGCGGCGATGCGGGCGAAGACCGGGCCAAGCTCCGAGGCCGAGCGCACGTCGTAATACATCGATGTCTGGGAGGCGCAGCGGCGAAGCAGCGCGGCGTCGCCGTCGATGACGCGGATCGTGTACAGGCGGATGCCGTTGGCCTTGACGTTGGCGCAGGCGAGGTCGGTGCGGGCATCGATCTGCGAACCGTTGGTGGTCCAGCGGTTCTGCGTGTTGTCGCCGTCCGTGAGCAGGATGATGATCCGCTCGAGGTCGGGCTCCTGCGCGAGCGTGCGGGCCGTGGTGAGCGGCTGCGAGGGCGTCAGCATGTGGAAGCCCCAGACGAGGCCAATGGTGACGTTGGTATTGCCGGCCGGCGACATGGCGTCGACCTTGCTGCGCAGGGCGGCCCAGTCGGTGGTCAGCGGAAGGATGGAGGTGAGCGCGCTATTGGCGCAGTTGCGCGCCGGGAACAGGGTCGCGGGAGTGCCGGTGCTGGGCGTCGTGTCGGTGACGTCGTGGCTCTGGTTCCGGTCGGCGACGCAGCCGGTCCAGTTGCCGGAATTGAGACCGCTGACGCCGGCATAGGTCAGCCAGGCCTCGTTCTTGTAGGTCGTGCCGATGCGCACCTGAACGTCGAATGGCACGATGCCAATACGGATGGCGTCGGGTCGGTTCGAGACCGAGGCCATGGTGTTGATCAGGTTCTTGGCCGCGTCCTTCAGGGCCGTCATCTTGCCCGAGCTCGACATCGAACCGGTGTTGTCGAGCACGAGAACGAGGTCGATCTTCTTGGTGCGCCACATCGCGCCGGCAGAACCCGCCACCTGAAGGTTCGAGCCGGTCAGGATGTTGGCAATCATCGGGTTGAGCTGGCCCGAGCCCGAGACCCGGACCGAGGCGCCGTCCATCACGGCCGATACGGTGACGTTGAACATCTCCGTCGGATTGACGTTGCCCTCGACGATCTGGCGGGCGGCGGCGCTGAGGTCGGCCGGCGTCTTGCCGTCGGCGACCATGCGGGCGACGAACAGGGCGGCGGCATCGAGAGCTGCCTGCAGGCGTGCCTGCTGCTGGCTCAGTCGGCTGAGATCCACCGCTGCGCAGATCATCATCATGATCGGATACATGGCGACGGCGAAGGCGACGGCGAGTGCGCCCCTTCGGTCTCGCGCGAATTCACGGAATTTCTTCAGCATCAGACGATGCCCCCCAATCTGCGACCGGGGGTGAGAATAACGGGCACCAAATAAGCAAACGGAATCGGGCGAGATTCAATTATGCGAAGATGCTGCCGTCGTTGTTTACCTGAAATACACCGTATCAGCGCCGATTTTCCAGCACGCGCAGGGTAAGGCGACCTTCCGCAACGTCGCCTTACGTCAGGAGTGCGCGCGTGGCTTCCGCAACGTCAGGTTGCCGCATCAGGCTCTCGCCAACCAGCAGCGTCCGGATACCTGCCTGTCTGAGGCGTGATACATCAGATGGGACAAAAATCCCGCTCTCCCCGACCACAATCCGCTCCGCGGGGATGCGCGGCGCGAGCCGTTCGGAAGTGTCCAGCGAAACCTCGAAGGACCGGAGGTCGCGGTTGTTGATGCCGATGAGACGGGAGGGCAGGGTGAGTGCCCGGTCGAGCTCGGCGTCGTCGTGGATCTCGACCAACGCGTCCATGCCGTAGTCGGTCGCGGCGGCGATGAGGTCGGCGGCGAGGGCATCATCGACGGATGCCATGATGACGAGAATGCAGTCCGCGCCCCAGGCGCGGGCCTCGGCCACCTGGTAGGTGTCGTGCATGAAGTCCTTGCGCAGCGCCGGCAGCGAGCAGGCCGCCCGCGCGGCGGTCAGGAACTCGGGTGCGCCCTGAAAGGAAGGTGTGTCGGTCAGCACGGAGAGGCAGGAGGCGCCACCCGCCTCGTATGCGCGCGCGAGCGCGGGCGGGTCGAAATCCGGCCGGATCAGCCCCCTGGACGGGCTCGCTTTCTTGATCTCGGCGATGAGCGCCGTGCCGCCGGCCGCGATCTTCTTTTCGATCGCCTTGGCGAAGCCCCGCACGGGATCGGCGGCGCGGGCGGCCGCGTCCACCACCCAGAACGGGCGCGAGCGCTTGGCCGCGGCGATTTCCTCGCGCTTGTATGCCTCGATCTGCTTGAGGATGTCGGCCATGGGATCAGGTCGCGGACGAGACGGCGATCAAACGGTCGAGCCGGGAGGCCGCATGACCCTCATCGAGGGATTTCTGCGCCAGGGCGAAGCCCTCGGGCAGGGTTGCGGCCTTGCCGGCGACGACGAGGGAGGCAGCGGCGTTCAGCGCCGCGACGTCGCGATAGGGGTTCCGCGCGCCGGTCAGCACCGCACGCAGGGCGGCGGCATTGAAGGCGGCATCGCCACCCTTAAGGTCAGCGGGCGAGCAGGGGGACAGGCCGACATCGGCGGGTGTGATCTCGAAAGTCGAGACAGCGCCGCCCTTGAGTTCCGCCACCTGGCTCGGGCCGGTGCCGGTGACCTCGTCGAGGCCGTCGGAGCCGTGGACCACCCAGGCGCGCGCAGAGCCGAGATTGTTCAGCACCTCGGCGAGCGGGCGCACCCACTGGCCCGAATAGACGCCGACCATCTGACGCTTCACGCCGGCCGGATTGGAAAGCGGTCCCAGCAGGTTGAAGATCGTCCGCGTGCCGAGCTCGACGCGCGTCGGCCCGACGAATTTCATCGCGGGATGGTGAGCCGGCGCGAACATGAAGCCGATGCCGGCCTCGCGGATGCAGCGCGCGATGGCCTCGGGGCCGAGATCGATCTTGACGCCCAGCGCCATCAGGCAGTCCGCCGCGCCGGAGCGGGAGGACAGCGCGCGGTTGCCGTGCTTGGCCACCGGCACGCCCGCGCCCGCGACGATGAAGGCGGCGCAGGTGGAGATGTTGAGGGAGTGCGAGGCATCGCCGCCGGTGCCGACCACATCGACGGCGTCGGCGGGCGCCTCGACGGTCACCATCTTGGCGCGCATGGCCACGACCGCGCCGGTGATCTCGTCGACCGTCTCGCCGCGCACGCGCAGCGCCATGAGGAAGCCGCCGATCTGCGAGGGCGTGGCATCGCCCGACATGATCTGGTCGAAGGCCGTCACGGCCTCGTCCCGCGTCAGGGGCAAGCCGGTGGCGACCTTGGCGATGAGGGTCTTGAACTGTTCCATCAGGGACGCTTGTGGCTGCGGTTCCATTCGGATGCAAGCTTAAGGAAGGTGCCGATCATCCGGTGGCCGTGTTCGGAGGCGATGCTTTCCGGGTGGAACTGGACGCCGTGAACCGGGCGCTGGCGGTGCATCAGCCCCATGATGACGCCGTCCTCGGACTCGGCGGTGATCTCCAGCGCGTCCGGCCAGCTCGCCCGGTCGACCGTCAGCGAATGGTAACGTGTCGCCTGGAAGCGGCCGTTGATGCCGCGGAAGACGCTGCGGCCGGAATGGCTGATCTCGGACATCTTGCCGTGCATGGGCTTCGGCGCGCGGACGACCGCGCCGCCGAAGACCTGGCCCATGGCCTGATGGCCGAGGCAGACGCCGAACATCGGGATCGTCCCGGAGGCCTTCTCGATCAGTTCGAGGCAGATGCCGGCCTCGTTGGGCGTGCAGGGGCCGGGGGACAGCACGATGGCGTCGGGATTGGCCGCGATGACCGCATCCGCCGTCGTCTTGTCGTTGCGGATCACCTCGACCTCGGGCCGCCGGCCGTCGATCTCCTGCCCGCCGATATAGTGGACAAGGTTCCAGGTGAAGCTGTCGTAATTGTCGATGAGGGTGATCTTCACTGGCCCCTCCCTGCGCGCGCGGCCGTCTTCACCGCTTCGTCCGCGGCGTAGAGCAGCGCCTTCGCCTTGTTGACGCATTCGGCCTGTTCCGAGGCGTTGACGCTGTCGGCGACGATGCCGGCGCCCGCCTGCACATACATCTGGCCGTCCTTGACGACCGCCGTTCGCAGCACGATGCAGGTATCCATGGCGCCGGTCGCGGAGAAATAGCCGACGCAGCCGGCATAGAGGCCGCGTTTCTCCTTCTCCAGTTCGTCGATGATCTGCATGGCGCGCACCTTCGGCGCGCCCGAGACAGTGCCGGCGGGGAAACCCGCCGCCATGGCGTCGATCAGGTCATGCTTCGGGTCGAGCTCGCCCTCGACATTGGAGACGATGTGCATGACGTGGGAATAGTGCTCAAGGAAAAACTTGTCGGTGACCTCGACCGTGCCGATCTGCGAGACGCGGCCGACATCGTTGCGGCCGAGATCGAGCAGCATGAGATGCTCGGATCGCTCCTTGGGATCGGCCAGCAGTTCCTCGCCGAGGCGCTTGTCGTCGGCTGGTGTCGCACCGCGCGGCCTGGTGCCGGCGATGGGGCGGATCGTGACCTTGCCGTCCCTGACCCTCACCAGAATCTCCGGCGATGAGCCGGCTACGGAGAAGCCTTCGAAGGCGAGATAGTAGAGGAACGGCGAGGGGTTCACGCGCCTGAGCGCGCGGTAGAGCGAGAAGGGCGGCAGCGTGAAAGGCGTGGAGAAGCGCTGCGAGAGCACGACCTGGAAGATGTCGCCGGCGCCGATATAGTCCTTGGCGCGGTCGACCATGGCGGAATAGTCCGCCTCGCTCGTGTTCGACACGAGGCCGGCCATGATCTCGGCGTGGTCGGGCAGGGGCGTCTGCTTGTCGAGCGGCGTGTCGAGCGCATCGACAACCCCGATCAGCCGGTCCACGGCGCGGTCATAGGCCGCTTTCGCAGTCTGCCCGGCCTGCGGGCGCACCGGCGTCACCACCGTAATCTGGTCCTTCACCGCATCGAAGACGAGGACGACGGTGGGTCGGATGAACAGCGAATCCGGCAGGCCCAGCGGATCGGGCGCCGAATGGGGCAGGTGCTCCATCTGCCGCACCATGTCGTAGCCGAGATAGCCGAAGACGCCGGCCGCCATGGGCGGCAGGTGCTCGGGGATATCGATGCGGCTTTCGGTCAGCAGCTTGCGCAGTTCGGCGAGCGGCGCGTCGGCGAGCGGCGTAAAGGCGTTGCGGTCGGCCGCCGGGCGGCGGTTGATCTCCGCGACCTGCCCGCGGCAACGCCAGATCAGGTCCGGATCGAGGCCGAGGATCGAGTAGCGGCCCTTGATCGCGCCACCCTCGACGGATTCGAGCAGGAAGGCGTTGGTCTTCGATCCGGCGATCTTCAGATAGGCCGAGACGGGCGTTTCCAGATCGGACACCAGCGTCGTCCAGACCACCTGCGGCCGGGCCGCGGCGTGGACGGGCTGGAAGGCCTCGAAGGCCGGTTCGATCTGCATGACGTCCTCATAGGCATGGCCCGTCCTGTCTGGTCGCGGGCCTATTGCGCCGTGCCGCCGATGGCGCGGGTGAGCTGGGTCTGGTTGACAGTCGAGCCGAAATCGCGCTGGAGACGGCCGATATACTGGCCGAGCACGTCGTCCTCGATGGACTGCTGGAGCTGGTCGCGCGTGCGCTGGTCGAGCGTCGCGTTGGCCGGCAGCGCGATATCGCCGGTGACGAAGACGAGCCGGTCGATGCCGTCCGCGGCCGGCGCATTGGCCGCCTGGCCCTTGCCGGTGCTGAAAAGACGCTGCACGGCGGCAGAGCCCCACGGGCCGTCCGTGCCGCTGCGGGGCAGGGCGGGCGTCGTCCGCACTTCCAGCGACTTCGCCTGGGCGACCTCGGCGAGCGGCTTGCCGCCGGTGACCTCGGCAGTCATCTCGTCGGCGATCCTGCCGATGCGCTGGCGCACCTCGTCCTCGCGCCAGCGGGCGTCGACGCGATCCTTCACCTCATCGAGCGCGCGCTCGCGCGCGGGCGTGACGCCGGCAATCTCATACCAGACCCACAGGCCGGACTGTCGGTTGTTGACCGGCTCGTTCTCGAGACCCACTTCGGCGCGGAAGGCGGGAGCGAGGAACTCGCTGGCGCCGACGAGGTTCAGCTGCACGCCGGCGGGGTCGTTGCCCTGCGCGTCGACGGCATCGACGGTCGTCACCGACAGGCCGACCTTCGCGGCGATGTCGGCGAGCGGCAGGCCGGAGGAGCGCTCGCGCTCGATCCTGTCGTGCAGGTCGTTGACGGCGCCGCGCGCCATGTTGCGGGCGATCGTGAGGCGCGCCTGCTCGCTTGCCTGCTCGGCGTTGAACGGGTCGATCTGGGTGACGCGCAGCAGCAGCGTGCCGAAGGCGCCGCGCACCGGCTCGCTCACGACATTCTCGGCGAGCGCGAAGGCCGCGTCGCGCACCGCGGGGTCGGTGACCTGCGCGCGCGCCAGATGGCCGATGGCGAGGTCGGTGGGGGCGATGTTCCGCTCCCTGGCGAGATCGTCGAAGGACAGCCCCTCCTTGATCTTCGCGGCGGCAGCGGCAGCCTCCTCGGCATTCGGGAAGGTGATCTGCTGGATGGTGCGGCGCTCGCTGGTCTCGCGCAGGCGCGCGAGTTCCTGCTCGATCTGCCCGGCAGGCACCTGCTGGAAGCCGATCTGCTCCTCGGGCGAGAGCGTCAGCAGCACGAGCCTGCGGTATTCGGGCGCGCGGAAGGCCGTCTTGTTGGCGTCGAAATAGGCCTGCAGCGCGGCGGTGTCGGGTGCGGGGATGTCGCCAACCTGCGCCGATCCGACGACGACGTACTGCGCCGTGCGGGTTTCGTTCTGGAAGCGCGTCATCGCGTCGATCAGCGCCTGCGGCGTGCTCATCCGGTCGGACACGGCGCCGGCAATCTGCTGGCGGACGGCGAGGCGGCGCTCGAGGTCGATATAGACCGGCTCGGTATAGCCGTTCTGGCGCAGCAGTTCCTGGAAGGCGGTGCGGTCGAACTGGCCGGTCGGGCCGCGGAAGGACGGCGTCGACATGATGCGGGTGCGGATCGTGTCGTCGTCGATGCCGAGGCCGAGCTGGCGGCCGCGCTCGTCCAGCGTCGCCTCGGTAAGGAGCTGGCCGAGAATGCGCTGGTCGAGGCCGAACTGGCGCGCCTGGTCCGGCGTCACGCCGCGGCCGAGCATGCGCCCGAGGTTCTGGACCTCGCGGTTATAGGCGGTCTGGAAGGTCTGGACCGAGATCTGCGTGCTGCCGACCTGGGCGAGGGTGGTGGACGTGCCGCCCCGGAAGATGTCGCCGATGCCCCAGACCGCGAAGCTCGCGACGAGCAGGCCCATGAGCGCGATCAGCACGACGCGCATGATGCCCTTGGCGAAGGTGTTGCGAAGGCCGGTCAGCATGCCGGTCGATTCTCCGGAAAGCAGCGCCGGACTTGAACCGTGCGCCGCGAAAGGGTCTGAAAAAGTCGGCGGAGCATAGTGACCGGCCCCTAGCGGGGCAAGCAGGCCGGGCGTCGCGCTTCGCAGCGCCCAAGGTGGCGCGCGCGGGAGGGTTCTGCTAGTCAGCCGCGACCTGTCCCATGGAGGAACCGAATGAGCGTCCGCCCCCTCGTCGCCGGCAACTGGAAGATGAACGGAACGCGCGCGGCGCTGAAGGAACTGGGCCTGATGGCCGAAGGCTATGACGCCGCCCTCAGGGCCAGGGTCGACCTGATGATCTGCCCGCCGGCTCCGCTGGTCTTCCTCGCAGCTTCGGCCGCCATCGGCACGCGCATCGGCATCGGCGCGCAGGATTGCCACGCCGAAGCCTCGGGCGCCTTCACCGGCGAGGTCTCGGCTGAAATGGTCGCCGATGCAGGCGCGGGCGCGGTGATCGTCGGCCATTCCGAGCGCCGGCAATATTTCAAGGAGACGGATACGGCGGTCGAGGCCAAGGCGCGGGCGGCGATCCGCGCCGGGCTCGCGGCCATCGTCTGCGTCGGCGAGACGCGCGAGGAACGCGAGGCCGGCAAGACCCTCGCCGTGGTCGGCCGGCAGGTTGCCCGTTCGGTGCCGGAAGGCGCGACGCCGGACACGGTCATCGTTGCCTATGAGCCGGTCTGGGCCATCGGCACCGGGCTGACGCCGACGGTTGCCGATGTCGCCGAGGTCCATGCGCTGATCCGCAGGAAGCTGACCGGCCGTCACGGCAAGCAGGCGGCCGGCATCCGCATCCTCTACGGCGGCTCGGTGAAGCCGGCCAATGCCAGGGAATTGATGGCCGTGCCGAATGTCGACGGCGCGCTGGTCGGCGGGGCCAGCCTGAAGGCGGCCGATTTCCTCGCCATCGCTGCCGCCTACCGGTAAGGGCGACAGGCGATGGAGCCGGCCCGCCTGAAGATCCTGCTCTGGATCGTCGCGGTCGGCTTCTTCATGCAGACGCTGGACTCGACCATCGTCAACACGGCGCTGCCCTCTATGGCGCGCTCGCTGGGCGAGAGCCCGCTCAACATGCATTCGGTGGTGATCGCCTATTCGCTCACCATGGCCATGCTGATCCCGGCTTCCGGCTGGCTCGCCGACCGCTTCGGCACGCGCACGGTCTATCTCGGCGCCATTTTGCTGTTCGTTGCGGGATCGGTCGCCTGCGCCTTCTCGCAGACGCTGATGCAACTCGTCGCGGCGCGCGTGGTGCAGGGGGCGGGCGGGGCCATGCTCCTGCCGGTCGGCCGCCTCGTCGTGCTGCGCAACGTGCCGCGCGACCAGTTCCTCGCCGCCATGAGCTTCGTCGCCATTCCCGGCCTGATCGGCCCGCTGATCGGCCCGACGCTCGGCGGCTGGCTGGTTCAGGCGGCGTCCTGGCACTGGATCTTCCTGATCAACGTGCCGGCCGGCATGGTCGGCGCGGCGATGACCTGGATCTACATGCCGGACAACCGCGCCGGGGCGCCCGGCCGGTTCGACCTGATCGGCTATCTCATGCTGTCGGTCGGCATGGTGGCGCTGTCCTTCTCGCTCGACGGCATCACCGAACTCGGCATGGAGCGGGCGACCGTGCTGGTGCTGCTCGTCTTCTCCTTCGCGCTGATCATCGCCTATGGCCTGCACGCCCAGAGGCGGCCCGATCCGCTGTTCCCGCTCAGCCTGTTCCGCATCCACACCTATACGGTGGGCCTGCTCGGCAACCTGTTCGCGCGGATCGGCTCGGGCGCCATGCCCTTCCTCTTGCCGCTGCTGCTCCAGATCGGCCTCGGCCGCTCGCCGATGGAGGCGGGCATGATGATGCTGCCGGTCGCGGCCATGGCCATGACGGCCAAGCGCATCGTGCCCGGGCTGATCGAGCGCCACGGCTATCGGCGCGTGCTGGTGGGCAACACGATCCTCGTCGGCTGCCTGATGGCGAGCTTCTCGTTGTCGCCCAGCCTGCCGCTCTGGGCCATGCTCATCCAGCTCGGTCTCTATGGCGGGGCCAACTCGATCCAGTTCACCGCCATGAATACCGTGACGCTGCGCGATCTCGATGCGGCCGGGGCGGGGAGCGGCAACAGCCTGTTCTCGATGGTGCAGATGCTGTCGATGAGCCTCGGGGTCACTGTGGCCGGCGCGCTGCTCGCGGCCTTCTCCGGCTATTTCGGCCGGGCCACGCCGGACGAGGCGGTCTCGGCGTTCCGGGCGACCTTCCTGTGCATCGGCCTGATCACCTGCGCCTCCGCCTGGATATTCTGGCAGCTCGCGCCCGGAATCAGGGGCGGCAAGGCTCCCGCCGAGCCGGGGGAGGCTGGATAGGACCACAAGGCTTCCTATATGGGGCGCTGGCCGGTTGCAGCGGGGTAGGCAAGCCGGAACCGATCGTGTAGAGACCCGCATTCTTTCAACGACAGGACCGTTTCGCGGCCATGCAGTCGGTTGTTCTCGTCATCCACCTGATGATCGTACTCGCGCTGATCGTCGTGGTGCTTCTCCAGCGCTCCGAAGGCGGCGGCCTCGGCATGGGCGGAGGCGGCAATTTCATGTCGTCGCGCGGCACGGCCAACGTGCTGACGCGCGCAACGGCCATTCTCGCGGCCGCGTTCTTCTTCACCTCGATCGTGCTGGCGGTGCTGGCGACGCAGGGACGCACGTCCCGCTCGCTGCTCGACCGTCCCGCGACCTCCGGCCCGGCCGCGCCGGCGGCTCCCACGGCTCCCGCCGTGCCGGGCGCCCCGCAGGTGCCGCAGTCGGGCGGCGGACAGGGCGGCACGGGCATGCTCGAGGGCCTGCGCGGCATGTCGCAGCCCCCGACGCCGGGCGGCGCGCCGCAGCCGCCGGCGCCGCAGCAGTAATCTGGGGACGGGAGGCTTTTCCTCCCGCCCGGCCGTTGCCCGAAAGGGGCGACGAGAGCATGACGCATCGCACCAGGGCCGGGCGACCGGCCCTTATCTTTTGTCCGGGGGAGAAGAGGCAGCCAAGCGCTTGCCTTGCTACCCGAATCGGCCGTGGCGCTTTAAAGAAGGGGCCCCATGACGCGGTATATTTTCATCACCGGCGGCGTGGTTTCGTCCCTCGGTAAAGGTCTGGCCTCGGCGGCGCTCGGCGCGCTGTTGCAGGCGCGCGGCTATACGGTCCGCCTGCGCAAGCTCGACCCCTATCTCAACGTCGATCCTGGCACGATGAGCCCGACCCAGCACGGCGAGGTCTTCGTGACCGACGACGGCGCGGAGACCGACCTCGACCTCGGCCATTACGAGCGCTTCACCGGCCGGCCGGCGACGCGGCAGGACAATATCACCACCGGCCGCATCTACCAGGACATCATCGCCAAGGAGCGGCGCGGCGACTATCTCGGCGCGACGATCCAGGTCATCCCGCACGTCACCGACGCCATCAAGGACTTCGTGCGCACCGGCAACGAGGGCATCGACTTCGTGCTGGTCGAGATCGGCGGCACGGTCGGCGACATCGAGGGCCTACCGTTCTTCGAGGCGATCCGCCAGCTCTCCAACGAACTGCCCGAGGGCGACAGCATCTTCGTCCACCTGACGCTGCTGCCGTTCATCGCCTCGGCGGGGGAACTCAAGACCAAGCCGACCCAGCATTCCGTGCAGGAACTGCGCTCCATCGGCATCGCGCCGGACATCCTGCTCTGCCGCTGCGATCGGCCGATCCCGGAAGGCGAGCGCAAGAAGCTGGCGCTGTTCTGCAATGTGAAGCCGTCCGCCGTGGTCGAGGCGCGCGATGCCGCCTCCATCTACGACGTGCCGCTCGCCTATCACAAGGCCGGGCTCGATACCGAGGTGCTGCGCTCCTTCGGCATCGAGGCTCAGGGCGAGCCCGACATGCGCCGCTGGGCGGATGTTTCCTCGCGGGTCCATAATCCCGAGGGCGAGGTCAACATCGCCATTGTCGGCAAGTACACGGGCCTGAAGGACGCGTACAAGTCGCTGATCGAGGCGCTGGCCCATGGCGGCATGGCCAACCGGGTCAAGGTCAACCTCGAATGGATCGAGAGCGAGGTCTTCGAGCACGAGGACCCGTCGCCCTACCTCCAGGATGTTCACGGCATCCTCGTGCCCGGCGGCTTCGGCCAGCGCGGCGCCGAGGGCAAGATCCGCGCGGCGCGCTTCGCAAGAGAGCGCAAGGTGCCCTATTTCGGCATCTGTTTCGGTATGCAGATGGCGGTGATCGAGGCGGCGCGGAATCTCGCGGGCGTCGGCAATGCCAATTCCACCGAATTCGGCCCGACCCCGGAGCCGGTCGTCGGCCTCCTCACCGAATGGCTGAAGGGCAATGAGCTCCAGAAGCGCACGTCGGGGAGCGATCTCGGCGGCACGATGCGCCTCGGCGCCTATACCGCGCATCTGAAGGCGGATTCGAAGATCGCCTCGATCTACCGTTCCGACGTCATTTCCGAGCGCCACCGGCACCGCTACGAGGTCAATCTCGATTACCGCAGGCGGCTGGAGGACAACGGCCTCGTCTTCACGGGACTGTCGCCGGACGGCGTGCTGCCCGAGACGATCGAATATCCCGACCATCCCTGGTTCATCGGGGTGCAGTATCATCCCGAGCTGAAGAGCCGGCCCTTCGACCCGCACCCGCTGTTCCGCTCGTTCATCGAGGCGGCGAAGGTGCAGTCGCGATTGGTATGATAGGACAGGATTGCGGCTTATAGGACTTTTGTCCTTGACAGCGTAACGCTGCCGGCGTAGATTCCGGGCATGTTCGACAGTTGCGCCCCGATGCTTCCGGCCGCGCATCGGCGTGCGGGTTCGTGCGGCAGGCCGAGGCAGCGCCGCTCCACAACATCCGCGAGCAATGCGAAGACCGCTTCGTGACATGCGAGGGAAGCATTGGCGCGACAGGCTTCGCGCCGCGCGCCCAAAGCTTTTGCGTCAGGCGAGGACCATCCGCGACCGTCGTGCCGATCTTCGGCCCGAGAGGTAGCGGCTGACGCAGGGCCGGGCTAGCATCGACCGCCTTTATACCCAAGGGGAAATCGATGAGCATTGCAGACTATCTTTCGGGATTTCCTGCCTTTATCGCCCATTTTATTCTGGCCATCGGCTATCTCGTCGCCTACCTCGCCATCTATACGGCCGTGACGCGGCATGACGAGTGGGCTTTGCTGAAACAGGGCAATATCGCCGCCGCCATCGCGCTTGGCGGCAGCGTCCTCGGTTTCTCCCTCCCGCTCGCGGCCTCCGTCGAATATTCCGAATCGATCCTCGACAACGCGCTCTGGGCGATGGTCTCGCTGGTCGTGCAGATCGGCGTCTACCTCCTGATCAAGCTGCCGATGCGCGACCTGAACCGGCGGATCGAGAACGGCGAGATCGCCTCTGCCCTGATCCTCGCGGCGCTTTCCATCTCCGCCGGCCAGCTCGCGGCCGCGTCGATGACGACGTGAGGAGGGCGCGATGACCGACAATCCCTCGTCCGGGCCGGAACCGGAGCGCAAACGCTCGATGCTGCTGTCGCCGGTCGGCATCGGCGCCATGGCGCTGCTCGGCACGGGCACCTTTGCCGCCACCAACGGTTTCGGCCTCGGCGGCCGGCCCTGCACCAGCCAGCAGATCGCAACCTCGGCCGCCCAGTGCCAGGCGCTCGGCGGCACGGTCGCCGCCTGTACCGCTGCCTTTGCAAGCGGACCGCAGGCCATCGGCCTGACGCGCACCAGCAGCAGTTCGGCCTGGATACCGCAGCCGCTGCGCTCCCTGCCGGGCGGCACCTACCAGACCATGGGCGGAGCGGCCTTCTCGCCCTATAGCTGCTCGCGCTCCTCGTCGTCGAACCGCTCGTCCTCCAGCTTCTTCTGGGGCGGCGGCTCATCGGGGCGGTCGTCCTCCGGCGTCAGCTCGGGCTCCTCGTCGGTGTCGCGCAGCGGCTTCGGCTCCACCTCCCGCGGCTTCTCGGGGGGCGGCTGACATGCAGCGCATCGCCATGGCGGAGCGGCCGAACTGGCGCGAATCCGCCGCCGAGTTCGGCTTCGATTACGCCCACCCGGACGGCCAGCGCTACTGGGACGAGCGCGCGGCCTATACGTTCACGCTGCGCGAGATCGAGGACGACCTGGAGGCCGCGACAGCCGAGATGGTCGGGCTCTGCGGCGAGTTCGTCGGCAAGGTCGTCAGGGACGAAGCCTATCTCAAGCGATTGCAGGTCCCGGAGAGCCACTGGGAATGGATCGCCGAGAGCTGGGACCGTTCCGATCCCAGCCTCTATGGCCGCTTCGACTTCGTCTATGGCGATGGCGGGCCGGCCAAGCTCCTGGAGTTCAACGCCGATACGCCGACTGCGCTCTACGAAGCCGCGGTGTTCCAGTGGTACTGGCTGGAAGACCGGGTCAAAGCGGGCGCGCTGCCGGAGGGCGCCGACCAGTTCAACAGCCTGCACGACAAGCTGATCGCGCGGTTCACGGCGATGAAGCGTCAGGGCACCGTTTACCTGACCGCCTTCTCGGCCGAGACCGAGGACCGCAAGACGGTGGAATATCTGGCTGAACTCGCACAGGAGGCGGGCCAGCCGGTCGAGCTGATCGACATTTCCGATATCGGCCTCGACGGCAACGGCCGCTTCGTCGACGAGCAGAACCGCACGATCCATGCGATCTTCAAGCTCTATCCCTGGGAATGGCTGCTGAAGGAGCAGTTCGGCGAGGCGCTGCCGAACGCCTCGACCATCTGGATCGAGCCGCCGTGGAAGATGCTGCTCTCGACCAAGGCGCTGATGCCGGAGCTCTGGAAGATGGCGCCGGGCCATCCGAACCTGCTGGAATCCTATTACGAGGGCGATCCGGCAGCGGGGAATCTCGGCAAGGACTATGTCGCCAAGCCCATTTTCTCGCGCGAGGGCGCCAATGTCGAAATCCGCAAGGGCGGCGTCACCGTCGCCGCGCCCGACGGGCCCTACGACACCCTGCCGCGCATCGTCCAGGCGCTGGCGCCGGACGTGGTGTTCGACGGGATGCGGCCGGTGATCGGCTCGTGGATCGTCGATACCGAGCCGGCCGGCATCGGAATCCGCGAGGACAAGGGGCTCGTGACCGGCAACCGCTCCTGCTTCGTGCCGCACGCCATCGTCGGTTGATCGCGGCGGCCAGCCGCCCCATCTCGGGTTGATCGCAAGGTGCGGGTCTGCCAGAAGGCTTGGCTCCCGCAGCCGCCCGCCGGGCCGGCAGGAGATCGACAGCCGTGATCGCAGCCCTTGAACAGGCCACCGTCTCCGTCGGCGGCGTCAGTTTCGGCAACCGCCTGCCGCTGGCGCTGATCGCCGGACCCTGCGCGATGGAAAGCCGCGCCCACGCGCTGGAAGTGGCCGCCGCGCTGAAGGAGATCACCGACCGGGTTGGCATCGGCCTCGTCTACAAGTCGTCCTTCGACAAGGCCAACCGGACCTCCGGCAAGTCCTCGCGCGGCATCGGCCTGACGGCGGCCATGCCGATCTTCGCCGAGGTGAAGGAAAAGCTCGGCCTGCCGGTCGTCACCGACATCCACGAGATCGGGCAGTGCGTGCCCGTCGCCGAGGTGGTCGATATCCTTCAGATTCCGGCCTTCCTGTGCCGGCAGACAGACCTTCTAGTCGCTGCCGCGAAGACCGGGCGGACGGTGAACGTCAAGAAAGGCCAGTTTCTTGCGCCCTGGGACATGGCGAATGTCGCCGCCAAGGTGACGGAAGCCGGCAATCCCAACGTGATGGTGACCGAGCGCGGCGCCTCCTTCGGCTACAACACGCTGGTTTCCGACATGCGGGCGCTGCCGATCATGGCCGAGACGACCGGCGCGCCGGTGATCTTCGATGCCACCCATTCGGTCCAGCAGCCCGGCGGCAAGGGCTCGTCCTCGGGCGGCCAGCGCGAATATGTGCCGGTTCTGGCGCGGGCGGCGGTCGCGGTCGGCGTTGCGGGTCTCTTCATCGAGACCCATCCCGATCCGGACAAGGCCCCCTCGGACGGGCCGAACATGGTGCCGCTGAAGGAGATGGAAGGGCTGCTCAAGACCCTCGTCGCCTTCGACCGTCTGGCGAAGGGGCTTGGTTGAGCGCCCTGCACCGGCGAAGTGCGTCCTTCGAGGCTCGTTCGCTCCGCTCACTCGCGCCTCAGGATGAGGGAGGTTCTGAATTGCACGACGGTTGCAACGGGCGCGCCTGTCGCGCTTCATCCGCGCCTGATGTCATGCGCACACGACCCTCATCCTGAGGAGCGAGCCATAGCGAAATGCGAACGCATCTCGCGTTCGCTCGCTGCTATGGCGAGCCTCGAAGGACGCACTTCCTTCATGCCAGCCGTCGCAAAACTCCTAAGATGCTGACGATCCAGCGAATCGGACTTCTTTCATGACCGAACGCACCTGCCTCTCCATCGTGCTCGCGGCGGGCGAGGGCACGCGGATGAAATCCGCACGGCCCAAGGTCCTTCACGAGGTCACGGGCCTCTCCATGCTCGGTCATGTGCTGCGGGCGGTTTCCGCCGCCGGCGGCACGGCGGCGGCGGTCGTCGTCGGACCGGGGCGCGAGGATGTCGCCGCCGAGGCGCGCCGGCTGGTGCCTGACGCGTCGGTGCATGTGCAGGCCGAGAGGCTCGGCACGGCCCATGCGGTGCTGCATGCCGAGGAGGTGCTGGCGCGGGGCTATGACGATGTGATCGTCGCGTTCGGCGATACGCCGCTGGTGACGGCGGAGACCTTCGCGAAGCTGCGCGCGGGCCTGACCGAGGGTGCGGCCGTGGTCGCGCTCGGCTTCGAGGCCGCCGACCCCTTCGGCTACGGCCGGCTGGTGGTGGAGGGCGGTTCGCTTCTCGCCATCGTCGAGGAGCGGGAGGCGACCGAGGAGCAGCGCGCCATCACGCTGTGCAATGGCGGGCTGATGGCGCTGTCCGGCACCTATGCCGTCGAGATCCTCAAATGGATCGGCAATGCCAACGGCAAGGGCGAGTACTACCTGACCGACGCCGTGGCGATCGCCCGGAACATGGGCCTGCGCGCCGCCTTCGTCACGGCGGCGGAAGAGGAGGTTCACGGCGTCAACGACCGCGTGCAATTGGCGGCGGCCGAAGCGCTCGCGCAGACGCGCCTGCGCGAAGCGGCCATGCGCGCCGGCGTGACCATGACCGCCCCCGAGACGGTGTTCCTGACCTTCGACACGGCCTTCGGCCGCGACGTGATGCTGGAGCCGCATGTCGTCATCGGCCCCGGCGTGACCGTCGAGGACGACGTCATCATCCGCGCCCATTCGCATATCGCGGGCTGCCACATCGCGCGGGGCGCGGTCGTCGGTCCCTTCGCGCGCATCCGCCCGAAGAGCCGGATCGGGGAGGGCGTCCATATCGGCAATTTCGTCGAGGTGAACCGCACCGTCATGGGCGCGAAGGCGGAGGCCAACCATCTCGCCTATCTGGGCGATGCCACCATCGGCGCCGGCACCAATATCGGCGCGGGCACCATCACCTGCAATTTCGACGGTGCCGACAAGAACCCGACCGTCATCGGCCGCGATGTCTTCGTCGGCTCCAATTCGACGCTGGTCGCACCATTGACCATCGGCGACGAGGTGCTGATCGCGGCCGGTTCGACCATCACGCAGGATGTCGCGGACGGGGAGCTTGCCTTCGGCCGGCCGCGCCAGGCGGCGCTGCCGGGGCGGGGGGCGGAGAAGATCCGCTCCAACAAGCTGCGCCGCGCCGAGCGCAAGGCCAGGGAACAGGCCGCGAAGGGCTGACGCGGCCAGCCGCCGCGGCGCGGGAGCGCGTCATCCTCCGATCGGCCATTGCGCCGGGATGCAACCGGCCTGTCTCATATCGTCACAGCATTTCATTTCCCGGCGGTATCTGCCCGCCGTTAAACCCCCTTTGACGCTGGATCGCTTATACCCCAAGCGGATTCGGGGCGAATTGGAGCCAAAACGCATGTGCGGGATCATCGGTATCCTCGGCAAGGAGCCCGTCGCGAGCCAGCTCGTCGACAGCCTCAAGCGGCTCGAATATCGCGGCTACGACTCGGCCGGCGTCGCCACGCTGGAGGGCGGCGTGCTGACCCGCCGGCGCGCCGAAGGCAAGCTGCGGAACCTCGAGGCGGCGCTCGCCAAGGCGCCGCTGTCCGGGACCATCGGCATCGGCCACACGCGCTGGGCGACCCACGGCGCGCCGACCGAGACCAACGCCCATCCCCATGCCTCGGAAGGCGTGGCGGTCGTCCATAACGGCATCATCGAGAATTTCCGCGAGCTCCGGCAGGAGCTGGAAGCCAAGGGCGTCGTCTTCTCCACCCAGACCGACAGCGAGACGGTGGCGCATCTGGTCGCGCAGGAGATGAAGGCCGGCAAGAGCCCGGCGGACGCGGTCGGCGCGGCGCTGCCGCGCCTGCGCGGCGCCTTTGCGCTCGCCTTCGTCTTCGAGGGCAACGAGAACCTGCTGATCGGCGCCCGCAAGGGCTCGCCGCTGGCCGTCGGCTATGGCGAGGGCGAGATGTATCTCGGCTCGGACGCCATCGCGCTCGCACCCTTCACCTCGGCGGTCGCCTATCTCGAAGAGGGCGACTGGGCGATCCTCGACCGGACCTCGGTCGAAATCCGCGACGAGATGGGCCATGTGGTGCAGCGGCCGGTGATCCGCTCCTCGGCGACCGCCTTCCTGGTCGACAAGGGCAACCACAAGCATTTCATGCTCAAGGAAATCTACGAGCAGCCCGAGGTCGTGGCGCGGACGACGGCGCATTACCTCGACATGGCCAGCGGCAAGGTGCGCCTGCCGGCCGACCTGCCGTTCGACTGGTCCGCGCTGCCGCGCATCTCGATCGCCGCCTGCGGCACGGCCTATCTCGCCGGCCTCACCGCCAAATACTGGTTCGAGCGCTTCGCGCGCATCCAGGTCGACATCGATATCGCCTCGGAGTTCCGCTACCGCGAGACGCCGATGGTGCCGGGCGGCCTGATGATCGTCGTCTCCCAGTCGGGCGAGACGGCCGATACGCTCGCCTCGCTGCGCTACGCCAAGGAGAACGGCCAGCACGTGCTCGCCGTGGTCAACGTGCCGACCTCGACCATTGCGCGCGAGAGCCACATCGTCATGCCGACGCTGGGCGGGCCGGAGATCGGCGTCGCCTCGACCAAGGCCTTCACCTGCCAGCTCGCCGTGCTCGCTTCGCTGGCGATTGCCGCCGGCAAGGCGCGCGGCTTCGTGCAGCCGCAAGACGAGGACAAGCTGGTGCGCGCCATGATGGAGGCGCCGCGCTACATGAACGAGGCGCTGAAGCTGGAAGAGCACATTTCCGGCATCGCCAAGGCGCTGTCGAAGGCGCGCGACGTGCTCTATCTCGGCCGCGGCACGTCCTACCCCATCGCGCTGGAAGGCGCGCTGAAGCTGAAGGAACTCTCCTATATCCACGCCGAGGGCTATGCGGCGGGCGAGCTCAAGCACGGACCCATCGCGCTGATCGACGAGACCATGCCGGTCGTGGTCATAGCGCCGCACGACAAGGTCTACGAGAAGACCGTCTCGAACATGCAGGAAGTGGCGGCGCGCGGCGGCCAGATCATCCTGATCACCGACGAGAAGGGCGCCGAGCACGCGGAGGTCGAGACGGTTGCGACCATCGTGCTGCCGGACGTGCCGGCGACCATCGCGCCGCTGGTCTATTCGGTGCCGATCCAGCTTCTCGCCTATCACACGGCGGTCGAGATGGGCACGGATGTCGACCAGCCGCGCAATCTCGCCAAAAGCGTCACGGTGGAGTGACGCGTCTTGCCGGGGACCGGCGTCACGGTGGAGTGAGGCGTCTTGCCGGAGACCGGCGTCACGGTGGAGTGACGCTTCACACCGCCTTGCGCAGCATGATCATCCGGCCGAGGACCACAGCGAGGTAGGCGAGGAACAGCGCTGCCAGCGTCGCGGGCATGCCGTGCGGCGGCCAGAGGTCCATGCCGGCGCCCGCCATGGGCGGGCCGACGATCAGGCCGATCGAATACATGACGACGAAGGCGGCATTGGCCTGGGCGAGGTCGGCGCCGCGGAACCGGCTGCCGAGATGGGCGAGGCCCACCGTGTAGAGCCCGGTGACGATGCCGCCCCACAGGAACAGCAGCGCCATCAGCCCGACTTTCGACAGCGGCACGAGCGCCATGGCGGCCATGCCGGCCGCCCCGATGGCGGCGCAGCAGAGCAGCACCCAGCGGCGGTCCACCCGGTCGGCGACGAGGCCGATGGGGATCTGGAACAGGACGTTGCCCAGCACGAAGGCGGAGATGAGCGAAACCGCGCCCATCGCGTCGAGGCCGATGGCGAGGCCATAGAGCGGGAGGAGCGCGATGGCGCCGGTCTCGGCCGCGCCGAAGGCGAGGGCGGCGAGCGTGCCCGCGGGAGCGGCCCACAGGAAGCTCATGACGCCGCTGGTGGGCTTGTCCTCGATGGCGGGGGCCTTGCCGCCGGCGAACAGCACGGGCAGCGCGGCCAGCGCGAACAGGGCGGCGCCGGCGAAATAGGGCGCGGGGCCGGACGTGCCGACCAGCGCCAGGACCTGCGGGCCGGTCGCGAAGCCGAGGGACAGGGCTGTCGCATAGGCGCCGAGCACGAGGCCGCGGCGGCCCTCCGGCGCTGCGGCATTGATCCAGTATTCGGAGAGGACGAAGAGTACCGCGAGCGCCGCGCCGAACAGGAAGCGCAGCGGGAACCAGAGCCAGATGGGACCGGCGGCCTGGAAGGCCAGCAGCGAGACGACCCCGAGCGCGATGGCCGCGCTCAGCACGGCCTGCATGCCGAACCGGCGCGCCCACCCCGAGATGAACGGGGCGCAGGCGACGGTCGCGACGCCGCCCATGGCGGTGTTGATGCCGATCAGCGTGCGCGACGCGCCTTTCGCGTCGAGGGCGAAGGACAGGAGCGGGATCGACAGCGACAGGCCGATGCCGACCGCCACGATACAGGCGACCGCCGCGCCGATGGAAACGATGGTCTCGCGGGAAAAGGTTTCGGTGGGCGGGGCTGATGCGGTCATGAGGCCGCCTCACATGGCGCGGCGACAGGATCGTGACAAGCCCGCGCAGGCAGCGGCAGGTCAGCCCTGCTCGCCTGCCGTCGTTCCTGTCGGTCGACCTGCCGTCAGTCGATCAGTTCGCGCCGGAATTCCTTGCGGATCATGTAGTAGAACGGCACCGGCAGGAGCGGCGAGAAGCCCTTGGAGATGCGCTCGCCGAGTTCCTCCAGAACGACCGTCGTGATGGTCGGGAGGTCTTCCTTCAGCGCCTCGTCGAGTGTGAGCCATTTCAGCTCGGTCAGTTCGGCATGAGGGCCGACGACGCCTTCGAGGCGGTGGACGATCCTCTCGGCATCGCAGGCGAAGAAGCGCGTGTCGAAGCGCTTGGGGCGGCGCGGAGGGGTGATCGCGCGGGCGACGAAGTGCAGCGATTCGAGATCGGGGAAGACGCCGTGCTCGGCAAATGCCTCCCAGCCCTTCGGCACGACCTCGGGCTTGCCGGCGTCGCGGGTGCCGAGCATGAGCCCGGTCTCCTCGCAGGTCTCGCGGATGGCGGTCAGCGCCAGCGAACGCGCGCGCGACATGGAGGGGCGCTGCACGCGGGCCATGAGCCGCGCCTGCGCCCGGTCGTCCAGCGTGCCGTAGACCGGCATGGCGCGGTCGTCGGGGTCGCGCCGGCCGCCGGGGAAGACGAATTTGCCCGGCATGAACTTGAGGTCGTCCCGGCGCTTGCCCATCAGCACTTTCGGCTTCCTGGCCGTGCGGTCGATGAGGATGAGCGTCGCTGCGTCGACGGGCTTCTGGTTGGCCCAGCGCTGTTCGCGTTCGGTCTTGGTCAGGCGCTCTGCGAGCGCGACGCCCTTGTCGCTCATGCCGGAATAACTGCCTTGGCGGGGTTGGCGAGTCTGCGGTCTTCTTCGGCCTCGGCGCTGTTCTCGTCGAAGCCGTGCATGCGCAGCGCCCATTGGAAGCCGACGACCGCGCCCTTGATCGGCGGAAGCATGACCAGCGACATCACGAGCGTCAGCGGCAGCCAGATGACGAAATGGATCCACAGCGCCGGCTCGTAGCGCAGTTCCAGCCACATCAGCATGGGCACGACGATATGGCCGACGACCATGATGGTCAGGTAGGGCGGGGCGTCGTCAGCGCGATGATGGGACAGAACCTCGCCGCAATGGTCGCAGGCGGGCGTGACCTTCAGGTAGGACGTGAACAGGCGGCCCTCGCCGCAGGAGGGGCAGCGGCACATCATGCCGCGCCGGACGGCCTGCCAGAGATCACGGGCCGGACGCTCCGCCGGCTGTTCGATCGGCTGGCCATGCAGGATCTGGACGCTCATTTCTTGCGGCCCTTCTTCTTCCACGGTGGCTTGGACGGCCGGTCGCCCGGCCGCGCGCGCCGCCCGTCTGAAAAGCCGTCGTCGCGCCTGTCGCGGCGTATGTGCCCCCCGCGCCCTTGCCGCGCAACCCCGGCGCGGCCATCGCTCATCAGTTCGAAACGCAGGGCTCCGGCGACCGGAGCGGCCTCGACCAGCTTCACCGTCACCGTATCGCCGAGGCGATAGGTCTCGCCGGTGCGGGTGCCGACGAGGGCCTGCAGGCCCTCCTCGTAGCGGAAATAGTCGCCGCCGATGGTGGAGGCCGGCACGAAACCGTCCGCGCCGGTGTCGTCCAGCTTCACGAACAGGCCGGAGCGGGTCATGCCGGAGATGCGCGCGCCGAAAATGTCGCCGACCCGGTCGGCGAGGTGGGCGGCGATCAGCCGGTCGACGGTCTCGCGCTCGGCGGCCATGGCGCGGCGCTCGGCGGCCGAGATTTCGGCGGCGATTTCGGCCAGCGCCGCCGCCTGCCCATCCGGCAGGCCATCATTCCCGAGGCCGAGGGCGCGGATCAGGCCACGATGGACGATCAGGTCGGCATAGCGGCGGATCGGCGAGGTGAAATGGGCGTAGCGGCGCAGATTCAGGCCGAAGTGGCCGATATTCTCCGGTGAATACTCCGCCTGGCTCTGCGAGCGCAGCACGACCTGGCTCACCAGTTCCGTGGAGTCGGTGCCTTTCGCCCGCGCCAGAATCTGGTTGAAGTTGGCGGGCCGCAGCAGCGCGGCCTTGGGCAGCGCGATGTCCATGGTCTTCAGGAAGTCCTTCAGCGCCAGCAGCTTCTCCATGCTCGGTGCATCGTGGATGCGGTACATGCAGGGCGTGCGGTGCTTTTCCAGCGTCTCGGCCGCGCAGACATTGGCGAGGATCATCATCTCCTCGATCAACCGGTGGGCGTCGAGGCGCGCGGGCACGACGACGCGGTCGACCGTGCCGTCGGCTTTGAGGAGAATCTTGCGCTCGGGCAGGTCGAGGTCCAGCGGCTCGCGGTCGTCGCGGGCGCGCTTCAGGGCCGCATAGGCCTCCCAGAGAGGCTGGAGGATCGGCTCGACGAGGCCGGCGGTGACCTCGTCCGTGTGGCCGTCGATCGCGGCCTGCGCCTGCGGATAGGCGAGCTTGGCCTCCGAGCGCATGAGGATGCGGTGGAACGAATGCGACTTGCGCCGCCCGTCCGCGCGGATGACGACCCGGCAGGCGATGGCAGGCCGGTCCTCGCGGGGCCGCAGCGAGCAGAGGTCGTTGGAGATGCGCTCGGGCAGCATCGGCACGACGCGGTCCGGGAAATAGACGGAGTTGCCGCGGATCGCCGCCTCGCGGTCGAGCGCCGTTCCCGGCCGCACATAGGCGGCGACGTCGGCGATCGCGATGGTCAGGATGAAGCCGCCGGGATTGTCGGGCGAGGGGTCACGCTCGGCGTGGACGGCGTCGTCGTGGTCCTTGGCGTCGGCCGGGTCGATGGTGACCAGCGGCAGCCTGCGCCAGTCCTCGCGCCTGCCGAGGCTGACGGGCTCGGCGTTTTCGGCCTCGGCCAGCGTGTCGGCGCGGAAGACATGCGGAATGCCGTGGACTTCGAGGGCGATCAGCGAGATCGCCTTCTCGGATTTCAGGTTGCCGAGCCGCTCGCGCACCTTGGCGACCGGCGGGCCGAAACGCGAGGTGCGGACGATATCGACCGCGACGAGGTCGCCGTCCTTCGCCTCGCCCGCGGCTTCGTCGGGGATGATGAGTTCGCGGCCGACATTCTTCTTGTCGATGGGGATCAGCCGCCCGCCATGGCCGGGCACGGCGCGGAACACGCCGATGGTGCGCGAGCGGCCGCGGTCGAGAATCTTCATCACCCGCGCAACGGGGCGCGGGTCGTCGGCGGCCGAGCCACCATCGGCGAGCCGCACGAGGGCGCGGTCGCCAAGGCCGGGAACCGGATCGCCCGGGCGCGGGCGGCGGGGCAGGGCGACGACGATGTCGGGGGCTGCGCCGTGCTCCGCCTCGTCCCATTCGGCGGGGCTTGCGACCAGGTCGCCATCGGCGTCGCGGCTGACGATGTCGACGACGAGCACCGGCGGCAGCGCGCCGTGCTTGGCCACCTTGCCGCGCCCCCTGGTGACGAGGCCCTCGTCCGCCGCGTCGCGCAGGAGCGCCTTCAGCGCCTGCTTGTCGGCGCCGTGCAGGCCGAAATGGCGGGCGATCTCGCGTTTCCCGACGCGCCCGGGCTGGCTGGCGATGAACGCCAGCACATCCTCTCGGCTTGGCAGGCGCGAGCCCTCGTCAGGCGATTCCTTGGCGAATTTGGGTCTGCGGGGCAATGCGAATCCGGCTCATGCGCCGCGCGACGGCCCGGCGAGGCGCCAAGGCTATCGTATCGGGCGCTGAAGCGAAACGAGCAAGGCGGCGGCGCCGCCTCACTCCTTCGGCTTGGCGGTCTTGGGCTTGGCGGCCTTCGCGCCCGCGACCTTGGGCTTGGCTGCGACCTTGGGCTTGGCCGGCTTGTCCGAAGCCGGCTTGGCCGATTTGGTGCGCACGGGCTTCTTGCCCTTGCCGCTGACTTCAGCGCGCGCGGCGAGCAGCGGCACCGCCTCGTCCATGGTCAGCTCGTCCGGGTTCTTGCCCTTCGGCAGCGTGGCATTGACCGAGCCGTGCTTCACATAGGGGCCGTAACGACCGGCCATGACGGTGATCGGGCCGCCGAGCGTCGGGTGGTCGCCGAGCGCGCGGCCCGTGGGCGCGGCCCCGCCGCGGCCGAAGCGGGCCTTGGCGCCGGATTCCTTGGCGACGACCAGGTCGATGGCGCGGTTGGCGCCGATCGCCAGCACGTCGTCGTCCTTTTCGAGATTGGCGTAGGTGCGGCCGTGTTGGACATAGGGGCCGTAGCGGCCGATGCCGACGAGGATCGGCTCGCCGCTTTCCGGGTGCCTGGCGACTTCCTTCGGCAGTTCGAGCAAGGCGAGCGCGCGTTCGAGGTCGAGGCCGGCCGGCGTCATGCCCTTCGGCAGCGACGAGCGCTTGGGCTTGTCGCCCTCGCCAAGCTGGACGTAGGGGCCGAAGCGGCCGTCGCGGACCGTGACTTCGAGGCCGGTCTGCGGGTCCTCGCCGAGTTTGCGGGTGCCGTCCGGCGAGGCGCCGGCCGGGCCGTCGCCATTGCCGTCGGCGGGCGCGGAGAGCTGGCGGGTGTAGCGGCATTCCGGATAGTTCGAGCAGCCGATGAAGGCGCCGAACTTACCGAGCTTCAGCGACAGCGCGCCCGTGCCGCAGGTCGGGCAGAGGCGCGGATTGGAGCCGTCGCCCTTGTCGGGGAAGATGTGGGGGCCGAGGCTGTCGTTGAGCGCGGAGAGCACGTCGGAGACGCGCAGTTCCTTGGTCTCGTCGATGGCGGCGGCGAAATCGCGCCAGAAGTCGCGCAGCAGCGTCTTCCAGTCCAGCTCGCTGTTGGAGACGAGGTCGAGTTTCTCCTCCAGCGCGGCGGTGAAGCCGTATTCGACGTAGCGGTCGAAGAAGTTTTCCAGGAAGGCGGTGACCAGCCGGCCCTTGTCCTCCGGCACGAGGCGCTTCTTGTCGATGCGGACATATTCGCGGTCCTGCAGCGTCTGCAGCGTCGCGGCATAGGTCGAGGGACGGCCGATGCCGAGCTCTTCCATGCGCTTGACGAGGCTCGCCTCCGAATAGCGCGGCGGCGGCTCGGTGAAGTGCTGGTTGGCGGCGATGGCCTGTTTCGCCAGCTTCTCGCCGACCGTCATGGCCGGCAGGCGCCTGGCGTCCTCGTCCTCGCTCTCGTCGTCGCGGTCCTCGGTGTAGAGGGTGAGGAAGCCGTCGAACTTCACGACTTGGCCGGTCGCGCGCAGTTCCAGCTTGCGGCCGAGCGAGGAGCCGAGCCCGCCGACAGTCGCGAGGATATCGACGGTCGTGCGCTCCAGCTCGGCGCTCTCCATCTGGGAGGCGACGGTGCGCTTCCAGATCAGCTCGTAGAGCCGCGCCTGCTCGGGTTCGAGGAACTTCGCGACATCGCGCGGGTGGCGGCGCACGTCGGTCGGGCGGATCGCCTCGTGGGCCTCCTGCGCGTTCTTCTGCTTGGAGGTGTATTTGCGCGGTGCGCCCGGCAGGTAGCGCGCGCCGAAATCCTTGCCGATCAGGTCGCGAATGCCGCTGATCGCCTCCGGCGCGACATCGACGCCGTCAGTTCGCATATAGGTGATGAGGCCGACCGTCTCGCCGCCGATGTCGGAGCCCTCGTAGAGCCGCTGGGCGACCTGCATCGTGCGATTGGGCGCAAAGCCGAGCTTGCGGCTGGCCTCCTGCTGGAGGGTCGAGGTGGTGAAGGGCGCATAGGGGTGACGCCGGGCGGGCTTGGCCTCGACTTCGGATACGGCGAAATGCGCCTCGTTCAGCGCCTTCTCGAAGGTGCGGGCCTCGTCCTCGGTGCCGACATCGAGCCGCTGGATCTTTTTGCCGTCAGCGCCGACGAGGCGAGCCTCGAAGCTCTCGCTGCGCGGGGTCGCGAGGGTTGCGACCAGCGACCAGTATTCCCGTTTCCTGAACCGCTCGATCTCGGCCTCGCGCTCGCAGACGAGACGCAGGGCCACAGACTGGACCCGGCCGGCGGAACGCGCGCCCGGCAGCTTGCGCCAGAGCACGGGGGAGAGGCGGAAGCCGACGAGATAGTCGAGGGCGCGGCGGGCGAGATAGGCCTCGACCAGCGCCTCGTCGATGGCGCGCGGGGCCGCCATCGCGTCCTGCACCGCCTGCTTGGTGATGGCGTTGAAGGTGACGCGCTCGACCGGCATGTCCTTGAGCACGCGCTTGGCGCGCAGCGCCTCGAGGAGGTGCCAGGAAATGGCCTCGCCTTCGCGGTCGGGGTCGGTGGCGAGGATCAGCTTGTCGGCACCCTTGACCGCATTGGCGATCTCGCTGATGCGCTTGGCGCCGCGTCCGTCCGCCTCCCAGATCATCGCGAAATCGGCGTCCGGATCGACCGAGCCGTCCTTGGGCGGCAGGTCGCGGACATGGCCGAAGGAGGCGATGACCTCGTAGTCGGAGCCCAGATATTTGTTGATCGTCTTCGCCTTGGCAGGCGATTCGACGATGACGACATTCAAGCCCACGCGCCTGTGCCCCTGAAAATACGCGGCCGACCGATGATGCGGTGCCGAAAGTCGGCCGGAACATGGGCACAAGGTCGTCCCAAGTCAAATGGCGCCCTTCTGCTCCGTAAAATTGTATTCCGTGTTGACATATATCATAGATTGCAAAAGACTTCCTTCAGCGTGCCAGCATTGCCCAGAGGCCGGGAGGGAGCATGCGTGCAACACATCGGCAGTCCGTTTCGCGCACGGTCGGCAGGTCGCAATCCGATCCCGTGCGGAAATCGGCATCCGTCGCGCCGGATCGGGCTGATCTTGCCGCCTATGTCGCCAACCTCGCTGCCGAACTCGCCAGTCTTGCGCGCGCCGCGGACCTGCGCACGCTTGCCTATCTCACCGACATGGTGCGGCTCGAGGCCGAGCAGCAATGCGCCATCCTCGAAGCGATGCGCCATCAGGAGAATGAAGGCAACAGCCGCAACTAGATGAGCGCGACCCGGCCAGCCGCGTCGCGGTGAAGCCGTCCGGCGAGTTCCAGTTCGAGCAACAGCACCCGCACGACAGGGACCGGCAGGCCGGAGGCGCGGACCAGATCGTCCACCACAGCCGGCACCGGCCCCAGCAGCGCTGCGAGCCGCTCGCGGGCATTCTCGCCGGGATCGGCGGGCGTGAGCGGGCCGTCCTCGTCGCGCGCCGGCTCCGTGATGCCGCGGTCGAGGATCGGCCTCAGCACGGCGATGACATCCTCGACCTCGGTGACCAGCACCGCGCCCTGCTTGATCAGGCGGTTGGTGCCCGCCGCGCGCGGGTCCAGCGGCGAGCCCGGCACGGCGAAAACCTCGCGGTTCTCATCCAGCGCCATGCGGGCGGTGATCAGCGAGCCTGAGCGGTCGGCGGCCTCGACCACCACGACGCCGAGCGAGAGGCCGGCGATCAGCCTGTTGCGACGCGGGAAGTCGCGGGCGCGCGGTTCGTGGCCCATGGGCATCTCGCTGATCGCGCAGCCCGTCCGAATGATCTCGTCGGCGAGCGGCGCGTGTTCGGCCGGATAGATCCTGTCCTGCCCGCCGGCGAGGACGGCGACGGTGCCCGTGGCGAGCGAGGCCTTGTGGGCGGCCGCGTCGATGCCGCGGGCAAGGCCGGAAACCGTCGTGAAGCCCGCCTGTCCCAGGCCATGCGCGAGGATGGCCGCCATCTTCAGCCCGGCGAGGGAGGCGTTGCGCGAGCCGACAAGGCCGATCATCGGGCGCTCGAAGCATGCGGCATCGCCCTTCAGGGCAAGAAGCGGCGGTGCCGAGGCGATGTGGCGGAGCCGGTCGGGATAATCCGGCTCGCCCAGCGCGACGAAACGGATGCCGTGACGGTTAGCCAGCATCATCTCCCGCTCGGCGTCCGCGTGGCTCGCCGTGCGAATGGCGCGTCCGCCGCCACGCCGCGAGAGATCCGGCAGGGCGTCGAGGGCCGCCGCGGCGCTGCCGAACATGTTGAGGAGGTCGCGGAAGGTGCGCGGCCCGACATTCTCGGAGCGGGCGAGGCGCAGCCAGTCAAGACGCTGGCGATCCGTCAGCCGGATCGCCGCTGCGGGGCGGGCGAAAAGATCGTCGCCCCCGGCATTCATGCGGGAGGCGGCGGCGCGGATTTCTCGCCGATCCGGCTCTCCGTGCCCGCGAGCAGCTTGGCGATGTTCTGGTGGTGCTTGAGGAAGACCAGAACGACCATGGCCGCGACCGCGAGCACCAGCAGCCGGGGCTGGCCCATGGCCCACACGACGACAGGCGCGGCGAGGCTGGCGGTCAGGGCTGCGAGCGACGAATAGCGGAACGCATAGGCCATCGCGAGCCAGACGAGCGCGAAGGCCACGAAGGCCGGCCAGTGTAGCGCCAGCAGGACGCCGAGGAAGGTGGCGACGCCCTTGCCGCCCCTGAAGCCCAGCCAGACGGGAAAGACATGGCCGAGGAAGGCCGCGACGCCCGCAATCACGCCGAGATCCCATCCGAAGCGGCTCGCCGCCAGCACCGCGACGGTGCCCTTGAGGCCGTCGAGCAGCAGGGTTGCCGCGGCGAGCCCCCTGTTGCCTGTGCGCAGGACGTTGGTCGCGCCGATATTGCCGGAGCCGATGGCGCGGATGTCGCCCATGCCGGCCGCCCGCGTCAGCACGAGACCGAATGGGATCGAGCCGAGCAGATAGCCGAAGGCGGCAGCGGCGAGAATGGCGGGAAGGGATGAGGCGAGCATGAATGCGGAACCCTGCGGTAGGGCGCCACGCTAGCCGTGCACGGTGCGTCCGGCAACGAGGGTCCTGACGACGCGGCCGGTCATGCGGGCCTCGTCGAAGGGCGAGTTCTTGCATTTGGAGTGGAGGTCGTCGCGGTCGAGCACCCAGGGCTCGTCGAGGTCGATCACGATCAGGTCGGCCGGCGCGCCGCGCGCGAGCGTGCCGCCGGGGAGGCCCAGAAGCTTTGCCGGCGCGGTGGATAGCGCCTTCAGCAGCGCCGGCAGGGGCACGAGGCCGGCATGGTGCAGGCGCAGGGCCGCCGGCAGCATGGTCTCGACGCCGACCGCCCCGGGGGTCGCCTCGGCGAAGGGCAGGCGCTTTGTCTCGACATCCTGCGGGTCATGGTCGGAGACGACGACGTCGACCAGCCCGTCGGCGACGGCGTCGGCGAGCGCCAGGCGGTCGTCCTCGGTGCGCAGCGGCGGCGCGAGCTTGCAGAAGGTGCGGTAGCTGCCGATGTCGTTCTCGTTGAGCGTCAGGTGGTTGACCGTGACGGCAGCGGTGACGGGCAGGCCCTCGTTCTTCGCGCGGGCAATGATGGCCAGCGAATCCCGGCAGGTGATCGAGGCGGCGTGGTAACGCGCGCCGGTCAGCTTCACGAGACGCATGTCGCGTTCGAGCATGATCGTCTCGGCTTCGACCGGGATGCCGCCGAGGCCGAGGCGAGAGGAGAACTCGCCCTCGTTCATCACGCCTTCGCCGATCAGGTCCGGGTCTTCGGTGTGATGGACGATCAGGGCGTCGAAATCGCGCGCATAAGTCATGGCCCGGCGCATGACGAGCGCGTCCGTCACGGAACGCGCGCCATCGGTGAAGGCGAGGGCGCCGGCGGCCTTCAGGAGGCCGAACTCGGTCATCTCGCGGCCCGCCAGCTTCTTGGTCAGCGCCGCCATGGGGTGGACGCGGACGATGCCGGTGTCGCGGGCACGGCGCAGCAGGAAGTCAACGATGGCCGGGTCGTCGATGACGGGCGAGGTCGAGGGCTGGCAGACGATGGTGGTGACGCCGCCGGCCGCGGCGGCCTTCGAGGCGGAGGCGATGGTCTCGCGGTATTCGTAGCCGGGTTCGCCGATGAAGCAGCGGATGTCGACGAGGCCCGGCGCGACCACGCGGCCCTCGCAGTCGATGATGTCGGTGCCTTCGGGAACGCTGTCGGGACGCGGCTCGGCGCTGTGGTCGCGGATCACGCCGTCCTCGACCAGGAGGCTGCCGAGCCTGTCGGTGCCATCGGCGGGATCGACGAGGCGGGCATTGGCGAGGAGGAGCGGGCGCGGATCGGTCAGCGGCATTGCGCCCTCTGGAGCGTTTTCGAGCGAAGTGGGCACCGGTTCGCGTGAAGAAAACGCGACAAGGCAAAATCCTCTAGGCGTTCGGCAGGTTGCGGGCGAGGGCTTCCAGCACGGCCATGCGCACCGCGACGCCCATCTCGACCTGCTCGCGGATGAGCGACTGCGCGCCGTCCGCCACGGAGGTCGAAATCTCGACGCCGCGGTTCATCGGGCCGGGATGCATCACCAGCGCGTCGGGCCTGGCGTAGCGCAGCTTGGCGTCGTCGAGGCCGTAGAAATGGAAGTATTCCTGCACCGATGGCACGAAGGAGCCGTTCATGCGCTCGCGCTGGAGGCGCAGCATCATGACGATGTCGGCGTCCTTCAGCCCCTCCTTCATGTCGCGGAAGACCTCGACCCCGAGGCGCTCGGCCGAGGCGGGCAGGAGGGTCGAGGGGCCGATGGCGCGCACGCGCGCCTGCATGGCGTTGAGCAGGATGATGTTCGACCGCGCGACGCGCGAATGCAGGATGTCGCCGCAGATGGCGACGGTCAGGCGCTCGATACGGCCCTTGTTGCGGCGGATGGTCAGCGCGTCGAGCAGAGCCTGCGTCGGGTGCTCGTGGGTGCCGTCGCCGGCATTGACGACCGAGCAGTCGACCTTCTTCGACAGCAGCTCCACCGCTCCCGAGGCGGCATGCCGCATGATCAGGATGTCGGGGTGCATGGCGTTGAGGGTCAGCGCCGTGTCGATCAGCGTCTCGCCCTTCTTGATCGAGGACTGCGCGACCGACATGTTCATGACGTCGGCGCCGAGGCGCTTGCCCGCCAGCTCGAACGAGGACTGGGTGCGGGTGGAGGCCTCGAAGAACAGGTTGATCTGGGTGCGCCCGCGCAAGGTCGTGCGCTTCTTCTCCACCTGCCGGTTGAGCGTGACGAATTCCTCGGCGAGGTCGAGGAGCCCGGTGATCTCGTGGGGAGAAAGGCCTTCGATCCCGAGCAAGTGCCGGCGGTTCAGCACGAAGGACGAAGGTGCGGAGGTCATGAGTTCCGGGCTTTAAGGGGAGTCGGAGGGTTGGGCAAGCACTTGCGGGCCGCTGCGGCGGGTTCCGCACAACATCGGTGGGGGGTGTGACGATGGATTTGCAGCAACGCCGCCTCGTCGTGATCACCGGCGGGCCGGGGTCGGGGAAAAGCACGCTGATCGAGGCGCTGGCCCGGCGCGGCTTCGCCCGCAGCGTGGAGGCCGGCCGGGCCATTATCCGCGACCAGATGGCGATAGACGGCCCGGCGCTCCCCTGGCGCGACCGGGCCCTGTTCGCGGAAGCGATGCTGACCTGGGAGCTGCGATCATACGACCTCGCGAGGGCCGAGCGCGGCACCGTCTTCTTCGACCGCGGCGTGCCGGACGTTATCGGCTACCTGGACGTCTGCGGCCTGCCGGTGCCCGACCACATGCGCCGGGCCGCCGACCTGTTCCGGTATCGCCGCCTCGTCTTCGTCGCGCCGCCATGGCCCGAAATCTTCGGTCAGGACGCGGAAAGGAAGCAGGATTTTGCCGAAGCGGTGCGGACACACGATGCGATGACCCGCACCTACACGGCGCAGGGTTATGATCTCGCCGAACTGCCGCGCGGGCCTGTCGAGGACCGAGTCGCCTTCGTTCTAGCGAGGCTGGCCAGCGACGAGGCGGTTCACGCACCGATCCGCTCGTGAATGCGCCTCGTCGCCGAGGGGACTTGACCGTTACGCTGAAAGAACGTAAAGTGAACAAACTTGGTTCACTGTATCGGTACGAGCGAATGAGTGCCGTGGGCGGCCTATTCCGCCGCGTCCCTCTTGCCGAGCCGCTTGTCGAGATAGGTGCCGACGACGTCCATGAGCGGGTCGACGGTGTTCTCGAAGAAGTGGTTGGCGCCCGGCACGACCTGCTGCTCGATGACGATGCCCTTCTGCGTCTTGAGCTTCTCGACGAGGCCCTGGACGGCGGTGATCGGCACGACGGCGTCCTTGTCGCCGTGGACGATCAGGCCCGAGGACGGGCAGGGTGCGAGGAAGGAGAAGTCGTAGAGGTTGGCGGGCGGGGCGATGGAGATGAAGCCCTCGACCTCGGGACGGCGCATCAGGAGCTGCATGCCGATCCAGGCGCCGAAGGAGAAGCCGGCGATCCAGCAGGTGCGGGCCTCGGGGTTGATGGCCTGCGCGTAGTCGAGGGCCGAGGCTGCATCGGACAGCTCGCCGACGCCATGGTCGAAATTGCCCTGGCTGCGGCCGACGCCGCGGAAATTGAAGCGCAGAACCGAGAAGCCGCGGTTCACGAACTGATAGTAGCAGTTGTAGACGATCTGGTTGTTCATCGTGCCGCCGAACTGCGGATGCGGGTGCAGCACGATGCCGATGGGGGCGGAGCGAACCTTGGCGGGATGATAACGGCCCTCGATCCGGCCGGCCGGACCGTTGAAAATCACCTCAGGCATGGAAAATCCTCGTCATTGCCCCGGACGAACAACCATTGCACTGCATGGCGCTCGATTTCGACGGATGTCTTTTCTTGACAGGCCAACCGCCGGGCTCTAGTTCTTAGAATTATTCTAAACAGAGCCGCCGCGCTGCCGTTAAGGGCGCTGACGGTCCTGCCGCGTCGGGATCGGGCCTATAACACGATCCCGGCACGAAAAGCCAAGGTTTTCCGACGGGGTGCTCGAGGCCATGACGCGCGCCTATCTCGATCATAATGCAACCTCGCCGCTGCGGGCCGAGGCGCGCGAGGCGATGGTCGCGGCCCTGTCGATCGCCGGCAACGCCTCGGCGACGCATGCCGACGGCCGGGCGGCGCGCCGGGTCATCGAGCGGGCGCGCGAGGATGTGGCGGCGCTGGTCGGGGCCGAGGCGCGCTGCGTGACCTTCACCTCCGGGGGCAGCGAGGCGGCGGCGACGCTTCTCGCGCCGGGCTTCGTCGGCAAGGCGGGGCAGACCGGCCATCGGACGCTGATCGTCTCGGCCGTCGAACATTCCTGCGTGCTCGCCGGGGGCCGCTTCGCTGCCGAGGCCGTCCGCATCTGTCCGGTGGATGCGAGGGGGGTCGTCGACCTGGCCCGGCTCGAACAGTTGCTGGCCGAGGTTCCAGCGCCAGCGCTGGTTTCGGTCATGGCGGCGAACAACGAGACCGGCACCGTCCAGCCGCTCGATGCGGTCCGCCGGCTCTGCGTCGCCCATGGCGCGAGCCTCGTGGTCGATGCGGTGCAGGCGCTGGGCAAGCTGCCGCTTGATATCTGGACCCTCGGAGCGGATGCCATCTTCGTTTCCGCCCACAAGATCGGCGGCCCGCAGGGCGTCGGCGCGATCATCCGTGGGGCGGAGGCGGTCGATATCGAGCACCTCGTCAAGGGCGGCGGGCAGGAAGGCCGGTTCCGCGCCGGCACCGAGAACCTTGCGGGCATTGCGGGCTTCGGCGCGGCGGCGAAGGCGGTTGCCGGCGGCATCGATGCCGAAATGCAGCGCCTCGGTGCGCTCAGGGACTGGCTGGAGAGGCAAATCGTCACTATTTCAGGGCAAAGCCGCGTTGTCGGCTTGCCAGCGGAGCGGCTGGCGAATACCAGCCTCACCGTGCATCCCGGCCTCGACGGCGAGACCACCGTGATCGCGCTCGATCTTGCGGGCGTGTCGGTCTCCACCGGATCGGCCTGTTCCTCCGGCAAGGTCGCGCCGAGCCACGTTCTGGCGGCGATGGGGCTGGAGGCGGGAGAGGCGAAATCCGCGCTGCGCGTCACGCTCGGGTGGTCGACCACCCGCGAGGACGTGGAGCGTTTCGTGAAGGCCTTTGCGGCGCATGCCGGGAAGGCCGCGGCCCGCGCCGCGTGAATGTTAGGCCCGCGGCCCTTGAAGCCGCGCGGATGAGAAGGAGAGACCCATGCCCGCGGTTCAGGAAACCGTCGAACAGGTCCGATCGATCGACGTCGACCAGTACAAGTACGGGTTTTCGACGGATATCGAGATGGAGCTGGCGCCGAAGGGCCTCTCCGAGGACATCGTGCGCTACATCTCGGCCCGCAAGAACGAGCCGGAATGGATGCTGGAATGGCGGCTCGACGCCTATCGCCGCTGGCTGACCATGCGCGAGCCGGAATGGGCGCGCGTCGACTATCCGAAGATCGACTTCCAGGACATGTATTATTACGCCGCGCCGAAATCGAACCCGGCGCCGCAATCGCTGGACGAGATCGATCCGGCGATCCTCGAGACCTACAAGAAGCTCGGCATCCCGCTCCGCGAGCAGGAAATCCTCGCCGGCGTCGCGCCGGAGAACCGCATCGCCGTCGATGCCGTGTTCGACAGCGTGTCGGTGGTGACGACGTTCAAGGAGGAGCTGAGGAAGTCCGGCGTGATCTTCTGCTCGATCTCCGAGGCGCTGCAGGAGCACCCGGACCTCGTGAAGCAGTATATCGGCTCGGTCGTGCCGACCACCGACAACTTCTACGCGACGCTGAACGCCGCGGTCTTCTCGGATGGCTCGTTCGTCTACATTCCGCCGGGCGTGCGCTGCCCGATGGAGCTGTCGACCTATTTCCGCATCAACGAGCAGAAGACCGGCCAGTTCGAGCGCACGCTGATCATCGCCGACAAGGGCGCCTATGTCAGCTATCTCGAAGGCTGCACCGCGCCGATGCGCGACGAGAACCAGCTGCATGCGGCGGTGGTCGAGCTGGTGGCGCTTGATGATGCCGAGATCAAGTACTCGACCGTCCAGAACTGGTATCCGGGCGATGCCGAGGGCAAGGGCGGCATCTACAACTTCGTCACCAAGCGCGGCGACTGCCGCGGCGACCGCTCCAAGATTTCGTGGACGCAGGTCGAGACCGGCTCGGCGATCACCTGGAAATATCCGAGCTGCATCCTGCGCGGCGACGATTCACAGGGCGAGTTCTATTCCATCGCCGTGTCGAACGGCGCGCAGCAGGTCGATTCCGGCACCAAGATGATCCATCTGGGCAAGAACACCCGCTCGCGGATCATCTCCAAGGGCATTTCGGCGGGCCGCTCGCAGAACACCTATCGCGGCCTCGTCTCGGCCCATCGCCGGGCGACCAATGCGAAGAACTTCACCAACTGCGACTCCCTGCTGATCGGCAACAAGTGCGGCGCGCATACCGTGCCCTATATCGAGAGCAAGACGGCCTCGGCGGTCTTCGAGCACGAGGCGACCACCTCGAAAGTGTCCGAGGACCAGATGTTCTACTGCATGCAGCGCGGGCTGACGCAGGAAGAGGCCATCGCGCTGATCGTCAACGGCTTCGTCAAGGACGTGCTCCAGCAGCTCCCCATGGAATTCATGGTGGAGGCGCAGAAGCTGATCGCCATTTCGCTGGAAGGCTCGGTCGGCTGAGGCCGGACATTCCGCCAGACATCGCGGGCCGTGAGCGGCCCCGCCCACTTTCATACGGACCGCCCCCCATGTCCCTGCTCGAAATCAAGAACCTGACCGCCAAGCTCGCCGACGAGGACAAGCAGATCCTCAACGGCCTCGACCTGACCGTCGAGAAGGGCCAGGTCGCCGCCATCATGGGCCCGAACGGCTCGGGCAAGTCGACGCTCTCCTATGTGCTCGCCGGCCGCCAGGACTATGAGGTGACCGAGGGCGAGGCGCTGCTCGACGGCGAGAACCTCCTGGAACTCGGTCCGGACGAGCGGGCGGCCAAGGGCCTGTTCCTCGCCTTCCAGTATCCGATGGAGATTCCCGGCGTCGGTCAGATGACCTTCCTGAAGGCGGCCATCAACGCCCAGCGCAAGAAGAACGGCCAGGGCGAGATTTCGACGCCGGACTTCATCAAGCTGGTGAACGCCAAGGCCAGGGAGCTCGGCATTTCGCAGGACATGCTGAAGCGTTCGGTCAATGTCGGCTTCTCCGGCGGCGAGAAGAAGCGCAACGAGATCCTGCAGATGTCGCTGCTCGCCCCGAAGCTCGCCATCCTCGACGAGACCGATTCCGGCCTCGACATCGATGCGCTCAAGATCGTCGCGGACGGCGTCAACGCCATGCGCTCGCCCGACCGCGCCTTCGTGGTCATCACCCACTACCAGCGCCTGCTGGACTATATCCGCCCGGACGTCGTCCACGTCATGGCGGGCGGCCAGATCGTCAAGTCCGGCGGGCCGGAACTGGCGCTGGAGCTGGAAGCCAAGGGCTATGCCGACATCGTCGGCAAGGCCGCGTGAGGTCGCCATGAACGCGGTCACCCCCATCCGCACGGCGGCCGAACAGTCGCTGATCAGCGCCTATGCGGCGCTGCGTGCCGCCGGCGCAGCGGCGCCGGCCGTCGAGGACCTGCGCGCGCAGGGCTATTCGCGCTTCGAGGCGAGCGGCCTGCCGCACCGCCGGGTCGAGGAATGGAAGTACACGGACCTGCGCGCGATGATGCGCGAGGCGAAGCCGCTGGCGGGCGCGCCGGATGCCTCGACGCTGCTCGCCTCCAAGGTCGCGGTCGGCAACATCCCGCGCATCGGCGGCAGCCGTCTGGTCATGGTCGACGGCTTCTATTCGCCTGAGCTTTCCGACACCGGCACGCTGCCCGAGGGCGTCAAGGTGACCTCGCTCGCATCCGCCATCGTCGGCCGTCCGGAGATCGCGGCGCGGCTCGCGGGCAGCGCGGCGGCGCAGGCCAATGCGGCCTTCGCGCTGAACGCCGCCTTCCTGACCGACGGTCTCCTCATCGAGATCGCCGACGGCACCGATGTCGGCCATGTGCTGGACCTCATCTCGATCACCTCGTCGGGCGAGGCGCGGCTGGTCAATACGCGCGTGCTCGTGCTGGTGGGCGAGGGTGCTTCCGCCGGCATCGTCGAGACCCATGTCGGCCCCGCCGGTACCGACTACCAGAAGAACGTCGTGCTGCAGGTCGTCGTCGGCAACGGCGCGACGCTGGAGCACGGGCGCCGGCAGATCGAAGGCGACCAGGCGCTGCATCTTGCCACCCTCGATGCCGATGTCGGTGCCAACGCGCATTTCGACACGCTGACGCTGACCACGGGAGCCGCCGTCTCGCGCAGCCAGCTGTTCACGCGGTTCGTGGGCGAGAACTCGAAGGCGACGCTGCGCGGCGTCACCATGCTGCGCGGCCGGCAGCACGCCGACACCTCGCTGCTGATGGACCATGCGGTGCCGCACTGCGAGAGCAAGGAGCTGTTCAAGCACATCCTCGACAACGAGGCGCACGGCGTCTTCCAGGGCAAGATCATCGTTCAGCCCGTGGCCCAGAAGACCGACGGCCGCATGATGAGCCAGACCATCATGCTTGCCGAAGGTCCGGCCATGGACAACAAGCCGGAGCTGGAGATCTTCGCCGACGACGTCGCCTGCGGCCATGGCTGCACCTGCGGCGAGCTCGATCCGGACCTGATGTTCTATCTCAAGGCGCGCGGCATTCCGCACAACGAGGCCGAAGCCCTGCTGGTCGAGGCCTTCGCGCGCGAGGCGATCGAGGATTTCGGCGAGGGGCCGCTCGGCGTCGTGGAAGAGCTCCGCGAGGCGATGCTGACGACCATTCTCGACTGGATGCGGGCGAGGGCGTGACCATGGCCGCGACCGGCCTGCACCCCGCGGTTGCCGATGGCGGCTATGATGTCATGCGCATCCGCCAGGACTTCCCGGCGCTGGCGTTGAAGCCTTACGGGAAGGACCTCGTCTATCTCGACAATGCCGCCTCGGCGCAGAAGCCGAAGGCGGTCATCGACCGCATCACGCGCGCCTACGAGACCGAATACGCCAACGTCCACCGCGGCCTGCACTACCTCGCCAATGCCGCGACGGAGGCCTATGAGGCGGCGCGCGAGAGCGTGCGCGCCTTCCTGAACGCGCCCTCGGTCGACCAGATCATCTTCACCCGCAATGCGTCCGAGGCGATCAATCTCGTCGCCTCGTCCTTCGGCGGCATGGCGATCGGAGAGGGCGACGAGATCGTGCTCTCGATCATGGAGCACCATTCCAACATCGTGCCCTGGCATTTCCATCGCGAGCGGCGCGGCGCGAAGCTGGTCTGGGCGCCGATCGACGACGAGGGCAATTTCCTCATCGAGGAGTTCGAGAAGCTGCTCGGCCCGCGCGTCAAGATGGTGGCGCTGACCCACATGTCGAACGCGCTGGGGACCGTGGTTCCCATCGCCGAGTGCATCCGGCTGGCCCATGCGAAGGGTATCCCCGTGCTCGTCGACGGGTCGCAGGCGAGCGTCCACATGGACGTGGACGTGCAGGCGCTCGACGCCGACTTCTACGTCTTCACCGGCCACAAGGTTTACGGGCCGACGGGCATCGGCGTGCTCTACGGCAAAAAGGAACTCCTCGACCGGATGCCGCCGTTCAACGGCGGCGGCGAGATGATCTCGGTGGTGACGACCGACACGGTCACCTACAACGACCCGCCGCATCGCTTCGAGGCCGGGACGCCCGCCATCGTCCAGGCCATCGGTCTCGGCGAGGCCGTCGAATACATGCGCTCCATCGGGCGCGATGCCATTCGTGCCCATGAGGATTCGCTGGTGCGATACGCGCACGAGCGGCTGGGCGCGATCAATTCGATCCGCATTTTCGGTACCGCGAAAGACAAGGGCGCCATCGTCTCCTTCGAGATGAAGGGCGCGCATGCCCACGACGTCGCGACCGTCATCGACCGCTACGGCGTGGCAGTGCGCGCGGGCACCCATTGCGCCATGCCGCTGCTGCAACGTTTCGGCGTGACCTCGACCTGCCGGGCCTCTTTCGGGCTCTACAACACGATGGAAGAGGTCGATCGCCTTGCGGAAGCCCTCGTGAAGGCCCAAAATATGTTCGGTTGACCTGCGCCGGAGGCGTCGGCCTGTTTCAATTCTGCTGTTCGAGCACGATCCCGCCCGGAAACCGGCTCCCGCGTTTCGCTTCGCGGACCTTCGGTTCGGCATCATGCTCAAGGGACCTTGACCCCGATGGACGATACCCAGACCCTCAACACCACCGTCGGTGGTGACACCAACGCCATTCCGCCGGAAGAGCTCGACCGCCTGACCGACGACATCGTCGCGGCCATGAAGTCGGTCTACGACCCGGAAATTCCGTCCGACATCTACGAGCTCGGCCTCATCTACCGCGTCGATATCGACGATGCCCGCAAGGTCGCCATCGACATGACGCTGACCTCGCCGTCCTGTCCCGCGGCCGCCGAGCTGCCGGGCATGGTCGAGAATGCGGTGGCGAGCGTGCCCGGCATTTCCGAGGTCAAGGTGACCATTACCTTCGATCCGCCATGGGACCAGAGCCGCATGTCGGACGAGGCGCGCGTCGCCCTGAACATGTGGTGAGTGCCGCCGGCATTCACCGGGGATTTAACTCAAGGCGCGTAATCTCTATATATCGATGAGATGCTTTGAACGCCGGGCCTTGAACCCGGTCGCTTTGGAGACCGAAATGCCCTTGCCGAAGATGCAGGCCATGCGCCTGACGGAAACTGCCGCCGAGAGGGTCAAGTCCCTCATGGCCTCGTCCGACAGCCCCAAGGCCGGGTTGCGCGTCGGCGTGAAGAAGGGCGGCTGCGCCGGCATGGAATATACGATGGAGTTCGTGGAGGCTCCCGCGAAGTTCGACGAGATCGTCGAGGATCGCGGCGTGAAGGTCTTCATCGACGCCAAGGCGGTGCTCTACCTGCTCGGCACTGAGATGGACTTCGTCACCGACAGGCTCGCCTCCAAGTTCGTGTTCAACAATCCGAACCAGACGTCGGCCTGCGGCTGCGGTGAATCCATCGCGCTGACACCGGTCAGACCCGAGGCGCTCGGCGCCGTCTGATGGCGGCTGGCGCCTTCGATCCGGATTTCCTGATCGATCTGTTCGCGCCGTTCGCGCGCGTGACCGTGAAGCGGATGTTCTCCGGACACGGGGTTTACCGGGACGGGCTGGTCTTCGCCTGGGCTCTGCCGGAGGGCATCTACCTCAAGACCGACGAGACAACCGCACCGCATTTCGATGAAGCCGGGCTCGCCGTCTTCGTCTATGGGACGAAGGACGGCCCGCGCAGCGTCGGCAGCTACCGGCGCATGCCGGATGCCTGTTTCGACGACGAGGACGAATTGAAGAAGTGGGCGGCGCTGGCCTTCGAGGCGGCGCGGCGCGCGCCGGTCAAGCCGAAGCAATCGCGCACGAGAAAGGCGCGTTGATCAGGCGACCTTGACCTCGAGCATCTCGGCTTCCGGATCGGTCTCGCAGACCACGCGGTTGCGGCCGTTGCGCTTGGCCGAATAGAGGCACTGGTCGGCCCGGTCGTAGAGGGTTGCGACGGTGTCGCCCGGCTTGAAGGCCGCGACGCCCAGCGAAATGGTGATGCGGCCGAGGTTCTCGCTGGTGGAACGCTTGATCAGTTCCTTGGTCATCACGGAGCGGCGGATGTGCTCGGCGACCGTCACGGCGGCGCGCAGCGTCGTGTCGGGAAGGATGATGGCGAACTCCTCGCCGCCATAGCGGCAGGCGAGGTCCTGCGTCTTGACGTTCTGCTTCACCGAGAGCGCGACGAGGCGCAGCACCTGGTCGCCGGTGAGGTGGCCGAACGTGTCGTTGAACTTCTTGAAGTGATCGATGTCGCTGACCAGCAGGCAGAGCGGCCGCTCGCTCTTGTTGGCGAGCGCGACGGCCTTGGCGATGGCCTGGTCGTAGAACTTGCGGTTGCCGAGCGAGGTGAGGGGATCGGTCAGGGATTCGGTCCTGACGGCGTCGAGGTTTTCCTGCAACTGCCGGATTTCGGTGCGCGACGCTTTCAGCCGCTGCTCCAGCGCCTTGTTGTTGGCCTCGATCTCGCGGGTCGAGCGGACGAGCGTCTCGATGATCGTGCGCACACCCTCGGGCGTGCCGGCGGAAGCGAGCCGGGCGGAGGCGCCGGCGAGGTCGTCGCCATAGGCGGAGGCCTGGCCGGCGGCCGAGTCGATCATGGCCATGACCTGCTCGATCTCGTCCATCACGCGGTTGCCGACGACGTCGAGCTTGTCGGTCAGGCGGTTGGGCGAGAGATAGGTGTCGAAGACGCCGTCAAGCTGCTCCTGCGTGATCGCGCCGCGGTCGGACAGGATGGCGTTGATCGCGTCGGAGAGGTCGGCGTGGTAGCCGGAGGCGTAGGTGTACCAGACCTCGTAGTTGCGCGGCATGGCGCCGAGCCGGCGCCCCTTGATCTGGGCAAATGCAAGATCACCGAAGCCGTGGCTGCGCTCGACGTCGTCGTTGTGATCTTGCATGTGTGGCTGCCGATTCTGGGCGTGGAAGAGCACGCTTCCACGCACTCCGAGCTCGATGGCGGGCACGGTAGCGGGCTAATGCTTTATCCCCGGTAAAAGCCGGGCCTGCTCGGTCGGATCATTTCGCCTTGAAGGCGACCGGTCGCAGCAGGAATTGCGGCAGGTGCGACATGTCCGCTTCCTCCGAGGCGGGCGGGCGGGAAGCCGGGCGGCTGCCTGCCGGCGGACGGGACGATTCGGCAGCTCGCGGAGCGCGCTCGGCGCGATTGCCGGAACGTCCCTCGGACGCTCGGCCATCGGAAGAGCGCGGCTCAGTGGACCGCCCTTCGGACGAGCGGCCTTCGGAAGACCGTCCCTCCGACCTGCGGCCCGGGCGTTCCTCGGACTGGCGGCCTTCGGAAGGCCGTCCCTCGGAACGGCGGCCCGGGCGCTCCTCGGACTGGCGTCTCTCGGCACGGCCACCACGGGACGGGCCACGCTCACGCCCGCCGCGACGCTCGCGGCGAGCCTCGCCGGCCTCCTCTTCGGAGACGGCGTCGCCGGACCATTCGATCGTCTGGCCGATGAGCTTCTCGATGGCGGCGAGCAGCTTCATGTCCTCGGAGGTGACGATGGTGATGGCGGTGCCGAGCCGGCCGGCGCGGCCGGTGCGGCCGATGCGGTGGACATAGTCCTCCGCGTGATGCGGCGTGTCGAAGTTGAAGACGTGGCTGACGTCGGGAATGTCGAGGCCGCGGGCGGCGACGTCGGAGGCGACGAGCAGCTGGGTGCGGCCGTCGCGGAAGCCGGCAAGGGCCGCCATGCGCGCGGACTGATCCATGTCACCATGCAGGGCCGCAACCGAGAAGTCGTGCTTCATCAGCGACTTGTAGAGGGTCGCGACTTCGCTCTTGCGGTTGCAGAAGATGATCGCGTTCTTGAGGTTCTCGGCGCCGCGGATGAGGGCGCGCAGCGTGTCGCGCTTCTCGAAATCCTTGCGGGGCGAGCGCACGAGACGCTGGGTGATGGTGGTGGCCGTGGAGGCCGGGCGGGCGACCTCGACCTTCACGGGATTGTGCAGGAACTGCTCGGTGATGCGCTGGATTTCCGGCGGCATGGTGGCCGTGAAGAACAGCGTCTGGCGGGTGAAGGGCACCATCTTGCAGATGCGCTCGATGTCCGGGATGAAGCCCATGTCGAGCATGCGGTCGGCCTCGTCGATGACGAGAAGCTCGACGCCGGTGAGCAGCAGGCGGCCGCGCTCGAAATGGTCGAGCAGGCGGCCCGGGGTGGCGATCAGCACGTCGACGCCGCGCGTCAGCTTGGCATCCTGGTCGCCGAAGGAAACGCCGCCGATCAGCAGGGCGACGCTCAGCTTGTGGTTGACGCCGTATTTGACGAAGTTTTCCTCGACCTGCGCGGCGAGTTCGCGCGTCGGCTCGAGGATGAGGGTGCGGGGCATGCGGGCGCGGGCGCGGCCCTCTTCCAGCATGGTCAGCATCGGCAGCGTGAAGGCCGCCGTCTTGCCGGTGCCGGTCTGGGCGATGCCGAGCACGTCGCGGCGGGCCAGCACGTGCGGGATCGCCTGCTCCTGGATGGGCGTGGGGGTGGTGTAGCCGGACGCTTCCACGGCCGATTGAACCTTGGCGCTGAGGCCGAGTTCGGAAAACAGCATTGGTTGGAGGTATCCTTCAGGTCTCGGGGTCTTCTGACGATGTCTTGAGGCGATCGGCGCGAGACGGTTTCGCGCATCGGCCCCTAGAACCCACGAGGCCGGACGGACATGACGAAGGGCTCATCGGACGAGCCGTTCGATGCAACGCAACATAGTCGCAATGCCCCGATTGTCAACGAATGACAGGCGTGCGAACCCTCTGACCTGAGCCGATTCGGCGGAATTCGGCATGATTGGTGAAGGAATGCACCCTCATGGCCAAACCCGCTCTCGTTCTCGTGCCGGGCCTCAACTGCACCGCCGACCTGTTCGCGCCGCAGGTCGAAGCGCTCGCCGGTCTCGCGGACATCACCATTGCCGACCATGCCAGCGACGAAACCGTCGAGGCGATCGCCAGGCGCCTGCTGGCCGCCGCGCCGCCCCGCTTCGCGCTCGCGGGGCTGTCGATGGGCGGCTACGTGGCCATGGAGGTGATGCGGCAGGCGCCGCAGCGCGTGCAGCGCCTCGCCCTCCTCGACACCCGCGCCAGCGCCGACATGCCGGAGGATACCGAAATCCGCATGACCGCGATCAAGATGGCGCAGACCAGCCGGTTCGACGACATCCATCCGGTGCTTTGGCCGCGTCTCGTTCACATCAAGCGCCTCGGCGACAAGGAGCTTGAGGCCGTCGTCAGGGGGATGGCCGACCAGACCGGGCCGGCGCGGTTCATCCGCCAGCAGCGCGCGGTGATTTCCCGGCCGGATTTCGAACCGGGCCTGAAGGCGATCCGCTGCCCGACGCTGGTGCTGGTCGGCGACGAGGACGCGATCACGCCGCCGTTCATGGCCGAGGACATGGCCGAGGCCATTCCCGGCGCGAAGCTGGTCGTAGTGCCGGATTGCGGGCATCTCTCGACGCTGGAGCGGCCGGAGGCGGTGAACGCGGCGCTGGTCGAATGGCTCGCCGGCTAGAGCATTTCCGGTTTTCTCCGAATCGCGGAAATTACTCCCTGTTTTTGTTCTCACGCGTCTTGCACGCTGCCCGCGCGCTTCTCTTCACGCGAACCGGTACCCACTTCGCTCGAAAGCGCTTTCGTCAGCGGCTGCCGGAGAACATGACCTCGCCGGGTGGGCCGATGGTCAGCATGTAGCGGCGCTTCTGGCCGCTGGTCAGCACGACGCCGTCGAACATGACCCGCGCGCCGTCCAGCTCGGGCTCGATGCGGTAGTCCTCGATCTTCACGCGCCAGTCGAAGACCTCGGGGATTTCTTCCGTTGCGACCACGCCGATGCGGCCGGTGCGCTGGTCGGCGACGGCGAGCCACTGGACGAAAAGGCGCATGGCGCCGTCCGGCGAGCTGGTGCGCAACAGGACAATGCGCGAGGGCCCTTCGCGGTCGCCCTGCCGCCACTGGCCCGTGGCGCGCAGGAACATGACCTCGCCGGGAATGACGGAGAGGGTGCGCGCGGGATCATGCGGCTGGGCGGCAAGGGAGCTTGATCCCATGAATAGACCTGGTCCCGCGAGCAGGGCCAGCAGGCCAAGCGCCGCAGCGGCCCGATCCATGCTCAGATGTCCAGTTCCTGCGCGAATTCGGCGCGCTCCTGGATGAAGGCAAAGCGCGGCTCGGCCTTCACGCCCATCAGCCGCTCGACGCTGTCGGAGGTCTCGGGCCGCTCCTCGGGGACAACATGGACGCGCAGGAGGGTGCGCACCTTCTTGTCCATGGTCGTTTCCTTGAGCTGGGCCGGCATCATCTCGCCGAGGCCCTTGAACCGGCCGATCTCGACCTTCTGGTTGCCCTTGAAGGCGGTGCGCAGCAGCTCGTCCTTGTGCCCGTCGTCGCGGGCATAGAGCGTCTTGCCGCCCTGGGTCAGGCGATAGAGCGGCGGAACCGCGAGGTAGAGATGGCCGTGATCCACGAGGCGCGGCATCTGCCGGTAGAAGAAGGTGATCAGGAGGCTCGCGATATGCGCCCCGTCCACGTCGGCGTCGGTCATGATGATCACGCGCTCGTAGCGCAAATCGTCGTCGCGATAGTGCGAGCCGGTCCCGCAGCCGAGCGCCTGGACGAGGTCGGCGAGCTGCTGGTTCTGGGCAAGCTTGTCGCGGCCGGCCGAGGCGACGTTGAGGATCTTGCCGCGCAGCGGCAGGATGGCCTGGGTCTGCCGGTCGCGCGCCTGCTTGGCCGAGCCGCCGGCGGAATCGCCCTCGACGATGAAGATTTCGGAACCGGCGGCGGAGGTGTTCGAGCAGTCGGCGAGCTTGCCGGGCAGGCGCAGCTTGCGCACCGCCGTCTTGCGGCTGACGTCCTTCTCGGCGCGGCGGCGCAGGCGCTCCTCCGCGCGCTCGATGCACCAGTCGAGCAGGCGGTTGGCCTGGTTCGGATTGCCGGCGAGCCAGTGGTCGAACGGATCGCGGATGGCGTTCTCGACGATGCGCGCGGCCTCGGCGGTCGCCAGCTTGTCCTTGGTCTGGCCCTGGAATTCCGGCTCGCGGATGAAGACCGACATCATGACCGAACAGCCCGACAGGATGTCGTCGGTGGTGATCTGTGCCGCGCGCTTGTTGCCGGTCCGCTCGGCGTGGTCCTTCAGGCCGCGCAGCAGGGCGACGCGCAGGCCCTGCTCGTGGGTGCCGCCGTCGGGCGTCGGGATCGTGTTGCAATAGGACGAGATGAAGCCGTCCTGATCGCCGACCCATCCGATGGCCCATTCGGCCGAGCCGTGGCCGTGCTTGTCCAGCTTGCCAGCGAAAATATCGGGATGGACCATGGTCGCGCCGTCGAGCGTCGCGGCGAGATAGTCCTTGAGGCCGCCGGGGAAGCGCAGCACGGCCTTGTCCGGCGTGTCGGTGCCCTTCACCAGTTCGGGGTCGCAGGACCAGCGGATTTCGACGCCGCCGAACAGGTAGGCCTTGGATCGCGCCATCTTGAACAGGCGCGCCGGCTTGAAGGTGTGCGTCTCCCTGAAGATCTCGGGGTCGGGGACGAACCTCACCTTGGTACCGCGCCGGTTCTGGGTGCGGCCGAGCTCCTCGAGGCCGGTTTGCGGAATGCCGCGCGAGAAGCGCTGGCGATAGAGCATCTGGCCGCGCGCGACTTCGACCTCCAGCGAGACGGAGAGCGCGTTGACCACCGAGACGCCGACGCCGTGCAGGCCGCCGGAGGTCTCGTAGACCTTGGAATCGAACTTTCCGCCCGCGTGCAGGGTGCACATGATGACTTCTAGGGCGGATTTGTCCGGGAACTTCGGATGGGGATCGACGGGAATGCCGCGGCCGTTGTCGGTGACCGAAAGCGAGCCGTCGGCTGAAAGCTCCACATCGATCCACGTCGCGTGGCCGGCGACCGCCTCGTCCATGGCGTTGTCGATCACCTCTGCGAAGAGGTGATGCAGCGCCTTCTCGTCAGTGCCGCCGATATACATGCCGGGGCGGCGGCGGACCGGTTCCAGCCCCTCGAGAACCTCGATGTCGGATGCCGAATAGCCCTGTTCGCCCGGCGTGCCGGCCGCCTTGGGAGCGGCTTTGGCCGCGGCGCGGGCAGATGCAGCCTCGGCGCGGGCAGGGGGCACAGCCTTGGCCGAATCCTTGGGGCCGCCGAACAGGTCCGAATTGTCCATCTCACCATCTCCCGGATGCCGCAGGCATCCGCGAATCACTCGCTTCAATCATGGCATAGCGGCCGGCCGATGCGAACGGAACGGAAACGCGGGCTGGCTTAAGGTCCTGTCCCCCGCGCGATACAGGCATTCCCACAAGGAAGCCAGAACGATGCCGCTGCGTCCGGAACGGCTGCTGATCCGAAAGCGTTTGCCTGTCGTAGTGAACATTATGGACGAGAGGAAGCCGGGTGTGGAGAAAGTGCGTGCGATAGGAGCCGGACTGCCGATCTACGGCATGTTCCTGGCCTTGTGCCTCGCGATTGCGGCCGCGGGGAGCATAGCCAATTCCTACGGTCTCGCCGCGTGGTATCCGGCGCTGAACAAGCCGTCCTTCAATCCGCCGAACTGGCTGTTCGCGCCGGTATGGACAGTTCTTTACGTGATGATCGCGGTGGCCGGCGCGCGGCTGGTGCTTTCGCCCGCCCGCGAGAAAGAGCCTGCCATATCCCTCTATTTCGCCCAGCTCGGGCTCAATGCCGCGTGGTCGTGGGTGTTCTTCTACGGACAGGCCATCGGCGCCGCGGCGGTGGTCATCGGCGTGCTTTGGCTCGCCATCCTCGCCACGATCTGGCTGGCATGGACGAAGGATCGGATGGCGTCGCTGCTGCTGATCCCCTATCTGGTATGGGTGAGCTTCGCAGCCGTGCTCAACATCGCCATCTGGCGCCTCAACGGCTGAAACTGAAGGCTTGAGGACCGATGTCCTTTTCCGCCCTCGTGCCGGTCGCCATCGGCGCGGTTGCCATTGTCCTCGTGATGGGCCTCGTCAACATGATGCGCGGCGGCTCGCCCAACACGTCGCAGAAGCTGATGCGCTGGCGTGTCGGGCTGCAATTCGTCGCCGTCGTTATCATCGTCATCGCCATCTGGCTGAAGGCGAACGGGGGCTGACTGGAGATGGTCAGGCTCAACAAGATCTACACGCGCACCGGCGACGACGGCACGACGGGTCTCGCCGCAGGGCCAAGGCGGCTGAAGTCAGATCTCAGGGTCGAGGCCTATGGCGTGGTGGACGAGGCAAACTCCGCCATCGGGATCGCGCGGCTGCATATCGGTGACAGCGATATCGACGCGATGCTCATGCGCATCCAGAACGACATGTTCGACCTCGGCGCGGACCTGTCCACGCCTGAAACGGGCAAGGACCTCGGCTACGAGCCGCTGCGGATCATCGATAGCCAGGTGGTCTGGCTGGAAGGGGCGATCGATCAGCTCAATGCCGACCTCAACCCGCTGAAGAGCTTCATCCTCCCGGGGGGCAGCCCGGCGTCGGCGCATCTGCACCTCGCGCGGACCATCGTCCGGCGCGCGGAGCGGCTGATGGTGGACCTGGCGCAACAGCCCGACGAAAGCCTGTCGCCGGCCTCGCTCAAATATGTGAACCGGCTTTCCGACTTCCTGTTCGTCGCCGCCCGTCACCTCAACGACAAGGGCCGGGCGGACGTGCTCTGGGTGCCGGGCAAGAACAGATAGCGGAACGGGGCAGGGCGATGGTTCCGACACTCGAAACGGAGCGCCTTCTGCTGGCGCCACGCGTTCTGGCCGACCTCGAGGACTATGTGGCGATGGATTCGGACCGTGCGGTGCGCGAATATATCACGCCGCCGTTCCGCGACGATTTCACGCCGGAACTCTACCGGGCGAACCTGCCGGCGCGGATGGCGACCGATTTCGGGCCGGGTCTCGGCTTCTGGACGCTGCGGCTGAAGGCGCCGGCGCCCGTCTTCGTCGGCATGGCGCTGCTGATGCCTGTCGAGGGCAAGGGACCGGAGGTCGAGATCGGCTGGCGGATGCCGAGGGCGGCGTGGGGGCATGGCTATGCCAGCGAGGCGGCGCTAACGGTGCTGGCGTATGGGCGGGGCACGCTCGGCCTCGCCGAAGTGGTCGCGCTCATCAATCCGGAGAACCTCCGCTCGATCGCGGTGGCGACGAAGCTCGGCATGACCCGCGCCGGCCGGCGCGACGCCTACGGGACGTCCTTCGACCTCTACCGGATCGGCACGAAGCCGCCTGACGAGCGCTGCCGCAGCGAAACATAGCCGCTTGACAGCCACGCCCTTCCGCATCAAAAACCCGGCCCATGAACAAGATCGCGACCAGCACCCGACGCCGTATCCTCATCCTGCGATGAGCGCGCGGCCGTGTGCCCTGATGATCGACCCGATCGCCGCGCCCCCAGCGCGGCTTTTTTTTATCCCTGAATCCCTCCTGACTATCTCGCCCTAGCGGAGACCTGCCATGGCAACCAAGGCCAAAATCGCGATCCTCGGCGCGTCCGGTTACACCGGCGCCGATGCTGTCCGTCTTGCGGCCCGGCATCCCCGCATCGAGATTGCGGCGCTGACCGCCAACACCCACGCCGGCAAGGCGATGGCCGACGTCTTTCCGCACTTCTTCATGCTGGATCTCCCGAAGCTGATCGAGTGGGAGAAGGTCGACTGGACCGGCCTTGACGCCGTGTTCTGCGGCCTTCCGCACGGCACGACGCAGGAGATCATCGCGGCGGTGCTGGCGGCGAACCCGAAGATCAAGATCCTTGATATGTCAGCCGATTTCCGGCTGCGCGACGGCGCGACCTATGCGCAGTGGTACGGCCACGAGCACCGGGCACCCGGGCTTCAGCAGGAGGCCGTCTACGGTCTGACCGAGCTCTATCGGAGCGACATCACCAAGGCCCGGCTCGTGGCCTGTCCGGGCTGCTATCCCACCGCGGCGCTGCTGGCGCTTGTTCCGATCGCCAAGGCCGGCCTGATCCATGCCGACGACATCATCATCGACGCGAAGTCGGGCGTCACCGGCGCCGGCCGGGGCCTCAAGCAGAACACGCTGTTCTCCGAGGCGGGAGAGGGGCTCTCGCCCTACTCGATCGGCAAGCACCGGCACGCTCCCGAGATCGAGCAGGAGATCGGCGTGGCGGTCGGCGGCAAGGTGACGATCAACTTCACCCCGCACCTCATTCCGATGGCGCGTGGCGAACTGTGCACCTCCTATGTGCGGCTGACGAGCGGGACCGCCGACGATCTGCGCCATGCGCTCAACGACGCCTACAAGGACGAGCCCTTCGTGCATGTGGCGCCGAAGGGCGTGGTTCCGCAGACGCAGAACGTGCGCGGTTCCAACTACGTGCAGATCGGCGTGTTCGAGGACCGCATTCCCGGCCGCGCCATCGTCATTTCGACCCTGGACAATCTGGTGAAGGGCTCGGCCGGCCAGGCCATCCAGAACATGAACCTCGTCCTCGGCTATCCGGAGACGCTGGGGCTGGAGCAGATCGCGCTGTTCCCGTGAGGAACCGAGGACGCGGCCTCGCGCACCTCGTCATGCCCGGCCTTGTGCCGGGTATCCACGACTTTCCTGCATTGCGGGTTCAAGTCGTGGATGGCTGGGCCGGGCCCGGCCATGACGCGCGGAGGATCGTGATGCTCACGTCATCAGCAGCGTCTCGAACTTGGCGCGCTGGGCATCGTTCCACGGCGTCGAGCGGCGCAGCTTGAGGTCGATCTGCGCCGTCGTGGACGAGCCGGAGACGAAGCGCTCGCCGCCGACGAAGACCGCCTGATCGAAGGTGAGGGACGAGGCGCCGACGCGCCGGATGCCGATCGCGATCTGGACGAAGCCGGGATAGAGGATTTCCCGGTGGTACTCGATCTCCAGATGGACCAGCGAGATGCCGCGGCCCTCGCCGGTGAGGCGGACGCCTTCCTTGTCGAAGAACTCGGTGCGGCCGATCTCCAGATAGGTCGCGACCGCGGCGTTGTTGACGTGGTTGTTCGGGTCGAGATCGCCGTAGCGGATCGGATGCACGGTCACGAACGGGTAGGCGTCGAGCGCCGGGCGCTCGCTGACGGGAACACGCAACTTTCAGTCCTTCACTTTCACATAGCGGCCGGGCGCATCTTCGATCGGCTTGTGCTTTGCGGAGCCGATCTTGCGGGCGGGCACGTCCTTGCCGTCGTGTTCGCGGATCCACGCGCGCCAGTGCGGCCACCACGATCCCGGATGCTCGGTCGCCTTCTCGATCCAGTCCTCGAACCTTCCCGTCGGCGGGCCGCCCGTCCAGTGCTGGTACTTCTTCTTGTCCGGCGGGTTGACGACGCCGGCGATATGGCCCGATCCGGCCATCACATATTCGACCGGGCCGCCGAAGGCCGCCGATCCCACGAAGACCGAGCGGGCAGGGGCGATGTGGTCCTCGCGGGAGGCGAGGTTGTAGACGGGCACCCTGACCTTCTTCAGGTCCAGCTTCACGCCGGCCACCTCCATCCGGCCCTCGCTCAGGTCGTTCTGCAGGTAGCAGTGGCGCAGGTAGAAGGAGTGGTTGGCCGCCGGCATGCGCGGGGAATCAGCGTTCCAGTAGAGCAGGTCGAAGGGCATCGGCTGCTTGCCCTTCATGTAGTTGTTGACGAAATAGGACCAGATCAGGTCGTTCGACCGCAGCATGTTGAAGGCGGTCGCCATCTGCTTGCCTTCGAGGTAGCCGGTCTGGGCCATGCGCTTCTCGAGGCTCTGGATCTGCTCCTCGTCGACGAAGACCTTGAGGTCGCCGGCATAGGTGAAATCGACCTGCGTCGTGAAGAAGGTCGCGGTCTTCACCGCATCGATCTTCTTCGCCGCCATATAGGCGAGGGCGACCGCCAGCAGCGTGCCGCCGACGCAGTAGCCGATGGCGTGGACCTTGTCCTCGCCGGTGATCTCGGAGGCGACGCGGAAGGCCGAGAGCGGCCCCTCCAGCATGTAGTCGTCGAAGCTCTTGGTGGCGTGGCGCTGGTCCGGATTGACCCAGGACACGACGAAGACCGTCAGGCCCTGATCCACGGCCCATTTGATGAAGCTCTTCTCCTGCGTCAGGTCGAGGATGTAGAACTTGTTGATCCAGGGCGGGACGATGACCAGCGGCACCCGGCCGACCGTTTTGGTGGTCGGCTCGTACTGGATGAGCTGGATCAGGTCGTTCTCGTAGACGACCTTGCCGGGCGTCATGGCGAGGTTGGTGCCGAGGGCGAACTTGGTGTCGTCGGACTGGCGAATGCGCAGGTCGCCGCCGCCGCGCTCGATGTCCTCGGTCAGCATGGTCATGCCGCGCACCAGGTTCTCGGCATTGGAGCCGATGGTCTCGCGCAGCAGTTCAGGGTTGGTCGGCACGAAATTGGAGGGCGAGAAGGCGTTGGCGATCTGCCGGGTGTAGAAGGCCGCCTTCTGCTTGACGTGCGCGTCGAGCTCGGCCTCCGAGACGAAGCTCTCCGCGAGGTTGGTCGTCAGCAGGTAGAACTGCTTCAGGAAGTCGAAGAAGGGGTTCTTCTCCCATTGCGGGTCCTTGAACCGGGCGTCGCGCGGGTCGGGTTTCACCACGGGTTCGGCCGGCTCGCCGGCCATGGACTTCAGCGACTGGGTCCACAGCTCCATGTAGCGGCCGGTGAGCTGCGACTGGGCGGCGACCGTGCGGCCCGGGTCCTTCAGCCAGTATTCGGCGACCTGTCCGAGCGTCTTCACGACATCGGCGACGCTGTCGGGCGAATCGGACGGGTGGGCGCCGGTCTCGCGCGGCTTCATATAGGCGGCGAGCGCCTTGCCGCCGAGCTCGACCATGCGGGCGATGTTGCCGGACAGGCGCTCGACATCCATGGCCTGGAAGCGGAACGGATCGTCGGCGGCCGGATCGGGCTGCGGCGCGAAGACCGGCTGCGGGGCGGGCGCCGCCTTGGCGGGCTCGGGCTTGGCGGGCTCGGGCTTGGCGGGCGCGGGCTTGTGGGGAATCGCATCCGAAAGGGGCCGGCGCTGGGCTCCGCCCTCGATGGCGACGAGCTTCGGCCGCGGTGCGGCAGGACGATCGGTCGCGGCGGCGGAACGCTTTGCAGTGGCCTTTTCGGTTCCGGACGCAGCCGGTTTCGTCTGCCCGCGGACGGGTTTCTTCGCCGTCCGCTTCGTGCCGGAACCGGCCGGGCTGGCAGCTTTGGGCTTGCCGGGCTTGCCCGTCGAGCGTTTAGCCATGAGCGTGCCTCTGAAAATCGCCGCTTTCGTCCGTCACGAAATCGGTCCACTTTTTGATCTGAGCATATTAGGAAGGCGAAGCGCAGGCCGCCAAGAGAAAGATGGCGGCTCGCTTGGAGAGTGACATGGTCGGGACGATGCGTCGGTCGATGCTGAGGCGGGCAGGTTTTGCGGCGGTAGCGCTCGCGGCCTTTGCCATGGCCGGCTGCCAGCATGCCGCCGACGGCTATCCATCACCCTATGGGCCTTCGCGGCCGACGCCGCTGCCGCCGGTCGCGGGCGGGGGCCTGTGGAACCCGGCGCCGGTGCGCGCCACAGGCTATGGCGCGGCGACGCTCATCACGCGCCTGCCGCAGGCCCAGACGGTCGCACCGCCGCCGCGATCCTCCGAGACGCCGGAACTGCTGACGCCCGAGCAGCAGGCGGCCCGCCGCCGTGGGCTCGAAAGCCTCCGCGACAGCCACGGCGCTGCCATGGACCGCCGAATCCAGGCCCAGGGCCGCGTGCGCGGTCCCGATCCCGGCTCGCGTCCCGCCATCGATCCGGCCGAGCGCGGCAGCGAGGACTAGGCCGAAGGTCGGCTTCGCCAGGTCTTCGCGAGGCTATGCCAGCCGTATCGCCTTGTGATACGCCTTGCGTCCCGTTCAGACTGCCTGACGCAAACCCCGAATCGATCCGATGAGCACCACCCAGTTTCACCGCATCCGCCGGCTGCCGCCCTATGTGTTCGAGCAGGTGAACAAGGTGAAGGCCGCCGCCCGGGCCAAGGGCGTGGACATTATCGATCTCGGCATGGGCAATCCGGACCTGCCGGCGCCCGAGCACGTCATCGAGAAGATGAAGGAGGCGATCGGCAAGCCGCGCACCGACCGCTATTCGGCCTCCAAGGGCATTCCGGGCCTGCGCCGCGCCCAGGCCGCCTATTACGAGCGGCGCTTCGGCGTGAAGCTCGACCCCGAGACGCAGGTGATCGCGACGCTCGGCTCGAAGGAGGGCTTCGCCAACATGGCGCAGGCGATCACCGCGCCGGGCGACGTCGTGCTGTGTCCCAACCCGTCCTATCCGATCCACGCATTCGGTTTCCTGATGGCGGGCGGCGTCATCCGTTCCGTGCCGGCGACGGCCGATGAGGACTATTTCCGCGCCATGGAGCGCGCGATGCAGCACTCCATCCCGAAGCCCATCGCGGTGGTGACCTGCTATCCGTCGAACCCGACAGCGCAGGTGGCCGATCTCGATTTCTACGCCGAACTGGTGCGTTTCGCGAAGAAGCACGAGCTGATCGTGCTCTCGGACCTCGCCTATGCCGAGGTCTATTTCGACGATCGCAATCCGCCGCCCTCGATCCTGCAGGTGCCGGGCGCCTTCGAGGTGGCGGTGGAGTTCACCTCCATGTCGAAGACCTTCTCCATGGCCGGCTGGCGCATGGGCTTCGCGGTCGGCAACGACCGGCTCTGCGCCGCGCTGGCACGCGTGAAGAGCTATCTCGACTACGGCGCCTATACGCCGGTGCAGGTGGCGGCGACGGCGGCTCTCAACGGCCCCGACGACTGCATCAAGGAGATGCGCGCGACCTACCGCAAGCGCCGCGACGCGCTGGTCGAGAGCTTCGGCAAGTCGGGCTGGGACATTCCGGTGCCGAGCGCCTCCATGTTCGCCTGGGTGCCGATCCCCGACCAGTTCAAGCCGCTCGGCTCGCTCGAATTCGCCAAGCTGCTGGTCGAGAAGGCCGAAGTGGCCGTTGCGCCGGGCATCGGCTTCGGCGAGCACGGCGACGATTACGTCCGCATCGCCGTGGTCGAGAACGAGCAGCGCATCCGCCAGGCCGCGCGCAACGTGAAGCGCTTCTTCGACACCGCCGCCACGACGCTGCACAATGTCGTGCCGCTGGCCGCCGCCGGCCGCTGAACCTCCGAAGGCATTCGCATGATCAGGATCGTAGTGGCCGGCGCATCCGGCTGGGTCGGGCGTGAACTCGTCAAGGCGGTCGCAGCCGCGCCGGACCTCGAACTCGCAGGCGCGGTGTCGCGCTCGGCGGCGGGACAGGATGCGGGCGAGGCGGCCGGTGGTGCGCGCCTCGGTATCATGGTTGCCGCAAGCCTCGACGAGGCGCTGGCCGTGCCGAGCGATGTCGTCATCGACTATACGAAGCCGCATGTCGTGAAGGGCCATGCGCTGACCGCGCTCAAGGCTGGCCGCCACGTCGTCGTCGGCACGTCGGGCCTGTCGGCGGAGGACTATGCCGAGATCGAGGCGGCCGCGAAGGCCGCGGGCAAGGGCGTCATCGCCGCGGGCAATTTCTCCATCACCGCCTCGCTGCTGAAGCGCTTCGCGACGATCGCGGCTCGCCTGATCCCGGATGTCGAGATCATCGACTATGCCTCGGCCAAGAAGCCGGACACGCCCTCGGGAACGGGCCGCGAGCTCGGTGAAATCCTCTCGAAGGTGCGGCTGGAGCCGACCTCCAAGCCGGTCGGCGAACTCGGCGGCATCCGCGAGACGCGCGGCGGCGCGGTCAATGACGGCGGCATCGCCGTGCAGGTCCATTCGGTGCGCATGCCGTCCTTCGTGCTGTCGGCCGAGGCGATCTTCGGCATGCCGGACGAGCGGCTGACCATCCGCCACGATGCGGGATCGTCGGCCGCGCCGTACGTTGCCGGCACATTGCTCGCCGCGCGTCGCGTCGGTGAGACCACCGGCCTCGTGCGCGGCATCGATCAGCTGATCGGCTGAGGCGGCATGAGCGGCCTCGATATGGTCGTCTGTCTGGCCGGTTCCTTGCACTGGCCGGTCAAATCGGGCACAAGCCCGGCGCGGCGCATTGGCCGCAGCAGGGCGCGGATCGGCTTTTCATGCAGGATGTCTTGAAGCTCGGCATTGCCGGCCTCGGCACCGTCGGTGCGTCGGTCGTGCGCCTGATCGCCAAGCGCGACAACCGCCTCACCGAAGCCGCGGGACGCCCGATCAGGATTGCGGCCGTCTCCGCGCGGTCGAAGAAGAAGGATCGCGGCATCGATCTCGGCGCGGCGCGCTGGGTGAACGACCCGATCCAGCTGGCCACCGATCCCGAGATCGATGTCTTCGTGGAGCTGATGGGCGGCGCCGAAGACCCGGCCAAGGCGGCGGTCGAGGCGGCGCTTTCGGCCGGAAAGGCGGTCGTCACGGCCAACAAGGCGCTTCTGGCGGCCCACGGGCCCGCGCTCGCGCGACGCGCCGAGGCGAAGGGCGTCGCGCTCAATTTCGAGGCGGCGGTGGCCGGTGGCATCCCGGTCATCAAGACCCTGCGCGAGAGCCTGCTCGGCAATACGATCGAGCGCGTCTACGGCATCCTCAACGGCACCTGCAACTACATCCTCACCCGCATGGCGGAGGAGGGCATCAGCTTCGAGGAATGCCTGAAGGATGCCCAGCGGCTGGGCTACGCGGAGGCCGATCCGACCTTCGACGTAGACGGGTACGACACGGCCCACAAGCTGTCGCTGCTGACCAGCCTTGCCTTCGGCACGCTGGTCGACACCAAGGGCATTTCCATCGAGGGCATCCGGTCGATCAAGCCGGTGGACCTGAAGATGGCCGACGAGCTCGGCTACAAGGTGAAGCTCCTCGGCGTCGCGCAACGCACGCGCGAAGGCGTCGAGCAGCGGGTTCATCCGACCTTCGTGCCGAAGGAGGAGGCCATCGCACAGGTCAACGGCGTCCTGAATGCTGTCGCCATCGATGCGGATGCCGTGAATCTGACCCTCGTCGGTCCTGGCGCCGGTGGCGACGCGACCGCCTCAGCCGTCATTGCCGATATCGCCGATATCGCGCGCGGCCACCGCACCGCGCCGTTCATCCGGCCGGTGGCGACGCTGGCCAAGCCCACGCGCGCGCCGCTGACCCATCACGAGGGCGGCTACTACATCCGCCTGGAAGTGGTCGACAAGCCGGGCACGGCGGCGCGCATCGCCTCGCGCATGGCGCAGAACGCCATCTCGCTGGAATCGATCGTGCAGCGGCGCTCCGGCCCGGTGCGCGGCGGCACGGACCCGAGCCAGGCGGCAGCGCCGGCTCCCGTCGTGCTCATCACCTATGCGACGACAGAGGCGGCCGTCAGGCGGGCGCTGAAGGCCATGGAGACCGACGGCATCCTGATCAGCACGCCGCAGGTCATCCGCATCGAACGCAACTAAGAACGCCTACCGAAGGGAACCACCATGGCCGAGCAGGGGCTGTCCATTCCGAAGAACCTCGTCATCGAGCGCGTCCTGTCGATGGAGCTCGTACGGGTGACGGAAAGGGCGGCGGTCGCCTCCGCGCGCCTGCGCGGGCGCGGCAACGAGAAGGCCGCCGACCAGGCCGCCGTCGACGCCATGCGCCGCGAGCTGAACAAGCTGCCGATCGACGGCCGGGTCGTCATCGGCGAGGGCGAGCGCGACGAGGCGCCGATGCTCTATATCGGCGAGGAGGTCGGCACCAAGCACGGCCCGAAGGTCGATATCGCGCTGGATCCGCTGGAAGGCACCACCCTCTGCGCCAAGGACATGCCGGGCTCCATCGCGGTGATCGCCATGGCCGAGCACGGCTCGCTGCTCTACGCGCCCGACGTCTACATGGACAAGATCGCCGTCGGGCCGGGCTTCCCGAAGGGCGTCGTCGATCTCGACGCTTCGCCGGTCGACAACATCCACGCGATCGCGAAGGCCAAGGGCGTCAAGCCGAGCGAAGTGACGGCGCTGATCATGGACCGGCCGCGCCACGCCAAGCTGATCGAGGCCGTGCGTGGCACCGGCGCCGCGATCCGCCTGATCACCGATGGCGACGTGGCGGGCGTCATCCACACCGCGAGCGCGGCCGAGACCGGCATCGACATCTATCTCGGCATCGGCGGCGCGCCCGAGGGCGTTCTCGCTGCGGCGGCGCTGCGCTGCGTCGGCGGCCAGATGCAGGGCCGCCTGATCCTCGACACCGAGGCCAAGGTCGAGCGCGCCCGCAAGATGGGCGTCGCCGACCCGAAGAAGAAGTATGCCATGGAGGAGATGGCCTCCGGCGACGTGATCGTCTCGGCGACCGGCGTCACGGACGGGGCGCTCCTCAAGGGCGTCGTGTTCGGCAAGGAGATCATCACCACCGAAACGATCGTCTACCGGTCGACCACGGGCACGGTCCGGCGCATTTTCGGCGAGCATCGCGAACTCTCGAAGTTCCATCTCGACTGAGTCGGTGGTTTCAGCCGCGCTTTGCATCGGGCAATTGCGTCCTTCGAGGCTCGTTCGCCTCGCTCCTCGCACCTCAGGATGAGGAAGGTTCTGACTTGCATCCGGGCCGGATCAATCTCGTCGATCAAGCTCTGGATTCAGCCGTCCTGCAATCCACTCTTCTCCTCATCCTGAGGTGCGAGCGCAGCGAGCCTCGAAGGACGCAATTGGCCCATGCAGAGCGCCATTTCCAGGACCAGCGCCATCTTTTCAAACGGGCCGTGAGCCGATGAGCGAGCGCCGGCTGTTTCTCGGAGTCGGGCAGTCGGTCCTCGGCCGCGCCTGGCGCGACCGGATGACCGATCTGGAGCGGGCGCAGTCGCTGGCCATCACGCAGGCGCACGACCTGCCCGACATCCTCGCACGCATCCTCGCGGGCCGCGGCGTCACCGCCGAGACGACCGAGGCCTTCCTGGAGCCGGCTATCCGGGATTCGATGCCCGACCCCTCGACGCTCGCCGACATGGACCGGGCGGTCGAACGGCTGGCCAAGGCGGTGCTGGACGGAGAGGGCGTCGCCATTTTCGGCGACTACGACGTGGACGGCGCGACCTCCTCGGCGCTGCTCTGCCTGTTCCTGCGGCAGGCCGGTCTCGACCCGGCCGTGCGCATCCCCGACCGCATCTACGAGGGCTACGGCCCGAATATCGACGCCATCCGCGAACTGGCGGCGGGCGGGGCGACATTGCTGATCACGGTCGACTGCGGCACGACGAGCCATGAGGTGCTGGCGGGCGCATCGGGCCTCGGCCTCGACGTGATCGTCTGCGACCACCATCAGGCCGACGAGACGCTGCCGGCGGTCGAGGCGGTGGTGAACCCGAACCGGCTGGACGACTTGTCCGGCCTCGGCCATCTCTGCGCGGCCGGGGTCGCCTTCATGCTGGTCGTGGCGCTGAACCGGCGCCTGCGCGAGCGGGGCTTCTGGACCACGGCGCGGCCCGAGCCCGACCTGATGCGCATGCTCGACCTCGTCGCGCTCGGCACGGTGGCCGATGTCGTGCCGCTCAAGGGGCTCAACCGCGCCTTCGTCGCAAGAGGCCTCAGCGTCATGCGCAGGCGCGACAATGTCGGCCTGCGCGCGCTGATGGACGCGGCGCGGCTCGACGGGCCGCCGTCGCCCTATCATCTCGGCTTCCTGCTCGGTCCCCGGATCAATGCCGGCGGCCGGATCGGCGATGCGGGCCTCGGCGCGCGGCTGCTGATCACCGAGGATACGGGGGAAGCCACTCGCATCGCCGGCGAACTCGATAGGCTCAACCGCGAGCGGCAGGTGGTCGAGCAGGGCACGGTGGCCGAAGCGGAAGGCGAGGCGCTGGCGGCGCTCGGACCGCTGGAAGAGGGCGCCTCGGTGGTCGTCACCGCGCGGGACGGCTGGCATCCCGGCGTGGTGGGGCTCGTTGCCGCGCGCCTCAAGGAGCGGTTCAAGCGGCCGGCCTTCGCCGTCTCCTTTACGGGTGAAACGGGGACGGGCTCCGGGCGCTCGATCCCCGGCGTCGATCTCGGCGGCGCGGTGCGCAAGGCGGTCGCGGCCGGCATTCTCGCCAAGGGCGGGGGGCACGCCATGGCGGCGGGCATCACCGTGACCCGCGAGCGGCTGGCCGATTTCCGCGCCTTTCTTGAAGAGCGCCTCGCGTCGGCCGTCGAGGCCTCACGGCGCGAGGAGGCTCTGCTGGTCGATGCGGCGACGACGGCAGCGGGGGTCCGGCCGGAGCTCATTGCCATGCTGGAACGGGCCGGCCCCTTCGGCAGCGGCAATCCCGAGCCGGTGCTGGCGCTGCCGTCCCACACGGTCGTCTATGCCGAGGAGGTCGGCGGAGCGCATGTGCGCACGCGCCTCAAGGCGGGCGACGGCCAGACCGTGGACGCCATCGCCTTCCGCGCTGCGGGGCAACCTGTCGGCAAGGCGCTGGCAGACCATCGGGGCAGGGCGCTTCACGTCGCGGGCGCGGTGTCGCTCGATCGCTGGCAGGGCCAGGACAGGGTTCAGTTCCGCATTCTCGATGCGGCCGTGCCCCAGCGGTCCTGACCGGCGGCATCGGCCTTTCCCCTGCGCTTCCGCCAGCGCGCGAGAAGCCCCGCGACCTTGTCCGGCCGTTTGGCGCCTGCGGGGACGGCGCTCGCCATCACCCGCCCCGCCTCCACGGCGACCCGGCGGGCGACGGGGGCGAGCGAGGTGTCGGTGATTACCGCATCCTTCAGCGCGCCGAGCAGGGCGGCGGCTTCGATCCGGGGGTCGATGCAGGTGCGGGCATCGTCGAGCAAATCCGCGAAGGACGGCTTCCACAAGGGATCGCCGAGCCTCCAGCGCACCAGCGCTGCAACCCCCTCGTGCTGAGACGCTACCGCCGTGGCGGAAAAATCCGCAGACGCCGAACCCTTCATGGCGAACCCGAGACGCAAACTGTCACGAAATGGAATCGGCGGGTGCCGAGGAGCCAAGTCCACGCCTGCCGGCGACAGGCCGCAAGACGGCAGCATGACGTTGCGGAACTTATCCACAGACGCCGACGCTGCGCTGCATTCATCCGAACTGGCACGCGGCTGGTCAGACGGCTGTCCGCTGGCTAGTCTCATTTCCCGTCTGGGTTGATGCCCGGGCCGCAGTCAGGAGGAAAGCATGGGTTTCTTCGATTTCGTCAAGAATGTCGGCAAGAAGCTGGTCGGCGCCAGCGACGCGCAGGCCGCGCCCGCGCCGGAACTCGCCAAGGAGATCGCGAGCCACGGCTTCGACGCCGGCAGCCTGCAGATCCAGTCGACCGGCAATAACGTGCAGGTTTCGGGACAGGTGAAGTCGCAGGAGGAGGCCGAGCGCATCATCCTCGCGCTGGGCAATACGGTCGGCGTGTCGCAGGTCGACACCAGCCAGCTCGTCGTCAACAAGGAGGCGCCGGCGGCCAAGATGTACACGGTGAAGAAGGGCGACACGCTCTGGAAGATCGCCGAGGCGCATTACGGCAAGGGCGCCGACTATCCGAAGATCGTCGCGGCCAACAATCCGCCCATCGTCAACCCCGACCTGATCCAGCCCGGCTGGGTCCTGCGCATTCCCTGATGTGCCCGCAATCCGATGGCGGGAGCCTCGTGCGCCCGCCATCGGGCCGTCGACCGGCGGCGACCGGCCGCTGTCGTCACCCGCGGCGGCGGGGCGCGTGATTCCCCGGCGGATGCCCTTCGCCTCGCCAAGGGGCTGTTGAACAGCTTGCCCGGCGGCTGGATTCTCGCTTCGCAGCGGTCTGAACGCCCCCGGCCACTCACCCGAAGACCATATCGGTCAAGGTTTTCGGGGAGAATGCGACCGCGACGGACTGATCTGTCGGACAGCGCTTGATGGCGGCGAGGAACACCCCTATAACGCCCGCCGCCGCCAAGCGGTTCGCTCCCTTCGTCTAGAGGCCTAGGACACCAGCCTTTCACGTTGGGTACACGGGTTCGAATCCCGTAGGGAGCGCCATTACCCGCCGCTGCAACGCCCCCGAAATCCTGCAAAACCGCGCCATTGTTCACTTCGCAATGGAGAACATGCCAGTTTTTTTGCGCAACATACTGCGTAACAAAAGGAATTGCGCCCTGATGGGTTCACGGCAATCAGCGGCGCGCGTCAGTTCCTGACGATCGCGCGCGGCTGTCGGAAAGGCGCTCAGGAACGACCAGGCGACGATCACGCTCACCGTCGCGCCGACTGCCAGGCGCAGGTAGCGTATGGCGATGTCAATCAATCCATAGCGGGTCGTTGCGCCGGAGCGCCGCATTGGCGACGACGAAGCCGCTCGGCACGAAGAAGATCGAGACGGCGAACGGCCCGTTCCAGAGCACGGCGAGCGGGCTGTAGGCGATGGCGGCCGCGTTGCTGCCCTGATCCGGCGCCAGGCTGGATGTGAGGGCGGACAGGGTGTGAAACATCACGACCACGACGCCCGTCGAGATGGGAGAGGCACTTTTCTCTGCCAAAACTTTGAGCCCCAAGCAAGAAGCGGCCGCCGGAGCCCCGGCAATGTATCGCGTTGTACATCCATTGACCCGCTCCGAACAATAACAGCCAATAGAAAGGTGATTAAATACTCATCTCTTGGGGCGCTTTGATGCCTGAATCATGGTCGATCTGCCGATGTTCTGACCAGTGGTGTCCGACAGTGATTGCACCACGGTCCGCGCGGCCGTTGCCGCGCCGTGGCTGATTGTCCAGTTGGGCGGGAGGGACCAGTCCCGGCGTCGGTCCTGGTGGCGCCGGCAAAGCCATTGCGGGCCCCCGGCGCGGTATGGCGCTTGCAGTGATCGCGGGGATAGCGCCCGAGGAGAAGGCTGCCCTGTCGGGCCAGCGCCTCGGGCATGAGCGGGCAGAAAGGACGAAGCAGTGATGGCGTTGCGTTCGCTGGACGACCTCCTCCGCCTTCCGGAGAGCGTCAAGCTCATCTCGACGGACGTGTTCGACACGCTGCTGCTGCGCAATGGCCGTTCGGAACGGGCGCGCATTCGCAGGGGCGAGATCATCTTCGCCCGCCGCCTTGCGGCGCAGGGCATCGCGGTCAACCCTGATTGTCTCGTGAAAGCCCGCCTTCAGGCGCAGCGGCTTGCCTTCCGGGCGCTCGAGGTCGGCGGAAAACCGGGTGAGGTCAGGCTTCGGGAGATCATCCGCCGGCAGTTGTGGGTGGTCGGCGTTCCCCAGGGCTTCGCGGCAGAGCGGCTCGGCATCGAGATCGACGTCGAGAAGACATCGCTGTCGACCAACGCTCAGGTCGGCGCGCAATTGCGCCGGCTGAAGGCAGCCGGCAAGCGGATCGTCGCGATCAGCGACACGACGCTGCCGGCCGAAGCGGTTCAGTCCCTGATCGCGCATTTTTACGGCGAAGGCCTCATTGATCACATCTATTCCAGCGCGGACGAAGGCCTGACGAAACGCGGCGGCGAACTGTTCGCCTTCGTTGCTACGGCGGAGGGGGTCGCGCCGCACGAGACGGTGCATATCGGCGACGATCACGGCGCGGATGTCGTGGCGGCGCAGGGACGGGGAGTATCGAGCGTGCACCTGCCGCGAGCGGCCTGGCGTTCTCATATCCGCCGCGTCAACGGCGCGAGCACGGAGGCGGGCAGTCGCCTGCGGCGGGCACTGCGCGTGGCGGGCGCCGCCCGATCGACCGCGTCAGACCCTGCCGAGTTCGCGCAGCAGGTGCTGGGCCCGATCGTGGCGGAGTTCTGCCTGTCGATCTGGCTCTATGCGGACCAGGCCGCCTCCGATGATGCGTGCGTGCTTTTCTGCACTCGCGGAGGCATCGGCATACGCGCCGCATTCGAGCGGCTGGCGGCGCGTCTCGAACTGCCGTGCGAGGCAAGCCGCGACACGCTCATGGTGTCGAGGCTTGCCGTCGCGCGCGGAGCCGTGCTTGCGCGAAGCCCTGCCGCGCTCGACGAACTTGGCCGGGAGTTCCGGAGCGACCGTTTTGCCGATGTGGCGAAGGCCTTGGGCGGCCGAACCTATGATCTGCCGGCGCAATGGCAGGAGACATTTGTCCCGGAGCGCTTCTTCGATCTGCTCTTCGGCGAGACGGGCCGCGAGGTGGAGGCCGACATCGCCGCGCAGGACGCCCTGTTCCGCCGCCATCTGTCGGCGGTCGCAGGGCCGTCGCGGCGCATCATTCTCTGTGACACCGGGCTCTACGGCAGCACGCAGCGGCTGATGGCCGCCGGTTTCCCGGATCGGTCGATCGAGACGATCCAGTTTGCCCGCGCCAACTACAAGGGCTTCGCCGAGGACCATTTCCCGCGCGTGAGCGGGCTGACGGTGGAGCAGAACCTCTACAACCCGCTCGTCACCGAAACCTGCGTGCTGCGCTACTGGCAGCTGGTGGAGAGCCTGTTCGAGCCGGCCGTTCCGTCCGTACGGCTGTTCAGCGAGGGGCCGGATGGCGCGGTGGTGGCCAATTGCGGGCCGGTCGGCCTCGATGCGATCGATCCGAGTGCCGGAAATCCGCTGTTGTCGGGTGTTCTGCGTTATATCGATGCCCTCGCTCCAGCCAGCGGCGCCACGGTCTTCCGTGACGCTGAACGGGCCTGGTCCCGGCTCAAGCGAGCGATCACCAAACCGAGCGCTGCGGACGTCGCCTGCATGGAGGTTGGCAGCCGGTCCGTCGATTTCGGCAGATCGGCGTCGGTGCAGGTCATCAATGCCGGAGCATTTAGCCGTGCCGGTTCGGCCATTGCCGCGATCAAGGCCCAGCTCTGGCGCGAAGGCGCCATCGCCAAGGCTTTTCCGACGACGGGGCCGGCCTTGCTGGCCCTGCTGGAAGCTGCACATGCGATGCGCGGCCTGGCGGGGCGCCGGTCATCATGAAACGCCATCCCGGCTTGCCGCTCTGGCCTGGCAATTGCCTCTGCATGCGCGCGGCCGGAGGTCTGGCTGGAGGGTAATCGATCCAGCATGCTGACGATGCGGGCCGCCAAGGGAGCCAGCTGGCTCGTTTTCTCCCGGTTTGCCGGCCGCCTGATCGATCTCGGAACATTGCTGGTCCTCGGTCGCGTGCTCGGTCCGGCGGATTTCGGTGTCGTAGCCCTCGCCCTGAGCGTCGTGGTGATTGTCGATACGGTTCTCGAAGTTCCGGTGAGCCAGGCGCTGATCCGCCTCGCCGCGATCGACAAGACGCATCTCGACACCGGCTTCACGCTCGGGGTCCTGCGCGGGCTGGCCATCGCTCTCGTGATCGCCGCCGCAGCGTGGCCGTTCTCGTTGATCTATGGCGACAGCCAACTGGTCCCGCTGATGCTGGTTCTCGCCCTCGGCCCGGTCTCGCGCAGCCTTGCGAGCCCGGGAATGGTCCATTTCGCGCGTGCGCTAAGTTTCCACCAGACCTTCCTCGCGGAGATCATCGGCAAGGTCTGCGCCTTCGCAGCAGCCATGACCGTCATCGCGCTGAATGGCGGCTACTGGGCCATTGCGGTGAACTTCATCACGGCGCCGCTGGTTGCGACCGCGGCGACCTACGCGATGGCGCCGTACCGGCCGCGCTTCGCGCTCAGTCGTTTCGCGCAATTCTCGAGCTTCGTCGGGTGGTTCAGCTCCGGGCAGATCGTGTCGGCCTTCAACTGGCAGTTCGACCGGATTCTGCTGGGCGCTTTCGTCGACAAGGCGACGCTCGGGCGATATGCGGTAGCCAACGACATCGCGGTGCTGCCGACCCAAAGTCTGGTCGGCCCCGCGCTGCAGCCGATCATGGCTGCCTTTTCCTCCATCAATGCCGACGCGGAGCGGCTGCGGCTCGCCTTTCTCAAGGCCGTCAGATTCGCCATGCTCATCTCCGCACCGGTTTGCGTGGGCATGGCGCTCACCGGCGATCTGGCCGTTGCGCTGATCCTTGGCCCGAAGTGGCAGGAAGCGGGGCTGTTTCTCCAGCTGCTGTCGCTTGCGGTGGTTCCGGTCCCTTACTTCCAGGCGCTCTATTCCTATGCCCTGGCTGTCGACAAGCCGCGCGCGATCTTCGTCATGAACCTCGTGGACCTTCTCCTGCGGGTGCTGTTCATTTCCGTCGGCCTGTACCTGTTCTCGGTCATGGGGGCCATTCTGGCGCGGCTCGGTCTCGCACTGGCGATGTCCCTCGTCTATCTGGCCTATGCGCGCCGCTTGGCGGGGATCGGGTTCCTCCAGCAACTGGCCAATATCTGGAAGGTCGCCGCCGCGGTCGTGGCGATGGCGGCGGCGGTGGCCGCGCTTCGGTTCGGGGTCGCCTCGCACGGGCCGGGCATCGTGGCGGAGCTGGCGCTATCGGCCGCCGTCGGCGTCGCAGCCTATGCCGTCGCGCTCCTCGCGCTGGGCGTTCGCCTGTCGGTCGGCCCCGGCCGCCTCGAATGGATCGACCGCTGGTGAGAGCGGCCGCCGGGCCAATCTTTACTGCCCGGCAGCCTGGGCGCCGCGGCGCGGCGCGCGGGGCATGGTGACCTGGAGGACATCGCCGGCTTCCAGCATCGTGTCTTCCGCGGCGATCCAGGTCGCCGTGCCGGTGGCGGTGAGCCGCGTCAGCCGATAGACGGGGGCGACCTCTTCCGCATCGGCCCGCGAGGCAGGGGACAGCGCCTCGGCCTGCCGCAGCAATTGCTCGGCCGTCCGGGTCCTCTCGGTGTTCTGGTCGACCAGCATCCGTGTCGCCGCTGAATCGTCCAGCGCTTCCTTGCGATAGCGGGTGCGGACATCGACCGTGTCGCGGTTGGCCCGGGCCAGCGTCTGTTGGGCCCGCAGCGTTGCTACCTGCACGTCCAGCCTGTTGCTCTCGACCGTTACCTGCGTGTTCTCGGCCGCGATCTGGCGCGGTGAAACAGTGAGGCCGCGCGCCAGCAGGTCGGCGACAAGGCGCAGTTCACGCTTGTTCGCCTCGATCTGGCGGTCGAGGGAGCGGCCTTTCTCGGCGAGCGAGACCAGTTCCTGCTGCAGCAGCACCTTGGACTGTTCGATGGCCGCAAGTTCCGCCTGCACCGCGGCCCGGCGCGCCTCGAACCGCAGGTTCTCCTCGCGCAGGGCCTTGACGACGCGCGGGTCCGCCGCCCGCTGTGCGAGGAAGGCGGGAACCGTTATCGCGCCGGCGTCGGCGATTTCCGCGGTCAGGCGGGCCGCGCGCGCCTCCAGTGCGATGCGTTCCGCTTCAAGCGTGCGAAGGTCGCCGCCGGCCGTGACCATCTCGCGCTCGGCTCCCGACAGCTCGGTGGCGCGTGCAAGCCCCTGCGCCGTGCTGAGCGCCTGCAGGACCGTCATGCGCGGCTGGAACTCGTACTTGCCGGGCTGCTGGACCGCGCCGAGCACGTAGAACGGGCGATAGCGGAGCACTTCGACCGAGGCGGATGGCGCCTCGGTCAGATTGGCGATCTCCCTCAGCCTCCTGCGTATCTGCTCGGCGAGATCCGAGGTCGTGCCGCCGGCTGCCCGGACGTCGCCGATGATCGGAAGGGAGACGCTGCCGTCCGCGCCGACAAGGAACTCGCCGTTCAGCGGAGCCCATGAGACAGCCTCGCCAACGCTGCGGCGCAGGGAATGGACGCGCACCATGAGCTTGTCCTGGGGGCCGAGACGGTACTGACCGAGCGCGGCGTCGTTCGCGGTCGCCTGGCCGGGTGCACCGAGCGAAAGGATCAGCGCCAGCGCGCAGAGTGAGCCGAAGACGGTCCTTCTCATGGTCGTGTCTCCGACTTCAGCAGACGAACGGGCATTTGATGCGCGGCGGCGGGCGTTCCCAGAAGGGCCCGGATCAGATCCCGGCCCGAGCGCCGTCCGACGTCGAAGCGGTAGGCCAGGAGACGCTGGGCCATTCGGCGCGGTGCGAGTGCGAGCGCGACGAAGAAGCCGCTCATCGCGATCCGCGTCCTGACGCCGAACGGTTCCCGCCAGACCCGTTTCAACAGCCTCGCCAGCATGACCGGGGAGGGGCGCCTGCCGCTGGCGATATCGAGCAGCAACGATCGCTCGAGGAAGAAGAAGGTGCGCTCGCTTGCCACCAGCTTCGCCGCGAGCCCGAACCGCTCCAGATGGGTCCGCAAGTGCTCGGTCCGTCGCACGAAGCGCTGGATGTCCCGTTCGAGCGAGGCCACGTCGGGTGGCCGCCCAAGCCCGGAATCGTTGCGGCCATGAATGCGGTAACGGCCGAGCTCGTCCGAGAGGCTCACCACGTCACCATGGAAAGGCGCCGCAAACAGGATGACGCCGTCGACGGCGCGATCATAAGCCGCCTCGCGCAGGATCTCGCAGACATCCCGGCGGAAGACGTTTCCGGACGTCGGCGGCGTCGAATAGACGCCGTCCCTCAGCACGCGCGCGCGCAGCCTGCTGCCGTCTCGGAACGATTCCAGCGCGGGAACGGCCGGGCTGATCGTGTTCCCTTCGGCATCGATGCGGGTGAGCGCGAACTGGAGCTTGGCGACCTTGTCGTCGAGATGGGCGAGAATGGCGGCGAGCGCGCCGGGCTTCAGCTCGTCGTCGGCATCGAGAAACAGCACGAACGGGGCGCTGGTGCGGTCGAGCCCGGCAAGGCAGGCTTCCCGCTGGCCGCCATTGGCGGTCCGGAAGGCGCGGGCTCCGCTTTCCTCTATCACCGCCCATGAACCGTCCGTCGACCCGTCGTCGATCACCACGAGTTGGCAGTCGTCCCGGTCCTGCTCCATCACGCTGCGGATGGCGCGTCCGACGAAGGCTTCGTAATTGAAGCAGGTGATGACGACGGCGAGTTTCGGTGTTCCGGTCATTCGGCGACGGCTCCCGATGGCGGGAGCGGAGGGGCCAGCGCGGCCTCGACCTGCTTCGTCGAAACGCGGGCGGTCGGCTGGTAGTCGAAAGCGCCTTGCCGGCCGAAGGACTCGATGCCGAGGGAGCGCAGCATGCGGATGGCCGCGTCCGCCCGCTGCTGCGTGCCGTGGCTGTAAACCGGATAGGCGTTGTCCAGCAGGAGGCCGCCTTCGAGCCTGAGGTCGCCGTCGAACAGCCGGTTTGCTGTGACATGCTGCCTGAAATCACGCTCGGCATCGGCAATCGAGCCGACGGAGGGGCTGCCGATGACCTCCGCCGTGAAATACTCACGACCCTCGGCAGCGCCGTAGAAGTCGGAATAGACGGTGATCCGCTTCCACGCACCGTCATGGGCGAAGTTGTAGAGCACGGACGGGTCGAACCCGCGCCTTCCGGAGAAGGAAAAGAACAGGCTGATCAGCGTGATAGTCGGCAGCGGAAGCTCCGGAGCCGCGCCGCACAGGGCCTGCGCGTGATCGAGCGGGATGGTCGAGATCATGCGCGCGGCCGTCATCGGCATCCCGTTGGCCCGGAGCGCAAACTGCCCCTCCGAGCAGGCGAGAGCCTGCAGATCGGCACCGAGCAGGAAGGTGGCGCCGCGGCTTTCAAGACGCTCGCGCGCCGGCGCGTAGAGAGCGGCGAACCCTTCCCGGGGACGCGCCATCTGCCTGTTGGCTGGTCCCGGGGCTGCGCGTGGGAGGAGGCGGCGGGCCAGGTTGCGCAAACTGGCATGCTCGCTGATCCACCCCATGCGCTTCTGCGCCAGTTCGAGGTCGATCTGGTCCGGCGAGACACCGTAGAAGCGCGCCATATAGGCTTCGAGCCCCGAGCGCTGCAGGAGATGGTCCCCGATCCAGAAGCGGGCGAAATCGCGCGCATTCGCCACGTCGCGCCGGAACGTGCGCGCGAAAGCGACGGAGCCGGCTATCCGGGCCATGCCCAGCGGGCCCGCGGCAAGAATGTCATCGCGGATCGAGATCGGGTAGGCGGTTACAACCCCCTGCGGGTTGAGGCGTCCCCAGCTCGGCGCGATCGGAACGTAATGGTCCAGAAGCTCCGGAAAGTGGTCGAGCAGCGGCGAGTCGTCCTGAAAGATGAAGCTGCCGATGTCGAACGTATAGGGGCCGATGGTCCGGTCGATATGGTTTCCGCCGAGGTGGGAGTAAGTGTCGGCGACCAGAACCCGCGAGCAGCCCTGATCCAGCAGGATCGATGCCGAAACCAGCCCGGAAATACCGGCTCCGAGCACGATCGCGTCGTAGTGACCGGCCGTTGCCGAAGAGGGCAGTTCCGCGCGATCGAGGCTGCGCATGAAGGATTTCCCGGGGCTGCGTGTCGAGGCGGAAGGGGTGCGGTACGGAGCGTGCCGGGTCCGGGCGGCAGGCGTCGCGTCCCGGGCAAGCGCCGGCGATATCTCGCGTTCGCCATGGGGTGAGCTAACCGCGCGCATAGATGTCCTCGATGCGCACGATATCGTCCTCACCGGTATAGCTGCCGACCTGGACCTCGATCAGTTCGAGCGGAATCTTGCCGGGATTGGCCAGCCTGTGAATGCAGCCGATCGGCAGGTGGACCGACTGGTTCTCGTGGATGACGGATACCTTGCCGTCGACCGTGACCTCGGCGGCGCCGGTCACGACGACCCAGTGCTCCGCCCGATGGAAATGCCGCTGGAGGCTCAGCTTGCCGCCGGGTTTCACGAAGATGCGCTTCACCTGAAAGCGGGGGCCGACATCGATGCGCTGATACCAGCCCCAGGGCCGGTAGACGCGCAGGTGCTCGGTGACTTCCGAACGCCCCGCCTGTCGCAGCTGCGCCATGAGCGCCTCGACCTTGTCGGCCTGCGCGCGCGGCGCGACGAGCACGGCATCGCGATGCGCCACGACGATCATGTCGGTGAGCCCGCTGACCGCGACCAGCGTCTCGTCGCTCCTCACGATCGAGCCGGAGCAGTCGGAGCTGACAACCGGCCCGCTCAACACGTTCAGGCGGTCGTCCTTGCGCTGGGCTGTGTGGAGAGCATCCCATGAATCGATCACCAGCCAATCCGCCTGGGGCTTGCTGGCGAGCAAGGAAGCGCCATTCCGCCCGATGACCGCCAGCGTGCCGAGCCCCGCCGCCTGCTGGTAGGAGTCCGGTTCGAGACGGATGAAGTCCAGATCACGCGTGGCGTTGGCGAGCGAGGCGGTGGCCGCCTGTGCGATGTCGGGAGCAACTGCTTTCAGCTGCTGCATGAACCGCCCGGCATCGGAAACGAAGCTGCCGCTGTCACGGAGCGTGTCGGCCGCCATGCCGTCCCCAAGCGATCCGTTGGGGCGTTCGACGACCTCGCGCACCGTGAAGAAGCCGGCCTCGGAGACACCGGCAAGGTGGAGATGGCCCGACGTCGTCTGGCGCGCGTCTGCCGGCAGCCCGAATGCGACGGTCGCTCCGCGGCGCGCGGCGGCGGCAGCCGAGCGGCAATCGGCCGCGAAGGCCTCCTTGTCGCGGATCCACTGGTCGGAATGCACGAGCACGCAGGTCGTGTTAGGTTGACGGTCGGTGGCAAGGAGCATTCCGACCGCCGCCTCCGCAGCCCGCTTGCCGCTTTGCGGGGCCAAAATGATGTCGCCGTCGATGCCGACGGCCTGCATCTGGTCGGCCGCGACGAAGCGCGCCTCGGTGCTGGTCACCACGATGGGGCGGTCAAAACCTTCATCGTCCAGCAGCCGCAATGTCGCCTGGAACATCGACTGCCCGCCGTCGAGCAGGGAGACGAACTGCTTCGAGACCGTGTCCCGCGCGCTCGGCCAGAGGTGCGAGGCCGTGTCGGTGGCGAGCACCACAGGAACGATCGGGGGTGTCGTCATACGCAGACCGTCTCCGTTCGCCGGAACATCCTCCGTCCCGCCCACAACAAGCACGAAGCATGCCGCAGCCTGGACTTCGGTCTATGCAAGTCTTTCGGCCCTCGGGGCACCGGCCTCGGCGATCACGGACTGGCGTGCCCCCATGGCGACCGTGACGTGGCCCAGCAGCGCTTCGCAGCGGCTGCGCTGGTCCTTCAGGTGGTCCAGACGGCGCACGGCCCCGAGCAGACGCCGCTCCGCTTCGGCAAGAAGCTGCTCGTCGTGCATCTCCCGGGCGCCATCGGCATAGGCTTCGTTGCCGAACAGCCCCGCGGCCTGCAGGCGCGCCTCGTGAAGCCGGCGCTCGACGCCGGCGGCCTCGCTGTCGATTGCGGCAATGACTTCGGCGACGGCCGCACGAATCTTGTCGACGCGCGCGGCATCGGTCGCGAAATCGCGCTCGGCGGATCGAAATCGCGGCGGGGACCGCGGGCGAAAGAAATCGAAGATGGTCAAGGCTGATCCTCCAGATCGCCGCAGCGATGCTGAAGCAAGGACCGTGCCCGCCGGCGCGGCAATTCCGGGATCAGCGCAGATTGAGCTTGGTCAGAACCTGTTGAAAGGCCTGCGAAAACGGCCTTTCCGCCTCGGTCCCGCGCGATTGCCCGTAGGCGATCAGGATGGCGCCGATCAGCACGGAGAGGCTGGTGACGAGGGGAACAACGATCAGCAGCCACAGCCAGCCCAGCGGCCAGGCCATGACGGCCGCGAGGATGCCGACGGCCAGGGATGCCAAGATCAGAGCTATTGCCATGGCATTTCGCTTCCGCCGCGCAAGCCCCGCCGCAATCCAGCGGACCCGCCAGCCAATCACCTCTCGGGGCGGCTTCTATGCCAGCTATTCGGTGGGACGTTAAGGGCCATTCTACGGCGCGGAAGTGAAGGCTTCGCAAAGACGATGCGGTGTCGATGGAATGAGGTATCATCAGACCGCTTCGCATTCGGGGCGGACCTCAGCCGTTGACGAGGCAATCGTTGATGAAACGCTTGGTGCGCCGCGCGAACTCGTCGGCGGAGAAACGGCGCGCGTGAGCCGCAATGGCAGGCGGATCAAGGCTCATCGCCGACAGGCGCTCCACCGCGGCCTCGATGGCCTCGACCGTCTGCGTTTCGAAGAAGGTGCCGGTGACGCCTTCGATGACGGTCTCGGTCGCGCCGCCGCGGCCATAGGCGATCACCGGGCGCCCCGAGGCCATGGCCTCGACGGGCACGATGCCGAAATCCTCTTCGCCGGGAAAAATGAGGGCACGGCAGCGGGCGTAGTGGTCCTTCAGCACATTGAACGGCTGCGGCCCCATGACGGTGACATTGGCGCGCGCGAGCGCGCGCAGTTCGCCAAGCATCTCGCCGCCGCCGATGACCACGAGCGGCCGCCCGCTGCGGTTGAATGCCTCGACCGCAAGTTCCGGGCGCTTGTAGCGCACGAGCTCGCCGACCATGAGATGGAAGTCGCCGATCTGACCGGGTGGCAGGACCTGAAAGGCGTCCACGTCTACGGGCGGAAAGATCACCTCGGCGTCGCGGCGATAGTAGCGCTTGATGCGCGCTGCGACGGTCTGCGAATTGGCAATGAAATGATCGACGCGCGTTGCCGAGATGGCGTCCCAGTTGCGGATGTAATGCGCAAGCATGGGCATCAGCAGGCGCGTGATCAGACCCGAGCGATCCCGATACTCGTGGAACATGTTCCAGACGTATCGCATCGGCGAGTGGCAATAGCAGATGTGCACGGAGCCCGGAGGCGGCACGATGCCTTTCGCCGGCCCGGACTCGCTGCTGATGATCAGGTCGTAGCCGCGCAGGTCCAGTTGCTCCAGCGCGAGCGGCATCAGCGGCAGGTAGCGCTGGTAGAGGCGCGGCGCCATCGGCAGGCGGCTGATGAAGCTCGTCGTGATGCGATGCCGCCCAAGGACCGCCGACATGGCCGCGGGCACATGGACGTGGGTGAAGATGTCGGCGTCCGGGTAGAGGCGGCACAACGCCTCGATGACCTTTTCGCCGCCGCGCATGCCGACCAGCCAGTAGTGCACGATGGCAACCTTCGGCTGTCGCGCCGTCCTATCGATCTCGCGATCCAACCCGGCAGTGTCGGTAGGCGCCAGCATGAATTAGGCCCCGGGGATGAGGCGGAGCAGCTCCCGCTGCCCGGTGTCGCGGCAGCTGCGTCGAGGCGCCATTCCCCGCATCGGGTGCGAACCCTTCGGACCGCTCCGGCGCTGCGCGGCAGCCGGCACCGATTACCGGCTTCCGCGTTGCCTGAGGACGGCGGGCACCGTCTTCAGGACGATTGCCGCGTCGAGCCAGAGGCTCCATTCGCTCGCATACTGGCTGTCGAGCGCCACACGCTGCTGATAGGTGCAGTCGCTCCGGCCGCTGACCTGCCAGAGGCCGGTCAGCCCCGGCGCAACCGAAAAGCAGTGGGCGAAGCTTTCGCCGTAACGCTGGATTTCGTCGGGAACGATGGGGCGGGGTCCGACAAAGCTCATCTGGCCGAGCAGGATGTTGAGACATTGCGGAAGCTCGTCAAGGCTGGTCTTGCGCAAGAAGGCGCCCAACGCCGTGATGCGAGGATCGTTGGAGAGCTTCTGGTACTGAGCCCATTCGGCGCGCGCCTGTGGGCACGCTTCCAGATGCCCGCGCAGAACCTGCTCGCTGTTGAGTGCCATCGAGCGGAACTTGAAGCATTTGAACGGCCGGCCATTCTTGCCGATGCGGGTCTGGACGAACAGCGCCGGGCCGCCGTCGGACAGCCGGATGGCCAGTGCCAGTCCGACGAACAGCGGCCAGAGAAGAACGATCGCGAGGAGTGCGGCCGTCCGGTCCAGGACCGCCTTGCAGCGGGTGCATGCCCAGCTCGCGAGGGGCAGCGGCCGCGATCCGATGCCGGGAACGACCAGGGCAATTTCCCGAAACGGCAAGGACTTCGACATCGAGCCTAAGCGCCTTCCATAGCTGCGTTAACGGAACGTTAGCCAGTTCTTTCTTCGGTTCAAGACTTTGTTGTTGCGATGCACAACATTTGTTCGTCTTTCCTTCTGAAGTTAATATCCTGATGGCCTTTTGGGCAGGCTGTGACCACATCTTGCGCAAGGTTTGCCGACTGGCGGCAGGCGCACTTTCGGCGGCTGTTCGGGTCGCCGGTATTGCGGTGCACCAACGGGAAGATGGCCAGCTCTCCCGCTCGGTCGCGTGACGTGGCAGGGCAGGTGGACCCGCGAGCCAGAGCGCATCGGCGCACGCCATCGGAAGACCCTCCAGAGTGGCTATCGCGGTTATCGAAACGGCAACGAGCGGCCAATCCGCCGGCGTTGCCAGACCTGCGATCGCAGCCGAGAAGTCGCCGAATCTCTTGCCATGTCATTGGCATGTCGCTTGCTGCTTCATTCGCGCGGCGCATTAACGGCTTGCTCCCATCCAGCCTGGCGGAGGTTGCGGGGCGGGCGATGAAGAAGGTTCGGCGCGATACCGGACCACCTGCAGGGAGGTGACGGCGGCTTGGAAGAGGTCGTGACGATGGTTCGTGAGGATATGCGATGACGACGGTCTCGGTGCTTCTGGCAACCCGCAATGGAGCCCGCCATCTGGAAGCTCAGCTCGAGAGTATTCTCAGGCAGACCATGACGCCGCGCGAGCTTTACGTAGCGGACAACGGCTCAACCGATGAAACGCTGCGCATCGTATCGAGCTTCGCCGTCAGGGCGCATTTTCCTGTGCGTATTCGCGTGAATACGGAGCCGGAGGGTCAGAGCGACAACGTCCTCGGCGCGGCCATGATGTGTGAGGGCGACTTTATCGCACTGGCCGATCAGGGCGACGAATGGCATCCGGAAAAACTGGAGCGCTGCGCCGAGGCGCTGGTTCGCGAGGATGCGCTGCTCTGCGCCCATTCCGCCACGCTGATCGACGAGGGTTCGCACTATCTCGGCTATCTCGGACAGGGGATCGATCGCAATGCGGTCCACGAGGCTTTGACACTGCCGCCATGGAGCGCGTTTCTCGACATCACGCAGGTATTTCGCCGCGAACTTCTGTCGTGGGTCGATTTCCGGCGCCGCGGGCCGGACGATCTCGCCGGCAATACCGCGCTCCGGCATGATCGCTGGATCTATTTTCTCGCGCACGGTCTCGGGCGCGTCGTGACGCTGTCGCATCCGCTGGCGCGGCGCAGGCAGCGTGCCGCGCCAGGCTCCATGCTCTGGCGCCAATTCGGTGGCCGGCCGGGCTCGCTGCAGGATCTTCTCGAACGGCGTTGTGCCGCCGCCCTGTATCGCTCGAACCTGCTAACCCAGTTCGCCCTGGAGCGTCCGCGGCGTCCGATTGCCGTCCAGGCGCGGATCGCCGCGGTCTACTGGCGCAGTCAGAGCGATATCTACACGCTGCGGAAGACCATTCATCAGGCCACCAGCTTCAGCGAGCGGAATGCCGCGCTGTCACGCCTTCTCGCGATGGGCACCTATGGCCGCGGCGATGCCGGCATGCTCGGCAGTGCAGAGCTGGCTAAGGACCTTGTCGGCGGCGTGCTTCAACTGCCGTTTTCGCGCGGAGGCAGACGGGCGCCTGACCCGGCCGCGTCTCGTCAGCGACCGGGAGCCACCCCGGCCGACTCGTAGACCTGCACCGTCTCCTGCGAGACCCGGTCGATGGTCAGGTGACTGATATTTGTCTGGCTTCGCTCCCGCCATTGCCGGAGCAGGTCGGGATCGCGGGCAAGCGCCACCAGCACTTCGCCGAGACGCTCGGGATCGCTTGGCGGGACCAGAATCCCGGCTTCGCCGTGCTCCAGCAGTTGCGGAATGCCGTCGACCTTGGTCCCGACCATGGCGCAGCCGGCTTCGCGGGCCTCCGAGATCACCAGCGGCGCGGGATCGGCATGGGACGGCAGCACGAAGATGTCGGCGCCCGCCATCCACGAGAAAGGATTCGATTGCGCGCCGGCAAAGGTGACGGCTCCGGCGCACGACATGCCAGCGGCCAGGGCCTTGTAGGCATCGAGGTAGGGTCCTTCGCCCACGACGTAGAGCTTGGCCGCGGGAACCTCGGCATGCACCTTGCCGAAGGCTTCAAGCAGGTCGGGCAACCCCTTTCGCGGATGCTGGCCGCCGACAAAGAGGATCGACGGTGAGGAGAGTTCCACCGGCGCGCGGTCCGTGGCTTTCGAGCGGGCCGTGCCGATCGTCCCGTTCAGCACGACCCTGATCTTGCGCGCGGGAATGCCGCGCCGCTGCATGGCGCTGCCGACTGCCTTGCTGACGGCGATAACGCGGTCGCCCAGGCCCATGAGGATGGCGCTGCGCTCGAATTCGTTGTGAACGGTCGTAACCAGCGGCACGCGGGCGAGCCGGCAGGCGGGCCAGGCCAGAACGGCGCTGGTCATCATGTGGGCATGAACCACGTCGATCTGCCGGCGGTTGATATGCCCGTAGAGCTGTTTCGCCGATCTGGCGAGATCGTAGGGACGGCGGCGGTGCGAAATCTCGATCGTGACGATGCCGTGTTCCGCGAGAAGGTCGTCGAAGTCTCCGCCCTCGCTGGCGACGAGCACGTCATGTCCGAGCTTCCGCTGGGCGCAGGCAAGATCGACGGCTGCGTGAACATGTCCGTTCAGCCGCCGGGTGTGGTTGAGCAGATGAAGGATACGCAAGACGACGTCCGTTCAGTTCGACAGGAATCCTTGGATTTTTCGGCGCCTACGCCGCCGGAACGCTCCTTGCCAGGACGACGCCGCTGATCACGGCGCCCGCCGAGCGGAGGATGCGCATGGTCTCGCGCAATTCGTCCGCCGTGGTCTGGCCGGACGACACGACGATCGCGACGGCATCGGCCAGCCGCGCAACCGCCGAAGAGCCCGGTGATTCAGACAGTGGCGGCAGGTCGATGATCACGTCCCCGCGCGAGGTCGCGGCATCCAGCAGCTTCGCCATCTTCCTGTCGCCGAGATCGATGGGCCGCGCGCTTGCTATGCCGGCGGAGCGCGCAGGCATGAACAGGATGCCGCTCAGATCGATGTAGGGCACGGCTTCGAGCGGGGTATTGCCGCTGATCGCCTCCACGAGCGAACTGCCGGTGCGAGGGGCAGGGCCGGCGAGAAGCCTTGGGTCCCGATGGACGTCCGTCTGAATGACGGTCACGCGCTTGCCGAGGGCACGGTTGAAGCGCGCCATCGCGAGGCTGACGGCGGTCGCGCCTCCACCCGGCGAGCAGCCGACGATCGCGATGATATGATTGTCTGTCCCGGCGCGGCTTGGGCAGGAGAACTTCACGGCGGCGCGGATATTGGCGATCGCAGCCGCTTGCGCGCCGCTTGGCTTGAGTTCGCCCAGCGATTTCAGATCGTCGAGGTGCCAGATCGGCTGTTTCGCAGGAGCCGGGACATCGATGACGCCGAGCAGGGACAGGCCCGACTGCCTCCTGACATCCTCTGCCGTCCTGATGCGGCGGTCGAGCAGGCTTGCCAGTGCGGCTGCGACCAGCGCCGACGCGAAGCCGATCGCTCCGCCCAAAAGCAGTATCAGGCTCGGGCGCGGTGCAATCGGCGATAGCGGCTTGCGGGCGGCGCCGATCACGCGGGCGTCGGCGTCGGGCGTCGGGACGCTCGGCAGGGCGCCTTGCGTGACTGCCGCGGCGGCGGAGCGGGCCTGTTCGGACAGCGAATCCAGCCGTCCCTGCACGAACTCCGTTCCGCTGCGTGCCATGTCGGCCTTGAAGGCGATCGACTGGGCGAGATAGGCGGATGCAGCTGCGTTCGCGACGCGCGGCGCAAGGTCGGCATCCGACGTGCTGTAGGATATCTCGACGGCGTAGGACTGGCCGATCCGGCGCGCGTTGATGCGCTGCGCGAAAGACGCGAAAGCCTGGTCGCGAGGATCGCTTCCGCGCACGGTCCCCAGAGGCGCGCCGCCTTCCCATCCTGCGATGTTTCGGATCGTCCCGATGGGATCGGTGATAGCGCGACGCAGGCCGCCGGTGACGCGGGCGACGAGGCCGGGCGGTCCCGGCCGCAGTTCCGGATGGTCGCGCAGCACAAGTCCGTCGAAGACGTCGGCGAGCAGGCGTTCCGATCGGATCACCTGGAGTTCGCTGTCCGCGCGGTTGAGATCGAAGCCCGGCGGGCTCTGCGCTTCGCGCGCCGATACGGGGCGGCGCGGCTCCAGCAGGAGCGTCGCCGTGGCGACATAGGTCGGTGGCGTGGTGCGGAGATAAGCCATTGCCAGCACGATGCAGAACACCGTCCATGCCACGATCTTCAGCAGATGCCGCTGGAGCGCGGCAAAAACTGCCTTCAGCAGCATCAGCGGACCGTCCTCGACGATCTCGCCGGGCTCGGCGGCCTGCCATGCAAACGCCGATCGGTGATCGGCAATCGGACCTCGGTCCATCATCGGTCGCCCCTTCTGGGCTGAATGCTTGCTGCGCGCTCGGGTTCGATCCGTCCGCGCATCAGATCGGCCAGTGCAAGGACGTTGCCACGAAGCCGGCCGCGGCGGTCTATGAACGGCTCCGGGCGCAAGGCCTTCGCGAGATTGCTGGCGACATTGCGCGCGATGTGATCTGCGACCTGAAGCGTCGTCATCGTGCCCTTGCGCAGCATGTAGATGGGGTTGATGACCTGTGAGTAACCGAGCCGATCGCCATGGACCCGGCCGCCCTTGACGCCCATGTGCACGCCGCGCGCTTCCGCGCTCTTGACGAGGCGGCCGCCCTCGCGGGCAAGGGTGGCAGCGAAATCGCGGTCCTCCAGCCAGCCGTAAAGCACCAGCCGCTGATCGAAGCGCAGTTCGCCGATGCTCGACGCCCGGAACGCCATGTTGCAGCCATAGGGGCTGTAGGGCTCGATCCAGCGCTCGTGGGACGCCGACGTGTTTCCCTCCACCGTCGAAACAGCCTCGTCGAAGCCGATGCCAGGGCCCTTGATGCCGTCGGCAAGGACCCACCCGGTAAGGCCGACCACTCCCGGGTCGCTGGCGAAGGCCCGCGCCGCGGCGGCGAGCCAGTCCTTGTCCGCGACGAAGTCGTCGTCGAAGAAGGCGACCAGATCGATGCCGGGGGGGAGGGCGGCTATCGCCGTGTTGCGCTGGTTCGGCAGGCCCTTCGGGCCGGTCACGACCTTCACCCGCGGGTCCTCGGCGAGGCTGCCGGCATCGCCCGGAGCGGCACATGAGACGATGACGCAGTCGGGTTGCAGGGTTTGCGTGGCGAGAAGGTACCGGACGCTGGCTGTTACCACGTCGGGCCGGCCGAGCGTCGCCACGACGACCGCAGCTCTGACCTGGTGCGCCGCGGCCTCCGGCGGCCTGGTCAGTCTCCGCGTCGGCTCTCGCATCAGTTCGAGATATCCAGCGGCTGTGGCCGACCAGGAGAACAGGCGTGCCCGCTCGCGCCCGCTCGCGATCAGGTCGTCGCGCAATCCCCTTTCATCGCGCAGCCTGCGGATGTGGCGCAGCCAGGCATCGGGTTCCGCCGGCGAGGCCATGAGAGCGGCGCTGCCGCAGATTTCCGGCATGCTGGCGCGGTCGGACGAGACGACCGGGCAACCCCGCGCCATGGCCTCGACCAGCGGCAGGCCGAACCCTTCGGTCCAGGAGGGGAAGGCGAGGCAAAGCGCGCGATCCAGGAGGTAGGCGAGGTCGTCATCGCTGACCCGGCCGGCCATGTGCATATTCGGAGCCGCCCGCAGCAGGTCATCCGCGAACAGTCCCCCGCCGCCTCCCGCGATCACCACGTCGATGCCGGCAGCATCGAGATCGGGGGCAATATCGGCGAGCAGTTGCATGTTCTTGTGCCGCGCCCGCGAGCCGATGGCGAGGACGAAGGGGCGCTCCATGCCGAAGGCTTCCGACGCGCCGAGCGCCGACCGGGAACCGTCCCAGGCGAGCGCATGTTCATGGCCGTTCGGCAGCACCGCGATGCCCGAAGCCGCCACGCCCAGGTGGTGCGCGAGGCTGCGCGCCGAGGCTTGCGAGACGGTCGCAAGGCGCGTCGAACGGCGGGCGATCGCCGGCAGCAGGGCGCGGTAGGCGGTGCGGAAAGCGCGGCCGTAGCTGTCGGGAGCCTCGAAGACGTTGGCATCGTGGATGCAGACCACCTGGTCGCGCTTCAATGCCGGCGCCATGTTGCAGAGGTTCAGGAGGCGGCCGGGCCAGGCGCGCGGCAGCGAGACCTGTTCCCAGACCTGTCCGCCCGCGCTACCCGCATGGACCAGCGGCATGGCCATCAGTGCGGGATCGGGCGCCCCCGGCGGCGCGATGATCGGCGCCGAGACGCCTGCGGACTGTAGTGCATCGTCGAGGGCGAGGATCGTATTGCGGGCGTAGCGCTGGACGCCGGTGACCGGCTGCGTCAGGAAACGGCCGTTGATGGCGAAGCCCGGCTGATCGCTCATGCGAAGCTCCTCCTCGCGAAGCTCGCCTGAAATGCTTGCGAGGCTGCCATCGGCCGCGCCGCGCAAAGGCCCGCCAGCATCTGGAAGTAGAGCCCCTGGTCGAGGACGGGGCCTACCAGCAGATCCCCCACGATCAGGCCGAGGCAGGCATTGCGCGCCGCCAGCTGGATGTCCGACGCGAGGGACAGGGGCGGCGTCCGCTTGGGCAGCAGGGCCGTGGTGAGGAAGGCGAGGTAGAGCAGGGCACCGGGAATGCCGACGCTTCCCAGAATCGCCAGGGCGAAGCTCGATGCGCGCATCGTGCCGAGCCCGACGCCGAAGCCCCAGCTGTCGAAGAAGTTCTTGAGTGCGAAGGTGTTCCAGGAGCCGCGCTCGATCCCGGAATCCGTCGAGGGTTTGTCCAGGACTGTCATGTTGAGATAGTCCATGAAGAACGAGGCGAGGCCGCGATCCAGAGCCAGTACGACCAGCGCCATCAGGCCGGCGACCGGGGCGAGGAGCACGGCCATCGAACTGAACCGGCGGTCGCGGTGGACCCCGCAACGCATCAGCGCTGTTCCGTAGAGCATGAGAGCGACGAAGGGTGCGCCGACGACGCCGGTCGTCGACGTGGACGCCAGAAGCATCAGGAGCGAGATGGCTGCGACCCACCCCGTCAGCAGCGGACGGTAGCCGCAAAGCCAGAGCGTTCCCGCGAAGGCAGACGTCCCGAGCGTCGTGCGCGCGAACTGCGATGCCTCGGTGAAGGAGCCCACCGTGCGCTTGATGCCGGCGACCTCGACATCGATGTGAAGCGTGTAGCGGGCATTGCGAATGAAGCTCAGGATTTCCTGCGTGCCGGTGAAATAGGTTCCGAGGTCGAGGACCGCGAAGACGATGTTGCCGATTGCGCAGGCGAGAAGCCCTGACAGGACAGCCTGAAACCCCGCCGGCGTCGAGGCAACGGCGACGGTAACCGCGAAGCAGAGCAAGTTGGCGGCCAGGTAGATGCTCTGCGTCAGGTTGCTGGAAACCGGGCCAAGGGGCACGGTCGAGCCGGTGTCGTCATAGGCGGTCATGCCCAGCGGAATGATCTCGCTCGTGCCGGCAAACAACCTCGGAAGCAGATAGGCGCTGGCCACACCATACAGAACGAGGCAGGCGAACCAGAAGGCCGGCTGCCCGGGGCGGAGCGCATGCAATGCGAGGGTCGCCTCGCGGTTCTGGGTAAATACCGAAGCCGCCACGATCAGCAGCAGGAGATGCGCCGGCTGGATGTTTGCCGCTCCGATGAGCATGGCGGCCGAGGCACCGAGGAGCGTCGAGAAGGCCAGTACCACGATGCGCGCCTTCATGCCTGCGAACAGGCAAAGCATGCCGACCGCGACCGTGACGATGCCGATGGGTTCGATCATCGGTCATTGTTCCGTACGTGCCGGCGCGGCGGATACGGGGCGATTGCCGATGGCAAGCCGAATACGGGCATCGTGCTGTTCACCGCGCGCAAGCCAATGAAAGCGACGCCGAACTCAAGGTCGTCTCCCGGTTACTGACTGAGGTCGATGCACTGCCCTGACGGCGCGCAGAGCTGCGCCGCGGCTTCCCAAGATGGACCCAAGCGAAATTTGGGCCAGCTGCGGGATTCCCCAGGGGAAGCGCCCTGGAAGCATCAGTTCGAGCGCGTAGGGATCAATACTGACGGGGTTCGCAGCAAAACTTCCGGCGGCTGCCCAGAATTGCATCAGTGCCGAATGCGGGGGGTGTCATCGAAAACGACCATCGGATGCACGCCGGTCACGGCAGGCGCTGGGGAGCCGGGAGCCGGGGGGAAAGGCGGAAAAACGGCCTGCGCCACCACGGGCGATCCGGCTGTTTCGCGGAGCTGGCTATGCCTGCCGTCAACGCCGCAGCGTGCTCGTGCACCACGTTCTCGATGCTGAATTTATCGACATGGCGCCTTCTGAAATCAGCATGCCGACGCTCGGCCTCGATCGTATCGTGGTAGCGGATCATGGCTTGCAGGAAAGACGCGTTGTCGCCGATCGCGACCAGTTCACCGATCCGGTCGTCGATGATGATGTCGCTGGGGCCGAACTCGCAGTCGAAGGCAATGACCGGCAATCCGAAGCGCAATGCCTCGCAGATCGCCAGTGACCAGCCCTCCCACCGGGCGCCGGAGAGGAAAACGTCGCTGCCGGCCAGCGGGATTGCGGGGCTGTCGGGGTAATGGTCGAGGCTGACTTTGCCTTCGAGCGCCAGTTCCTTGATCAGCGCCTTCAGCAGTTCCTCGTCGGTTCCGTAGCCGACGAGGCTCAGACGGGCATTCGGGCGCTGCTTCAGGAACTCGGCGAATATCCGGATCAGGATGTCCTGACCCTTCTGGAAGGCGAAGCGGCCGACACTGACGAAGCGCACGGGATCGTCGGCGGGCCGTGCCACGGGCTCCACTGGGTCGAAGCGCCGTGCGGGATTGGGCACCCAGACGTGCTCGCGGTCGCTCGGGTAGTCCTCCCTGAAGGCCGCAAGCTGGCGGGGCGACGTCCCGAAAACGATGGCAAGACGCTCCAGCACGATCCACCGCATCAGGAAGAACATGATCGAAGCCTTGCGCGAACGCTTCTCCAGCCTCGGATTGCCGTGGAGGTGCATGGCGAACGGGCGCCGCAGGCCGATCAGGCAGAACCAGAAGAGGGCGGTCGGCTCGACCTGCGGGATGACGACGAGGCTGTAGTTCTCCGATGCGAGCAGGTCGCGGACATTGCGAATGAGGTTCAGCCGCCCCGGCTGCGCCCGGATGATCTTGGTGTAGTTGCGCTCGGCGCCGACGATCTGCTCGTAGGCGGTCGTGTAGAGGACGTGGATTTGGAAGGTATCGCGGTATTGCGCAGCCAACTCGTCGCATATGCTGTCGATGACGCGCTCCATGCCGGCAAAGGTCGTCGTCTGCGGAACGATGTAGAGAACCTTGTGCATCAACGCGCTTCCGATCCGCCGATTGTCCTGTCAGGCACCATGCCGCGGCGCACGGCCGCCGACCGTTCGCGTGCGCCTATTTCACGTAATGCCCGTAGGTTCGGCCGATGCTCGGGATGATCTGGCGCAGAACCGCCTTGATCCCGAGCGCCTTGCCGTTCTGCCGGAAACGGAAGTTCTCGATGCAGGCCCGCATCACCCGCTCGGGATAGACGCCGGAGAACAGCGGAATGAGGCCAGCCTCGGCGAGCCGGTCATGGAGATAGCTTCCCTCCGGCGGGGCAAACTCCTTCCAGTATCCAAGGCTTGTCAGAATGTTGTTGAACAGGTGGATCGTGGCTGCCGCCTCGCATTTCCTGCGGCATTCCTCGGAGTGCTCCGGGAGCAGCAGCTTCCACATGTCGTAGTGCTCCACCGGATAGAAATACCTGTGGTCGTAGATCTGAAGCTTTGCTTCCTTCCGTTTCATGACATCGAAGATCAGAGCAGGCCCGGTTTCACCCCACCTGAGCTCCTTGTCGAGCTTGGTTTCCATCGCCGCGAAGACCTCCTTCATGAGGTCCTTGTCGGAAATGTAGAGAACCGCGCCGTTCAGGCCGCCCTGTTCCTCCCTGACGACGATGTCCTTGTGCTGCGGCATGGGGGCATCGGCGATCATCAGGAGGTCGACATCGATCCAGACAAGGTCGGCCTTGCGGATCATCTCGTAGCGGAAAAGATCGGAGAAGTGCGACAGGTCCGGTCGGCCGCCGTAGCGGACGCGGGAAACCATAGCCGCCGGAACGATGGTGGCCGCATCGGCCGCAGTCACCCCTTCCGGCAGGTTGGCAATGGGCTCGTAGGAAAAAAGCCGAACCGGATAGCCGTGCTGCACGAAGGATGACAGGCAGGCGCGGTCGAGCGCGCTCAGCCGGCCGCGCGCCCAGAATGCGCCCAGTCCTTTCAGTCCGAAGAGATCCGGCATGGTCGGCCCTCAGCTTTGCGCGGTCGTGAGCGGGCCATCGGTCCCGACCGGATCGGTGACCGTGCCGGCACCGACGGCCGAGGCGGCTTCGCGCCGCAGAATCTCGAAGGCGCGCTCATAGGCCTTTGCCATGCCGAAGCGTGGGGACCAGCCGGCCGCCTTGATCTTCGTGTTGGGAAACCGCATACGCCACAACGGGTTGCGGAGGGGCAACGACCGAAACCGCAAGGCGTCGTGCAGCCAGTCGCCGAAACCCGGCACCTTCACGAAGCGGAACCTTTCATCGCCCGTCACGGCGAAGGCCTTGCGCATGAAGTCGGCATGGGTCGGCTCGGCGAAATCATCCTCCGAGAGGTTGAAGGTTTCGACGGAGCCGGCGGGCAGCCTGCCCGCATAGCCTCGTTCGATGGCCCAGATCGCCGCATCGGAGACGTCCCGATCGTAGATGTGATGGGCATGGCGATGGGCCGCGAGGTAGCGCTTCACGCGGCCCCAGTCGCGAATGCCGACCAGCTGCCCCGGATTGACGACGACCGTGGGCCGCAGGATCACGTAAGGGACGGAAGCCGCGATCTCCCGGATGGCCATTTCGCCGGCGAGCTTGGTGCGGCCGTATTCGCGGACGTAGTCGAGCGCCCAGTATTCCGAAGCGATGTCCCGGTCGGGCGTGAGCACGGGCGAGGCTTCGGTGATATCGCGGGCGAGCCCGCTGCCGTAGACCGAAACCGTGCTGACGTAGCAGAACCCCTTGATCTGAGCCCGCTCGGCCGCCGCCGCCAGCAACCGCGTCGCCTCGACATTGACCTGCCGCATCACCTCCTTGCGGCCGAGCTCGGCGGCGAGGTGGATGACGGCGTCGCATCCGGCGACGATGGCGTCGTAGTCGGTCGCCGTCGCGAGATCGACCACGCGCCACTCGATGGCGTCGCCGGCCGTTTCCGGAGGCGTCCGCGATGTCGTGGCACGCACACGGTAGCCCCGCTCGACGAGATCGGCGACGACCGTGCGGCCGATCCGGCCGGTGGCGCCGGTGACGAGGATGCGCGCCCCCGATCGGTGATGCAGGGCACCGGAAAGGGGCAGGGCGGTCGGCCGTTGAGCACGCTCCTTGATGCAGTCGGCCGCCCTGAGCGCCAGTGCCACGATCATCTGTGTCGGGTTGCAGTGACTGGCGGTCGGGAAGACCGAGCTGCCGGCAACGTAGAGGCCTTCCACGCCATGGACCTGGCAGTTGCGGTCGACGACGCCCTGCGCGGGGTCGCCGGACATGCGCGTGGTGCCCGTCGGGTGGGCTACATCCACGAATGACAACGGCATCGCCGCGCGGTCGCGGACCCAGTCCGCGAGGACCGGCGAGCCGAAGCCGAGCCGGGCGCATTCCGCGGCCACCAGTTCGGCCATGCGCCGCATGGTGCGCGATTCATCGTCGTGGACGCGCCAGTCCGTGCGCGGCAGGCGCTGGCCCAGCCGGTCGCGCTGGTCGGAGAGGGTCACGCGGCTGTCGGGGTCGGGTCGCTGCTCGCACATGGCAACGAGTTCGAGGGCATCGAGCGCGCGCGGGACGCCGTTCCGGTCGACGAAATACTGCTTGAGACCGCGGCCAAGCATGCCGGCATTGGCGGCGATGAGCCGTATGTCCTCGGGTAGCCGGGGCTTGCCGCTGAAGGTCCGCCGGAGCGCGTCCCACGGGTCGCGCTCGGACAGGACCTCGCCGAGCCATGCCGCGCAGTTGAGAAGTTCCTCGCGGCGCTGGACCTCGGGGCTCAGGCGCATGCCGACCCGGAACAGGTGCTTGCGAATGTTGAACCGCCCGAAATAGCGCTGCAGCGCTTCCGATCCCCCGACCGCAAAGGATGCGGCCGGGCCCCGCAGGTGATCCATCAGGTAACGGCCGACCATGTCGTGGTCGTTGCCCAGACCGGTGGACGAGCGGCTGTCCGAGGCGAGCAGGAGACGGGCATTCTCGATGCCGCCTGCGCACAGGACGACGGCCGGCGCCTTCAGCATGCGCCGGCGCCCGTCGAAACCGGCATATTCGACCGCGGCGACTGCTTTTCCGGATTCCACGGTGTGGATACCAAGGGCCGTCGCACCGGTGACAACCAGCGTGTCCGTCCCGCCCCAGCGCTCGATATGGCGGCCGAAGCGCATGTATTCGAAGGGATAGGATTCGTCGGGGTCCCGGCTGAACTGCCAGACGATCGGGAGGAGCAGATCGGGATCGGGCAGGGGCGGCACGGGCCGTCCGGCGATTGTCCAGAAGTGCGACCCGTTGAAGCCCGCGCCCATGGCAAGTCCGAGGTGGGCGGCTGAGCGGTCGAGGTAGGGGGCGATGGTCTCCAGGGGGATGGGCCAGCCGGAGGCCGGAACCCATGGCCGGTCCTGGAGATCGATCTCGTCGAACGGCGCGCAGCGCCCGCCCCACGTGTGGGAACTGCCGCCGAGGATGCGGTTGCGCACAGCCCACTGATCCGCCTGACGTGGCCGGCCGACATCCTCCACCGTGTTCAGGAGGTCGGCGTCTGGCAAGCGTGCCGAGCCGCCGCTCTCGAGAACCGTTATCCGCAGGCCGGTCGTGGCGAGTTCCCGGACGATGGAAGCCCCGGCAGGCCCGGAGCCGATGATGCAGATGTCGCATTCGACAAGCTGCGAGGGCAGGTCGTCCCCGAGGCCGGCCAGATCCACGATGGCCATGATTTCACTCGCCTTTCACGTCAGCGCCGCGTTCGGAGAGGGAAGGCGTATTCGGGGGTGCCTCGCCGTTCATTGGTAGACGCGCATCCAGTCGATCTTGAGATGCGCCGTCCGGTCCTCCGGCCGCAGAGGGCTGGGGAACGGCACGTCGGTACGCAGGGCCAGGGTCAGCAGCGGCCAGAACACGTCGTTGTCGCGGTCGAGCTGGCTCGCGCGGCCCATCGTCCATATTGCCGGCCAGCCATTGGTGCCGATGACAAGCTTGCGGTCGAAGTAGAGCGAACAGCGCGCACCCTCGATCAGGATTCCGTAGAGGTGGTAGCCCGCGGTCAGATCGACGCCGGGGCGGACGCCGGCGCCGTCGTGCCGCTCGTCCGGAGGCCCCCATTCGTGCAGGTAGGCGCCGTACTGGTCGAGCTCCCAGCCCTTGTGCTCGACGATGTCGATCTCGATGCTGTTGGTCGACTCCAGGATGCACTTGCCGTTCAAAAGCCAGAATGCCGGCCATGTCAGCGGGTGCCGCGGAAACCACATCCGCGCCTCGAAATAGCCTTCGCGCCAGCCGCGCATGATCGTGCCGTCCGATCGCGCGGTCTGGATGTTTCCCGAGACCCACTGAAACTCCGGCAGATTGTTGCCGTAGTAGTTGGTCACGTTCATCGGCCGGCCGATATATTTGGCGGTGATCTGCAGCGCTTTGCCGTCGCTGGCGGCGGGATCGTCGATGATGGCGTAGGGATTGAAGCCGGCCTCGCCGGTCCAGCGCGACAGGGCGGCGCGCCCGTAGTGGCCCTGCGGCGAGGTGGTCGCCTTGGGCCCGGCATTCCATACCGAGGTGTCGATCGCGACGAAATTCTCGTCGAATACCGGCGTGCGGTTCGCGGTGGGGTCGCCCGGCGAATGGTCGCTGCTGGCAAAGCCGCGAAAGCTCGATCCGGCGGGCAGGGCAACGCCGATGCCGGCCGCGATCAATGCTCGGCGTGTAGCGCTCGTCGCCATTGTCATCCGCGCGTGAAGCCTCTTTCTCATCGAGAGCGCCCCGCCAGCACGTGAACCGCAATGGCGTGGCCCCTGCGGAAGGTTCAGCAATTCTCGGGCCAGCGCAGGTTTCGTCTGCATCGGTTGCTTGCGGGGGCGGCGCGGGGAGCTTTGGCGCTCCTGTGAGGTGCCGATGCCAACAAGGCGGCCGGAGGCCATGGAAAGACGCGGGCCGAAGCCGATTGCGGAACTTGCCCGGCCAAGGAAGTGCAGTTTCCGGGCATAGCTGCCGCTGAAGGCGGCGGCGTCGCGCTGAATTTTTCATCAGAAACTCGCCCCGTGCCGGGCGTTGTGGCCGGAGGGGTGATGAATATGCTGCCATGAATGCTATGATAATTCATATTAACGGCGGAAAGCGATGAATATTTCACCATCTACGCAATATATGTAATATAGCGAGACATTTTGACGCAGTAAATTGTGCTTTTATACTGTTGATGCGTGTCTACATATTTTTAACACTGAATCTAACGCAGCGTTCAATCTCATCTGACGCAAAGATGCGCTTGCCCGCTCGGCAAGCGTCCAATGATGTGCAAACCCCGGGCCAGTTCTTGTCCAGTGTCGCAGGGCATTCATCGTTGCAGCAGTACGAAGGGCTTGAGCTCCTGCGCGGAATTGCGGCTGCCAATGTGGTCGTTTTCCACCTGTCGAGCCGGCTGGACATGGCCGGATTATTTTACCACGGCTATCTTGCCGTCGATCTCTTCTTCGCGCTGAGCGGTTTCATTATCGACAAGGCCTATGGCCGACGGCTTGCCGAGGGATCACTGACCACGCGCAGCTTTGCCCACATCCGGATCATCCGCCTGTTCCCGATGATCCTGCTGGGCATTCTGATCGCGAGCGCCGTCGATCTCTTCCGGCCCGGGAGCTTCTCCTTCGCGGCGCATGCGTGGAATGTCTTCATCGCCGCGGCCTTCGGCATGTTCCTCATCCCCATCCTGTGGAGGACGACGCTCGAACACGTGATCTTTCCGTTGAACGGGCCGTTATGGTCGCTGTTCTTCGAGGCCGTCGCAAACGCCGTCCACGCCGTCGTCGCCAGAGCGCGGACCAGCACCGAAATCTTCACGTCGCTGATGATTGCAAGCTTCATAGCCCTGGTAGCCGGGGCTGTTCATCACGGCGGGATCAATTTCGGCGATCATCCCGACAATTTCTGGCTGGGCTTTCCGCGCGTGCTTTTTTCCTATTCGGCGGGGGTGCTGATCGCCAGGAAAGTGCAGAGTGGAATGTTCATCAGCAAATGGCTGTGCGCCGCGCTCGTATCCTGCATGTTCGCGGTTCCGCAGCTGCCGTACCCCTATAATGCGGTGGCGGATATCGCCTTCGTTGCAATCGCATCCCCGGCGGTGCTGATCTGCCTCATCCACCCGAACAACAATACGGGTGACTTCCTCTCGCGCTTTTGCGGGGAAGTGTCCTATCCGATGTACATGATCCATTACCCGATCGTCAGGGTAGCGGGCGCGGTGCTTCGGAACTTGCCGCTATCGCCGGCGATGAACATCGCAGCGGCGCTCCTGATCACCTCTGCGATCGCTGTCGCATCGTGGATCATTTTCAAGCTCGTCGACGTGCCGATCCGGCTTTGGCTGCGTGCACGGAACACGCAGCAAGTTCCAGCCGCATATTCGCGCGCGCCAGGCCGAGAATCTCCGGTGCCCGCGCGAGTCGGTGCGGATCGCTTGACCCTGAGCCCGCAGGCGCGCTCCGATTGACGGGAGCGCAGGGATCGGGACGCACCGCTGACGATGCAGGGCGATGTTCGCCCTGCCGCCATTCGCCGCCGCGTCTCGACCGCTTCCGCCCTGGCGGCGGGTCAGGGCACCACGAAGCGCGCGGAGACCGAGTGGTTGTGGCCGTCGCGGCCCGAGATCACGATCCGGGCGCCCTTGGCGAGAGGGGCCTCCAGCCGGCCGGTGAGGCGGTTGGGACCGCCCGCGGCGAGGGCGACGTTGGTGGTCCGGCCGGCGTCCTGGACGACGGCCCGGAGGTTGGCGCCCTGAACCGTGGCGATCTTGCCGTCATCCAGCAGGTAAACGCTGATCTCGGTCGGTGCGATGACCAGCTCCACCTGATGGTCGGCGCTGCCGGCGACCATGCCGCCGTTCGGTCCGGTGCGCTGGGCGACAGCCGTGCCGGCGGCAAAGGTCAGGGCCAGCGTCAGGGCGAGAACGATCTTCTTCATGGGCTTGGTCTCCTTGGGGGTAGCGGCGTTCGGCGGTGGTAGGCTTTTGGGGTTAGTAGGCGTCGGCAGCCGTCGCGCCGGCCAGCGATGTCTCGTCGCGGCGGGCAAGCAGGGCTTCCAGCGGCTTGCGGCCGAATTTCAGGAACAGGACCGGCGTCAGGAATGTGTCGAGCAGGGTCGCCGAGACGAGCCCGCCGAATATGGTCACAGCCACCGGGTGGAGGATTTCGCGCCCCGGTTCACCCGCACCGAACAGGAGCGGCACCAGCGCGAGGCCGGCGGACAGCGCGGTCATCAGCACCGGAGACAGCCGCTCCAGCGAGCCGCGGATGACGAGGTCGCGGCCGAAGCGCTCGCCCTCGTAGAGCGCAAGATTGATGTAGTGGCTTATCTTGAGGATGCCGTTGCGGGCGCTGATGCCGGCAAGCGTGATGAAGCCGATCATCGAGGCGACCGAGAAGGACTGGCCCGCCAGCCACAGCGCGGCGACGCTGCCGATGAGGGCGAGCGGGATGTTGGTCAGGATGATCGCGGTGAGGACCGCGGACTGGTAGCGCGAATAGAGCACCATGAAGATCAGCGACAGCGCGACCAGCGACAGCCCGCCGATGACGATGGTTGCCTCTTCCTGCGCCTGGAACGTGCCTTCGAGGCTGGTTCCGTAACCGCGCGGCCATTCGGTCTCGGCAAGCACGCGGCGCACGTCCGCGACGATGGCTGCCATGTCGCGCTGCCCGTCGCCATTGGCCGAGACGACGATCCGACGCTGGCTGTTCTCGCGCAGGACCTGGTTCGGCCCTTCGCCTTCCTCCACGCTGGCGATCAGGCGCAGCGGCACGAAACCCTTCGGGGTCGGCACCAGGAGGTTGGCAAGGCTCGTGGTCGAGCGCTCGTCCTCCGCCAGCCGGACGACCACGTCGAAGCGGCGATTACCCTCGACGATCTGCGAAACGACGCGGCCGTTCGACAGGCCCTCGAGCGCGTCCGTGATGGCCGCAGGCGTGATGCCGTAGAGAGCGGCACGCTCGAAATCGGGCGTGATCCTGAGCTGCGGGATCAGCACCTGTTTCTCGGTATTGAGGTCGACGAGGCCGGGCACGGACTGAAGGCGCGCCTGAAGATTGGCTGCCAGCGTCCGGAGGACGTCGAGGTCCTCGCCGAAGATCTTGACCGCCAGCTGCGCCCGCACGCCAGACAGCATGTGGTCGAGGCGATGGGCGATGGGCTGGCCGATGGCGACGCCGACCGGCAGGACCGACAGGCGGCCGCGAATGTCGGCGAAGACCTCGTCCTTGGCCCGTGCGGACCGGGCGAGGGCAACGTCGATCTCGGAATTGTGGACGCCCTCGGCGTGCTCATCGAGTTCGGCGCGGCCGGTGCGGCGGCCGACGCTGCGCGCCTCGGGCACCTGCATGATCAGGCGCTCGGCGATGGCGCCCAGCCGGTCGGACTCGGCGAGCGATATGCCGGGATTGTACTGGAGGTTGATCAGCAGCGTGCCTTCGTTGAAGGGCGGCAGGAACAGCCGCGGCAGATGGAAGGCGCCGATGCCCGCTGCGCCGACACCGAGGATCACAGCAGCGAACAGGGTCTTGGGCCGGTCGAACGCCCAGCCGAGGATCACGCGGTTGCCGGCTTTCAGCTTCCGGACGAGCCAGGCGTCCTTGTGTTCTTTGATCCGCGTGCGGGACAGGAGGTAATAGGAGAGGACCGGCGTCAGCGTGATCGAGATGATCAGGCTCGCCAGGATCGAGACGATGTAGGCGACGCCCAGCGGCGCGAACAGCCGGCCCTCGATGCCCGACAGGGCGAAGAGCGGGATGAAGACGAGGACCACGATCATCGTCGCGTAGACGATGCCGGAGCGGACCTCCTGGCTGGCGGCCGCGATGACGCCGAGGACGGGCAGGGGGTGTTCGCGCTCCGAATTCTCCTTGAGCCGCCGAAGGATGTTCTCGACATCGACCACGGCGTCGTCGACCAACTCGCCGATGGCGATGGCGAGGCCGCCGAGCGTCATCGTGTTGATCGACAGCCCGAAGGCCTGGAAGACCACGGCGGTCGCGAGGATCGAGATCGGGATGGCGGTCAGCGAGATGATCGTCGCCCTGACATTGAGCAGGAAGAGGATCAGGATGACGGCAACTACCGCTGCTGCCTCCAGCAGGACGGTCTGGACGTTGCGGATTGCCGTCTCGATGAAGGTCGCCTGCCGGAACTGGATCTGATCGGCGCGAACGCCCGCCGGCAGGGTGCGCTGGATGGCGGCAAGGCGGGCCTCGACCTCGCGGGTCAGCGTCACGGTGTCGGCGGTCGGCTGTTTCTGGACGCCGACGATGACGGCCGGCGCGCCCTGATAGCCGGCATCGCCGCGCTTCGGCCGTTCCGCGAACTCGACCCGCGCCACCTGTCGCAACAAAACCGAGGTGCCGTTCTGCACCGTCACGACGAGGTTGCGCAGGTCTTCGAGCCGGTTGGTCAGCCCGATATTGCGGATCAGGTACTCGCGCGAGTGCTGGTCGACGAAGCCGCCGCCCGTATTGGCGCCGAAGCGCTGGACCGCCTGCTCGATCTGCTGCGGCGTGATCGAGAGCCGCGTCATCTGCACGGGATCGGGGGTGATCCGGTACTGCCTGACTTCGCCGCCGATGGGGATGATCTGCGCGACGCCGGGCAGGGTCAGAAGCTGGGGGCGGATCACGAAGTCGGCGATCTCGCGCAGGTCCATCGGGCTTGTCCCGGTCGATGTCAGCGCGATCAGCATGATCTCGCCCATGATCGAGGAGATCGGCCCCATCTGGGGCTGCACGTTGCGCGGCAGTCGCGCCTGAACGAGGGACAGGCGCTCCGCCACCTGCTGGCGGGCGCGGTAGATGTCGGTGCTCCAGCCGAACTCGACATAGACGATGGAGAGTCCGACGCCCGATACCGACCGCACGCGGTTCGCGCCCGGCATGCCGTTCATCGCGGTCTCGATGGGGTAGGTGATGAGCTGCTCGACCTCCTGCGGCGCGTAGCCCTCGGCCTCGGTCATCAGCACGACGGTCGGTCGATTGAGGTCGGGGAAGACGTCGACGGGCAGCCGCGGCACCACGAAGGAGCCGTAAGCGACGAGGATGAGCGCCGCGGCGATGACGAAGAGCCGGTGCCTGAGGCTGGCATTGACCAGGATGTTGAACATGGCTCAGCGCACCTGATTGATCAGCGGCGCGCTGCGGACGACGATCCGCTCGCCGGGTTCGATGCCACCGGTGATCAGCACGCGCTCGGCGTCCAGCGGCTCCATCCGTACCGGCCTCGGCACGAAGACCTCGGCGTCCCGGTGCTGGAACACGACGCTCTGGCCGTTAGGAGCCTGCGTGACGCTCGCCCGCGACAGCACGATGCTGGTGACCGTCCGGCCGGTCTCCGCGATCACCGAGACCGGCGTCCCGATGTCGAGCGACGCAGGCGGGTTCTCGATCTCGAACTGGAGCAGCGTCGATTGCTGCTGGAGCGAGCGGGACCGCCCGACCAGCTTGAGGGTGAGCACCTGGCCGTCGGGAAGGCGGGCCGTCGCTGTGCGGAGGTCGGCGGGGTTGATCTGGTCGAAGACCAGCGCCTCCAGCCACAGGGAGCGGGGGTCGATGACCTGGAACAGGATGTCCGAGGGCGAGACCACCTGGCCGATGGACACGCGAACCTCGGCGATGACGCCGTCGACCGGCGCCGTCAGCGGCTCTGGAACGACCTTGCTCTGGCGCAGCTCGGCTCGCCGCCGCTCGAGGCCGCGGAGCTGGATTTCTGTCTCCTCCAGCGATTGCCGCGGCACGGCGTTGCGCTCGACCAGCACGCGCTGTCGGTCCAGCCGGGACCGGTAGAGAGCGATCTGCTGCTCGAGGTCGCCTTCTGTCTGCTGGAGAGTGGCCGCGTCAGCGGGCAGGAAGGACGGCTGGACGAAGGCGAGCACTTCGCCCGCCCGGACCGTCTGGCCGAGCCGCGGCAGGCCGTTGCCCGCGGTCGAGATGCGCCCGCCCAGCGTGGCCTGCACCTGTCCCGACCGGTTCGGGTTGGCGATGATCCGTCCGGCGAAGCGCACGGTCGGGCTGGCCTCACGCGCGGTCACGATCTCGGTGCGAACTTCCAGCAGGCGCTGCGTCGGCTTCGGCAGGAAGATGGAGCCATCCGGACGGCGATGTGGGGCATTGCCCTGCGTTGTGGCTGGAGAAGCGCCGTGATCATGGCCCTCGTGGGCGAAACTCAGCGTCGTCGCCATCACGAGAAAGGCAATCGCAGAGATACCAATCACCAGTTTCGGCCTTGACCTGAAACCGAGGCCGATGAGGAGGCCGAGCAGCAGCGGGGCTCCGGCGACCAGCATGGTCGGCCGGACGCCGGAGACTTCTTGCTGGACGCGGGCGACGATGCCGCGCCAGCCGGACTGCCGCGCTCCGGCGGTGGCCGCAGGCGCGGGGATCGACAGCGAGCCCACCAGCAGGTCGGTGGTTTCGCCGTCGCGAATGTCGGCGATGACCTCGAAGCTGCCCGGCTGTTTCAGGGCGGGCGAAGCGACCTCGTAGGTGCCGTTCGCCTGCGGTTCCGCCTTGTGGGCGGTTCCGTTGATCGTGACCTCGATGGTCGCGCCGGTCACCGGCTCGTTGGTGGCGAAACGGTCGAGGTAGACGACCAGCACCTCGCCCTCGACGATGCCGACCAACTCGAACTGTTCCGAGGCCGCCGATACACGCGGGCTCGCGGCCGCTGCCGCCGACGCAGGTTCGGGGCCATGGTCGTGACCGGGACTGGCGACACCGCTGCCGGCGGAGAAAAGACTCAGAAATGCGATAGCGCCAAGGGTGCGCAGAAGACGCGATGCAGTGCCGGAAAACGGCATGGGAAGGCTCCAATCGACAGAGGTCTTCGCACGCCTGGGCGGCGTGCGACGTCAGGTCGAGTGGAGGCTGCGTGGTGGTCGTTCGAGGCGGTTGGCGGCGGTGCCGTCCAGCACCAGATCGTCCGGAAGCGGGAGCCGGCTCGACACCGCGTCGTAGCGGGCGAGTAAGGGCACTCCGGCTTGCGGCGAGACGGCCGGGGAGTGATGGACACAGCAATCGAAGCCCCCGGCGAGATGCTCGGGGGTAGCCGGATCATTGTGATGGGAGTGGTGGCCATGGACTGCCGGGTCACACGCCTCCGACGGGCTTCCAGCCTGCAATGCATGAGCTGCGTGGACATGCATCAGGGGCGCCGACATGGCGACAAACAGGAACAGCGCCAGCACGATGCGTGCTGCCGATCCGAAGCGTCCGGTGCTGTCCAAGCGGCGGATCAAGGTAGGTCTGTTCCGAGTTGCCAATGAGTCGCAAAAACTAGTTCAACGCGCAGGCCCTTGCAATGCCCTGTAGCGGTCGGTGCCGCTCCATCGCAAGGCCAGGGGACGCGATGTTGAACGCAAATATGTGAAGCGCTGCTGAACGGACGGGTCGGTCAGGCTGGTGATCTCCCTCACATCTCCGAGACGTGAGCTTGTCGGTCAATTGCGGTCATATTGCGCTACGCCGGCGTAGGGTGCGTTTTCGCTTCGGACGAGGTGGCGGGCCTGCGGACCGCATAGGCATGTTCCGTGCTGCGGCACGCGGTTTGACGCAGCCCGCACGCTGTCAGTACCGATTTTACGCGCGCGTTATGCTTCGCACGGCGGTTCCGCCTCGTTCCTTTACATCCCGCGCGCCCAGTCTCCGGCCGATCCCGCCACCGGAGATGCGCCCGATGCTGACCGACACACTCTTCCTCGCCGCCGGCCTTGCCGGCTTCCTTGTCGCCGCGGCCGCCGTTGCGCTCGCCGAGCGCGTGTGAGGCCGTCATGACGCCCGATATCGTCCTCGGCCTCGCCTTCGCGGCGTTCGCCTTCGGCTACCTCCTGGTCGCCCTCGTGCGGCCCGAGCGCTTCTGAGCATCCGCCATGACATCCGATCTGATCCAGGCCGCGATCTATGCCGGCCTTCTCGTCGCCGTCGCCATTCCGCTCGGCCTCTACATGGCCCGCGTCTTCACGGGAGAGGCGGCGTTCCTCGCGCCCGTAGAGCGCGCCATCCTCGCGCCGGCGGGCATCCGCGCCGGTGAAGGCCAGCACTGGACGCGTTACGCCCTGTCGCTGATCGCCTTCAACGCGGCCGGCTTCGTGCTGCTCTTCCTCGTGCTGCGCTTCCAGCACTTCCTGCCGCTCAATCCGCAGGGTTTCGATGGCGTGTCGGCGCATCTTGCGTTCAACACGGCGATCTCCTTCGTCACCAATACCAACTGGCAGTCCTACGGCGGTGAGACGACCATGTCCCACTTCAGCCAGATGGTCGGCCTGACGACGCAGAATTTCGTCTCGGCCGCCTCGGGCATGGCGGTGGCAGCAGCGGTGGCGCGCGGTATTGCCGGCCGGCAGGTCCGCACCATCGGCAATTTCTGGTCGGACATGGTGCGGGCGACGCTTTACGTGCTCCTGCCCATCGCCATTGTTCTCGCCATCGCCTTCGTCGCGCTCGGCATGCCGCAGACGCTTGGGGCCTCGGCCACCGCGACGACGGTCGAGGGCGGCCAGCAGACGCTGGCTCTGGGCCCCGTGGCGAGCCAGGTCGCCATCAAGCAGCTCGGCACCAATGGCGGCGGCTTCTTCAACGTCAATTCGTCGCATCCGTTCGAGAACCCGACTGCCATCTCCAACCTCCTGTCGATGCTGGCGATCCTCGTCATCCCCGTCGCCTTCTGCTTCACCTATGGCCGCATGGTGGGCGACCGCCGGCAGGGCGTCGCGCTGTTCGCCGCCATGGGCGTGCTGCTCGTCATCGCCTTTGCCGGCGTCTATGCCGCCGAGCGCTATGGCAATCCGCTCCACGCCGCCTTCGCCGACCCGTCGGGCGGCAATATGGAGGGCAAGGAGGTCCGCTTCGGTGTCGTCAATTCCGTGCTCTGGGCGGTGGCCACGACGGCCGCTTCCAACGGCTCGGTCAATGCCATGCACGACAGCCTCACTCCGCTCGGCGGCCTCATAGCGATGCTCAACATGCAGCTCGGCGAGGTGATCTATGGCGGTGTCGGCGTCGGCCTCACGGGCATGCTGCTCTTCGTCATCCTTACGGTGTTCCTCGCCGGGCTGATGGTCGGCCGCACGCCGGAATATCTCGGCAAGAAGATCGAAGCGCGCGAGGTGAAGCTCGCAGCGCTGACGCTGATGATCATGCCGATCGGCGTGCTGGTCTTCTCGGCGCTTGCCATTCTTGCCGGCACGGCGCAGACCTCGGTGCAGGATGCTGGGCCTCACGGCCTGTCCGAGCTGCTCTACGCCTACACCTCGGCCACCGGCAATAACGGCTCGGCCTTTGCCGGCTTCAACGCCAACGTCGCCTGGCACAACACCTTCCTGGGCGCGGCCATGATGCTTGGCCGGTTCGGCTACATCATTCCGATCCTCGCCATTGCCGGCTCGCTCGTCACCAAGAAGATCGCCCCGCCGTCGGCCGGCACCTTCCCGACCCACGGCCCCGTCTTCGTCGTGCTGCTGGTGGTCACGGTGCTGATCGTCGGCGCGCTCACCTTCCTGCCCGTCCTCGCCCTCGGGCCGATCGCCGAGCACGTCTCGATGATCGCCGGCAGGGCCTTCTGAAAGCTCATTCCATGACCAAGTCCACGACAGCAGAGATCAGCCTGTTCGAGCCGAAAATCCTGCGCGGCGCCGCCGTTCAGGCGTTCGCCAAGCTCGATCCCCGCGGCCTCGTCCGCAATCCGGTGATCTTCGTCACGGCCCTCGTTTCCGTGCTTGCGACCATTCTCGCCGCGCGGGAGGTGCTGACGGGCGGCCCCAACGGCTTCATCGCCGTGCAGATCGCGGTATGGCTCTGGTTCACCGTGCTCTTCGCCAATTTCGCGGAAGCCGTGGCCGAGGGCAGGGGCAAGGCGCGCGCCGACGCGTTCCGGGCCACCAAGGCGAACGCCCTGGCCAAGGTGCTGGTCGAGCCCGCCCGGCGCGACGTCTGGCAGGGCAAGAGCCTCGACGACGTGGTGGTGGACGACATCATCCTGGTCGAGGCCGGCGACACGATCCCGACCGACGGCGAGGTGATCGACGGCGTCGCCTCCGTGGACGAGAGCGCGATCACCGGCGAAAGCGCGCCCGTGATCCGCGAATCCGGCGGCGACCGCTCGTCGGTGACCGGCGGCACGCGCCTTGTCTCGGACTGGCTGGTGGTGCGTGTAACCGCCAAGCAGGGCGAGACCTTCCTGGACCGCATGATCGCGCTGGTCGAGGGCGCGAAGCGCCAGAAGACGCCGAACGAGATCGCACTCGACATCCTGCTCGCCGGCCTGACGCTCGTCTTTCTGTTCGTCGTCGTGACCCTGCCGGTCTTCGCGTCCTGGTCCTCGACCGAGATACCCGTCATCTACCTCGCGGCCCTGTTCATCACGCTCATCCCGACGACGATCGGCGGCCTGCTGTCGGCCATCGGCATTGCCGGCATGGACCGGCTGGTGAAGGCCAATGTCATCGCCAAGTCCGGCCGCGCGGTCGAGGCGGCGGGCGACATCGACGTGCTTCTGCTCGACAAGACCGGCACGATCACCTTCGGCAACCGCATGGCGGATGCCTTCGAGCCGGTGCCGGGCGTCAGCGAGCGCGACCTCGCCGAGGCCGCCTTCCTGTCCTCGCTCGCCGACGACACACCCGAGGGCAAGTCGATCGTCGAACTCGCGGCGCGCAAGTTCGGCCTGAAGGACGATCCGGTGCGGGTCACCGCCACCTTCGTCCCCTTCACCGCGCAGACCCGCATGTCCGGCGCGGATCTCGCCAGCGGATCGGTCATCCGCAAGGGCGCCTCCGACGCCATCCTGCGCCTCGTCGGCGGTCCTGCCGACGCCCATCTCGACGCTATCGTCAGGAAGATCGCCATGACCGGCGGTACGCCGCTGGTCGTGGCGCGCGATGGCCGCGTGCTCGGCGTCGTCCACCTCAAGGACATCGTGAAGCCCGGCATACGCGAGCGCTTCGCGGAGCTGCGCCGCATGGGCATTCGCACGGTGATGATCACGGGCGACAACCCGCTGACAGCAGCCGCCATCGCGGCGGAGGCCGGCGTGGACGATTTCCTCGCCGAGGCAACGCCGGAGAAAAAGCTGGAGCTGATCCGCAAGGAGCAGGCCGAGGGCCGCCTCGTCGCCATGTGCGGCGACGGCTCGAACGATGCGCCCGCGCTTGCGCAGGCCGATGTCGGCGTCGCCATGAACTCGGGCACGCCGGCGGCCAAGGAGGCGGGTAACCTGATCGACCTCGACAGCGACCCGACCAAGCTCATCGAGATCGTGCTGGTGGGCAAGCAGCTGCTCATCTCGCGCGGCGCGCTGACGACCTTCTCCATCGCCAACGACGTGGCGAAATATTTCGCGATCCTGCCGGCGCTGTTCGTCACCGCCTATCCGGGCCTTGCCGTGCTCGACGTGATGGGGCTCGGCACGCCGCAATCGGCGATCCTGTCGGCGATCATCTTCAACGCGCTGGTCATCGTCGCGCTGATCCCCATCGCACTGAAGGGCGTTTCCTACGTGCCGTCGTCCGCCTCCGCGCTGCTGTCGCGCAATCTCGCGATCTACGGGCTCGGCGGACTGATCGTCCCGTTCATCGGTATCAAGCTGATCGACATCGTCGTCGATCTCCTGCGCCTCGCCTAGTGCGGTTCCGCTCTCAGGAGCCGCACCAGGTAATTGTTTTGCCGCGCTTTCTTCACGCGAACCGCTATCCACTTCGCTCGAAAGCGCTTTAATGGAGGAGGCCACGATGCTCTCGCTCATTCGCCCCGCCGTCGTCCTGACGCTCGCCTTCACTCTCCTGACCGGCCTTGCCTATCCGCTCGCGATGACCGGCCTTGCCCAAGGGATCATGCCCCGGCAGGCCAACGGCTCGCTCGTCGTCCGCAACGGCACGGTCGTCGGCTCGGACCTGATCGGGCAGGCCTTCGCCAGCCCGCGCTACTTCCACGGGCGGCCCTCCGCGACGAGCGCTGCCGATCCCGCCGATCCCGCGAAGACGGTCGATGCGCCCTACAATGCGGCGTCGTCGTCCGGTTCCAATCTCGGGTCGAGCTCGAAAGCGCTCGCCGATGCGATCCGTGAACGCGCGGCAGCCTATGGCACGGGGGCGGCGCCGGCCGACCTCGTCACCGCCTCAGCCTCGGGCCTCGATCCGCATCTGTCGCCCGCCGCCGCCCTCGCTCAGGCCGAGCGCGTCGCGGCCGCGCGGGGCCGGCCGGTCGACCGTGTTCGCGACCTCGTGCAACGGCACGTGGAAGGGCGTAACCTGGGGTTGTTCGGCGAGCCGAGGGTCAATGTTCTCGCCCTCAACCTCGCCCTCGATGCCGAGATGCCCTGACCGCATGCCAACTGCCCAACCCGACCGGCCGGTCCCGGAAGCGCTGCTCGACCAGCAGCGCGGGGCGGGGCGCGGCAAGCTCAAGGTCTTCCTCGGCGCCTCTCCGGGCGTGGGGAAGACCTTTGCCATGCTGGAGGAGGCGCGGGTGCGCCAGCGGGCCGGCCGCGACGTGGTGGTGGCGCTGGTCGAGACCCATGGCCGCAGCGAGACCGCGGGACTGCTCGCCAGCCTCGAACAGCTTCCCCGCAGGATCGTCGACTATCGCGGCCAGACGCTCGAGGAAATGGATATCGACGCGCTGCTCGCGCGCCGCCCGCAGCTCGCGCTCATCGACGAATTCGCGCACACCAATGCACCGGGCTCCCGCCACCCGAAACGCTGGCAGGACGTGCTGGAGGTGCTCGACGCCGGCATCGACGTCGCGACGACGCTGAACATCCAGCATATCGAAAGCCTGAACGACGTGGTCGCCAGCATCACCGGCGTCCGCGTCCAGGAGACCTTGCCCGATGAGCTGCTCCAGCGGGCCGACGAGATCGAACTGATCGACCTGCCGCCGGAGGAACTGCTCAACCGGCTGCGGGAGGGCAAGGTCTATGTGCCGCAGCAGATCGGCAGGGCGCTGGAGAACTTCTTCACCAAGGGCAATCTGACGGCGCTGCGCGAGCTCGCCCTGCGCACGGCGGCGAGCCGCGTCGATGCCGATATGCTGACCTACATGCAGGCCAATGCGGTGAAGGGCCCGTGGCCGACGCAGGAGCGGCTGCTCGTCTGCATCAACGAGGCGCCGGTCGCCAAGGCGCTGGTGCGCGCGGGAAAGCGCATGGCGGAGCGGGCCAGGATCCCCTGGATCGTCGCGACGGTCGTCACGCCGCGCCACGAGGCGCTCGGGGAGGACGCCCGGGCGGCGACCATGGAGGCGCTGCGGCTGGCGGAGACGCTGGGCGCCGAGCCGGTAACGCTGCATTCGGAATCGGATGTCGCCTCGGAGCTGCTTGCCTTCGCCCGTACCCGCAACGTGACACGCATCGTCGTCGGCCGGCCGCGCCGGCGCTGGCCCTTCGGCTACCTGCGTGAGCCGGTGTCCGACCGCATCCTCGACCGCGCGACCGATTTCGAGGTCACCGTCGTCGCCCAGCATGCCCGGATCGAGCGGCGGCGAATCCTTGCGGCGGCGGAGCTGCCGCGCTGGCGGCAATGGGGCCCGATCCTCGGCGAGACCGTGGCGGCCATGGCCGGCGCCACGCTGATCGCATGGCCGTTCTGGGCCTATGTGCCGGTTGCCTCCATTGCGGTCGTCTATCTGGTCGCGGTGTCCGTCGTCGCCTTCCGGCGCGGGCTCGTCGCGGCTCTGGCGGCCAGCGCCGTCGGCTTCCTCACCTACAATTTCTTTTTCACGACGCCCTACTACTCGTTTGCGGTCGAGCAGTATGAATCGGTGGTCGCGCTGCTCGTCTTCGTCGTCAGCGCGATCTTCACCGGCACGCTGGCAAGCCGGCTGAAGGCGCAGGTCGATTCCATGCGCGCAGCGCAGCGGCGCACCGAGACGCTCTACGACTTCGCGCGCAAGATCGCCTCCGCCTCCAAGGCCGACGACGTGCTCTGGGCCGCTGCCGCGCATATCGCGGCGACGCTCAACTGCCGCTCGCTGATCCTCATGCCCGATGCCTCCGGGGCGCTCGAACAGGTGCAGGGCTATCCGGCGATCGATGAGCTGGACGCCAAGGCGGAAGGCGCGGCCCGTTGGGCCTTCGAGAAGAACGAGCCGGCCGGGGCCGGGACGACGACGCTGCCCACGTCCGAATGGCTGTTCGTGCCGCTGGCGACGGCGCGGGCACCGCTCGGTGTCATCGGCGTGCAGTTCCGCGAGCGCGGGGCGGGTCTCGACCCCGAAACCAAGCGCCTGCTGTTCGCGGTCGAGGACCAGGTCGCCGTCGCGCTGGAGCGTTTCACGCTTGCCGCGGATCTCGAGGATTCCCGTGTCAGGGCGGAGAGCGAGAAGCTGCGGGCGGCCCTGCTCAATTCGGTAAGTCACGACTTGCGCACCCCGCTGGTGACCGTGATCGGCGCGGTCACGGGGTTGGCAGAGGGCGACGGCATGCTGCCGCAAGAAGTCAGGCACGAGCTCGCCGCGACGGCGCTGGATGAAGCTCGCAGGCTCGATCGCTATGTGCAGAACCTTCTCGACATGACCCGTCTGGAGCACGGAGCGCTCAAGCCCAGGCGCGCGGCGATGGACCTCCGCGAGATCGTCGGCCGGATGCGCGCGGACATGCTGCGTGTGCTTGCCGCCCATGTGCTCGTCGTCGACATGCCGCGCGATCTGCAGCGCGTCTTCGTCGATCCCGTCCTCATCGGCCAGGCCATTGCCAATGTGGTGGAGAACGCGGCCAAATATGCGCCGGCCGGAACCCGTATCGGCATCGCGGCCGCCAATACCGGCGAAACCGTCACGCTGACGGTTTCCGACGAGGGGCCGGGCATTCCGGCAGCCGACCGCGACAAGGTCTTCGACCTGTTCTACCGCGCCTCGAAGGGTGACAGCGCGCCGGCCGGAACGGGTCTCGGCCTTGCCATCGTGCGCGGCTTGGTGGAAGCCCATGGCGGGAGCGTTTCCGCGTTGGCAGGTCCTGACGGCCGCGGAACCGCGATCGCCATCGTCCTGCCGCGAGCGGACGAGACCGCCGTGCCGGACGAGGCGAAATGACCGAAGCAGCCGAAACCCGCCGCGTGCTGGTGATCGAGGACGAGGCGCCGATCCGCCGCTTCCTCGCCATCGCCCTCGGCAGCGCCGGCTTCACGATGGAGGAAGCCGCGCGCGGCCGCGAGGGAATCGAGAAGGCGGCGACCGCCGCGCCCGATGTCGTGATCCTCGACCTCGGCCTGCCCGACATGGACGGCAAGGCGGTGGTGGCCGCCATCCGCGAATGGTCTCAGGTGCCGATCCTGATCCTTTCGGTGCGCGACGACGAGACCGAGAAGATCGCGGCTCTCGACGCCGGCGCGGACGACTACGTCACGAAGCCGTTCGCGACGGGGGAGCTCCTCGCGCGCCTGCGCGCGCTCGTGCGAAGCCGCCGCCGGCCCGGCTCGGAACCGGCCGCGATCACGATAGGGGAACTTTCGATCGATCTCGCGCGCCGGCTGGTGACCGTCGGCGGGCGCGAGGTGAAGCTGACCCGCAAGGAATACGACGTGCTCGCCCTGCTGGCCCGCTTTCACGGGCGGCTGGTGACGCATCGCCAGTTGCTCTCGACCGTGTGGGGCCCGGCCCATCTCGACGACACGCACTATCTGCGCATCGCCGTCGGCCATATCCGCGACAAGCTGGGGGACGATGCCGCCGATCCGCGCTTCATCCTGACCGAGCCGGGGGTCGGCTACCGGCTGGCTTGAGGGCTCCGTCAGCCCGCGAAGCCGCCTTCCTCCAGGAAGGCCTGTTCCTCCTGCGTCGTCTCTCGGCCGAGGATGCGGTTGCGGTGGGGAAACCGGCCGAAGCGCTCGATGATCGCCCGGTGGCCAATGGCATGGTCGAGATAGGGCAGGCCGATGCGCTCGTTCAGTTCGACCGCGCGATGCTGGCAGGCGAGATCCTCCGCGTGCGAGTACGGCAGGTAGAAAAAGACCCGCATCGACGGGTCGATGCCGGAATCGGCGCCGGCTGCGTCCGCCTCGCGCGCGACGGAGAGCGCCAGCGGATCGGTCGCATACATGTGGCCCGTGCCGCGGAAGGTGTTGCGCGGGAACTGGTCGAGCAGGATGAGCAGCGCCAGCAGGCCATCGGGAGAGGACCTCCACCTGTCGAATTCGCGGCGGGCCGCGGCGAAATGCGCGTCGAGGAATGTCTCCCGGAAACGGCTGTCGAAGGCCTCGTCCTTGGTGAACCAGGCGTCGGGACCGGCCTCGCGCCAGAAATTCACTACGTCCTGATGAGAAATATTTTGCCCAGACATCTCAATGCTTTCATTCGTTCATCGCATGCACCCGGACGTGCGCCGCCCGAATTTAGGTCAACCTTAACCCGCTCCTCCGATGGTTGGCGAACGGGCGGCGGGGTGCCGGCCCGGCATTGTGCGGCGCGAATTGAAGACTGGCGATGGCGGCTTTAGGCAGGACGGTTGCGGCCACCGATCTGGAGTGGATCGAAGCCGGGGCGTGGCGCGTCATGGTGGCCGAGGATTCCGGCTTCTGGCGCAATGTCGTGCGCGCCGGAATCCATGAATTCTCCAGGGATTTGACTGTCATCGAGGCGGCCGACGGGCAGACCGCGCTCGACATCCTGTCGCGCGAGCGGGTCGACCTCGCCTTCGTTGATCTGGCCATGCCGGAGATCAATGGCGGCGAGGTGGTCAAGCGCCTCCAGGCCGATGTGCGGATGCCGTTCTTCGCGGTCATATCGGTCACGTCGGATGCAGCCGAGATCGCGCGGATGCGCAAGCTGTCGGCCTATGACTATCTGGTCAAGCCGTTCGGGGCCGAGGAGATCAAGCGGGTCCTGTCGACCTATGAGCGGATCTCCCGGCAAAGCCGCGTGCTGATCGTCGACGATTCCGGCACGGCCCGTTCGATCATCAGGCGCATCCTTCAGCGGTCCATCTTCAATTTCGAGATTGCCGAGGCGGGCGACGGCGTCGCCGCCTTCGAGGTCTATGCCGACCAGCCTGCCGATATCGTCTTCCTCGACCTCAACATGCCCGGCCTCGACGGCGCGCAGACCATGCGCATCCTGCGTGCCCATAACCGCAATGTCCGCATCGTCCTGATGTCGGGCAGCCAGGAGGCGCTCGACCGGCATGCAGTGCTCGCCCCCGCGGCGGCGCTCAAGAAGCCGTTCTTCCCGGCAGACCTCGACCGAGTCGTTCACCAGCTGTTCGACCTGCCGCTGCCCTATGGCGGCGCCTGACCCTTCACATGCGCCCACGAAACTGCTGATGTGACGCGTCCGGACGTTCGCGGCCGGTACTGACATTCATGTGTGACGACGGCCCATGACCTACTCCGCATTCAGGCTGCTGCGCGAGGGCCTGCGGGACCATTCCGGCTGGGAAGAGGCCTGGCGTGATGCCGAGCCGCAGGCCGCCTACGACGTGGTGATCGTCGGCGGCGGCGGGCATGGGCTGGCGACGGCCTATTACCTCGCCAAGGAGCACGGCATCGGCCGCGTGGCGGTGCTGGAAAAGGGCTATATCGGCGGCGGCAATACCGGGCGGAATACCACCATCGTCCGCTCCAACTATCTGCTGGAGGCCAATGCGCACTTCTACGAGCTGTCCCTGAAGCTCTGGGAGGGGCTCTCGGCCGATCTCAACTACAACGTCATGTTCTCCCAGCGGGGCGTGCTGAATCTCGCCCATTCCGACGCCCAGCGCGACGCCTACATGCGACGCGGCAACGCCATGCGCCTCAACGGCATCGATTCCGATTGGCTGACCAGGGAGCAGGTCGCGGCTTTCGTGCCTCATCTCGATGTGTCGGAGAATGCGCGGTTTCCGGTCGTCGGCGGCCTGTTGCAGCGGCGCGGCGGCACGGCGCGGCATGACGCGGTCGCCTGGGGTTTTGCGCGGGCGGCGTCGCGCCGCGGGGTCGACATCGTCCAGAACTGCGAGGTGACCGGCTTCGTCATCGATGGCGGTGCGGTGAAGGGCGTGCAGACCAGCCGCGGTACGATCCGCGCGAAGAAGGTCGGCATCGCGGTCGCAGGCCATACCAGTCACGTCGCGGCCATGGCGGGCCTGAGGCTGCCGATCGAGAGCCACCTTCTGCAAGCCTTCGTCTCCGAGCCGATCAAGCCGTTCATCGATACGGTTGTGACCTTCGGCGCGGGGCACTTCTATGTCAGCCAGTCCGAGAAGGGCGAGATGGTGATGGGCGGCGACCTCGATTTCTACCCGTCCTACGCGCAGCGCGGGAATTTGCCGATCATCGAGGAGGCGATGTCCTGCGGCCTGCAGATGTTCCCAGCGCTGTCGCGGCTGCGCATGCTGCGCCACTGGGGCGGCATCATGGACATGTCGATGGACGGCTCGCCGATCATCTCCAAAACGCCGATCCAGGGGCTCTACCTCAACGGCGGCTGGTGCTACGGCGGCTTCAAGGCGACACCGGGCTCGGGCTTTGTCTTCGCCCATACGATTGCGCGCGACGAGCCGCATCCGATGAATGCCGATTTCCGGCTCGACCGTTTCGAGCGCGGCTATGCCATCGACGACAAGGGCGCCGGCCCGACACCGCAGGCGCATTGAGGAGGCGGAACGATGCTGACGATCCGCTGTCCCCATTGCGGCGAGCGCACCCACACCGAGTTCACCTTCATCGGCGATGGCGAGCGGAAGAGGCCGGCGGACGATGCGCCGCAAGGCGTCTGGTACGAATACGTCTATCTCCGCGATAACCGGCGCGGCTCGCTCGCCGAAATCTGGCAGCACAATCTCGGTTGCCGTGGCTTCGTGCTGGTGGAGCGCGACCTCGTGACCCATGAGATAGGCCACACCCAGTCTCTGCCTACGGGCTCATCCGGGGCGTCGTCATGACCTTCCTGCGCACCCGCGACCAGGGACCGCCGCCTGCCGCCTCCGCAATGCCGCAGCCGGGACGGCTGGCGGCCGGCGGCATGGTGGACCGCGCGCAAGCGCTCGGCTTCAGCTTCGACGGCAAGAGATTTGCCGGCTATTCAGGCGATACGCTGGCCTCGGCGCTGCTTGCCAACGGAGTCCACCTCGTCGGCCGCTCGTTCAAGTATCACCGGCCCCGCGGCATCCTGTCGGCGGGGCCTGAGGAGCCCAACGCCATCGTGCGGATCGGGGAGGGCGCCCGAGCCGATCCGAACAGCCGCGCGACCATGGCCGAACTCTATGAGGGACTGGTCGCGGAAAGCCAGAACCGCTTTCCCTCGCTGAATGCCGATCTCGGCGCGGTCAACTCGCTGGTCTCGCGCTTCCTGCCGTCCGGCTTCTACTACAAGACCTTCATGGGCCCGGGCTTCGTCGGGCGGAATCGCGCCTGGATGGCCTATGAGAAGGGCATTCGCCGGGCCGCCGGCATGGGCCGGGGCGTGCCGCATGCCGATCCCGACACGTACGAACACCGCACCGCGCATTGCGACGTGATCGTTGTCGGCGGCGGTCCCGCCGGCCTTGCGGCGGCGCTTGCGGCGGCGGATGCCGGTGCCAACGTGGTTCTCGTGGACGAGCGGCCCGGACTTGGCGGTCAGCTTCGCTTCGAGACCTACGAGATCGACGGCGTGGCGGCGCCGGATTTTGCCGTGCGCATCGCGCAGGAGCTCGCTTCGCGCCCGAACGTGCGGGTGATGACGCGCACCACCGCCTTCGGCTTCTACGACCATGGCACGGTGGCGCTGCTCGAACGCGTCACCGATCATCTGGGCCCGGCAGCGCCCGCCAGCCTGCCGCGGCAGCGTCGCTGGCAGGTCAAGGCGCGGCAGGTGGTGCTGGCTCAAGGGTCCATCGAACGGCCGCTGGTCTTCGCCGACAATGACCTGCCGGGCGTGATGCTGGCTTCGGCGGTGCGCCGCTACGCCAACGAATATGCCGTCGCCGCCGGCCGGCAGGTGCTGGTTTTCACCACCAACGACGACGGCTACCGCACGGCGTTGGACCTCAAGGCGAAATATATCGGCGTGGTGCTGGTTGTCGATGCGCGACCGTCGCCGGGCATCGTCGCGGACTGGGCGCGGGGCGCGGGCATCGAGGTCATGGCCGGCCATATGGTGACGCAGGCGACCGGCCGCGGGCGCGTTCAGGGGGCCGCGGTCGCGCCCGTCGGGGGAGGCCGGGCGCGTATCGTCGCCTGCGACCTCATCGCCATGTCCGGCGGCTTTTCGCCGGCCGTTCATCTCCATTCGCAGGCGGGCGGCAAGCTCGTCTGGCGCGATGAGATCAGCGCCTTCGTTCCGGGGCGGATCGGTCAGGCAGCGCGCTCGGCGGGAGCCGGCAACGGCATCTTCGCCCTCGACGCCCTTGTCCGCGAGGGAGCGGAGGCGGGCGCTGCGGCTGCGGAGGCCGCCGGTTTCGCGCGCAAGGCGCTGCCCGACTGGCAGGTGGCCGACGAGGCCCCGGCTGCACCGTCCGAGCCGCTCTGGGCAGTCGCCCTGCCGGGTGGAGTGAAGGCGAAGCGCTTCGTCGACTTTCAGAACGACGTGACCGCTGCCGATCTCGGCCTCGCGGTCCGCGAGAACTATCGCTCCATCGAGCACGTCAAGCGCTACACGACGCTCGGCATGGGCACCGACCAGGGCAAGACGTCGAACATCAACGGCCTTGCCATCGTGGCGGAAGCGCGGGGCGCGGCGATCCCGGAGGTGGGCACCACCACGTTCCGGCCGCCCTATACGCCGGTGACGCTCGGCGCGCTGGCGGGCGCGGAGGTCGGCCAGCATCATGCTCCAAAGCGGCGCACGCCGATGGATGCCTGGCACCGCGCGCATGGCGCGGTGATGACCGCCTCGGGCCTGTGGGACCGTCCGAAGACCTATGTCAGACCCGGTGAGACCTATCGCGAGGCGTGGATCCGCGAGACGCTGATCGTGCGCAACGGCGTCGGCATCTGCGACGTCTCGACCCTCGGCAAGATCGACGTGCAGGGCCCGGATGCGCTTGGCTTCCTCGACCGCATCTATTGCAACCCGATGGGTTCGCTGGTGGTCGGCAAGGCGCGCTACGGGCTGATGCTTCGGGACGACGGGTTCGTCATGGACGACGGCACGGTGACACGCGTCGCGGACAGCCGCTTCTACGTGACGACGACCACGGCCAGTGCGGCCAGGGTGCTGATGCACATGGAATATCTGCTGGCGACGGCGTGGCCGGACATGAAGGTTCAGGTCGCCTCCATCACCGACCAGTTCGGCCAGATCGCCGTTGCAGGCCCGCGCGCGCGGGCGGTGCTGGAGAAGCTCGCGGGCAGGGCGCTCGGCAGCGATGTGCTGCCCCATCTCGGCACGGCGGAGGCCGTCGTCGCGGGGGTGCCGGTCCGTCTGTTCCGCGTCAGCTATTCCGGCGAGTTGGCCTATGAGGTGGCTGCGCCCTGGCGCGGTTCTCTCAACGTGTGGGAGGCGCTGATCGCGGCCGGCGCCATGCCCTACGGGCTGGAAGCCATGGGCGCGATGCGTATCGAAAAGGGCCACGTCGCGGGGGCGGAGCTCGACGGGCGCACGACGCCGGCTGATCTCGGCCTCGGCCGAATGGTCTCCGCGAAGAAGAATTTCGTCGGCAAAATTATGCTCGGCCGCGAAGGCTTGAACGACCCGGACCGGCTTCGCCTGGTGGGCCTTGAGCCTGCCGACGGCGTCACGCCTGTTCCGGCCGGTGCCAACCTCGTCCACGATCCGAATGCGCCGGCCCCGATGCCCATCCTCGGCCATGTGACCTCGGCGACCTGGAGCCCGACGCTCGGCAAGCCCATTGCGCTCGCCCTGATGAAGCCGAGTGCGACGGCAGAAGGACGGATGGTGGTCGCCGCCGCGCCGCTCATCAACGCCGTCGTGCCGGTGAAGATCGTTGATCCCGTCTTCTTCGATCCGGCCGGGGAGCGGATGCATGACTGACGCGGAGCTTGCAATGCGGGTGGCGGTCACCCGCTCAGCACCGGAAGCGGTGTTGCTGGTAAGCGCCTATCGGGGAACGCCCGGGGCGGGCGAGGCGCTTGCCGCCGCCCTCGGCTGCACCCTGCCAACAGCGAACCGGTGGACGGGCGGCGCGGGTGTCCAGCTCGTTTCGGCCGGCAGAGACCGCTGGCTGGTGGTCGGGCAGGGCGAAGCCGAGGCGGCCCTCTCTGAACGTATCGAGGCCGCCGTGGGGGATCGCGCGGCCGTGGTCGATCTCACCCACGCCCGCGAACTGTTCGGCCTTCAGGGCGGCGAAGCGCGCACGGTGCTGTCGAAGGGGTGCACAGCGGACCTCAGACTGACCACCCTCGGGCCCGGAAGCGCCATCGTCACCGCGATCGGCAAGATTGGCGCGACGATCATGGTGCACGAGGGGGAGCGCTTCGATATCCACGTGCCGAGTTCCTTTGCGGACTTCTTTGCCGAATGGCTGGAGGCTGCCGGCGGGGCGTTTTCCTGACCCGCAGACGCGACATTTGTGCGCTGCACACGGATTTCTGCGGCTTATACGTATATGTCCGTATGCCACCAGATTGTTCCGCGCTCCTAGAGTGCGGCAAGAGGCGGCTTTGTCAGACCGCCACCAGAGGAGAATGACGATGTCGTCCATGCTCACCCTGCGCCGCCTCACGGCCGGCGCGGCCTTCGCTGCTGCACTGGCGCTCGGCAGCGCCGCGCAGGCCCAGACCAAGGTCAATATCGGCATTTCCGGCTGGACCGGCTTCGCGCCGCTGACGCTGGCCAAGGAAGCCGGCATCTTCGCCCGCAACGGCCTCGACGTGACGATCCGCAAGATTCCGCAGGCGAGCCGCCACCTCGCTATTGCTTCCGGCGACATCCAGTGCGCGGCGACGACGGTCGAGACCTGGATCGTCTGGAACGCCAACGGCATCGCGACGACCCAGCTCTTCCAGCTCGACAAGAGCTATGGCGCTGACGGCATGGCGGTGCGCGCCGGCATCAATTCGATCGCGGACCTGCGCGGCAAGACGGTCGCCGCCTCGGCGCCCGGCACCGCGCCCTATTTCACCCTCGCGTGGATGCTGAAGGAGAACGGCCTCTCCATCCGCGACGTCACCGTCGTCAACATGGAGCCGGGCCCGGCCGCGCAGGCCTTCGTTGCCGGCCAGAATGACGCCGCCATGACCTACGAGCCGTTCCTGTCCTCGGTGCGCAACGCCCCGCAGGCCGGCAAGATCATCGCCACCACCCTCGACTATCCGATGGTCATGGACACGTTCGGCTGCACGCCGGCCTTCATCCAGGCCAACGAGGCGGCCGTGCGCGCGCTCGCCAAGAGCTATTTCGAGGCGCTGGAAATGATCAGGACGAACCAGGCCGAAGCCTATCGCATCATGGGCGCCGACGTGCGCCAGACGCCTGAGCAGTTCGGCAATTCCGCGCAGTACCTGCGCTGGCAGGACCGCGACGCGAACAAGACCTTCTTCGCCGGCGAGTGGCGGCGGTTCACGGAGAAGGCGGCCGACCTGCTGCTGGAACTCGGCATCATCCGGCAGAAGCCGAATTTCGACACGATGGTCGATACGCGGTTCATTCAGTAGGTGGCCTCGCGCTGATCCCTCATGGCCGGGCCGCGCCCGGCCATGACGCATTCTGGACCTTTGTCGCGCTGCCGGATCGGAGCCCATGAAACCCCTTGAACCCGTCTCGTCGGGCACCCGCATCGTCCTCGGCATATCGTTCTTCGTCGTGTTCTTCGCGGCATGGGCCGCGATAACCTTCGGCGGCCTCGTGCCGAAGATCTTCCTCGCCGATCCCGTGACCATGATGCAGGAGGGCTGGAACCTCATCACCCATCACGGCTTCCTGAAGGATATCGGCGTTACGGTCTGGCGCGTGGTCGGCGGCTTCATCCTCGCGGCATTCGTCGCTGTGCCGCTGGGGCTCGCCATGGGCGCCTACAAGCCGGTGGAGGCCTTTTTCGAGCCCTTCGTCTCCTTCGCACGCTACCTGCCGGCCTCGGCCTTCATCCCGCTGTTCATCCTGTGGGCCGGCGTCGGCGAAAAGCAGAAGCTCCTCGTCATCTTCGTCGGCTCGGTGTTCCAGATCGTGCTGATGGTCGCGGTGGCGGTCGGTTCGATCCGCCGCGATCTCGTCGAGGCCGCGCTGACGCTCGGCGCGCGCGATCAGGGGATCGTCGGGCGGGTCATGGTGCCCTATGCGGCGCCGCAGATTGCCGAAATCCTTCGCCTCGTCCTCGGCTGGGCCTGGACCTATGTCATCGTCGCCGAGCTGATCGGCTCGTCCTCCGGCATCGGCCACATGATCATCGAGAGCCAGGCGCTGCTCGCCACCGGCCAGATGATCTTCGGCATCATCGTCATCGGCGTCATCGGGCTGATCTCGGACTTCCTGTTCAAGGCGCTGAACCAGAAGCTGTTTCCCTGGAGCACGATATGAGCGGCGTCGTCGTCAAGGGGGTGTCGCGGACCTTTCCGGGCGTGCGCGGCGGCGCGCCGGTGCAGGCGCTGTCGCCCGTCGACCTGACGGTCGGGGAGGGTGACTTCGTCGCCATCCTCGGGCCGTCCGGCTGCGGCAAGTCCACGCTGCTGCGCATCGTCGCCGGTCTCGACAAGCCGACCACCGGCACGGTGACCCTCGACGGAAAACCGGTCACCGAGCCGGGCGCCGAACGCGGCATGGTGTTCCAGAGCTACACGCTGTTCCCGTGGCTGACGGTGGCGGAGAACATCCAGTTCGGTCCGCGCGAGCGCGGTGTGCCGGCGGCGGAGAGGCGCGCGACGGCCGAGCGGCTGATGGCCCAGGTAGGTCTCATCCAGTTCGCCAACCACTATCCGAAGCAGCTTTCGGGAGGCATGCAGCAGCGTGCCGCGCTCGCGCGCGCGCTCGCGAACGACCCGAAGGTGCTGCTGCTCGACGAGCCGTTCGGCGCTCTCGACCACCAGACCCGCTCGCTGATGCAGGAACTGCTGCTGAAGATCTGGGAAGACAACCGCAAGACCGTGCTGTTCGTCACCCACGACATCGAGGAAGCCGTGTTCATGGCCAACCGCGTGCTGGTGATGAGCGCCCGGCCCGGCCGGTTCAAGAGCGAAGTGCAGGTGCCTTTCGCCCATCCGCGCTCCTACCGGATCAAGACCGCGCCGGAATTCACGCGGCTGGAGGAGCAGCTGACCGAGGACATTCGCGGCGAGACGATCATCGCCGTGCAGGCGGGCTTCTGACCTGCGTCAGGTGGCGACCCGCTTGATGGCGGCGAGATCGGTGACAAGATCGAGCAGGCGATCATCCGCGTCAGGTCCGGGAATGTCGTCGATCGAGAGATCGAGGACGGCGAAGACCATGCTGGTCGATGGCGCGGCATAGCCGAGCGCCAGATGCCAGTCGGGGAAGCGTCGCCGGGTGATTTCGGCCCGCTCGACAAGGCGCAGCGAGTTGTGGCGGGGATCGGCGCTGAGCTTCGTATAGAGGCGATCGATGGCGTCGGCAGGCCCTTCGATGACCTGCGCGAACCAGCGGCGCGCGCAGACGAGAAAGCCGGTAATGCCGGTTTCGGCATTCGCCTTCGAGGCAACCCGCTCGATATCCGCGAAAGCCGGATTGAAGCCGCTCGCGTCGGTCGGCAGGTCGTGCGTGCTGACATAGATCAGTCGTGTGAGGTCGGCGTCTTCCGACATTGTCTGTCCTTGCTGAGGGGATTGTTCGCCCGCTGGACGATGCGGGCGGCGAGGGGAGTGCCCTCCATCGCCCGCGGAGATGCGGCGACGGGGCGCTGATACCACAACTCGGATCCGCCGCTCACGTTCCGCCAAAGTCGGGAAGTGGCTCCCGATGGCAGACATGGAAGGACCGCAGACAGGCCCGTTCGGGCGCACCTGCGGTCGGGAATATTCAAGTGATATCAGCGGCCTGCAATTCTCAGGGCGACGACGCGCCTCAGCTTTCCTTGAAGCCGTAGTCGGGGATGCCCTGCTCGTTGCCGTAATATTTGTAGGGCAGGAACTTGCCGGACATGGTGATCTTCACACGGTCGCCCTTGGGGTTCGGCAGGCGCTCGAAATCGAAGTCGAAATCGATGGCCGACATGATGCCGTCGCCGAACTCTTCCTCGATCAGCGCCTTCCAGGCCGGGCCGTTGACCATGACCATCTCGTAGAACCGATAGATCAGCGGGTCGGTGGGCGGCATCGGCGTGCCCTGGCCCCGATAGGGCACCTCGTTGAGCATCTTCTCCTCCGAAGCGGAGAGACCGAACAGGGCGGCCGCCTTGGCGGCGAGCGGCCTTACCAGCTTGTACTGGCCGAGCAGCGCGCCGACGACGAGGACCGGCGACATGCCGCCGATCTCGTCAGTGATGTATTTCCAGGTCCAGCCCTTGTCGCGCTTGATGTCGAGGATCTTTTCCGTGAGCTCTTCGCGGATCATGCCCTGTCTCCTTGGGACTTTCTGAAGCGATGGGTCAGACCGCCCGCGCAAGCGGCGGGGGCGAAAGGTCGGGCGCACCTGGCACGACCACCGGCGGCGCGCGGCGGTTCCAAACCTTGCCGGGCTGGGCGAGTTCGTCGGCGAAGGCCTTCGAGCGCGTCACCAGGAAGTCGATGATGTGGTTGCGCAGGGGATAGTAGGCGGGGTGCTTGTGCACCTCGTTGCGGGCGCGGGCGGCGGGCAGCGGATTGGCGACGATCTCCGCGACGCGGGCATCAGGACCGTTGGTCATCAGAACGATCTTGTCGGCGAGATAGATGGCTTCGTCGACGTCGTGGGTGATCATGAACACGGTCTGGCCGGTATTGCGGCAGATGCCGCGCACCTCGTCCTGCAGCGTGCCGCGGGTCAGCGCGTCGAGGGCGGAGAAGGGCTCGTCCATGAGCATGATCTTCGGCTCGATGGAGAGGGCGCGCGCGATGCCGACACGCTGTTTCATGCCGCCGGACAACTGGGCCGGCTTCTTCGTCTCCGCGCCGGAAAGGCCGACGAGGGCGATGGCCTTCCGCGCGTGTTCCTCGACCCTCGCCTTCGGCCAGTCCCGCCATTTCGACGAGACGGCATAGGCGACATTGCCGAGCACGGTGCGCCAGGGCAGCAGGCCGTGGCTCTGGAAGATCACGGCGCGGTCGAGGCTCGGACCCTCGATCGCCTTGCCGTCGATGATGACCGCGCCCTGATCCGGCGTGTCGAGACCGGCGAGGATGTTGAGCACCGTCGTCTTGCCGCATCCGGAATGGCCGATGACGCAGACGAACTCGCCGCGGTCCATGGCGAACCACAGGTCCTCGAAGATCGTCGTGCGGCCGCCTTCGGGCGCCGGGAAGCGCCGCGCTATGCCCTCGATCGAGATGTAGGAACCTGCCACCACGTTACTCCGGATAGGTCACGAGGCGCGTGAGGCGCGCCAGGATCTGGTCCAGAGCCATGCCGACAAGGCCGATCAGCAGGATCGCCGTGATGATGTCGGTGAGCGACAGGTTGTTCCACTGGTTCCAGACGAAATAGCCGATGCCGGTGCCGCCCACGAGCATCTCGGCGGCGACGATGACCAGCCAGGCGATGCCGACGGAGATGCGCATGCCGGTGAGGATGGTCGGTGCGGCTGCCGGCAGGATCACCGTGAAGGCCTTGCGCACAGGGCCGACTTCGAGCGTGCGCGCGACGTTCAGCCAGTCCTTGCGGACGCTCGCCACCCCGAACGCGGTGTTGATCAGCATCGGCCAGAGCGAGCAGATGAAGATCACGAAGATCGAGGAGAGCGAGGAATCCTTGATCGTGTAGAGGGCGAGCGGCATCCAGGCGAGCGGCGAGATCGGCTTCATCACCTGGATGAACGGGTCGAGCGCGCGGTAGATCACCGGCGACATGCCGATGAGAAAGCCGAGCGGCACCGCCACCAGCACGGCGATGCCGAAGCCCGTCAGCACGCGCGCGAGCGAATAGGCGAGCTGGATGCCGATGCCCATGTCGTTGGTGCCGCGCACGTAGAAGGGATCGGAGAGATGCTTCCAGATCGCCCTGCCGACATCGAGCGGCCCGGGCATGGGCGTCTGTCCGCCGGTGGCGGCTGCCGCGCCTACCAGCTTGGCATATTCCGGATCGACCGCCTGACCGCCTCCGCCCCCGGAGGAGACGGCGACGTGCCAGGCAATGAGGAACAGGCCGAGGATCACCAGCGAGAGCACCAGCGCCCGGGCGCCGACGGAGCGGGTCATCGCCTCACGCCCGCTTGATGGCGAAGGAGGCGATGTAGTCCTCGGGTTTGGCCGGATCGAAGGGCTTGCCCATGACCGAGAAGCTCTTGGTCGATGTTGCCGGAGGCGTCAGGCCGACCTCCGTCATCATCGCGCTCGCATCGGTCGCGAGGAACACCTGCCGCGCGATGCCGGCATAGTCCACGTCGCCCTTGACCTGACCCCAGCGCTTCATCTGGGTCATGATCCAGACCGCGAAACTCTCCCACGGGAACGGGTCGAACTGGATGCGGTTCGGATCGCGCTTCACCTGGCCGAGCCCGTCGGCATAGGTGCCGGTGAGAATCTGCTCCAGCACGGTGACCGGCTGGTTCAGGTAGTTCGGGGCGGCGATGGCCTCGGCGATCTGCTTGCGGTTCTCCGCCTTCTGCGCGTGCGCCGTCGCATCGATGATCGCCTTCAGCAGCGCCTTGTAGGTGTTCGGCATGGTGGTGACGAATTCGCGGCTGGCCGCGAAGGCACAGCAGGGATGGCCGTCCCACAATTCCTTCGACAGGAGGTGGATGAAGCCGACGCCGTCGAACACCGCGCGCTGGTTGAACGGGTCAGGCCCGAGGAAGCCGTCGATATTGTCGGCGCGCAGGTTGGCGACCATTTCCGGCGGCGGCACCGAGCGGATCTGCACGTCGCGGTCCGGGTCGATCCCGTGTTCGGCGAGATAGTAGCGCAGCAGATAGTTGTGCATCGAATAGTCGAAAGGCACGGCGAAGCGGAAACCCTTCCAGTCCGCGGGATTGCGCTTGTCCTTGTGCTTGGTGGCGAGCGTGATCGCCTGGCCGTTGATGTTCTCGATGGCCGCGACGGAATAGGGCACGGGGTTCGAGCCCGCGCCCATGGTCATGGCGATGGGCATGGGCGCCAGCATGTGCGCGGCGTCGTATTCCTTGTTGATGGTCTTGTCGCGGATCACGGCCCAGCCGGCGGTGCGCACCACCTCCACGTTCAGCCCGTGCTTCGAGTAGAAGCCGAGCGGATGGGCCATGATGATGGGCGTGGCGCAGGTGATCGGGATGAAGCCGACCTTGAGGTCCTTCTTCTCGAGCGGACCGGCCTGGGCGAGAGCCTCGGTTGCCGTCCCGACGGGGAAGAAGGTCGAGATCGCGGCCGCCGCCGTGGAAGCACCGACAGCCTTCAGGAATGCGCGGCGCTGGGCATCGTGGGGGAACAGCGCGCGCATGACCGCCTGTTCGACGACGCGCCGGTAGCGGCTGTCCTCGCCGGCCTGCTCAACCGCGACAGCCTCGGCGCGAATGGCGGCCTCGTGCTCGGCATCGCTCGCATGCCCTCCGCAGGAACAGCCTTTGCGGAACGTCTTCGCGGCATTGAAGGGGTTGTCGAACAGGGCCATCGGCATACCTCGCGCTGCTAACCGCGAGGGTCCGTATCAAGCCGCATGCCAGTCAGCTTGGCCTTGTATGCAATCTCGAAAAGGTAAATCTGCGCCGTTTTCAGCCTCCCGGCGCGGAAGGCGAGCAGTCGAGATGCCCACCAGATAGGCGGCGGTGCCTCATCTGATCAAGAAGTGGGCGGAGGGATCGCTCAAGCGATCAGCCGGCCCGGCGCGTCCTGTTCCATCGGCCATTTGGGCCGCTGTATCCGCCGGTAGTCGTGGGTCTGGTAGCGCTGCGAGGATGGCCCCTGCGTCTCCGAATAGAAGACCCTCGAGGCGAGCGGCCCATAGGCCGCCATGAAGTGCTGGGCCGATTTCAGCACCAGCAGGCGGTAGGATTTCGGGTCGAGGCCGAGATCGGTGAACAATTCGCGGCCGAGCGCCTGGCAGCGATTGGTGTTGAGGATGACATCGACGCCGCCGATCCTGACCGCCGCGAGATCGCCCACCGCCGCCTTGGCGTCGCCGAAGCTCTGCCAGCGGTCGGTCGCGATGGCCAGCACCTCGCAATCGGCATCGACCGGGTCGCCGGACAGGTCCGAGGTCTTGCCGCCGATGCGCAGGCGCAGTTTCCCGCCCGGCCCCACGGCGTGACAGAAGGAGACCGCGACCGGGTCCCACAGGGGCGCCACCGCCGCGCCCTGAACGCCGCGGCGGATCAGCTCGTGAAGCGTCATGGTGTTGTCGGAGGCAGATCCCCCGCCCGCGTTATCGGCCGGCTCGGCGATGATGGCCGGGCCATTTGCGATGTCGGTCGCGAGCGCCTGGTCGAGGGCGTCGACGAAATCGAGATCGGGCGGCGCGGTCTTGCCGCGCAGGGCAATGATCTCCTCGCCGAGCTGCCGGGCCAGTGCGTCGCCCTTCGCCTTGGCGTTGTCGGTATAGACCAGCATGCGGGAGCCCATTTCCGGCACGTCCGCGTGCGGGAAGCCGTGGACGAAGGAGACGGAGAGCACGCCGTCCTTGCCCTCGAACCTCTTCTGTCGGGCAACGAAGGAGAGGTTCGGCTCCGACGTGGTGGGATAGAAGGCGATCATGCCGCAGTCGTAGAGCGAGGCGACCGGGCGGATCTCCTTGCGGATGGTCTTCAGCACCAGCGTCACCAGCTCTTCTGCGCGCGGCACGATGTCGGTGTGCGGATATTCCTTGAACAGCACGATGACGTCGGCGAGGCCGAGGCGCTTCAGCGTCAGGTGGCAATGCGGGTCGAGCTCGACGCCGATGACGCAGTCCGGTCCGACGATGGCGCGCACGCGCTCCAGCACGTCGCCCTCGCAGTCGTCGTAGCCGTCCGCCACCATCGCACCGTGCATGCCGAGGAGGACGCCGTCCACCGGCATGGCCGCTTTCAACTGGCCCAGAATTTCGTCGCGCATCGTCTCGTAGGCGACCCTGGTGGTGAGACCGGCCGGCTGGGCGAAGAAGCAGGAGCCCTCGATCAGCGTGAAGCCTTCCTGGCTCGCGTGCCGGCGGGCGACGAAGAGCGGCGCGGTGCAGAGGCTCGGCTGGTCCGGGTGATCGCCCGGCCGCGCGACGAAGCAGGAGAGGTAGCTCTCCAGCGAGGTCGGGATCGGCGAGAACGTGTTGGTCTCGGTGGCGATGCTGGCCGTGAACAGGCGCATGAACTGAGGTCCCGGTGCTGTGTCGCTCAAGGTGGCATTCGACCCCGGCCGCTGCCCCAACTCAAGGTGGTGGGCGGCATGCCGTCCATGACGAAGCGGCAAGCCCGCTGCATTGGCGCCATGCCTTGTCCAATAGCCCGCGGCCGGCATAGTCAGCTTCATGTCCGACGTTCTCCGCCTGCCGACCGGCGCAAGCTTCCTCGCCAACCCGGCTCTCGACCGCAGCCTCGCCTATGGCCCCGATCAGCGGGCGATCCTGTCGCTGGATGGTGCGGCGGCCGCTCACCGCGCGATCAGCAAGTGGGACGGCTATGGGCCGACGCCGCTGATCCCGCTGGAGGCGATGGCGCGAGCGGCCGGGGTCGGCGCCATCCTCTACAAGCACGAAGGCCGGCGCTTCTCGCTGAAGAGCTTCAAGGCGCTCGGCGGGGCCTATGCGGTCGAGCGGCTGGTGGAGCAGCGCGGCTCGGCCGAGGGGCTGACGGTGACCTGCGCCACCGACGGCAATCATGGCCGGGCGGTCGCCTGGGGCGCGAAGCGGCTTGGCGTCACGGCGATCATCTATGTCCACGAGACGGTCAGCGAGGGCAGGGCGAAGGCCATCGCCGCCTTCGGTGCGGAAGTGCGCCGTGTTCCCGGCAATTACGACGATGCCGTGCGCGCCTCGGCGGAGGCGGCTGCCGCCAATGGCTGGACCATCGTGTCGGATACGTCCTGGCCGGGCTATGACGTGATCCCGCGCGATGTGATGCAAGGCTACGCCGTGCTGGCGCTGGAGGCGGAGGGGCAGGGCGCGGCCCCGACCCATATCTTCGTGCAGGGCGGCGTCGGCGGCCTCGCGGCCGGCGTGCTGTCGTATCATTGGGAAAAGCAGGGCGCGCAGCGGCCGGTCGTTGTGGTTGTCGAGCCGGATCGGGCTGATTGCATGTTCCAGAGCGCGCTGGCGGGCCGCTGGACCACGGTCGGCGGCGATCTCGACACGATCATGGCGGGACTGGCCTGTGGGGAGCCGTCGAAATTGGCCTGGGCGCTTCTGTCGCCCGGCGCGGATGCCTTCGTGACCATTACCGACGAGCGGGCCGCCGATGCCATGCGCGATCTTGCGCCCCTCGGCATCGCCGCCGGCGAATCCGGCGTCGCCGGGCTTGCCGGTTTCCGTGCGGTTGCGGGCGATGCGCGGGTGCGGGCAGCCCTCGGGCTAGGCCCGGCTTCACGTGTGCTGTGCATCGGCACGGAAGGCGCGACCGACCCGGATATCTACCGCGAGATTGTCGGCCGCGACGCTGCCGACGTCGAAAGGATCAGCGTATGAGCCGCATCGTCACGGTCGGGGCTGCGCAGATGGGGCCGATCCAGCGCGCCCATTCGCGCCGCGAGGTCGTTGCCCGCATGGTCGAGATGATGCGTGAGGCGGCCTCTCATCGCTGCGACCTCGTGGTCTTTCCGGAACTGACACTGACCACCTTCTTCCCGCGCTGGTGGATGGAGGGCGCGGACGAAGTCGACGCCTTCTTTGAGCGCGAAATGCCCTCCAATGAGACCGCGCCGCTGTTCAACGAGGCGACCCGGCTCGGCATCGGCTTCTCGCTCGGCTATGCGGAACTGACGCCGGAGGGCCGGCACTTCAACACCGCGATCCTTGTCGACAAGACCGGGCGGATTGTCGGCAAGTACCGCAAGATTCACCTGCCGGGCCATGCGGGCCATGAGCCGTGGCGCGCCTTCCAGCATCTGGAGAAGCACTATTTCGAGGTCGGCGACCTCTCTTGGGGTGTCTGGAACGCGCTCGGCGGCAATATGGGCATGATGATCTGCAACGATCGCCGCTGGCCCGAAAGCTACCGCGTGATGGGGCTTCAGTCGGTCGAGATGATCCTGCTCGGCTACAACACGCCGCGGCATAATCCGCCGGCGCCCGATCACGACCGGCTCTCGGAGTTTCACAACCAGCTCGTCATGCAGGCCGGCGCCTACCAGAACGGCACGTGGGTCGTGGGCGTCGCCAAATGCGGGGTGGAGGAGGGCTGCGAGATGATCGGCGGCTCCTCGATCATCGCGCCGACCGGCGAGGTGGTCGGGCAGGCATTGACGCAGGACGACGAACTCATTGTCGCGCGCTGCGACCTCGACCTGACCAGGAGCTACAAGGCCTCGACCTTCAATTTCGACATGCACCGCCAGCCGGACCAGTACCGGCGGATCGTCGAGCAGAAGGGGGCGGTGCCGCCGGTCGCATAGCGTCGCTCGCTCATCGGCTCGTCACCACTCGCGTCATGCCCGGCCTTGTGCCGGGCATCCACGAATTCCTTCATCCGCGTTGTTCAAGTCGTGGATGGCCGGGACAAGCCCGGCCATGACGGGACAGGTGGCCGTCGGCATCGACGCGCGCTACTCCGCTGCGTCCCGCGCCTCTGCTTCCCAGCCCAAGAGCTTGCCGGGGTTCATGAGACCATAGGGGTCCGCCTGCCGCTTGAACTCCGGCTGCGGCGCGTCGATGCGCTTCCAGCCGGCATTGTTCAACACGTAGGTGTGCGGGCTCGACGGCTGCACGCCGCCTTCCGCCGCCCGGCGCATGATCTCGTCGAGGCGCTCGGCCGTGGTGAACTTCACCAGCGGCAGGGACGAGGTGATGACCCGGCCCTCGCGGCGCTGGAATTCCAGGTGGAAATAGACATCCTCGTGGAACTCCTTCTCCGCCCAGGCGACCAGCTTCAGGTTGTCGGGTGCGGGGAAGCGAAGCTGCAGATAGGTGATGGACGGGTCCATCTTGAGCGCGTGCAGCGTCGTGTGGTTCCAGGTGTATTCGTAGAGGGGACCGGGGCCGCCGCGCTCCTTGTGGGTGCCGAAGGCGACCGCCTTGGCCTCGGCCGCGCCGCGCCGAAAGGTGATCTTCCCTGCATGGTCGGCGATCAGCAGTTCCAGCGTGTCGGCCTGCGGCTCGGAGACCATCAGGATCGCGAAGGCGCGTCCTTCCTCCAGATAGGGCGCGAGACGCTTCAGATAGGGCACGATGCGCGGGTCGTGGATCGAGACGAGCTTCTTGGCGATGCCGTCGCATTCCATGAAAGCTTGCCCGAAGCGCGCGGCGGCGGTGAGGCTGTCGAAGGTGACGATGCGCTCGGCCCAGTCGTGGGCAGGGGCGGTCGGCACCTCGACCTCGGTGATGATGCCGTTGACGCCATAGGCATGCATCACCTTCAGGATTTCGCGGCCGCGCAGCTCGATGAGGCGCGGCTCCTCCTCCACGGTCATGACTTCCAGGGCCGTGACCGCGCCGAGATTGTCGATCTGGCCCCAGGTGCACGAGCCGGCGCCTGCGGCTCCGCCCGCGACGAAGCCGCCAATGGTCGCCTGTGCCCGCGTCGAGGGGTGGAAGCGCAGCTCCTGCCCGTGCGGATCGAGCATCTTGTCGATGTCCAGCATGTTGGCGCCGGATTCGAAGCGCGCGCCGCCGGGCTTGGCGAAGACCATGCGGCTGAGCTTGCGCATATCGACGACGAGGCCGCCGGCCAGCGGCACGGCCTGACCGTAATTGCCGGTGCCGCCACCACGGATGACCAGCGGCACGCGGTGGCGCGCGCAGGCGCTCGCGATGCGGCGCAGCTCGTCCTTGTCGGCGGGCGTCGCCACGAGTTCTGCGTGCTTGCCCTCGAGCTGCGGTTTCAGCACCGGCGAGAACCAGAAGAAGTCACGGCTCGCCATGCGGACGGACGGGGCGTCGTCGGCAAGGGCGATGCCGGAAAGGTCGGCGCGCAGCCGGTCGATGGCGGTCATGGCAAATCCGGTGTCAGTGTCGGGCGACAATGCCAAAGTTCGGGCGCTGCCGCCATCTCCAGGCCGCATGGCCTGTCATCGTGCAGCGCGCCCGGGAAGGCGGCAGGGCGGATAGCGGCATGCACAGACTTTGTGCAACCCTGTCCCGCAATGTCGGGCAATATCGTAGGATAACCCGGCACGCCCGTTGCTCTTCGTCTCGTGATGCCGTTCAAGGTCCCCGTGAAGGACCCAGCCTCTGGAGAGTTCGCCATGCTTCGCACCCACCTGTCCCGTCGCAAGGCCCTGGCGCTCGGCGCCGGTGTCTCCGCCGCCTATCTCATGCAGTCCGGCAAGGTTTCCGCGCAGGGCCTCGACAAGGTCTCCTACCAGACCAACTGGCGGGCGCAGGCCGAGCACGGCGGCTTCTATTACGGCGTCGCCAACGGCATCTACCGCAAGTACGGCATCGACGCCGACATCCGCATGGGCGGGCCGCAGCAGAATCCCTCGCAGCTTCTGCTCGGCGGGCGCGTCGACATGGTCATGTCGAACTCCTTCGAAGCCATCCGCTACGTTCAGGAGAACCTGCCGTTCCTGTGCATCGGCTCGATCTTCCAGAAGGACCCGCAGGTCATCATCTGCCATCCGGGCGTCGGCAACGACACGTTCCCGCAGCTCAAGGGCAAGACGATCCTGGTCGGCGCGGGCGGGCGCACGTCGTTCTGGCCCTATCTGAGGGCGCGCTTCGGTTTCACCGACGAGCAGGTGCGGCCCTATACCTTCAACATGGCGCCGTTCCTTGCCGACAAGAACATCTGCCAGCAGGGCTTCCTGTCCTCCGAGCCCTTCGCCATCGAGCAGCAGGGCGGGGTGAAACCGCTGGTTCACCTGATCGCCGATGCGGGCTTCGCCAACTACAACACGACCATCAACATTTCGAAGAAGATGGTCGACGAGCGGGCCGACGTCGTGCAGCGCTTCGTCACCGCTTCGCTCGAGGGCTGGTCGGAATATATGAAGAACGGTCCGGGCAATGCCGAGGCCAATAAGCTGATCCTGCGCGACAATCCCGACATGGATCAGAAGAAGATCGACTATGCGGTCAGGGTCATGACCGAGAACGGCATCGTGCTGTCGGGCGACGCCAATACGCTCGGCATCGGTGCGATGACCGATGCGCGCTGGGAGATTTTCTATACCCAGATGCGCGATGCGGGCGTGTTCCCCGCAGGCGTGGACTTCAAGAAGGCCTACGACCTGCGCTTCGTGAACAAGGGTGTGGGCAAGGCCTGACGTGACTGCTGTCGCTTCCATCGACCGGCCCGTGACGGGGGGCAGCAAGCCGCTCGTCACGGTTCGCGGCGTCTCCAAACAGTTCGCCAACGGCACGATCGCCGTCCGCGACGTCAATCTGGACCTGGCGGCCGGCGAGTTCGTCTCGCTGCTCGGACCCTCGGGCTGCGGCAAGTCCACGCTGCTGCGCATGATCGCCGGCCTCGGCGAACCGAGCGTCGGTGTCATCGACTGGCCGCAGGAAGCGCGGAAGGGCGCCGAGCACGAACTCGGTTTCGTCTTCCAGGACCCGACCCTGATGCCCTGGGCGACCGCACTCGGCAATGTCATCCTGCCGCTGACGCTCAAGGGCGTCGGCAAGCGCGAGGCGGAGGATCGCGGCGCGGCCATGCTTGCGCTCGTCGGCCTCAAGGGCTTCGAGCAGAGCTATCCGCGCGAACTGTCGGGCGGGATGAAGATGCGCGTCTCCATCGCGCGTGCGCTCGTCACCCAGCCGAAGATCCTGCTGATGGACGAGCCTTTCGCGGCGCTGGACGAGATCACCCGCCACAAGCTCAACGACGACCTGCTCGGCCTCTGGGAGCGCAACCGCTTCTCGGCGGTGTTCGTCACGCATTCGGTGTTCGAAAGTGTCTATCTCTCGCAGCGCATCGTCGTCATGGCCGCGCGCCCGGGCCGGGTGATGGCGGATCTGAGGATCGAAGCGCCTTATCCGCGCGACGAGGAGTTCCGGACGTCGGCGGACTATGCCCACTGGTGCCGGATCGCGTCGGCCAAGCTCAAGGAGGCGATTTCCTCATGAGCGAGATGACGCTGCAAACACCCGCCGTTCCCCATGACGGCACGGATGCCGAGGCCCGCCCGGTCTTCCGCGTCGAGCGCAAGGTGCTCGGCATCTCGACGGAGGCCTGGCCGGGCATCATCGCGCCGCTGGTCATCGGCGTGCTGGCGCTGGGGCTCTGGGAATTCGTCGTCTGGTGGCGCGCCATCCCGCCCTTCATCCTGCCGGGGCCGCTCCTGATCGCGCGAACCCTGTTCGACGACTGGGGCACGCTGTCGGCCTCGCTCTGGATCACGCTACGCATCACGGCCGCGGCGCTGATCGCCGCCGTTTCCCTCGGCGTCGGGCTCGCGATCCTGTTCACCCAGTCGAAATGGCTGGAAAAGTCGCTGTTTCCCTATGCGGTGATCCTGCAGGTTACGCCGGTCGTCTCGATCGCGCCGCTGATCATCATCTGGGTCGGCGACATCAACCTGTCACTGCTCATATGCGCCTGGCTCGTCGCCTTCTTCCCGATCCTGTCGAACACGATCCTCGGGCTGAACTCGGCTGATCACAACCTGATCAACCTGTTCCAGCTCTACCGCGCCTCGCGCTGGCAGACGCTGCGCTACCTGCGCCTGCCGGCGGCGCTGCCGTACTTTCTTGGCGGCCTGAAGATTTCCGGCGGTCTCGCGCTGATCGGCGCGGTGGTGGCCGAGTTCGTCGCCGGCTCCGGCGGCTCGGCCTCGGGCCTTGCCTACCGCATCCTCGAAGCCGGCTATCAGCTCAAGATTCCCCGCATGTTCGCGGCGCTGATCATGATCTCGATGTCGGGCATCGCGATCTTCCTCGCGATCAGTTGGCTGTCGCACATGCTGCTGCGCCGCTGGCACGAGAGCGCCCTGAAGCGGGAGAATTGAGAGAGGCTAGAGGCGGGCCATGCCCGCCTTGACCTTCTCGATGAAGCCGGCGCGCTGTTCCGCTGTCGCGACGTTGAGGTGATAGAGCGCGTAGTAGCGCCGGCGCGCCTTCCAGCCGGTGTACCACCACAGATACCGCATCACGATCTTGCGCGGCGGGTCGCCCATCCAGAGCGCGTACCACCAGGGGCGCCCGTAGGTGACGATGCCGGCGACCGAACGGATATGGGTGAGCAGCGGCTTGACCTTGGCGGGGTCGGAAATGTCGAAGCCGACGCCGGGCATGAACATGCGGTCGATGAAGCCCTTGAGCATTGCCGGCGGACCGAAGCTCCAGGTCGGGAACTGGATGACCAGTCCCTCGGCTGCCCGCAGCCGGACGATATAGGGCTCGAGCCCGCGCTGGTTGACGGCTTCATCGTGGTAGCTGCGCCGGCCGTCCGCCGACAGGACTGGGTCGAAGCCCTCGGCATAGAGGTCGAGCAGATCGACCTCGTGCCCGGCGGCTTGGAGCGCTGCCAGTGCCTCCGCCCGTATGCCGGCGTGGAAGCTGTCCGCGAGCGGATGGCAGTAGATGTAGAGGACTTTCATCGGACGGGCACGTAGCTCGCCATCTTGCCGGGATTGAGCAGACCCATCGGGTCCACCTCGGCCTTGAAGCCCATCTGGTCGGCGTCCGCGCGCTTGTGGCGCGAGCCGTCCTCCAGGCTCACGACATGCGGATTGGCGACCATGACGCCGTGGTCCTCGTGGATGCGGATGATCTCGTTCAGACGCTCCGGCGTCGTGTAGCGCACGATCGGCAGGGCCGAGCAGGTGATGCGCCCGGCGAAGCGGATGAATTCGAGATGCGGGATCACCTCGCCCTCGAACAGCTCCGCCATCGCGAAGACGCTCTCCTCCAGCCGGTCGTGGGGATAGAGAAGCTGGAGGTAGGTGATCGAGCGGTCGCTCTTCAGCCACTGCAGGGTCGTGTGGTTCCACGAATATTCGTAGAGCGGCACCTGGCCCGGGCCCTCCTGCGAGGGCGCCTCGTGGGTGACCGTGCCGTGGCCGCCGAGGATCGCCCTGAAACTGCCGAGGAAGGGGGCGGCGATCATGCAGACGAGGATCGCCTTGCCTTCGGGGCAGGCGGCTTTGAGCGAGCCGAAATAGGAGGGGATCGGCCAGGCGATGGGCGTGACCAGCTTCTTCACCACGCCGTCGGCAAGCGCCACCGCGCGGCCGGCCTCGAAAGCCTCCGCGAACGTGTCGAAGGCGACGATCACGTCGACCCAGGGCCAGGCGGGCGCGAGCGGCATTTCGAGTTCGGTGATGATGCCCGTCGTGCCATAGGCGCGATTCACCTTCTGGGCCGCATCCTGCCTGAGTTCGAGGACGCGCGGTTCCTCCTCGACCGTGACGATGCGTGCCGCGAGGATGTTGCCGGGTTCGCGCAGGCCGCCATAAGCGACAGAGCCGACGCCGCCCGAGCCGCCCGCCACGAAGCCGCCGACCGTCGCGGTGCGCTTGGTCGAAGGGTGCATGCGCAATTCGAACCCGTTGGCACGCGTCTCGCCGTCCAGCGCCAGCAGGTTCATGCCGGCCTCAACGCGCACCATGCCCGGCTTCTGCCAGAGGACAGCGTTCAGCGCGGTCATGTCGAGGATGACGCCGCCTTCGAGCGGCATGGCCTGTCCGTAGTTGCCGGTGCCGCCGGCCCTGACCGTCAGGGGAATGCGCAGCTTGGCGCAGGCCGCGGCGGTGCGGATCACGTCCGCCTCGTTGCGCGGCTGCACGATGATGTCGCCGGCGACGGCCTTCAGCTGCTCGGCGAGAATGGGCGAATACCAGAAGAAGTCGCGCGAGCGCCGCCGCACCACCACCGATTCGGTGACGACGGGCACGTCGCCCAGCGCCTCGACGAGGGCCGCGATATCGTAGCGGGGCGATGCGGGTTCGGTCCTGGGGCGGGCGGTCATGGCAATCTCATCCTGCGCTGCATCATGCCGCTGCGGCCGTTGTCCCGGCAAGGCGCGAGCGCGATTCGTCCACCGTGAACCGCTCGTCGCCGCCGCCATGCACGGCAAGCCGCATGCCGGCGCATGGCGTGGTTAACTCTTTGTCAGGCGCTTTCACAGATTGTCTCAGGGAAATCTTGGGGAGCGCCTGCCTTGAACATCAAGACCCGTCTCGTTCTCGTGGTGTCCGGACTGGCAGCTGCGGCTCTGGTCGTCGGGGCCGTCGCGGTCCATGGTTTCCAGCGCTACCAGAGCGTGGTCGAGCAGAACGAACGCACCGCGAAGATCACGCAGCTCGCCGAGCAGGCCAATGCGCTGATCTACTCCGTGGTGATGGAGTCCCGCGGCATCTACATGTCCGACGATCCCAAGGTTCTGGAGCGCTTCGCCGCCAATCAGGACCGCGAGCTCGGCCGTTTCCGCCGCGTGGTCGGGCAGTGGGCGGCTCTCGCCGCGCCGGAGGACCAGGCACTCAAGACGCGTCTCCTCGAACAGGCCGAGGCCTTCATCAAACTGCGCGAGGACCTTGCGCGCGCCGGGCGGACCGATGGCCATATGGCAGCGCGCGCCATCGGCGACAACGATGCGAACCGGACGACGCGCCAGAAGCTGAACACCGAGATGGCGGCCTTCGCCGAGGTCAATGCCCGGCGCGTCGCCGCGCTCTCCGACGAGATCGAGGCGATGCGCGGCGGGTTGATGCGCGCGATCGCGGCGACGATCGGCCTTGCGGTTCTCGCGGCGGCGCTGGCCTTCTGGACCATCCTGATGGGCGTCGCGCGCCCGCTGAGCCGCCTCACGGCGGCGGTCGATGCCGTGTCGTCCGGCCGGACCGATGCCGAAATCAGCGATACCGGCCGGAACGACGAGATCGGCGCATTGGCGCGCTCCGTCCTGGTGTTCCGCGACAGCGTGCGCGAGGTCGAGGACCTGAAGGCCTCGGAAGCAGCGCGCGAGGCCGGGATGCGCGAGCAGCGCGCCCGCGACATGGCGGCTTTGGCCGACGAATTCCGGGCGACGGTCCAGTCGGTGGTGTCCACCGTGACGGGCGCGTCGGAGGCGATCGTCGCCAATGCCTCGCGGGTCGGCGATGTCGCCCGCAACGTCTCGGAGCTCGGCGGGACGGTCGCGGCGACTTCCGCCAGCGCGACGCTGAGCGTCGACAGCGCCGCCGGGTCGGCGCAGGAGCTGGCCAGCTCCATCGGCGAGATTTCGAGCCGGACGGCTCAGGCCCAGCAGATCGCGGCATCCGCCGTCGATCAGGCGACCCGTACCGGCGAGATCGTCGGGTCGCTCGCGGCGTCGACGCAGAAGATCGGCGACGTCGTCAGCCTGATCAACGCCATCGCCGCGCAGACCAATCTTCTCGCGCTGAATGCGACCATCGAGGCGGCGCGCGCCGGCGAGGCGGGCAGGGGCTTCGCGGTGGTCGCGACCGAGGTGAAGAGCCTTGCCGCGCAGACCTCCAAGGCGACGGACGAGATCGCCAGCCAGATCGGCGCGGTCCAGTCGGTCACGGGTGAAGCTGTCTCGGCCATCGAGGCGATCAACCGCACCATCGGCGAGATATCCTCGGTGTCCTCGTCGATCATGGCGGCCGTGGAGGAGCAGGCGGCGGTGACGAACGGCATTGCCGGCTCGGTGTCGGACGCCGCCGACGGCACGCGCGCCGTCGGGCAGGATATCGAGCGGGTGACTCGCGCCGCCCATGAGACCGGTGAGGCTGCCCGCGTCATGACCGACGCCGCCGAGAAGCTGGGCGAAGGCTCCGCCCAGCTCGACACGGCCGTTGCCGGCTTCCTAGGCCGGATCCGCGCGGCCTGATCAGGCCGCAACGGTTTTCCTGAAGCGCGTGGAGCGCTTCGGGTGCCACCACTTGCCGGCGATGACCGTTCCCTCGGAGACGATCTTCTTGTCGCCGACGAGGTGTTCGCCGACCACGTCGACATAGTCGAACTTGCCGTCCTTGATGGTCAGGATGGTGGCATCGCCCACCGATCCCGGCTTCAGGCTGCCGAGTTCGGGGCGCTTCAGCGCCATGGCCGCATTGACAGTCGAGGCGGCAATGACGCGGTCGAGCGGCATGCCCATCACCAGGAATTTCGACAGGGTGGTCACCTGGTCGAAGGCCGGTCCCTCGATGCAGAGCGTATGCACGTCCGAGGAAATCACGTCGGGCTCGAAGCCGCCCGCCAGCATGGCGCGTGTCGTCTTGAACGAGAACGAGCCCTTGCCGTGGCCGATGTCGAAGATGACGCCCTTCTTGCGGGCCGCGACGACCTCCGGCTTCACCGCGCCCTGGGCGGTGATCGGCGCGTTCGGGAAGGGGCGGAAGGCGTGGGTCAGCACGTCGCCGGGGCGCAGCCGCCCGATGACGTGCTCGTAGCTCGGCGGCGGGTGGTCGATATGCGCCATGAGCGGCATGCCGACCTCGTTGGCGACCTGCAGCGCCATGTCGAGCGCGGCCTCGCCGTTGGTTCCCGACGAGTTGCGGCCGACGCGCACCTTGATGCCGACGATGAGGTCGCGGTTGGCGTCGGCGACCGCCGCGCAGTCGGTGGGGTTCAGGTGGTCGATCTCGCGGCTCTCGCCGACCATGACCCGCTTGTCGAAGCCGTAGATGCCGGCATGGCTGACGTGCAGATAGGCGAGGATGCGCACCTGGCTCGGCTCGATGACGTGCTTGCGGAAGCCCTTCCAGTTGCCGGGGCCGGCCGAGCCGGTGTCGATGGCGGTGGTGACGCCGGAGGTGCGGCAGAATTCCTCGGCGTCGATGCCGAGGGACGTGCCGCCCCAGTAGACGTGGGTATGCAGGTCGATCAGGCCCGGCGTGACGATGTAGCCGGAAACGTCACGGATTTCGGTGCCGGGCGGCGCCTTCAGGTCCTTGCCGACTGCCGCGACCTTGCCGTCTTTGAAGGCGACGTCGCGGATGCCGTCGATTTTCTGCGAGGGGTCGATCACGCGCCCGCCGCGCAAAATCAGGTCGAAGGTCATCGAAGGCTCCGCTTGCTGGATAGGTCCCGCCGGTGCATCTGTCGCCGGCGCGGCGCAGATTGCGCGCACCGCCGCGGCTTGCCAACCGCCGCGTCATCCTGTTTCGCGGAGACCTCCCATGCCGGCTCGTCACTGGGGCGACCTGAAGACTACGGATTTCGACCGGCTCGACGCCGCGACGACGGTCGCCGTGCTGCCGCTGGCCGCGATCGAGCAGCACGGGCCGCACCTGCCGGTCTCCACCGACACGTCGATCATGCAGGGGATGATCGCGACGGCTTTTCCGCTGGTGGGCGAGGGCGTCACCGCGCTGTTCCTGCCCGTCGAGGCGGTGGCGAAGTCCAACGAGCACCTTCATTCCAAGGGCACGGTGACGCTGTCGGCGCAGACGGTGCTCAGCGCCTGGATCGAGATCGGCGAGAGCGTCAAGCGCGCCGGCATCGACAAGATCGTGCTGATGACCTCGCATGGCGGCAATCTCGACCCGATGCGGGTGGTGGCCCGCGAACTGCGCATCCGGTTCGGCCAACTGGCGGTCGTGACGAGCTGGACCGCCTTCGGCCGGCCGCCCGGCCTCTACGGCGACCTCGACATCAAGCACGGCATCCATGGCGGCGATGTCGAGACGTCGCTCATGCTGCATTTCCGGCCCGAACTGGTCGACATGCGCGAGGCAAAGCTGTTCGAGCCGGTCATGGTATCGATGGAGCAGGAATTCACCTATCTGCGCCCCACCGTGAACCACGCCTTCGGCTGGATGGCGCAGGACATTCATCCGCACGGAGCGGCGGGCGACGCCTCGCTGGCGACGGCCGAGAAGGGCCGCCAGACCGCCGAGTTCCAGGCTCGGGAATTCGTCAAGCTGCTCGACGATATGGCGCGGTTCGACATCGGCAGGCTCTACCAGCCGCGCGGGCAATTAGTCTTAGTATGCGAAAATAATCCTTGACAGAGCGTAACGCTCCATGGCAGGGTTTCAGGCATGTTCCGGAGGTGCGGCCGGAAGCCGCCCATGCGGCTGACAGGCTGCCGCAGCCCCGGACCAACCAGTGGGAGCGCCGAGCGTGCATACGATCATGGTCATCGGCGGCGGGCTCCTCGCACTGGCGATTTTTGCGCTCGCGGCGCGGATGTTCGCTCTCGACATGGGCACCGTGACCAAGGCCTTCATCGGCCTCTGGTTCGTGGCGGCGCTGGTCAACCTCTGGGTCGGGGTCGCCAGAGCCGGCTATCCGCTCGCCGTCGAGGCGCCGATCTTCCTCGTCGTCTTCGGCGTGCCGGCGGCCATCGCGCTGTTCGTCGGCTGGAAGCTGTCCTGAGAGAGGTCCATCAGTCCGGCACAGATGAAGTGCGTCCTTCGGGGCTCGCCACGGCATTGAGCGAACGCAAGCGTTCACGTCTCGCTATGGCTCGCACCTCAGGATGAGGAAGGTGGCGGATTGCATCAGGGTTGATGAGCGCCAAGGTCGAGATTCCTTCGACGCTGATGTCACGCACGAACCCACCTCATCCTGAGGTGCGAGGCGATGGCCGAGCCTCGAAGGGCGCACTTGGGGAATACGAGTTCAGAACTTAGGCGCCCCTGCCAAGCCCAAGGCATGAGGTCACACGGTTACAGGCTTCACATCCACCGCCACGGAAATCTCGTGGTCGCCGGAGGCGATCAGGACGCCGCCATTGGGCGCGACATCGACGAAATCGCGGCCAACCGCCAGCGTGATGTGGTCCTCGCCGACGATCAGGCCGTTGGTCGGGTCGAGACCCCACCAGCCGAGCTCCGGCCCGCACCAGACCGAGACCCAGGCGTGGGTGGCGTCCGCGCCCTCGAGCCGCGGCTTGCCGGGCGGCGGCACGGTTCGCAGGTAGCCCGAGACATAGGCCGCCGGCAGGCCGAGCCCGCGCAGCCCCGAGATCATGATGTGGGTGAAGTCCTGGCAGACGCCGCGGCGCATGGCGAAGGCCCGCGCGGCGGTGGTCGATGTGTCGGTCTCGCCGGGGGCATAGGCGAAATCGGACTGGATGCGCCGGGCAAGATCGAAGGAGGCTTCGAGGATCGGCCGGCCCGGCGGGAAGGAGGCGCTGGCATAGGCGCGGATCAGCGTATCGCGGGGCACGTAGGTCGAGGGGAACAGCGCATGGACGGGGGAGTTCGGCGAGATGTCGGCCGAGGCGAAGGCGGTTTCGCGCACCCGCTCCCAGGGCGGGTCCATGCCGGGCAGGGGCCGCGTGCGCGCCGCGATGGCGACGCGCGCGCGCATGTCGATCGTCAGCTCCCGGTGCGGCGCGTCGAAATCGAGGAAGATGCGGCGGTTGCCGAAGAAATCGGTGTCCTGCCGCCGGGCGCTCGGCTTCGGCGTGATGTCGATGTCGCAGGCGAGCACCCGCTGTCCCGCCCGGTCGACCGGCACGACGCGCAGCACGTGCTGGGCCATGACCACGGGGCGGGCGTAGCGATAGTCGGTGACCTGCCGGACGTCGTAGTTCATCCGAACACCTCGCCGGCCATGAAACCAACCGTGCGGCCGCCGTCGCGATGGGTGAAATAGCGCTCGGAAATCTCGTTGGAGATCGCCAGCAGCGTCTGCTCGACGGCCGTGATCTGCCTGGCGTCGAGCGTATGCGCATCGGCCGTCTGAAGGTCGACGCGGGTGCGGGCGATGAGTTTTTCGGCGACGTTCAGCCGCCCGTCCGACATGTGGTCCGGCAGCTCGTTGAGGTGGACGGCGATCCGGTCGATCTGGAAGGCGACGGAGCGCGGATTGTTCGGGTCGAGCATGATCAGGTCGAGCACGGGCGGGCGGGCCGCGACCATCACGTAGCGCCGGCGGTAGGTGATCTGGCTGTCGGCGAGGCTGAGCAGCAGGTCGAGATTGGCGGCGCCCGCCCTCGCATCGGCGAACTGCCGGACGGCGCGGCAGGTGGCGAGCGCCCGCTCGATGCGCTTGCCGAGCTTGAGGAAGCGCCAGCCGATGAGCTGGTTCATGTTCTCCTGCGTCAGGCCGGAGAAGACGGCGGAGAGGCGCAGGCCCGCCTCGACCCGCTCGAATATGCCGCCATCCGTCCGCGCGCCGCTCTCGGCAAGGGCGACCATGTCGGTGATCGTGCGCCAGGCATCCGGCGAAAAGCGGTCGCGGATGACGGAAGCGGCATGCAGCGCCGACTGGGCGAGGTTCAGGAGCCCGCCCGGCGTGCGGCCATGGAAGGCCGCGCCCGCGATGGCAGTCGGATCGGCGACGACCGGCTCCTCGGGGAGGGCCTCCCAGATGTCCAGCAGGTCGACGATGCGCTTGACCGTATCGGCCGCCATGGACTCGCCGGAGCCGACCTGTTCGCCGAGCGCGCGCAGGACGCGCAGCGTCGCCTCGGCCCGCTCCATGTAGCGGGCGAGCCAGAACAGGTTGTCGGCCGCGCGGCTGGGAAGGGAGGCCGTGGCACGGCGCAGTTCCAGCCGGTCCAGCGAGGGCAGCAGCGTCGTTTCCTCGACGGGCCCGTCGGCGAGCACGCAGACATCGGCGGAGCGGCCGTCGCGCTGCATGGTCACCGCGCGGGCGTCGATGCGGTCGCCGACGCGGCAGAAGCCGCCGGGCATCACTTCCCAGCGGTCGCCGACCTTGGCGAGGAACAGGCGCAGGATGAACGGCCGCGGCTCCAGATAACCGTCGCGCCAGACCGGCATGGTGGAGAGCTTGACGACTTCCTGCGCAACGAAGTCGGAGCCGCGCAGACGCATTTCCTCGGCCAGCGCCAGCCGCCGCTCGGGCGACAGGCTTGACGCGAGCACGGCGCCCTCGTCGAGAATGCCGGGAATGGTCGGGGAGAAGGCCGGCGCGACGACGAAGGAGTCGAGGTCGGCGATCACCGCGCCGCGCTCGAGCGGCTGGCCGCACCACCAGGTCGCGACATGGGGAATGGCGAGGTCGCGGCCGAGCGTCGCCCGCGCGATGGAGGGCAGGAAGGCAAGCAGGGCGCGCGCCTCGACCACGCCGGAGCCGAGTGCGTTGGCGAGCGTCACCTTGCCCGAACGGATGGCGTGGACGAGGCCGGCGACGCCGAGCTTCGAGCGCGGATTGAGCTCCAGCGGGTCGGCGAAATCGGCATCGAGACGCCGCCAGACCATTTCCAGCTTCTTCAGCCCCGAGACTGTGCGCACATAGAGCGTGTCGTCGCGCACGGTCAGGTCCGCGCCCTCGGCGAGCAGGAAGCCGAGATAACGGGCGAGGAAGGCGTGCTCGAAATAGGTCTCGTTGAGGGGCCCCGGGGTGAGCACCGCGACGCGCGAGTCGGTCGTCGCGGCGAGCGAGGAGAACTGCGAGCGCAGGGCCTGGAAGAAGCCTGCGAGCCGCTCCACCGGCTGCGAGCGGTAGATTTCGGGGAGGGCACGCGCCATGGCGAGGCGGTTCTGGAGGGCGTAGCCGGCGCCTGAGGGGGCCTGCGCGCGGTCGCCGAGCACCCACCAGCGGCCGTCCGGCCCGCGACCGACATCGACGGCATAGTAGAGCAGGTGCGAGCCGCCGCGCGGCTCGATGCCGACCATGGGGCGCAGGAAATCCGGCGAACCCGCGAAGGTCGCGGCGGGCAGGAGGCCGTCGCGGACGAGATTGCCGGGCCCGAGCAGGTCCTTCAGCACGCCTTCCAGCAGTTCGGCGCGCTCGGTGAGGCCGGCCGTGAGGCTCGCCCATTCGCCCGGCGCGATGACCAGCGGGATATGCGCCAGCGGCCAGGCGCGCTCGCCGTTCTGCGGGTCGTCATAGACGCGGTAGAAGACGCCGGTGTCGCGCAGGTAGCGTTCCGCCCCGGCGAAGCGCTTGTCGAGTTCGCGCGGGCCGATATCGGCGAGGCTCGCCAGGATCGGCTTCCAGTGCTCGCGCGGCTCGCCGCGTTCGTCGAGGATCTCGTCATAGACGCCGGGCACGGGTTCGTAGCGGGCGAGCATCGCCAGGATGCGCTCGCTGCGGGTGTCGGCGGTGCGCCTTTCCTTCGCGGTCATGCCGTCCTCAATGCACCGGCGGACGGCGCAGGTCGAGCGTCGCGGGGAATTCGCCCGTGCGTTCCGGCTTCGGCGGATCGACCAGCCCCGGCGTGTGCCCGTGGTCCTGGAAGCGGGCCCGGCGGCGCGCCTCGGCCTCGTAGGAATTGACCGGGAACGTGTCGTAGTTGCGCCCGCCGGGATGGGCGACGTGATAGACGCAGCCGCCCATGGACCGCCGGCTCCAGGTATCGACGATGTCGAAGGTCAGCGGCGCATGGACCGGAATGGTCGGATGGAGTCCCGAGGGCGGCTGCCACGCCTTGAAGCGCACGCCACCGACATATTCGCCGATGCGGCCGGTGGCGATCAGCGGCACCGGGCGGCCGTTGCAGGTGACGACGTGGCGCTCCGGCTGGAGGCCGGTGAGCTTCACCTGCAGGCGTTCGACGGAGGAATCGACGAAGCGGACGGTGCCGCCGATCGCGCCTTCCTCGCCCATGACGTGCCAGGGCTCCAGCGCCTGCCTCAGTTCCATGCGCACGCCGGCATGGTCGACCGTGCCGGCAATGGGAAAGCGGAACTCGTACTGCGCCTCGAACCAGGCGGGATCGAAGGCATAGCCGGCGCGCTGAAGGTCACCGAGAACGCCGAGGAAATCCTCCCAGACGAAATGCGGCAGCATGAACCGGTCGTGCAGGGACGTGCCCCAGCGCACCAGCGCGCCGTCCTGCGGCTCGCGCCACGCCCAGGCGACGATGGCGCGAATGAGAAGCTGCTGGGCAAGGCTCATGCGGCCGTCCGGCGGCATTTCGAAGCCGCGGAACTCGACGAGGCCGAGCCGGCCGGAGGGGCTGTCCGGCGAGAACAGCTTGTCGATGCAGAGTTCCGTGCGGTGGGTGTTGCCGGTGGAATCGACCAGAAGGTTGCGGAACAGGCGGTCGACCAGCCACGGCGGCGGGGCCTCGCCCTCGCCGGGCTTCGGCACCAGTCCAAAAGCGATTTCCAGCTCGTAGAGCCCGTCGTGGCGGGCCTCGTCGACACGCGGCGCCTGACTGGTCGGGCCGACGAACATGCCGGAGAAGAGATAGGACAGCGACGGATGGCGCTGCCAGTAGAGGACGAGGCTCTTGAGCAGGTCCGGCCGGCGCAGGAACGGGCTGTCGGCCGGCTTCGCGCCGCCGACCACCACGTGGTTGCCGCCACCGGTGCCGGTGTGGCGGCCGTCGAGCATGAACTTCTCGGTGCCGAGGCGCGAGAGGCGCGCCTCCTCGTAGAGGTTCTGCGTGATCGCCACGCAGTCGCGCCACGACGAGGCCGGGTGGACGTTGACCTCGATGACGCCGGGGTCGGGCGTCACCTTGATGACGTTGAGGCGGGGGTCGGAGGGCGGCGCATAGCCCTCGACATGAACGGGAAGGCCGAGGGCCCGGGCGGTCGCCTCGGTGGCGGTGAGCAGTTCCAGATAGTCCTCAAGCCGCTCGGTCGGCGGCATGAAGACGCAAAGCCGGCCGTCGCGCGGCTCGACCGCCAGCGCGGTCCGCACCGAATTGTCGTCGGTCAGCACCTGCTCGACCTGTTCGGCACGCTCCGGCTCGCGCTCGCGCTCGGTCGAGACGCGCTGGGCGATATGGCCCTCGATGTCCTGCGGATCGGGCAATGCGTCGGGCACGGTGCCGGGATCGGCGCCGACCACATAGGGGTAGGCGGATGGCGGCACGTAGGGCAGGGAGGCGAGGGGGAGGCGATAGCCGACCGGGCTGTCGCCGGGCACGAGGAACAGCTTCTCGCGCCGGAGCTTCCACTTCTCGGTCATCCAGTTGCGCTTCGCCGGCTCGGCATTCCAGCGCTGGACGGGCAGGACGAAGCCGGAGGGCTGGGTCAGGCCCCGCTCGAAGACGCGGGCGATGCGGGCGCGTGCCTCGGCGTCCTCCAGCTTGGAATCGAGGGCGTCGACATTGCCGGGTAGATCGGCCTCCTTCAGCACCCAGTGCGCGGGGTCCTCGTAGGCGGGGACGGCCGCTTCCGGCGACAGGCCGAGCCGTTCGGCAATGCCGGAGGCGAGCGCGCCGGCCTGATCGATCGTGGGCTTGTCGGCGCCGGCCTCCTTAGCGATCAGGGCCTCGTCGCGCCAGATCGGCTTGCCGTCGCGCCGCCAGTAGAGCGCGAAGGTCCAGCGCGGCAGGCTCTCGCCGGGATACCACTTGCCCTGGCCGTAGTGCAGGAAGCCGCCGGGCGCGAACGTGTCGCGCAGGCGGCGGATGAGTTCGTCCGCCCGTTCCCGCTTGGTCGGCCCGACCGCCGCCGTGTTCCACTCCTCGCCCTCGTAATCGTCGATGGAGACGAAGGTCGGCTCGCCGCCCATGGTCAGGCGCACGTCCTGCGCTGCGAGGTCCGCGTCCACCTTGTCGCCGAGGACGTCCAGCCGCCGCCAGGCCTCGTCGGAGAAGGGAGCCGTGACGCGGGGCTTTTCGTCCACGCGGTCGACGCGCATGTCGAAGGCGAAGGACACCTCCGCCGGATCGACCGCGCCCGAGATCGGCGCGGCGGAGCGGTAGTGCGGCGTCGCCGCGAGCGGGATATGCCCCTCGCCGCAGAGCAGGCCGGAGGTCGGGTCGAGGCCGATCCAGCCGGCGCCGGGAATATAGATCTCGGTCCAGGCGTGGAGGTCGGTGAAATCCTTGTCGGTGCCGGCCGGACCGTCGAGCGCCTGAAGATCGGGCTTCAGCTGGATGAGGTAGCCGGAGACGAAGCGGGCGGCGAGGCCCAGCCGGCGGGCAAGCTGGACCAGCAGCCAGGCCGAGTCGCGGCAGGAGCCGGCGGCGCGCTCCAGCGTCTCGTCGGGCGTCTGGACGCCGGGCTCCATGCGGATGACGTAGCGGATGTCCTGCTGGAGCTTCTGGTTGAGCGCGACGAGGAAGTTGATGGTCTGCGCGGGCTCGCGCGGCACCGAGGCGAGATAGCGCTCGAAATGCTCCTCGGCCGGGTCGGTGACGAGATAGGGCGCGAGTTCCTCCGCCAGCGCGGGTGCATAGGCGAAGGGAAACGTGTCGGCATAGGCCTCGATGAAGAAGTCGAACGGATTGACCACCGCCATGTCGGCGATCAGATCCACCGTCACCGAAAATTCGGTGGTCTTCTCGGGAAAGACGAAGCGGGCGAGCCAGTTGCCGTGCGGGTCCTGCTGCCAGTTCACGAAATGCTGCTCGGGCACCACCTTCAGCGAATAGCTCGGGACGGTCGTCCGGCTGTGCGGCGCGGGACGAAGCCGGATCACCTGCGGGCCGAGTCCGACCGGCCGGTCGTAGAGGTAGCGGGTGACGTGGTGGATCTTCGCGAGAATGGCCATGGAACCTAGGGGTAATGGGTCGGGATCGGTCGAGTCAAAGCGGCAGTGTGGTCGGTAAGCCAAGCAAACATCGCGCCGCTGCCGTTCCTAAGGCGGACTTCCCATTGCAGCCGAAGGCCCTATGGTCCGCCGCGGAGACAGGACCCATGCCGCTGACCATCCCGACCGCCGATGACCATGCCGATCTGCGCGAGGCCATGCGCGACCTCTGTTCGCGCTACGACGACGCCTACTGGCGCAAGGTGGACGATGAGCGCGGCTATCCGGAGGAGTTTACCGACGCCCTGACGAAGGCCGGCTGGCTGGCGGCGCTGATCCCGGCCGAATATGGCGGGTCGGGCCTCGGACTGACGGAAGCCTCCATCATCATGGAGGAAATCAACCGCTCGGGGGGCAATTCCGGCGCGGTTCACGGCCAGATGTACAATATGGGCACGATCCTGCGCGGCGGCTCGCCCGAGCAGAAGGCGAAATACCTGCCGAAGATCGCGGCGGGCGAACTGCGCCTGCAGACCATGGCGGTGACCGAGCCGACCACGGGCACGGACACGACCAAGCTCAAGACAACGGCGGTGAAGAAGGGCAATGACCGCTACGTGGTCAACGGCCAGAAGGTCTGGACCAGCCGCGTCCAGCATTCCGACCTGATGATCCTGCTGGCGCGGACGACGCCGCTCGACAAGGTCGCAAAGAAATCCGACGGCCTGTCGGTGTTCATCGTCGACCTGAAACAGGCCATCGGCAAGGGCATGACCGTCCGGCCGATCCGCAACATGGTCAATCACGAGACCAACGAGGTCTTTTTCGACGATCTGGAGATTCCGGCCGAGAATCTCGTCGGCGAAGAGGGCAAGGGCTTCAAGACCATCCTCTCCGGCCTCAATGCCGAACGCACCCTGATCGCCGCCGAATGCATCGGCGACGGCTACTGGTTCATCGACCGTGCCAAGAAATACGGCACCGAGCGGGTGGTCTTCGACCGGCCCATCGCCAAGAACCAGGGCATCCAGTTCCCCATCGCGCGCGCTTACGTGAACATCCGCGCGGCCGACCTGATGCGCTTCCAGGCGGCGGGCCTCTGCGATACGGGGCAGGAGTTCGGCGCCGAGGCCAACATGGCGAAGCTTCTTGCAGCCGATGCCTCGTTCGAGGCGGCGAACGCCTGCATCCAGACCCATGGCGGCTTCGGATTCGCCGCCGACTACGACGTCGAGCGCAAATTCCGCGAGACGCGCCTCTATCAGGTCGCGCCGATCTCCACGAACCTCATCCTCGCCTATGTCGGGGAGCATGTGCTCGGCATGCCACGCTCCTACTGAACGCGGCCTCGCGGTGCAGATTTGCTCCGAACAGCCTTGACTCGACGGTGTTTTTCCCGCCTTCGATGGGTGCACACCCTGACCGGGGACGGACGTGCAGCTTTACCTCCCGATCGCCGAATTGCCCGTCAACATGCTGCTCATCCTCGGCATGGGGCTCGCGGTCGGGTTCATTTCCGGCATGTTCGGGGTCGGCGGCGGCTTCCTGCTGACGCCCTTGCTCATTTTCATCGGCATTCCGCCGGCCATTGCGGTCGCCTCGGTGTCCGGGCAGATCGCCGCGTCCTCGCTCTCGGGAACGCTGAGCTACTGGCGCAAGAACGCGGTGGACGCCAAGCTCGTCTCGATCCTCCTGCTGGGCAGTATCGTCGGCTCGGCGGCGGGCGTCGCGGTCTTCGCGCTGCTCAGGCGCGAGGGCCAGCTCGATCTGTTCATCGCGCTCTCCTACGTGACCCTGCTCGGCGGCATCGGCCTCCTGATGGTGGTGGAGAGCAGCCGCGCCATCGCGCGGGCGCGCGCGTCCGCGGAGCCGCCGAAGCTCTATGCCGCCCGTGACCGGCGCATCGCCTCGTCGCTGCCGTTTGCGATCCATTTCCCGCGCTCGCGCATCACCATCTCGGCGATTCCGGTCATCGCGATCGGCCTCGGCATCGGCTTCCTCGGCTCGATGATGGGCATTGGCGGCGGCTTCCTGCTGGTGCCGGCGCTGATTTACCTCCTGCGCGTCTCGACGACCGTGGTGATCGGCACGTCCAGCCTCCAGACGCTCATCACCATGCTGATGACGGTTATTTTCCACGCCATCTCGAATCATTCCGTCGATGTCGTGCTGGCGCTGCTCCTGATGATCGGCGGCGTCGTCGGCGCGCAGTTCGGCGCACGCGCCTCGCTGGCCATGAAGGGCGAGGAACTGCGCCTGCTCCTCGGCCTCGTGGTGCTGGCGGTCGGCATCCGCTTCTTCGTCGACCTCGTCATCCGGCCGGACGATCCGTTCTCGAACACCATCGTCGAATGGGTGGCGCGGACATGAGGCTGGCGGTCGCAGGGATGGTCATTCTCGTCACGGCCGCCGCCGCGCGCGCCGAGACCATGATCACGTCGCTGTCGACCCACCGGCTGCAGATCACCTCGCAGTTCATCGGCTCGGAAATCGTGCTGTTCGGCGCCATCGAGCGGGACGCGCAGACCGTCTCGCGCGCAGGCGGGTACGACCTTGCCGTCGTCGTCCGCGGCCCGCGGGCCATGGTGACGACCCGCAGCAAGAGCCGCGTCTTCGGCATCTGGATGAACACCGACGCCCGCGAATTCGTCGAGGTGCCGAGCTTTTACGCGCTGCTCGCCAACAAGCCCGCGGCGGAACTGGCCGATCTCGAAGTGCGCCGCCGCCAGCAGATCGGCATCGACGCGATTACCGTCGTCACCCCGCGCCCCGGCACCAATCCGGGCGCGACGCCGAGCTTTCGCGAGGCCTTCCTGCGCATCAACCGCGCGCGCGGCCTCTATCGGGAGAACCCGACCGGCGTCACCTTCCTCACCCCCAACCTGTTCCGCGCCAATATCCCTGTCGTCCCGAACACGCCCGTCGGCGCCTTCGACGTCGATATCTTCCTGATGTCGGGCGGCGTGGTGCTGGCGCGCGAGACGACCAATTTCGAGGTGACGAAGACCGGTTTCGAAGCCTTCGTCGCCAATTCGGCGCGAGACCATGGCCTGTTCTACGGCCTCGCAGCGGCGGCGCTCGCGCTCGTCACGGGCTGGGCGGCCAGCGTCGTGTTCCGGCGCGACTGACACCGTCACAGAACCGTCTCGTCGGCGTGACAGTCAGGGTGCCCCCGTCGACAGCATTTTCAAGCGAAGCGAGTACCGGTTCGCGTGAAGAGAAGCGCGCGAACAGCGTGCAAAATGCGATAGACCAGCAAGATCGAGCAGAATGCCGGTCGATCCGGACCGGCATTCGCGCCAGGACACACGCATGAGCGACGAATTTCCGCAGGCATGGCACGAGGGCTGGCGCGGGCGCTGGTTCCTTTACCTCGTGGCGGCGACGGTCGTGACGGGGCTGATCGTCTGGGGGGGCGTGAGGTGGCCCTATGCCGTTGCCGTCGGCGCCGCGCTCCTGGCCGCCGGCTTCGTCGTTCGGCGCCGCCCGCGCGAGGCGGCCCCGCTCGACGGCACGCTTCTGGCGCGCCGGGCCGCGCGGCTGACCGACCTGACGGTCGAGGGGCTGGTCGCCGCCGTGCCGATCCCGGCCATCCTGCTCGATCCGAAGCTGGTCGTGCGCACCCACAATGCCAGCGCAGGAGCCCTGGTGGCGGGATTGAAGCGCGGCGAGCCGCTGACGCTCGCGCTACGTGCGCCGGAAGTGGTCGAAACGGTGCGGCGGGCGCTTGCGACCAATGCGACGCAGACCATCGACTATGCCGAGCGGGTGCCGGTCAGCCGCTGGTTCCGGGTGGAAGCCGCTCCCGTCGCCGTCACGGCGGAAGGCCGCGACGGCGGCAAGCCCGACTTCATCCTCGTCGCCATGACCGACATGACGGAGGAGCGACGGCTGGAACGGCTGCGGGCCGATTTCGTCGCCAATGCCAGCCATGAACTGCGCACGCCGCTCGCCTCGGTTGTCGGCTTCATCGAGACGATCCAGGGGCCCGCGAAGAAGGACGCGGCGGCGACCGAACGCTTCCTCGGCATCATGCTGGCGCAGGCGCGGCGGATGTCGCGACTGATCGACGACCTCCTGTCCCTGTCGCGCGTCGAACTGAACGAGCATGTCCGGCCGGTCGATGACGTCGAGCTGGTCGGCCTGCTCGGGCATGTCAGGGACACGCTCGGTCCCTTTGCCAGCGACCAGGGGGTCACGGTGACGATCGAAGCGGCGGAACCGGAGATCTTCGTCGCCGGCGATCAGGATGAACTGTTCCGTCTGTTCGAGAATCTCGTCCAGAACGCCATCAAATACGGGTCCGAGGGCAAACGGGTGGATATCCGCCTGCAGCGCGAGGGCCGGGACGGCCGGCGCGACGAGGCCGTCGTCGCGATCCGCGACCACGGGCCGGGCATTCCGCCCGAACACCTGCCGCGCCTCACCGAGCGCTTCTATCGCGTCGATGTCGTCTCAAGCCGCGAGAAGGGCGGCACGGGCCTCGGGCTGGCGCTGGTCAAGCATATCCTGAACCGCCACCGCGGGCGGCTCGCCATCGACAGCACGCCCGGCGAGGGCGCGACCTTCACCGTCCGCCTCGAAACCGCGGTCGATGCCGAGGCTCCTGCCGGAGAGGCGGCGGCGGAATAGTCGACGGCCAAGCCTGCCGTTGGGCGCCGGATTGTCGTAACCTTGCCAATGCATTGAGCTTGCGGGCGATTCTTCGTCATCGAAGCGTCACCTGACAGGCATAGAACCGTCGCGACGCAGGGCTATGGGGAGTCTCCCTTTCCGCCCATCGAGGAGCCTCGCATGACCGAGCATATCGTCAGCGCTTTCGAGAACGAACTGAAGGGCCTGGCGCAGCAGGTCGCAGAAATGGGCGGTCTGACCGAGAAGCAGATCGTCGGCGCCATCGATTCGCTGATCAAGGTCGATGTCGCGCTGGCGAACCGTGTGCGCGCGGCCGATCCTGCCATCGACGCCAAGCAGCGCGAGATCGAGGAACTCGGCATCCTCATCATCGCCAAGCGCCAGCCGATGGCCATCGACCTGCGCGAGATCGTCGGCGCGCTGCGCATCGCGGCCGATCTGGAGCGGATGGCGGACCTCGCCAAGAACATCGCCAAGCGCGTGACGGTCATCAACTCGTCGCTGCCCATGCCGAAGGTGACCGGCGGCTTCGACGCCATGGCCCGCCTCGCGCTGGAGCGCGTGAAGGACGTGCTCGACGCCTATGCGCAGCGCGACGTGAGCGCGGCCCTCGAGGTCTGGCGCTCGGACGGCGACATCGACGCGCTCTACAACTCGCTGTTCCGCGAACTCCTGACCTACATGATGGAAGACCCGCGCAATATCGGCTCCTGCACGCATCTCCTGTTCTGCGCCAAGAACCTGGAGCGGATCGGCGACCACGCCACGAACATCGCCGAGACCGTTCACTACATGGTCAACGGCGTGACGCTCGCCGACGAGCGGCCGAAGCTCGACACCACGACCATGGTGGCGACGGGCACCTGACGACATCGGTCAATTCAATGCCGAGGATATCGCGATGACGGCACGCATTCTGGTGGTCGAGGACGAAGAGCCGATCACCGTCCTGCTTCGCTACAATCTCGAGGCCGAGGGCTATCGCGTCGAGACGGTGATGCGCGGCGACGAGGCCGAGGTCAGGCTGCGCGAGGCGGTTCCCGACCTCGTCCTGCTCGACTGGATGCTGCCGGGCCTGTCCGGCATCGAGCTCTGCCGCCGCATCCGCCTGCGCTCCGAGACCGAGCGCCTGCCGGTGATCATGCTGACCGCGCGGGGCGAGGAAGGCGAGCGGGTGAGGGGGCTTGCGACCGGCGCCGACGACTATGTCGTGAAGCCCTTCTCGGTGCCCGAACTGCTCGCCCGCGTGCGGGCGCTGCTGCGCCGCGCCAAGCCGGAGCACCTCTCCAGCCTCCTGAAGTCCGGCGACATCGAACTCGACCGCGAAACGCGGCGGGTGCATCGCGCGGGCCGCGAGATTTCGCTGGGGCCGACCGAGTTCCGCCTGCTCGAGTTCCTGATGCAGTCGCCGGGCCGCGTCTATACGCGCGAGCAGTTGCTCGACGGTGTCTGGGGCCGCGATGTCTATATCGACGAGCGCACCGTGGACGTGCATATCGGCCGCCTGCGCAAGGCGGTGAAGCGCGGCCGCGAGGCCGACCCGATCCGCACCGTGCGCGGCTCCGGCTATTCGTTCAACGAGCGGTTCGCCGGCAGCGCCGCTGCCGCCTGACGGCGGCGCATGAAGGCTGTTTGAACAGTCTTTGCTCTCACCGTGTCAGGCCCGGCCCTGTGCCGGGTATCCACGCCTTTCGATGCGGTGTTCAAGGCGTGGATGGCCGGCACCGCCGAGGCAAAGCCTCGGCGTTCAAGTTAAAGAACGGCGGCTGGAGGCCGCCTATGCCCGGCCATGACGGGAAAAAGCGGCAAAGGTTCAGGCCTCCAGGCTTTCCTTCAGCATTTCCAGCTCCAGCCAGCGGTCCTCGGCGGCGGCGAGATCGCCTTGCGCCTTGGCGAGCGCCGCGGAAGCCTTGTCGAAGCTGGCGCGGTCGCGGGTGAACAGGGCGGGATCGGCGAGGATCTGCTGGAGTTTTGAGATATCGCGGCCGAGCGCTTCCATCCGGTCCGGCAGGTTGTCGAGGTCGTGCTTCTCGCGGAACGACAGCTTGCGCTTGGCTTCCGTCGCGCGCTCGCGCGGCGTTTCCGGCTCGGCCGCGGCCTTCCGCTGAGGCTTGTCGACGGCGCGCGCCTCAACGCCCGAACCGCGCTGGGCGAGCATGTCGGAATAGCCGCCGGCATATTCGCGCCAGCGACCCTCGCCCTCGCTGACGAGCACGGACGTACAGACCCGGTCGAGGAAGTCGCGGTCGTGCGAGACGAGGATGACCGTGCCGGGGAAATCGGCGAGCATTTCCTGCAGGAGGTCGAGGGTTTCGAGGTCGAGGTCGTTGGTCGGCTCGTCGAGCACCAGCACGTTGGCCGGGCTCGCCAGCGCCCGCGCCAGCAGCAGTCGGCCACGCTCGCCGCCGGAGAGGACGCCGACCGGCGTGCCCTTCTGCTCGGGGGCGAAGAGGAAGTCCTTCATGTAGCCGACGACGTGGCGGTTCTCGCCGTTGATGGTGACGTAGTCGCCGCGCCCGCGGGTCAGCGCCTCGGCCAGCGGCGTCGCCGGGTCCAGCGCCTCGCGCTTCTGGTCGAGCGTCGCCATAGCGAGGTTGGCGCCGAGCTTCACCGTGCCTGAATCGGGCTCCAGTGCGCCGGTGAGCATGCGGACCAGCGTGGTCTTGCCGGCGCCGTTCGGCCCGACGATGCCGAGCCGGTCGCCGCGCAAGATGCGGATGGAGAGGTCGGCGACGACAGGGCGGCCTTCATAGGCCTTGGAAATGCCGAGCGCCTCGACGATCCGCTTGCCGGACAGTTCGGCATCCGAGACGGTCAGCGACACGTTGCCGACGGCCTTGCGGTGCTCGCGGAAGTCCTTGCGCAGCGTGTACAGGTTGCCGAGGCGGCGGACGTTTCGCTTGCGCCTCGCCGAGACGCCGTAGCGCAGCCAGTGCTCCTCGCGCACGATCTGCCGGTCGAGCTTGTGCTGCTCCTTCTCCTCCTGCTCCAGCACCTCGTCGCGCCAGGCCTCGAAATGGCCGAAGCCCTTGTCGAGGCGGCGCGTGGTGCCGCGGTCCAGCCAGACGGTGGCGCGCGACAGGTTTTCGAGGAACCGCCGGTCGTGGCTGATCATGACGATGGCGGAGGACGAGGCCCTGATCGCCGCTTCCAGCCATTCGATGGCGGGGAGGTCGAGATGGTTGGTCGGCTCGTCGAGGATCAGGATGTCCGGTTCCGGGGCGAGGACGCGGGCGAGCGCCGCGCGCTTCTGCTCGCCGCCCGAGAGAGCCGTCGTGCCTTCCTCGCCGGTCAGGCCGAGTTCGTTCAGCACCATCCGGGCGCGGTAGGGATCGTCGCTCGGGCCGAGTCCGGCCTCGACATAGGCGAGCGTCGTCGGGAAGCCGGAGAGGTCCGGCTCCTGGAGCAGGTAGCGGATCGTCGCGCCGGGCTGGGCGAAGCGCTTGCCCGAATCGGCCTCGATGAGGCCCGCGGCGATCTTCAGAAGCGTCGACTTGCCGGAGCCGTTGCGGCCGACCAGCGCCAGCCGGTCGCCGGCCTCGACCGACAGGTCGGCGCTCGTGAGCAGCGGCGTGCCGCCGAAGGTCAGGGCGATGCCCTGCAACTGGAGAAGGGGAGGAGCCATGGGCGCGGCTCTAGCATCGCGGGCGCGATATTGCACGCGAGGGGCGGGGGCCTGCATCGGGCGATGACCGGCCAACCGCCAAAGCCCTTTCCCTAAAACGGTTCAAAGGTCATGATCGCTCCCAAGGAAGGCCGAACGGCCACCTGCCCGGAGACGCCGCCATGACCACCCAGCCCCGCTTCATCCGCCTCGCGGCGGAGGACAATGTCGTCGTCGCCGTCGATCTCATCGATCCCGGCAAGATGGTGGACGGCGTGACGGCGGCGGCCCGCGTGCTCAAGGGCCACAAGATGGCGACGAAGCCGGTCGCGGAAGGGCAGCCGATCGTCAAATACGGCCAGATCATCGGTTTCGCGTCAAAGCCGATCGCGCCCGGCGAGTGGGTTCATACGCATAACTGCGCCTTCGCCGCCTTCGACCGCGACTATGCCTATGCGCAGGACGCGCAGCCCGAAGGGATGCTGCCCATCGAGCAGCGGGCGACTTTCGAGGGTTTTCGCCGGGCCAAGGGGCGCGCCGGCACGCGCAACTACATCGCCATCCTGACCTCGGTGAACTGCTCGGCCTCGGTCGCGCGCTTCATGGCGGAGGCTGTGAACCGCTCGGGGGTTCTGGCCGACTTCCCGAATGTCGACGGCGTCATTCCGCTGGTCCACGGCACCGGCTGCGGCCTCGCGGGCGAAGGGCTCGGCTTCGACATCCTCGAACGCACGATCTGGGGCTATGCGACCAATCCGAACGTCTCGGCCGTGCTGATCGTCGGCCTCGGCTGCGAGGTGTTCCAGATTCCGGGGCTGATGAAGCACTACGGCATCGAACCCGGCGACCGCTTCCAGTCCATGACCATCCAGGAAACCGGCGGCACGAAGAAATCCATCGAAGCCGGGATGGCGCGCATCCGCGAGATGCTGCCGGTGGTCAATCAGGCGAAGCGCGAGACGCTGCCGGCCTCCGAGCTCTGCCTCGCGCTCCAGTGCGGCGGCTCGGACGGCTATTCCGGCATCACCGCCAATCCGGCGCTCGGCAAGGCCGTCGACCTGCTGGTCAAGCACGGCGGTACGGCCGTGCTGTCCGAAACGCCGGAAATCTATGGCGCAGAGCACCTTCTGACCCGCCGCGCCGAAAGCCGAGAGATCGGTGAGAAGCTCGTCGGCATCATCAAGTGGTGGGAGGATTACACCGCCAAGAACCAGGGCTCGATGGACAACAATCCCTCGCCCGGCAACAAGGCAGGCGGGCTCACCACCATCCTCGAAAAGTCGCTGGGCGCCGCCGCGAAGGGCGGCTCGACCACCATGCGCGGCGTCTATCACTATGCCGAGAAGATCGACCGCAACGGCTTCGTCTACATGGACACGCCCGGCTACGACCCGGTGGCGGCGACGGGGCAGGTGGCCGGCGGTTCCAACGTGCTGTGCTTCACCACGGGGCGCGGCTCGGCCTATGGCTGCAAGCCGACGCCCTCGATCAAGCTCGCGACCAATTCCGACATCTATGCCCGCATGATCGACGACATGGACATCAATTGCGGCGACGTGCTGGACGGCGTCTCGCTGGACCAGAAGGGGCAGGAAATCTTCGACCTGATCCTCCGGACCTCCTCGGGCGAGAAGACCAAGTCGGAACTGCTCGGCTACGGCGACAACGAGTTCGTGCCGTGGCAGATCGGCGCGACCATGTGAGCGAGGCCGGATGAAACTGCGCAGCATCGATGCGCCGGATGCGCCGAATCCGGCCGGCGGCTATGCCCAGGCCGTCGAGGTGTCGGGTGCGACACGGACATTCTATATCAGCGGCCAGATTCCGGTGGATGCCGAAGGCAATTGCCCGCCCGGCTTCGCCGAACAGGCGCGGCTTGCCTGGCGCAATGTTCTGGCGCAGCTCGCAGCCGCCGACATGGGTGTCGAGAACCTCGTCAAAGTGACCATCTTTCTGTCCGACCGCCGCTACGCGCTGGAGAACCGGCAGGTTCGTCAGGAGATGCTCGGCAGCCGCCGGCCCGCGCTGACCGTCATCATCACGGGTATCTTCGATGAAGCCTGGCTCCTGGAGATCGAGGCCGTGGCCGCCGCGTGAGCAGCACCGGCCCGCGGTGCTGCAGCTCGCCCCGGGTAAATAGTCGGATATCCAACTAATTCCGTTTTACACGTCGCGCAGGTGTGACTATCGTCGCGCAGAACGCCAAAGACGCCGGCAAGGCGCATGCAGGTTTCTGGGAACGCTCGACGAGGTTGCACTCCATGATTCTCACCCGCCGCAACGCGCTGGCTCTTGCCGGCGCTGCCGTCGCATCGCCCGCCGTCATGCGCACCGCCTTCGGCCAGACGCCGCAGGTGACGCTGCGCATGCATCACTTCCTTCCCCCCGTCTCCAATGCCCACCAGCGCTTTCTGGTGCCGTGGTCGCGGCAGGTCGAGGCCGCATCGCAGGGGCGGATCAAGATCGACATCTTCCCGTCCATGCAGCTCGGCGGCGCGCCGCCGCAGCTTTTCGACCAGGCCCGCGACGGCGTCGCCGACATCGTCTGGACCCTGCCGGGCAACACGCCCGGCCGCTTCCCGGCGACCGAGGCGATGGAACTGCCGTTCATCGCGGGCAAGCGCGGCGTGACCAATTCCAAGGTCATGGCGGAGCTCGGACCGACCCACTTCTACAAGGAATATTCCGAGGTCCAGCCGCTGTGCCTCTGGGCGCATGACCACGGCCTGATCCATTCCAACAAGCAGGTGAGGACGCAGGCCGATCTTCAGGGCCTGAAGCTGCGCTTCCCGACCCGCCAGGCCGGCGAGGCCCTGCGCGCGCTCGGCGCCACCGCCATCGGCATGCCGATCCCGCAGGTGCCGGAGGCGCTCGCGCAGGGCGTCATCGACGGCGCGGTGGTGCCGTGGGAGGTCGTGCCGGCCCTGCGCCTGCACGAACTCGTCCGTCACCACACGGAGATTCCGGGCTCGCCGACGCTCTATTCCGCGACCTTCATCCTCGCGATGAACAAGCCGAAATACGAGGGTCTGCCGGCCGACCTGAAGAAGGTCATCGACGATCATTCCGGCATGCCCGCCGCCGTCATGGCCGGCGAGATGTGGGACGAGCGTGGCCGCGCGGTGAGCGAGATGGTCAAGGGCCGCTCGCGCAACACGATCACGGTGCTTGCCGAGGATGAGGCTGCGAAGTGGCGCGCCGCCACCAAGCCGGTCGAGGAGGCCTGGATTCGCAGCGTCAAGGAGCGCAACCTCGACGGCCAGAAGATCGTCGACGACGTGCGCGCCGCCGTCGCCAAGCATATGGCGGCCTGACGCGGGATGAGCCTCGAGGGGACAGGGGGCGAGGCCGGCGGCAGGGCCGGCGGCGTCATCGACCGTGTCGCGCGCGCCCTCGCGGTCGCGGGCGGCATGCTGATGCTCGCCACCGCGATCATGGTCGTCGTGTCGGTCCTCTCGCGCTGGCTGTTCAGGTCCGGCGTGAAGGGCGATTTCGAGATGGTGCAGATCGCGACCGCCGTCGCGGTCTTTGCCTTCCTGCCGCTCTGCCAGTGGCGGCGCGGCAATGTCTTCGTCGACACCTTCACCCTCAAGGCGCCCGCATGGTTCAACCGTAGCCTCGATGCGCTGTGGGACCTCGTCTATGCCGGCTTCGCGGCCCTGATCGCCTGGCGCCTGTCGCTCGGCGCCTTCGATGCGATCCGCTCACGGACGAGCTCCATGGTGCTGGCGATCCCCACGGGATGGGCGATCCTGCTGACGGCGGGCATGGCCGCTTTCCTGGCCGTGCTCGCCTTCATGACCGCGCTGCGCCGCTGGCGGGACGCATCATGAGCGGAGCGATGGTCGCCTTCCTCGGCTTTGCCGGCATGCTCGTGCTGCTGGCGCTGCGCATGCCCATCGGCCTCGCCATGCTGACGGCGGGCTCCATCGGCTATACGTGGTTCACCAGCCTTCCGATCTTCATGAATTACATGAAGACAACTCCCTATCATCTTTTTGCCAATTACACTTTTTCCGTCATTCCATTGTTCATCCTGATGGGCGCGCTGGCCGAGAAGTCAGGGTTGTCGACGGCACTGTTCCGGGCCGCCGCCGCCTTCCTCGGCCATCTGCGCGGCGGTCTCGGCATGGCGCTGATCGGCGCCTGCACCGGCTTCGGCGCGATCTGCGGCTCGTCGGTCGCGACAACCGCGACTTTCGCGCGGGCGACCCTGCCGGAATTCGACCGCTACAAATACGATCAGGGCTTCGCCGGCGGCATGGTGGCGGTCGGCGGCACGCTCGGCATCCTCATTCCGCCATCGGTGATCCTGGTTGTCTACGCCATCACCACCGAGCAGAACATCGCCAAGCTGTTCATGGCGGCGCTCATCCCCGGCCTGCTCGCGACGGTCTTCTACTGCATCGTCATCGCCATCGTGGCGCGGCTGAAGCCGGAGGCCGCGCCGGCTCTGGAGCGCGTGCCGTGGCCGGAACGCATGCGGGAGGTCGTCGGCGTCTGGCCGGTCATGCTGATCGCCGTGGCCGTGGTCGGCGGCATCTATGGCGGCATCTTCACGCCCACCGAGGGCGCCGGGGTGGGCTGCGTCGCCATGCTGATCGTCGGCGTGCTGCAGCGGACGCTCGGCTGGACGGAGATTAAGGCCTCGATCATCCAGACCGCCGAGACCTCGGCGATGATCTTCATCATCCTGCTCGGGGCCGAGGTGTTCAACGCCTTCCTGGCGCTGTCGCAGTTGCCGGACGCAGCGGCGCGGCTGGTCACCGAATCCGGCCTGCCGCCCTACGGCGTCATTGTCGGCCTGCTGGTCTTCTACGTCGTTCTCGGCGGGGTCATGGACGAACTCGCCATGATTCTGCTGACCCTGCCGATCTTCTTCCCGATCGTCACGGCGCTCGATCTCGGCATGCCGGCCGACGACATCGCCATCTGGTTCGGCATCCTCGTGCTGATGGTGGTCGGCATCGGCCTGACCGCCCCGCCCATAGGCCTCAACGTCTTCGTCGTCTCGGCCATCGCCCGGCATGTGCCGATCGTGTCGATCTACAAGGGGGTCATTCCCTTCGTGCTGGCCGATATCATTCGTCTCGCCCTGGTGGTGGCTTTTCCGGGTCTGGCGCTCTGGCTGGTCAACTGGCTGACCTAGGGCGGATCGCGTCAGGGCACCTCGACCTCGACGGTGATGACCGAGGTGCCGGAGCCGATGCTACTGGTGCCGGTGAGGCCCATCACGAAGCGGTCCGGGCCGGCGAAGCCCGGCGCGGGCGAGTAGACGGCGCCGGTGCGCCCGTCGAGCACGACCCGGCCGCCGCGCGGCCGCTCCAGAAGGCGCAGCTGCTCGTAGCGGCTATGGCTGCCGGCATAGAGGCTGATGCGGCAGGGCTCGCGCGCCACCGTCATGTACATCACCGCCGGCTGGCCCATGATGAACGGTCGCCAGTCGATGTGGCAGAGCGCCTGCGCCGGCCGGGCGCCGATCAGCGTTCCCGCAGCCAGAACGGAGAGGCAGAAAAGCCGGAGGCGGCGGGTGCGACCTTCGCGTCGCAGCACGTTGCGAGGCATGGCAGTCACCTTCGGGCCGCGACGATAGGCGCGTGGCCGGGTGTCTTCAAGCCGGGCGGGCTGATCAGGCGCGGCGGGCGAGCCGCCGGGCATTGGCCTTGGCGCGCCGCGCGGCGGGTTTCGCCGCGGCGACACCGATCGTCAGCAGTCCCCTGGCGATCTCGTCCGGCGATATGCCTCCGAAAGCGGAACGCATCATGAAGCGTCCGGTCTCGGCCGCGGCCGCGAGGGAGCCCTCGGTCGCAGCGTCCATCTTCTCCGACACCATGCGCATGGCCTCGACCTGGCCGGCCGGCAGGGCGAAGGCGGCGGGATCGCCGAGCATCATCATGCGATGGGCAATGGTGACGCCTGCGGCAACCGCCGTCGATGCGGACAGCGTCGCGGCGCCGAGCGCGGCCTCGGTGAAGCGGGGCATGTACCAGAAGAGCAACGCCGTCCCTCGTTCGTCCGGACAGGTTGCCGGTCTCCGCCAGTTTGAGAACATTCCAACCGTTTGCAAGGAACCAGGGCGCGCATGGCTGCCGATCACCAGAAATATTCGCCTTCGGACTATTCGGCGCCTGACCCCGATTTCGAGGCGCGTGGCCGGGCAAGCTTCGCCAAACAGACGATGATGACGACGATTGGCGCTGAAATCCTGACCTTGCGGCCCGGATATGTTGAAATTGCCATGCCCTTTCAGCCGCACATCCTCCAGCAGCACGGCTTCGTTCACGCGGCGGCGCTGACCGCCATCGTCGACACGGCCTGCGGTTTCGCGGCCATGTCGATGATGCCGAAGGGGTCTGGCGTGCTCACCACCGAATTCAAGATGAACCTGATGTCGCCGGGCAAGGGCGAGCGCTTCGTGGCGGTCGGCCGCGTCATCAAGCCGGGCCGCCAGCTCATGGTGACGCTCGGCGAGTGCTTCGCGGAGGAGGCGGGCCGGCGCAAGCTGATCACGCTGATGACCGCGACCATGATGGTCATGAACACGACCGGCATCGTGGATTGTGGAGGTAGCCATGACCGACCTCGTCATCGAGCGGAACGGCCCCGTCACCACCTTCATCCGCACCCGCTCGGCGGCGCGCAACGCCATGGACCCGCGAGGCGCCGAAGCGCTGTGCGACGCGCTCCTGGCGTTCGATGCGGACGAGAGCGCCAGCGTCGGCGTCCTCTGGGGCGCGGGCGGGGCCTTCTGCGCCGGTTTTGACCTGAAAGTCGCGGCGGAGGGCGCCGAAGGCGCGGTGGCCGGCGGGGCGCTCGACATTCCGGACGGCGACGCCGACTGGCCACGCGGGCCGATGGGCCCGACGCGACTGATGCTGTCGAAGCCGGTCATCGCCGCCATTGCCGGACCGGCGGTCGCCGGCGGCATGGAGATCGCGCTGTGGTGCGACCTGCGGGTGATGGAGGAGGACGCCTATATGGGCGTCTATTGCCGGCGCTGGGGCGTGCCGCTGATCGACGGCGGAACGGTGCGGCTGCCGCGCCTCGTCGGACAGGGCAGAGCGCTGGACCTGGTCCTCACCGGCCGGAAGGTGGAAGCGGAGGAGGCGCTGCGGATCGGGCTCGCCGATCGGGTCGTGCCGAAGGGCCAGTCGCGCGAGGCGGCCGAGGCGCTGGCCCGCGAGATCGCTCGCTTCCCTCAGGGGTGCATGCGCTCCGACCGGGCGTCGGCCTATGCCCAGTGGGATTTCGACCTCAACGGCGCCTTGCGCAACGAATGGCGGAAGTCTTCCGGCTTCGTGCTGTCCGAGGGAGCGGCGGGCGCAGCCCGCTTCGCCGCGGGAAAGGGCCGCGGGGGCGATTTCGGTTCGATCTGAGCGGCGTCGGCCGCTATTTCATCGCGAGGACCACGGGGCCCGATACGGCATCGGTGACGCCCATCCCGTTTCCGAGGTCTTCCAGCGTGTCGCGGAAGCTGTTGAGCGTCGCGATCATCTGCGGCCGCGCATTGGCCAGCGCGTCCATGCTGTCCCATTCGGCGATGATGCAGTAGCGGCCCTCGCCGGTCTTGACCATGTTGGCGCGGCGCAGGCCCGCCCAGTCCTGCACCGAGATTCGATGGGCGTCGAGGAAAGCCTCGTCCATGCCCGGCTTGACCTTGAAACGCACGGCATTGAATGCGGTCATGGCGGTCTCCGACGGCTCGTTGGTTCATGCGTCGCCGCAAGGGAGCCGCGGTCGCCCGCTCCCTCGACGGCGTCACGATACCTCCGAGGCCGGACCCGGGAAATCCTTCATTCGCCGGTTGTGGAAGCGCCCTAGTTCAGCGCCGCCTTGATGACGTTGTCGCCGATGCCGAGCGTGCGGGCCGTGTCCGCGATGGCGTCCCAGGTGCCGTCCGAGAGCGGCACGCCCTCCTTGAGCTTCTTCGCCTTGGCGCGCGCCTCGGCCTCGCCCGGCACCAGCACCTCGCCGCCGGCCTGCTCGGGCCGGGCGCTCTTGTAATAGGCGACATACTCCGCGCATTCGGCCGGGAAGAAGCCGCCGGGATCGATCACTTTCGGGTCGATATAGATCGACATCATGCCGTTGCAGAACCGCTTGTCGGGGCCGGTCGCGCCCGCGCCGGTCAGTGCGCCGCCGAGGATTTCGCACATGAAGGCGAGGCCCGAGCCCTTGTGCTCGCCGAAGGCGCGGATCGCGCCCGGCCCGTTCATCGGGTCGCGCGGGCCGGGACCGGAGGGGTAGGGACCGTAGAGCACCGCGGGATCGCCGCTGCGCGCGCCGTCCGGCGAGACCAGCGCGTCGGCAGGCACAGGCTTGCCCCCCATGGAGGCGACCAGCACCTTGCCCTCGGCCACCAGCGAGGTCGCGAAATCGAGCAATAGCGGCGCGCGGCCGGGCATCGGCACGCCGATGCAGTACGGAGCCGTTGAGATACGCCGGTCGACGCCGCCATAGGGCGCGACGAGGATCGAGCCGACGACGTTGACGAAGTGGATCGAGACGAGGCCCTCGGCCGCCGCCATTTCCGCGAAGTCGCCGATGCGGCCGAGGTGCCCGGCATGTTTCAGCGCGACAGCGGCGAGGCCGGACTGCTTGGCTTTGGCGATGCCGATCCTGACCGCCTGCGGTCCGACCGTCTGGCCGAAACCGTAATGGCCGTCGAGCACGGTGATGGACGGCGTATCGACGACGGCCGTGACCTCCTTGCCGGCCTCGACCCGGCCCTCCTTCAGCCAGTCGACATAGCGCGGCACGCGCGCGACGCCATGGCTGTCATGACCGGCGAGATTGGCCTCGGTCAGGTAGTGCCCGATGCGCGCGGCTTCGTCGCCCGCACAGCCCGCCGCCTCGAAGATCGTCGTCACGAGCGCCTTCAGGCGTTCGGCATTCACGACTGCCATTCATTCCTCCCGCATTTTGGATCGATCATGGCGCGGCGGGCGGGCATCGGGAAGGGGCCAAGCTCACAGGCGCGCCGTGCGCCGGCCGCACTTCCGCGCATGGCGCGTGGCGGCTAGGCTCCCCGCGATAGGAGCCGTTTCATGTCCCGCTCTATTCCCCAGTTCACGACGGCCCGCCTCGAACGGCCCGATGGCGCGGTGATCCACTATGAGGTGGCGGGCGAGGGACCGCCCATGGTCTTCGCCCACGGCCTCGGCGGCAACCACATGAGCTGGTGGCAGTCCGCGCCGGTCTTCGCGCAGAACCACAAGGTGGTGGTCTTCTCCCATCGCGGCTTCTCGCCGTCGATCGCGCCCGCCGGCCTGCCCGACCCCAAGCTCTATGCCGGCGACCTCGTGGCGCTGCTCGACGCCCTGTCGATCCCGAAGGCGGTAATCGTCGGCCAGTCCATGGGCGGCTGGACGGCGGTGGAGACCGCGCTTGCCGCGCCCGAGCGCGTTGCGGGCATCGTCATGGCCTGCACGTCCGGCTCGTTCGACTACGACCGGTTCGGCGATCCCGCCGTGAAGGCCTGGCGCGAGGCCGCTCCCAAGGCCATCGCCGCGCTGGTCGAGCGCGGCGTCCACCGCGCCGCCGGCGCGCGCATGGCCGACGAGCAGCCGGACCTGCATGCGCTCTACCAGGCCATCGACCGGCTCACCTCCGGCCTCGACAAGAACGAGGTCGGCAACCGCATCCGCGCCATCCGGACGCGGGGTGCCGAGGATGCCGCGAAGATCGCCTGTCCGGCCCTGTTCGTCATCGGCGAGGAGGACCTGCTGATCTGCCCGCGCGGCATCGAGCTGGTCGCCGCCACCCTGCCGAAGGCGCGCACGGTCACCGTGCCGGTCTCGGGGCACTCGGTCTATTTCGAGCGGGCGACGCTGTTCAACGCGACGGTGGAGGGATTCCTCGCCGAAATCGGCTGGAACTGATCACCGCGAGGGCTGGCTGGTCCCGTTGCCGTTGCCGCGCAGGAAGCCGTGCGGCAGCACCGGCGATTCCTTCATGAGCATGATGGAAACGCGCCGGTTGGCCGCGAGATAGGGATCGTCCGGGAACATCGGCTCGCTGTCGCCCTTGCCGGTGACGGCGAAGATGCGATCCGGCGGCAGGCCGTTCTCCTCCAGAACCATGCGCACCGCATTGGCACGGTCGGCGGTGAGGTCCCACGGGCCGTAGCCCGGGCGTCCGAGGACACGCGAGCCGGAGGTGTGCCCGGTGATCGTGATGCGGTTCGGCAGTTGCCGCAGAGCCGGGGCAAGGGCCGCGATCAGCTTGCGCGTGCGCTCGTAGGGCTCGCGGCCGTCCGGGGGGAACATGGCGCGGCCGTCCTGGTCGACGATCTGGATGTCGAGCCCGTCGGGCCGCTCCTCCATGATGACGTTCTTGGACAGTTCGGCGATCTCCGGATAGGCCTGCAGCGCCTGCCGGAGGCTTGCCGCGGCGAGCGCGAGCTGCCGGCTCTGCGCGACCGGGATGCCGTCAGGCGAATTTTCAGGTCCCGCCGGACCGGGGCGGTCGGTCGGCGTATCGGCGGAGGGCGACACGTTCTGGACGTATGGCCGCGTCGGCACGCCGTGCAGCTCGACGATACCCGACATGGAGGTGTTGCTGGTCGTTCCGAAGGCCTCGCGGAACGAGCCGGTCATCATGTGCTTCTTCCGCTCGTCCTGGTTCGAGGTCGCGACCAGAACGACGAAGAAGGACATCAGCAGCGCCATCAGGTCGGCGAAGGTGACGTACCAGCCGTGACCGCCCGCGTGACCGCCGCCCTTGCGCTTCGCCATGACGGATCAGGCCGCCTCTGCCAGATGTTCGCGGTCGTGCGGGGTGAGATAGGCGAGCAGCATCTCCTTCACCACCTGCGGGCTCTTCTGGTTCCGGATCTGGAGCACGCCGTCGATGATGATCGAGCGGGCCATGTCCTCCTCGGCCATCTTCAGGTGGCATTTGTCGGCGATCGGCAGGCAGAGGAAGTTCGAGACGACGGCGCCGTAGAGCGTCGCGAGCAGCGCCATGGCCATGATCGGGCCGAGCTTGGAGGGATCGGTCATGTTGGCGAACATGTTGACCATGCCGAGGATGGTGCCGACCATGCCGAAGGCCGGGGCGCAGTCGCCGATGGAGCGATAGACCTTCTGGGCCTCGTCGAGCTGCATGTAGACGTTGTCCTTGTCGGTCTCCATCGTCTGGCGGATGAAGTCCGCGTCGTAGCCGTCGGCGATGTAGCGCACGCCCTGCGCCAGCGTCGGGTTGGAGATGTCGAGCTTTTCCAGCGCGTTGGGGCCCTGCTTGCGGGCGACATCGGCGATCTGCGCGATCTCCTCGACGAGGGCGCGCGGGCTGGTCGAGGGCATGGCCATGACGGCCTTGAAGCCCATCGGCAGGCTGTGAAGGATGACGCCCAGCGGAAAGCGGGTCATCGTGGCGACCGCGGAACCGCCGAAAATGATGATGATGGCGTGCTTGTCGACGTACTGGCCGAAATTGCCGCCGTCGATGAGGATCAGGCCGACAATGACCGCTACGGACCCCACAAGTCCGGCGATTGTTGCGATATCCATGGATCGGCCCCACGCCCGCACGTGCGAGTCTTGAACAGTCACCGCAAAACTAGGCGAGAGCGCTTAAAGCCTCCTTAAGGTTGCGGGAGAGTTGACGGGGCCGATGCATCTTGCACGACCGGCCGGCAGGCGGCTAAAGGCAGGCAAAGCATCGAGGGAGGTTCCGCGCTGATGAAACCGACGGTCGTCCTTTCTGTCGCGCTCGCCGCATTGGCGCTCGGCGGCTGCGCCCAGACGCCGCCTGCCGCGCCGCCGGGCCCGCCGGTGGCGAACGCCACGCCGCCGCCGCTGCCGCCCGATCCGGCGCTCGGACCCCACGCGACCCAGGGGCAGGCGCCGGGCACCCGGCCGCCGGCCGCGCCCGCGCCGCGCTGATACCGCCTCTTTTTTGACACGGCCCGCCGGTCAATTGCGCCGGCAATCCGTCGAACGAGGTCGCTCGTGCCCGAATACCGGCTGCACTGCTTCGCCCAGTCGGGCAATTCCTACAAGGCCGCGCTGATGCTGGAACTCTGCGGGCTCGACTGGGAGCCCGTGCTGGTCCGCTATTTCGACGGCGCCACCCGGTCCGCCGACTGGCGCTCTGGCGTCAACGCGATGGGCGAGGTGCCGGTGCTCGACCATGGCAGCCGCAAGCTGGCGCAGTCCGGCGTGATCCTGACCTATCTGGCGCGCCGGGCGGGGCGTTTCGGCCCGCAGAGCGAGGACGAAGAACTCGACATCCTCCGCTGGATGCTGTTCGACAACCACAAGTTCACCAGCTATTTCGCCACGCACCGCTTCATGCTGTCGCTGGCGGGCAAGCCGTCGGACCCGGCGGTGCTGTCGTTCATGCGCGGGCGGGTGGATGCCGCTCTCGGCGTCGTCGACACCTACCTCGCCGATCACGCGTTTCTGGTCGGCAACCGCGCGACGATCGCCGACCTGTCGCTCGCCGGCTACATGTTCTATCCCAATGCCGAGACCGGCTACGACCTGTCCCTGTCCCATCCGCATATCCACGCCTGGCGCCAGCGTCTCGCCGCGCTGCCGGGCTGGAAGCCGCCCTATGACCTGATGCCGAGCGCTCTGCCGGCCACCTGAACGGATCGACGATGCGTCATCTTCTCGCCCTCGCGCCCGCCCTTCTGGTCGGCGCCTGCATGGGGACTTCCGAGCCGCCGGTCGCCGCTCAGGCGCCGGTTCAGGCCGTGCCGGTCGCGCCCGTCACCGCTTCGGCCCTGCCGCCGCCTTCCGGCGGAACGACGGTGGTGGCGGCATCGTCCGGCTCGTCCACGCCGGGCGCAGGCTCTGGCGGGATGAGCCAGGCGCGGGTCGACACGATGGCCCGCGCGCCGGGCGCCCGCGAAAGCGCCAGCCTCTCCAACGTTACGCGCACCCCGTCGAGCGGCGGTGGCGACGGCGGTGCGCTGGGCGGCACCATCATGGGCGGCCAGTCGGCGGGCGTCATTCCCTCGACCGTCGATCGCAACCGCCCCGAACCGCGCCGCGTGTCGGTGCCGCGCGATCCGCTCGGGCCCGGCACGCCGCCGCCGGTGCTCCAGCCGGAACTGCGCGATACCACGGGCAATTCGCTCAGGAACCGCCAGCGCGTCGAGTTCTGACGCGTTTCCACCGTCCGATACAGGCGAAACAGGCGGGGCGGCTGGTCGGCGCAACGGCGCAATCAAACCATGGGACAAGCCGGACAACCCGGAGCGACCCCATGACCCGCCTGATTTCGACCCGCCTGATTTCGACCCGCCTGATCCCGGCCTTTTCGACCCGCGCGAAACGGCTCGCCGCCATGGCGGCCGGCGCGCTCGCGCTGAACCTCTTCGTTGCCTTGCCGGCCTCGGCGACGTCGTTCTGCAACATCAAACACACCGCGGACGGTTTTGCCGCCCTGCGCGCCGGCCCCGACGCCAATGCCCGCATTCTCGTGCGCATGCGCCACACCGACGAGGTGATGCTGGGGCAGGGCGAACGCGGCCCCTGGCGCGAGGTCACCTACTGGCGCGGCCAGACGCGCCATCAGGAGGGCGGCTTCGGGCGCGGCCGGCAGGGCTGGATGCACCGCAGCCTGCTCGGCGATTGCGGCTGAGGCTCCGATGACCCGTCATCTGCTGCCTGTCGCCACGCTGGCGCTGGCCCTCGGTCACGCCGTGCCGGCATCCGCCACCACCTATTGCTACGTGCGCCCGACCACCGACGGCTTCGTGGCCCTTCGTGCTGCGCCCGATGCCGGCTCGCGCATGGTGGAGCGGATGCGGCCGGGCGAGGAAGTGCTGCTCGACGGCGGCCGTCAGGGCGTCTGGCGTCAGGCCCACCTGATGCGCCGTTCGGGCAGCGAGGACGGCTATTTCGGCCCGAGCCCGGGCGGCTGGGTCCATTCCGGCCTGATCCACCGATGCTACTGATCACGGACCATTTCCGATGAAGCCGCTTCTCCTCGCGCTGCTGGCATCCGCAGCCATGGCCACCGCCACGCAGGCGCAAACGCGTCCGCCCTGCTCGATGGAGGGTTTCGACTGGCGAAACGACCAGGTTTTCGCGGAAAGCCGCCATCCCGCGGTGCGCAACCAGCGCGTGGACCAGCTGATCTGCCAGACCGGCGAGGTCTACGAGCCCGGCAGCGGCGGCGTCCGGCTGCGCGTCCTGCGCGCCAAGGTCTTCCAGCCCGGTCCGGATGGCAGCCCGGGCGTTCAGGAAAGCGTCAACCTCTACACGGTCATGCGCGTCACCGCGCAGGGCGAGGAGCCGGTCGGCCGCTTCCTCGCCGCCTACGACATATCCCGCGACAGGCCGTTCATCGATCCGCAGCTTGCCATCGTCGACGGCGAGCCGATCCTGACGCTCGGCCGCAACATCGCCACCGCCTATCGGCTGACCTCCGCCGGCATCGTGCCGTTCGATTCCCATGCCTGGGTTGCGAGAGCCACCGCGACGCTGGACCGCAGCCTCGTGGCCGGCCAGGTTCGCCTTGTCGATTTCAGCCGCATGGCAGGTTATCTCGCTGTTTTCCCCGCCGGCTCCGATGATCCGTCGCAGCCGGGGAGCGAGCGCTCCGATCTCAAGCTCGTCAAGGCGCATCTCGCCTTCGAGGACGGCAGGCTGGTCGTGAAATCGGTCGAACGAGTGGAGCGTCACGAGATCCAGGACGTGGAGGAAAGCGCCGCCATCGCGGACATCGCGGAATCCGCCGCGGATGCGCGCAGGCGCCTGCCGCGCGGCACCGAGCCCTGCCACATCCATGCATGGTCCATCGACACCGATCCCGCCGGCCTCAACGTGCGTGCCGAGCCTTCGGCGCGCGGCCGCGTGCTGGGACGGGTGCCGCCGGCCTGGGCCGCTCCCGGCCGCGACGGCGATCCGGGCACGACCTATCGCGCCGAGTTCGAGGTCGCCGGCTACCGCGACGGCTGGTTCTTCATCCGCAGGATCAAGGCCCCCGGCGAGGACTACAACGAGCGCTATCCGCGCGCGCGTCCACAGCCTTTTCGCGGACAGGGGTGGGTTTCCGCGCGTCTCGTCGGCGGGGCACTCTCGAATGGCGGCCTGCCGAATGGCCGCCTGATGCAGGCGCCCAATGCCCATGCTGCCTACCGCGAGGTGACGCGCAACGGCGAACCGATCTCGACCGGCGACATCGTCCAGCGGCTCCACGCCTGCTCCGGCAACTGGGGACTGATCGAGATGGAGGGCGTCCGCGGCTGGTGGAACACGATCTGCTCCAATCAGGTGACCAACTGCAGTTGATCGGCTGAGAGCCGCCCGTCGTTGCGCGCCGCCTGAGAAGCGGGCTATAGGGCGGTCTCTTTCGGTTTGGGATGGACGCGCGCGTGGCCGACGACAGCAAAGGCGGACTGGGCGAAACGGTCCGCGTGGTAATCCATGCGCTCCTCATCGCCGTGGTGATCCGCACCTTCCTCTTCCAGCCCTTCAACATCCCGTCCGGCTCGATGAAGGACACGCTGCTGGTCGGCGACTATCTGTTCGTCTCGAAGTTCTCCTACGGCTATTCGCGCTATTCGCTGCCGTTCTCGCCCGACCTGTTCCAGGGCCGCGTCTTCGGCAGCGTGCCGACCCGCGGCGACGTCGTGGTGTTCCGCCTGCCGAAGGAGCCGGATGTCGACTACATCAAGCGCGTCATCGGCCTTCCCGGCGACAAGATTCAGGTGATCGGCGGCCAGGTCCACATCAACGGCGTGCCGGTGGCGCGCCAGCGTATCGACGATTTCGTCGAGGTGGAGGAGGGGCGCGAGACGCGCACCCGCCGGTTCCGCGAGACCCTGCCGAACGGCGTCAGCTACACGACGCTCGACCTCTACGAAAACGGCTTCTACGACAACACGCCGGTCTACGACGTGCCCGCGGGCCATGTCTTCGTGATGGGCGACAACCGCGACAATTCCACCGACAGCCGTGTGCTGAGCCAGGTCGGGCCTATCCCGCTCGACCATCTGATCGGCCGCGCGCAGATTCTGTTCTTCTCGCTTGAAGAGGGCGAGCGGGCCTGGGCCTTCTGGCGATGGCCCTGGTCGATCCGCTGGTCGCGGTTCGGCTCCCTCGTGAGGTGACGCAAGGCTTGGCACCCGGTCGCAAGGCAAAGGCGCAGCGCGCGGGTCTCGACGAGATCGAGGCGCGGATCGGCCATGTCTTCGCCGACCGCGAGCTTCTGACGCGGGCGCTGACCCATCCGAGCGCGCTGAGCGGCGTCGAGAAGCGCGAGAAGTCCTACCAGCGCCTCGAATTTCTCGGTGACCGGGTTCTCGGCCTCGCCGTCGCCGGCATGCTCTATCAGGCCATGCCGACCGAGGACGAGGGCTCGCTGTCGCGCCGGCTGTCCGATCTCGTGCGGGCCGAGACCTGCGCCGAGGTGGCGGCCGCCCTCGATCTTGGGGCCGGCGTGCGCGTCGGGCCGACCGAGAGCCAGATGGCGGTCGGCAAGCGGGCCGGCGTGCTCGCCGACCTCTGCGAAGCGGTGATCGGCGCGATCCATCTCGATGGCGGCTGGGAAGCGGCCGAGGCCTTCGTCGCCCGCAACTGGCGGGACCGGCTCGCGGCCGGCGCTCCCGCACAGCGCGACGCCAAGAGCGCCCTGCAGGAATGGGCGCAGGGGCGGGGGCTCGCGACGCCGGTCTACCGGCAGGTGGACCGCTCCGGCCCCGACCATGCGCCGGTCTTCACCATGGCGGTGGTCATTCCCGGCCTGGCCGACGGAACGGGACAGGGCAGCGCCAAGCGTCCGGCGGAGATCGCCGCGGCGACCGCCGTGCTGGTCCGCGAAGGTGTATGGTCCGGAGCGAACGGCGAGGACCAGCCATGAACGACCCGGCCACCCCTGACATGCCGACCCGCTGCGGTTTCGTCGCCATTATCGGCGCGCCGAATGCGGGCAAATCGACCCTCGTGAATGCTCTTGTCGGCGCCAAGGTGACCATCGTCTCGCACAAGGTGCAGACCACGCGCGCGCTCGTGCGCGGGATCGCGATGGACGGCGCCTCGCAGATCATCCTGGTCGATACGCCCGGCCTGTTTGCGCCGAAGCGCCGGCTCGACCGCGCCATGGTCACCGCCGCCTGGGGCGGGGCCGCGGACGCCGACCGCGTCATCGTGCTGATCGACGCCAAGAAGGGCATCGACGAGCCGGTGGACGCGATCCTCGACAAGATCGGCGACGTGCGCCAGCCGAAGGACCTCGTGCTCAACAAGGTCGATCTCGTGGAGCGGCCGAAGCTCCTGGATCTGACGCAGGCCGTGAACGCGTGCGCCGAGTTCGGCAAGACCTTCATGGTCTCGTCGACCACGGGCTCCGGCGTCGCCGACCTGAAGCGCCATCTGGCGGCGAGCGCGCCATTGGGACCGTGGCACTATCCGGAGGACGAGATTTCCGACGTGCCGGCCCGCATGCTTGCTGCCGAGATCACGCGCGAGAAGCTCTACAACCGGCTCCACGACGAACTGCCCTACGATTCGACCGTCGAGACGGAGAGCTACGAGGAGCGGAAGGACGGCTCCATCCGCATCGAGCAGACCATCTATGTCGTGCGCGAGGGGCAGCGAAAGATCATGCTGGGCAAGGGCGGCGAGACGATCAAGCTCATCTCCCAATCGGCGCGCGAGGAACTCTCGAAGCTGTTCGAGACCAAGGTGCACCTGTTCCTGTTCATCAAGGTGCGCGAGAACTGGGCGGACGACCCCGAGCGCTACGAGCGCATGGGGCTGGAATTTCCCAAGGGAAGGTGACCCATGCTGTCCGTCCGCGCGAAGAAGACCACGACACTCTATCGCTACCTGACCGGCGTCGACGATTCCGCCTTCTGTCACAAGGTCAGCGCGGCGATCAACAAGGGCTGGCAGCTCTACGGCCACCCGACGCTCACCTTCGACGCCGTGCAGGGCCGCGCCATCTGCGGGCAGGCGATCGTCAAGGAGGTCGAGGACGTGGACTATTCGCCGGACCTGAAGCTCTCCGACTTCTGATCCATGCAATGGACCGACGACGGGATCGTGCTCGGCACCCGCTCTCACGGGGAATCGAGCGTGATCCTGGAGCTCTATACCCGTGAGCACGGCCGCCATCTCGGCCTTGTCAGGGGCGGGCGGTCGCGGCGGCAGCAGCCGGTGCTCCAGCCGGGCAATACGGTCCATGTCACCTGGTTCGCCCGGCTCGACGAGCATCTCGGCAACTACACTGTCGAGCCCGCCACGTCGCGCGCGGCGCGGCTGATGGAGGGCAGGGCGGGTGTCGCCGGCATCACGCATCTCGCCGCATTGGCTCGCCTGATGCCCGAGCGCGAGGTCCATGGCGGCCTGTTCGAGGCGCTGGAACTGATCGCGCACGCGCTGCCTGAGGTCGCGGTCGCCGCGCCCCTGATGGTCCGGTTCGAGCTTGAGGTGTTGCAGGAACTCGGCTTCGGCCTCGACCTATCGGAATGCGCGGCCACCGGCGCGACGCAGGACCTCGTCTATGTCTCGCCGAAATCCTCGCGCGCGGTCTGCCGCGAGGCCGGCGAGCCGTGGAAGGACAAGCTGCTCGCGCTGCCGGGCTTCCTGACCGGATCGGGTACTGCCGAGAGCGCCGACATCCTCGCCGGCTTCCGGCTCACCGGCTATTTCCTGTCCCGCCATGTGTTCGAGCCGCGCGGCCTCGCCATGCCGGACGCGCGCGAGACGTTCGTCAGGCTGGTGGGCTGAGAGCGGCCGCACAAGCCAGTAGGATTCCCGAATGAGGCTCGTCGGTCACAGCGCCTCACCTCTCCCCGGCGGGGAGAGGTCGGCGCGACAGCGCCGGGAGAGGGGGCTTAGCCCTGTCCGTCAAACGCTCTCCCCCTCTCCCGATCCTTCGTCTGTCGCCTCGGATCGACCTCTCCCCGCCGGGGAGAGGTGAGGCGGCGCCTCGCCTTCGCCGGGTATCGCTTGCCTTCGGCATGAGGCTCGCTTAAGCCGCAAAGCCCGATGGCGTTGCATTTTCTGCAACCTGTTCAAGCTTCAGAGACCGCCATGCACGACATCCGCTGGATCAGGGACAACGCAGCCGCTTTCGACGCCGCGCTCGCCGCGCGCGGACGCGAGCCGCTGTCATCGTCCCTGATCGCGCTCGACGATGCCCGCAAGGCGGCGGTTTCCGCGCTTCAGGCCGGCCAGGAGCGGCGCAATGCCGCCTCCAAGGAGATCGGCCAGGCCATGGCCGCCAAGGACGCCGCGCGCGCCGATACGCTGAAGGCCGAGGTCGCCGCCCTCAAGGACCGCATGGCCGAGGCCGAGGTCGCCGAGAAGAAGGCCAATGCCGACCTGACCGCCGCGCTGGAGGTGATCCCGAACCTGCCGCTGCCGGAGGTTCCGGTCGGCCCCGACGAGAGCGCCAATGTCGAGCGCCACCGCTTCGGCGCGCCGAAGCAGATGAACTATGCCAAGGAGCACTTCGAGCTCGGCGAGGCCATGGGCGACATGGATTTCGAGACGGCGGCCAAGCTCTCGGGCTCGCGCTTCGTCATCCTGAAGAAGCACCTCGCCCGCATGGAGCGCGCGCTCGGGCAGTTCATGCTCGACCTGCACGTCGATACGCACGGCTATACGGAAGTGAACCCGCCGGTTCTGGTGAGGGACCATGCCGTTTATGGCACCGGGCAGCTGCCGAAGGCCGCCGAGGACATGTTCCAGACGCGCGAGGGCTTCTGGCTCACCCCGACCGCCGAGGTGACGCTGACCAATCTCGTGCGCGAGTCCATCGTCGCCGAGGACGAGCTGCCGATGCGGCTCGCCGCCTGCACGCCCTGCTTCCGCTCGGAGGCGGGGGCGGCGGGCCGCGACACGCGCGGCATGCTGCGCCAGCACCAGTTCACCAAGGTCGAGCTGGTGTCGATCACGGCGCCCGAGCAGGCCGCGGACGAGCACGAGCGGATGCTGGCCTGCGCCGAGGAGGTGCTGAAACGCCTCGATCTCGCCTACCGCGTCATGACGCTCTCGACCGGCGACATGGGCTTCTCGGCGCGCAAGACCTACGACATCGAGGTCTGGCTGCCGGGGCAGAAGGCGTTTCGCGAGATTTCGTCCTGCTCGGTCTGCGGCGACTTCCAGGCGCGGCGCATGAATGCGCGCTACCGGCCGAAGGCGACCGACAACAGGCAGCCGGCACCGCAATTCGTCCATACGCTCAACGGCTCGGGCACGGCGGTCGGCCGTGCGCTGATCGCGGTAATGGAGACCTATCAGCAGGAGGACGGCTCGATCGCCGTGCCCGCCGTGCTCCAGCCCTATATGGGCGGCATGACAACGATCGGACGAGCCTGATGCGCATTCTTGTCACCAATGACGACGGCATTCACGCCCCCGGCCTCGACGCCGCCGAGCGCATCGCCCGCGCTTTGTCGGACGATGTCTGGGTGGTGGCGCCCGAGACCGACCAGTCCGGCGTATCGCATTCGCTGTCGCTGAACGACCCGCTGCGCCTGCGCGAGATTTCCGAGCAGCGCTTCGCCGTGAAGGGCACGCCGACGGACTGCGTGATCATGGCGGTGAAGCATATTCTGGCGGGGGAGGGCCCCGATCTGGTCATCTCCGGCGTCAACCGGGGCCAGAACGTTGCCGAGGATGTCGGCTATTCCGGCACCATCGCGGGCGCCATGGAAGGCACGATCCTCGGCATCCCCTCGGTGGCCCTGTCGCAGGCCTATGGCCCGGAGAACCGCCACGCGGTTCCCTACCAGACCGCCGAGGCCCATGCACCCGGCATCATCCGCACCGTGCTGGAGGAAGGTTTCCGCCCCGGTTCGCTGGTCAACATCAACTTCCCGAACCGCGCCCCCGATCAGGTGCGCGGCGTCCAGGTGACCGCGCAGGGCCGGCGCGATCAGGAGATCCTGACCATCGATCCGCGCCATGACGGCCGCGGCAATCCCTATTACTGGATCGCCTTCGTGCGGAACCGCCACCGGATCGAGAACGGCACGGACCTCTGGGCCCTGTCGGAGGGCTATGTCTCGGTGACACCGCTCGAGATCAACATGACCGACGAGCCGATGATGACGCGGCTCGCCGCCGTCTTCGCCGGCGACCGCGCTCCCGGCTCCTGAGCCTTCCGATGAACGCCGGGCCCGGCCCCGAGCATTTCGTCGCCGCGGCCGAGTTCGTGCTGATGCTGCGCCAGTCGGGATTCAGCGACCGGCGCGTGCTGCGGGCCATGGAACAGGTGCCGCGCGTGCCGTTCCTCGACCCGCGCTTCTTCCACCTTGCCGACGAGGATATCGCGCTGCCGATCGCGCTCGGCCAGACGATCCTCAAGCCCACTCTGGTCGCCGCCATGCTGGAGGCGCTGGACGTGGAGCCGACGCACCGGGTGCTGCAGGTCGGGACGGGCTCCGGCTACACGGCGGCGGTGCTCGGGCGGCTGGCGGCAAGCGTCGTCACCATCGAGCGCTGGCGCAAGCTCGCCGACGAGGCGCATGTGCGGCTGCGCGGCCTCGGCTACGACATGGTCGAGACTCAGTTCGGCGACGGACTCGCCGGCTATCCGCCGCGCGCGCCCTATGACCGCATCCTGCTGACCTGCGCGGTGGACGAGGTGTCGCAGGCGCTCACCGCTCAGCTCGCGCCGGGCGGGGTGCTCGTCGCGCCGGTCATGGGCGGCGAGATCATCAGGTTGATACGGGAATCCGGCGGCACGGCCCGGATGGCTGCGGGGCGGGGGCAGGTCGACCCCGCCGTGCCCGGTGTCGCCCGACGGCTTTGACTCCGCTTAAAAATCTTGGCGATGACAACCGAACCTTAACCTGAACAGGTCATAAATCACGGGGTCTCAAGTTGCGTACCGCGTGAGAGTAACCATGCGTCCTCGTGCGTTTTCCGGCCTGTCACGGGCCGCCCTCGTCATCGCCGCCTCGGCGCTCGGTGCTGCCTGCAGCACGGACGTCGCCCGCTTCGACGAAAATCCCTTCCGGTCGCAACAGGTGGCGAGCGCGCAGCCCCGCGAGGTGGCGGCTGCCCCCGTTCATCGCGTGGAGAGTGCGCCGCTGGCCTCGCCCGTCGCGTCGGCTCCGCTGGCGGCTCCTTCCTCCGGCGGCGGATCGCCGTTCGGGCAGGGCGCCGATCCCGGGCTGACCACCGGCACGGTGACGCAGCGCCAGTCCACTTTCGGCTCGTCCAGCCCGAATACGCCCCGCGTCCGCCAGATGGCCATGTCGCAGACGGTCAGCGGCGGGGCAGGTCCCGTCGCGAGCGGTCGCGGCTCCTGGTCGGCGGCCGGCGGCACGCAGATCCGCGCCACGCAGGGCGATACGGCCGAAGGTCTGTCGCGCCGCTACGGCGTGCCGGCCGCGGCGATCACGCAGGCGAATGGCGGCAACCAGTCCTTCGCCGCCGGCCAGATGGTGGTCATTCCGACCTATTCGCTGACTGCCCCGGCGCAGCAGCCGGCGCCTGCCGCCCAGCAGCAGGTTGCCTCGGCTCCGGCTTCGCGCGGCGCCTCCGACCTTGTCCGCCAGCCGGCGGCTCCCGCCGCAGCGACCCGTGCGGGCTGGCAGGCCGGCGCCCAGCCGGCCGCAGCGGTTCAACCGGCGCGCCCCGCCCAGCAGGCCGCGCGGCCGGCGTCCCATCAGGTCGCGTCCGGCGAGACCATGGTCGGCATCGCGCGCCGCTATGGCGTGACCCGCGACCAGCTCGCCCGCGCCAACAATCTCCAGCCGACGCAGTCGTTGCAGATCGGCCAGACGCTGCGCCTGCCGGGCGCTGCCCCTGCCGCGACCGCGCAGAACCGCCCGCTCTCGGTGGAGCCGGGCGCGCCCGCCGCAACGGCTGCCGCTCCCGCGCAGCGCCGCGAGCAGGCCCAGCGCGCCGTGGCTCAGGCCCAGGCGACGCCGGCCGGCCGCCGCGCCGATCCGGCTCCGACCGCCGCCATTCCCCCGGCCCAGCCGGCGCTCGCGGCGGCCCAGAGCGAAGCGGCCCCGGCTCCTGCGCCCGCTCCGGCACAGGCCGAAGCGCCGGCCGCCGCTCCCGCCGCCGCGTCGGCGGAACCGCAATTCCGATGGCCCGCCCGCGGCCGGGTGATCACCGGTTTCCGCGCCGGCACCAATGACGGCATCAAGCTGTCCGTGCCGCAGGGAACGCCGGTGAAGGCGGCCGAGGACGGGGTCGTCGCCTATGCCGGCAACGAACTGCGCGGCTACGGCAACCTCGTTCTGGTGCGCCATTCCAACGGCTACGTCACGGCTTACGCCCACAACAGCGCGATCAGCGTGCGGCGCGGCGAGCAGGTGCGGCGCGGCCAGACCATCGCGGCGGCCGGCCAGACGGGCAACGTGTCATCGCCGCAGATCCATTTCGAGATCCGCCGTGGCGCCACCCCGGTCGATCCCATGACGCTGCTGGGCAACAACTGAGGAATTGCCGGCCGACAGGCCGGACACGAGTAGTCGATCGGCCCTCTCCTGCGACCTCCAAGGGGCCGGTCATTTCCGGGGCGGCACGGCGGTGCCGCCCCATTTCTTTTTCGAGACTTGGACAGTGTGAAAAGTCAGATCGCTGTCGTCATGGCCGGGCAGGACGCGGTGCGATCGGAGACCTTCAAGGCAGCGTCTCAGAGCCGGACACCGAGCCGGCCGGCCAGATCCTGCACGAACTGCCAGGCGACGCGGCCGGAGCGCGAGCCGCGCGTGGTTGCCCATTCCAGCGCCTCGGCGCGGACGGTGTCCGCGTCCGCCTTCAGGCCGAAATGATCAGCGTAGCCGAAGACCATGGCGAGGTATTCGTCCTGGCTGCATTTGTGGAAGCCGAGCCAGAGGCCGAAGCGGTCGGACAGCGAGACCTTCTCCTCGACCGCCTCGCCGGGATTGATGGAGGTCGAGCGCTCGTTCTCCATCATGTCGCGCGGCAGCAGGTGCCGGCGGTTCGAGGTCGCGTAGAAGATGACATTGTCCGGCCGGCCCTCGATGCCGCCTTCCAGCACCGCCTTCAGCGACTTGTAGGAGGTGTCGTTGTTGTCGAAGGACAGGTCGTCGCAGAAAACGATGAAGCGGTAGTCGGAGCCGCGCGCGAGACCCATGAGCTGCGGCAGCGATTCGATGTCCTCGCGGTGGATTTCGACCAGCTTGAGCAGCGCGCGGCCGCCGCCTGACACCAGCGCGGCGTTGACGGTCGCGTGCGCGGCCTTGACCAGCGAGGACTTGCCCATGCCGCGCGCGCCCCAGAGCAGGGCGTTGTTGGCGGGAAGCCCCTCCGCGAAGCGGCGCGTGTTCTCGATCAGCGTGTCGCGGGCCCGGTCGATGCCGTGGAGCAGGACCATCTCGACGCGGTTGACCTTCGGCACCGGATCGAGACGCGGCCCGTCCGGGTTCCAGACATAGGCGTCCGAGGCCGCGAAATCGGGCGCTGCAGGGGCAGGCGGCGCCAGCCGGTCGAGGGCCGCGGCGATACGGGCGAGCGTGCCGGCAATGGTCTCGGCGGCACGGGCGATATCTTCGGACACGGTCGACGCTCTCCGCTACTTGTCCACGACCCCATGCACCAGCGCGCCGCATGAGGCAATGAGGCCACTGGAAAGATCGCCGCGCGCGGATTACATGGCTGTTTCGCCGGTCACGGCGCGCCTGTCGGGCGTCGATTGCATTCGACGCCTTGCTGGCTATAGTCCGCGCCAAATTCGGTCCCGGGGCATGAAGGCGCCGGGACTTTCCACGTCAAAGCCCGCCCCAAGAGGACCGTTCATGTTCATCACCCCGGCCTTTGCCCAGACCGGCGCGGGCGGCACCAACGACATCCTGATGTCGCTGCTGCCTTTCATCCTGATCTTCGTCATCATGTATTTCCTCATCCTGCGGCCGCAGCAGAAGAAGGTGAAGGACCATCAGGCGATGATCGGCGCGCTGCGCCGCGGCGATCAGGTGACGCTGTCGGGCGGCGTCATCGGCCGCATCACCAAGGTCATCGACGACACGACCATCGAGCTCGAAATCGCCGACAACGTGCGCATCCGTGCGGCCAAGCAGTTCGTCTCGGAGCTGCGCTCCAAGAGCGAACCCGCCGACGAGAAGTGAGTGCCGGCCCTGCGGTCCGGCATGCCGGGCCGCCTTCGAGGATTTGAGCGATGCTGAGCTTCACGCGCTGGAAGGCCACCCTGATCCTGATGACGGCTTTCGTCGTCATCATGCTGGCGGCGCCCAATGTCCTGCCCCAGTCCTGGGTGGACCGGCTTCCGCGCGCGATGCGCACGCACATGACGCTCGGCCTCGACCTCCAGGGCGGCGTCCACCTGCTGCTGCAGGTCGATGCGAACGACGTGCGCAGGGTCCAGCTGGAGAACCTGCGCGACGACGTCCGCCGCCTGCTGCGCGACTCGCGCATCCAGGTTCAGGGCATCGGGTTCCAGGGCAATGCCGTGGTCGCCCGCATTCGGGAAGGCCAGAACGGCGATCTCGCGCTGACGGAGCTGCGCAAGATTCCGCAGCAGATCGGCGGCGCCTTCTCGACCTCCGGCCAGTGGGACGCGGAGGTCTCGCGCTCCGGCGACACGTTCACGGTGGCCGCCACGGAAGCCGGCATCCGCGACAAGGTCTCGCGCGCGGTGACCCAGTCGATCGAGGTCATCCGCCGGCGCATCGACGCGACCGGCACGACCGAGCCGATCATCCAGCGCCAGGGCCTCGACCGCATCCTGCTGCAGGTGCCGGGCGCCAAGAATCCCGAAGAGATCAAGAGATTCATCGGCGAGGTCGCCAAGCTCGAATTCCGCCTGGTCGACCAGTCGATGCGGGTCGAGGAGGCGATCGCCTCGCGCCCGCCCGCCGACAGCGTCATTCTCTACGAGGAGATCAAGGAGGGGAACCGCGTCGTCCAGCAGGTACCCTACCTGATCCAGCGCCGCGCCATCGTCACCGGCGAGGAACTCATCGATGCCCAGGCGGCCTTCAATGCCCAGCAGGCCGAGTGGGTCATCAATTTCCGGTTCAATGCGTCCGGCGGCCGCAAGTTCGCCCAGGCGACGACCGAGAACGTCAACCGGCCCTTCGCCATCATCCTCGACAACAAGGTGATCTCCGCACCGGTCATCCGCGAGCCGATTCTCGGCGGCTCCGGGCAGATTTCGGGCCGGTTCACGGCGGAGAGCTCGGCCAACCTTGCCCTGCTGCTGCGCGCCGGCGCGCTGCCCGCGCCGCTGACCTTCGTCGAGGAGCGGACCGTCGGCGCCTCGCTGGGGCAGGATTCGATCACCGCCGGCACGAACGCCGCGCTCATCGGCTCGGCCTTCGTGGTCATCTTCATGTTCGCGACCTACGGGCTGTTCGGCCTGTTCGCCAACATCGCCGTTCTGGTCAACGTGCTGATGATGTTCGGCCTTCTGAGCCTGATCGGCGCGACACTGACACTGCCCGGGATTGCCGGCGTGGTGCTGACGGTCGGCATGGCCGTCGATTCCAACGTGCTGATCTTCGAGCGCATCCGCGAGGAGGCTCATAGCGGGCGCAGCGTGATGGCCTCCATCGACGGGGGCTTCACGAAGGCGATGGGCACCATCATGGACGCCAACATCACCCAGCTCATTACCTCGGTCATCCTGTTCTATCTCGGAACGGGGCCGGTGAAGGGCTTCGCGCTGACGCTCGGCCTCGGCATCATCACCACGATGTTCACCGCCATCACCTTCACGCGCTATCTGGTGGTGATGTGGCTGCGCTGGTTCAAGCCGGTGCGGATTCCGCTCTGACCGCGACAGGAGTTTCGACCGTGCGCCTGCTGCGGATCATTCCCGACAATACCAAGATCGACTTCATGAGGCTGAGGCCCTACGCCTTCATGCTCTCCATGGCGTTGCAGATCGTCACCCTGGTCGGCTTCCTGACTTTCGGCCTCGATGTCGGCATCGACTTCAAGGGCGGCACTCTGGTCGAGCTGCAGACCAAGGAGGGGACGGCCAACCTGTCCGAGCTGCGCTCCCGGCTGACCCGGGCCAATGTCGGCGACGTCCAGCTGCAGGAGTTCGGCGGCCCCAATCTCGTTCTCGTCCGCTACGGCGAGCAGCCCGGCGGCGAAGAGGGCCAGCAGGCAGCGCTTCGACGCGTGCGCGGGCTGATCGACACGGATTACGAGGTGCGCCGGACCGAGGTGGTCGGCCCGACCGTCTCGGCCGAACTCGTGCAGATGTCGGTGGTCGGCGTCATCCTGTCGATCTTCGCCGTGCTGGTCTATCTGTGGCTGCGCTTCGAATGGCAGTTCGCCATCGGAGCCATGATCGCCACCCTGCACGACGTGACGGCGATGATGGCCTTCTACGTCATCACCAGAGCCGATTTCGACATCACTTCCATCGCCGCGCTTCTGACGGTCATCGGCTATTCGCTCAACGACACGGTCGTCATCTACGACCGCATCCGCGAGATGATGCGCAAGCACAAGCGCATGGAGGCGGCGGAACTGCTCAACCTCGCCATCAATTCGACGCTCGCCCGCACGACCATCACGGCGATGACGACCTTCCTCGCCCTGCTGGCCCTGTTCTTCTTCGGCGGCGAGGTCATCCGGGGCTTCACGTCATCGATGCTGATCGGCGTGATCGTCGGCACCTATTCCTCCAGCTTCATCGCGGCGCCGATCCTGATCTATCTGGGTCTCAAGGCCGGCGGCTTCGGGGCGGCATCGAGCGAGACGGCCGAGCCGCAGGCGGTCGAGGCCAAGGCCAAGGCCTGACGGTGCCGCGCGGCGAGCCCGTCCGGCAGTTTCACGACGGCTTCGTTCCCGGCCGCTTCGCCATCGATGCCTATGGCCGGGGCGGGTTCCGCTTCGCCGAGATGAGCCATCGCGGCGCCATCCTGGCGCTGCCGTCCGGTGTCCATCGCTGGCCGGTGGAGGCGGGGGCGGCGCTCACGGCCGCCGACTTCGACCGCGTTCTCGCGGAGAAGGACTCGATCGACACGCTGCTGGTCGGAACCGGCGAGTTGCCTCGGCCGCTCGCCGAGAAGATCCGCTGGCTGCTGCGCGATGCGGGTATCGGCGTCGACGTGATGGCGACCGGCGCCGCCGCGCGCACCTACAACATCATGCTGGGCGAGAACCGGCGGGTCGCCGCCGCCCTGCTGCCGGTCGACTGACCGTCATGCCCGCGAACAGGCCGGACGCCCTTGCCGCCGCCTTCGCGCATTGCGAGGGCGCCGTGCGCGAGGCCGACAAGGACCGCTGGCTGGCGTCTCTTTTCGCTCCCGAAGCCGTCAGGCCCGACCTCAACGCGCTCTACGCCTTCAATCTGGAAGTCGCTTCGGTGCGCGAGCGCGTGTCAGAGCCGCTGCCCGGCGAGGTTAGACTGCAATGGTGGCGCGATGCGCTGACCGGCGAGGGCAGGGGCGATGTCACCAGCCACCCGGTGGCCGCTGCGATCCTCGACGTGATCGGCCGGCGCAACCTCGCGATCAAGCCGCTCGTCGACTTGATCGATGCGCGGGTCTTCGACCTCTATGACGACCCGATGCCGACAGTGAACGATCTCGAAGGCTATTGCGGCGAGACCTCGTCGGCGCTCATGCAGATCGCCGCTCTGATCCTTGCCGAGGGTGACGATCCCGGCACGGCCGATCTCGCCGGCCATGCCGGCGCAGCCTATGCGATCACGGGGCTGCTGCGCGCCTTCCCGCTGCACGCCTCGCGAGGGCAGGTTTTCGTGCCGGCGGACATTCTGGCGGCGAGCAGCGTTTCGCGCGACGCGATCGTCGCGGGGCAGGCCAGCCCCGGCCTGACGCGCGCGCTGGAGACGATGCGCGATCTGGCGCGCGATCATCTCGCGAAGGCGGAGGCGACGATCGCCACTGCCGACGCGCGCACGGCGCCGGCCTTCCTGCCGCTGGCGGCGGCGGGGCTCTATCTCGGGCGCATGGAGCGCCTGATCGCCGAGCCGTTCCGCTGTTCCGTCGAGGTCGCGCAGTGGCGTCGGCAATGGGCGCTCTGGCGCATGGCCCGCCGGTTCGGGCGAGCCGCTACGTCGAGGCCGTAGATCAGTTGGTTTCGGCCGCCTTGCGGGCGATGAACTCGATCTCGCCGCGCTGGAAGCCGAGGTCGGCCAGCGAGCGGTCGTCGAGCTGGGCCAGTTCCGCGCGCGTCCTGGAATAGACGACGTAGGCCTTGAGGCGGTCGATGATGGCGTTGAGGAAGTAGATCATTTCGGTCGATCCCTTAAAGGATTCGAGCGTTCGTCCCTGACTGTCTTATGTCCCAGACATAATCGTCATTTCGCAGTTGCGAAGAGATAGATTGTGCACTGCACCCATGCGAGGTCCGCATGCCGTCGTTAACGGCTGGCGTCAGGCGAAACTGCGCAGTGCGAGCCAGACCGCGCCGCCCGCGCCGACAGCTGCCAGGCTCCCCAGCCCGAACAGCCAGCCGAAGCGTCTCGCGCCGAGGGCGACCCCATAGGCAGCCTTGGCGAGGGTGTTGCTGAGGGCGGCGACCAGCATGGCGATGGCGGCGGTCTCCGGCGACACGCCTTTGCCGGCGAGGCTCGCGGCGGTGATCACGGGCGCATCGACATCCCCGAGCCCGGTGACCGCCGCGACGGCGATGACGCCGGAATCGCCGAAGACGTGGGCCGCCGCCCGCGTCGCGAAGGCGATGGCCGCCAGCAGGAGCGCGAGCTGGAACACCTTGAACAGGTCGAACGGGTTGGTGGGCGCGGATGTCTCATGGGTCGCGGCGTCGTTGCGCGCGAGCAGGAAGGCAGCCCCGGCCATGACCAGCGCAGCGGCAGCGAGCGGCGGCACGACCTGCCAGATGAGGGCCGGGGCGAGCCCGACGACCAGCGCGCCCGTCCGCAGATAGGAGACGACGCCTGCGCCGAGAGCGCCTGCCACGAGGCTGCTGGCGCCGGCGCCCGACCCGCCCTCGGCGGCGGACCGGCGGGCATTGGTCACGGTCACGGCAGTCGAGGACAGGAGGCCGCCGACGGCTCCCGCGACCAGTTCGCCATGCGCCTCGCCCATCAGCTTCACCGCGACATAGCCGGCGAAGGAGATGGCGGCGACGAGGATGGCGAGCGTCCAGATGCGGGCCGGCGCGACACCGCCGAACGGCCCGACGGGGTCGTCCGGCACCAGCGGCAGGATGACGAAGGTCATGGCGAGCAGCACGATGGCCGAGCGCAGTTCGGGATAGGTCACCGCCTCGATGAAGCGGTGCAGCGTCTCGCGCGCGGCCAGCACGCCCGCGAGAACCACGCCGGCCGCACCGGCAAGGCGCATGTCGCCGAGGACGGCGAGCGCGCCGAGGCCGTAGGTCAGCATGGCCGCGATGACCGTGGTCACCGAGAAATTGTTCTCGGCCATCTGCTCGCGATAGTGGAACAGGGTGAAGGCGGCGGCGAAGGGCACGAACAGGCCGACGACGATCAGCCCGTCCGCCTTGCCGCTGTTGCGCAGGGCGAGCTCCAGCGCGCCGGCCGCGCCGCCGAACATGCCGATCAGGGTGAAGGTGCGCAGCCCCGCCGTCCGCTGGCCGTCCTCCTCCGCGCGGTCGCGCCAGTGACGCTCCGCGCCGACGAGGGCGCCGATGGCGAGGGCGACGCCGAAGCGCTGGAAGAGTTCGAGTTCGGTCATGCGCGGGATCAGGTCATGCGGCGGTGGGGTGAGAACGCCGGCGAGGCCGGATCGTTCACCGGCGCGATTGTCGCAGCATAGGCGACGGCCGTCACGGTCCGGTGTGTCAGAGGCTGTTTGAAGGGGCCGACGGGACGCCCGGCATCGGCCGAGTGCGTCCTTGAGGCTCGCTGCCGCTCGCACCTCAGGATGAAGGTGCAGGTGATTGGCATCGATCCGGGATGACGCTCAACCGTCGCGCCTGCCGAAACCGATGTCAAAGCCACCACATACTTCATCCTGAGGTGCGAGCCTGAAAGGCGGGCCTCGAAGGACGCACTTCATCCTTGCAGGACGCCCTGTGGTGACAGACCAGCGCTTTTCAACAGTCTCCCGGGGCAGCGGCTACTCCGCCGCCTCGCTCTTCACCTTCAGCGGCCGGCGCGCCAGCACCTCGGCGAGGAAGCGGCCGGTATGGCTGCGCTTCTCCTTCGCGATGATCTCGGGCGGGCCTTCGGCGACGACCTCGCCGCCGCCATCGCCGCCCTCCGGGCCCATGTCGATGACCCAGTCGGCGGTCTTGATGACCTCGAGATTATGTTCGATCACCACCACCGAATTGCCCTGTGCGACCAGCTCGTGGAGCACTTCGAGCAGCTTGGCGACGTCGTGGAAGTGCAGCCCCGTGGTCGGCTCGTCGAGGATGTAGAGCGTGCGTCCGGTCGAGCGGCGCGACAATTCCTTCGACAGCTTGACGCGCTGTGCCTCGCCGCCGGACAGCGTCGTTGCCTGCTGTCCCACATGGATGTAGCCGAGGCCGACCTCGGCCAGCGTCTTCAGGATGTCGCGCACGCGCGGCACCGCCTTGAAGAACTCGACGCCCTCGTCGACCGTCATGTCAAGCACGTCGGCGATCGACTTGCCCTTGAAGATGACCTCCAGCGTCTCGCGGTTGTAGCGTTTGCCCTTGCAGACGTCGCAGGTGACGTAGACGTCCGGCAGGAAGTGCATCTCGATCTTGATGACGCCGTCGCCCTGGCACGCCTCGCAGCGGCCGCCCTTGACGTTGAAGGAGAAACGGCCGGGCTCGTAGCCGCGCGCCTTCGCCTCGGGGAGGCCCGCGAACCATTCGCGGATGGGCGTGAAGGCGCCGGTATAGGTCGCCGGGTTCGAGCGCGGCGTGCGCCCGATCGGTGACTGGTCGATGTCGATGACCTTGTCGAGCAGCTCGATGCCCTCGATCCGCTGGTGCGGGGCAGGGGCATCGCTCGCCCCGTTCAGCTTGCGCGCCACCGCCCGGTAGAGCGTGTCGATCAGCAGGGTCGATTTGCCGCCGCCGGAGACGCCGGTGATGCAGGTGAAGGTGCCGAGCGGGATCTCGACGGTCACGTCCTTCAGGTTGTTGCCGCGCGCGCCGACGATCTTGAGGGCACGGCCCTTCTGCGGCTTGCGTCGCTTCGGCACGGGCACGCCGAGCTCGCCGGTCAGGTATTTGCCAGTGAGCGATTTCGGGTTCGCCATGATGTCGGCGGGCGTGCCCTCCGCGATGATCCGGCCGCCATGGATGCCCGCGCCTGGGCCGACATCAACGACATGGTCGGCCTGCAGGATGGCGTCCTCGTCGTGCTCGACGACGATGACGGTGTTGCCGAGATCGCGCAGGCGCTTCAACGTGCCGAGCAGACGCTCGTTGTCGCGCTGGTGCAGGCCGATGGAGGGTTCGTCGAGCACGTAGAGCACGCCGGTCAGGCCCGAGCCGATCTGGCTGGCGAGGCGGATGCGCTGGCTCTCGCCGCCTGACAGAGTGCCGGAATTGCGCCCGAGGGTGAGATATTCGAGGCCGACATCGACGAGGAAGTGCAGGCGCTCGCGGATTTCCTTGAGGATGCGCCCGGCGATCTCGTTCTGCTTCGCCGTCAGCTTCTCCGGAAGCGCCAGGAACCAGTCGTTCGCGCCGCGCACCGAGAGCTGCGAAACCTCGCCGATATGGACAGCGCCGACCTTCACGGCCAGCGCCTCCGGCTTCAGGCGGAATCCCGCGCAGGTCTTGCACGGCGTGTCCGAGACGAAGCGCGAGATTTCCTCGCGGGCCCAGTCGCTTTCGGTCTCCTTCAGGCGGCGTTCGAGGTTGCGGACCACGCCCTCGAAGGTCTTGGTCGTCTCGTAGGACCTGAGGCCGTCGTCGTAGCGGATGGTGACGGTCTCCTCGCCGGTGCCGAACAGGATGACGTTCCGCACCTTCTCCGGGAGCTTGTGCCAGGGTGCGGTCAGCGAGAAGCCGTAATGCTTCGCCAGCGCCTCCAGCGTCTGGATGTAGAAGGGCGAGGACGACTTCGCCCAGGGAGCCAGCGCGCCCTTCTTCAGCGACAGCTCCTTGTCGGGCACGACGAGTTCCGGGTCGACCGTCTGCTCGACGCCGAGGCCGTCGCAGGCCGGGCAGGCGCCGAACGGGTTGTTGAACGAGAACAGGCGCGGCTCGATCTCGGGAATGGTGAAGCCCGATACGGGGCAGGCGAACTTCTCCGAGAAGATCACGCGCATCGGTTCGCCGGACTGGTCCTTCTGGTCGGCGAATTCGACGACCGCGATGCCGTCGGCAAGCTTCAGCGCGGTCTCGAAGGAATCGGCGAGCCGCGTCGCCATGTCCGGGCGCACCACCACGCGGTCGACCACCACGTCGATGTCGTGCTTCAGCTTCTTGTCGAGCGCCGGTGCGTCGGCGATCTCGTAGAAGGCGCCGTCGACCTTGACGCGCTGGAAACCCTTCTTCTGCCAGTCGGCGAGCTCCTTGCGATACTCGCCCTTGCGGCCGCGCACGGCCGGCGCCAGCAGGTAGAGCCGAGAGCCCTCGGGCAGGGCAAGCGTCCGGTCGACCATCTGGCTGACCGTCTGGCTCTCGATCGGCAGGCCGGTGGCGGGCGAATAGGGCACACCGACGCGCGCCCACAGGAGGCGCATGTAGTCGTAGATCTCGGTGACCGTGCCGACCGTCGAGCGCGGGTTCTTCGAGGTCGTCTTCTGTTCGATGGAAATGGCCGGCGACAGACCGTCGATCTGGTCGACGTCCGGCTTCTGCATCATCTCCAGGAACTGGCGGGCATAGGCCGAGAGGCTCTCGACATAGCGGCGCTGGCCCTCGGCATAGATGGTGTCGAAGGCGAGCGACGACTTGCCGGAGCCGGACAGCCCGGTGAACACCACCAGCGAATCCCGGGGGATCGTCAGGTCGACGTTCTTCAGATTGTGCTCGCGCGCGCCGCGCACCGTGATGGCGCGGGAATCCGGACGGCGCACGTCGTCGCGGAACTTGTCAAAAAGATCGCTCATCAAAAAGGCTCTCGGACCGGGCCGGGGTCAGACCAAGCTAACCCACGGCCGGCAGGTGATTGGCAGCAGCAGAACCGATGCCCCAAGGTAGAAACGCCGGGCCCTTCGCGCCAGTGCCGCGATGCAGATCGGGGCTCCAATTCTGCCTTGGGTGCCGTGTTTTCCGCCGCCCCGCGCGCCTCTGCCCGCGGCTGGGCCGAACGAACGTGCTGAACGAACGGGACTCGGATGACGGTGCGGACGCTAACAGCCCTTGCAATGCGTATCAAGAACAAATAAGGAACATTTGGGCCGAGAGCGCCACGGTGGCGTGAAGCTGGGGATAGGTCGCGAAATGGCCGCCCGGCGCGATGACGCCGCCGCCGGAACGTGGGAAGGCTCGGCCGTTCAGCGCAAAGCGCCCCGGACAGCGGTCGCGGGGAAGGGAGAGGCTAAGATGGCAGGCAGCGTCAATAAGGTCGTCCTGATCGGCAATCTGGGCAAGGACCCCGAGGTCCGCCGCCTCAACAACGGCGAGCAGGTGTGCAACCTCCGCCTCGCCACCACCGAAACCTGGCGGGACAAGGCCTCGGGCGAGCGCAAGGAGCGCACCGAGTGGCACCAGGTGGTCATCTTCAACGAGAACCTCGTGCGCGTCGCCGAGCAGTATCTGAAGAAGGGCTCGAAGGTTTACGTCGAGGGCCAGATCCAGACCCGCAAATGGACCGACCAGTCGGGCGTCGAGAAATATTCGACCGAGATCGTTCTGCAGCGTTTCCGCGGTGAGATGGTGCTGCTCGACAGCCGCGGCGGTGGCGGCGGGGGCGGGTCCTCCGACTACGGCGACGACAGCTTCGGCGGCGGTGGCGGTTTCGGCGGCGGCGCGATCGAGGGGCGCTCCGGCGGCCGTTCGGATGCCCCCAAGCGGCCTGCCGCTCCGGCCGGCGCCGGCCGGCGCATGGACGACGACGAAATCCCGTTCTGACGGTTTATCCCTCGCGCGGGGCGGCCGTCAGCCGCGCCGCGTCAGCATCGGCAGGACGATGACAAGCGCTTCCGTCAGCCGCTCCTCGCGCGGGATTCCGCCGATGCGGTACTGGCCGATCAGCCCCTGATAGGCGAAGCGGGCGCGGGCGAGGGCCTCGGCCGGGCCGAACCCGAGATCGGCGAACAGGCCGGCGACATAGTCGAGCCGGAGCTGGTCGACGGCCGTCATCGCCGCGCGCGCATCCGCGTCCTGATCGGCCCAGTTGCGCACGGCCATGTCGAGGCGGCCATCGGCGCCGATGACGATGGCGAAGAGGTGGCCGAGCTTCTGGCTGGCATCGCCGCCGCGCGCCTCGACGCGCGCGATGATGTCGCCGGTCGCCGATGCCTGCCACGCTTCCAAGAGCGCGGCCAGCAGGGCGGGGCGGTCCTTGAAGTGCCAGTAGAAACTGCCCTTGGTGACCTTCAGCGCGGCCGCCAGCGGCTCGACGCGGACGGCTTCGACGCCCCCCTCCGCCATGGCCGCCAGGCCCGCCGTGATCCATGCCTGCCGGTCGAGCCGTTCGTTCATCGCCGGAACCATACGCTGGCGTATTGACGCCCGCAAGCACCGCGCCTAGTCTCCATACGCTAACGTATGGAGACGGTCATGACCTATCCAAGCCTGCTCCTTGCCGCGATGCTGACCGTGGCCGTCGGCGCGCTTCATTCCTGGCTCGGGGAGCGGTTGCTGATCGGCCCGCTGCTGGCAGCGCCGGCCTCCGACGGGCCGCTCGCGCGCGGCTTCCTGCGCCGCGTGCTGCGCAATGCCTGGCACATCACGTCCTTCGCATGGGCCGGGATGGGCCTTGTCCTCGCCAGCCTGGCCTTCGCGCCGCTCGATGCGCAGGGAAGACGGGTCGCCGCCATCATCGGCGCGATATTCGCCTGCCATGCCCTGTTCGTCTTCGCCATGAGCCGCGGCCGCCACATCGGCTGGCCGTTTTTCCTCGCGATTGGCGCTCTGGCGCTATGGGCGGCTGCCTGAAGCGGACAGCCGGGCATGGCGAGACATCGAATTGCGAGGCATTCGACCGGCGTGATCGAAGTGGATTGACAAGCCGGTATGTGAATGTAAATAACTTATGCATAACGCCCCCCGAGGCCCGCCATGACCCTCGCGCCGCTGCTGAATGCCTCGCTGGCCATCCAGATCCACGCCATCGCCGCCCTGTCGCTCATTCCGCTCACGGCTATCCAGTTCTGGCGGCGCAAGGGCGGCATCAATCACCGGCTCCTCGGGTGGATCTGGGTCGTGCTGATGGCCATCACCGCCATCTCGTCGTTCTGGATTCACGGAATCCGGCTGATCGGGCCGTTCAGTCCGATCCACGCGCTGTCGGTCTTCACGCTGGTCAGCCTCTATCTGGGCATCCGGGCCCGACGGCAGAACCGCATCACGGCCCATCGCGGCTTCATGATCGGCATCGCCGCCGGCTGGGCCGGGGCAGGGCTGTTCACGCTCCTGCCCGGCCGCATCATGTTCCAGACGGTGTTCGGAAGCTGACCGGCCGGCCTATCCGCGCAGCGCCGCCCGGATGCCGTCGATGACGAACTGCACCGCGAGCGCCGCCAGGATGATGCCGAGAAGGCGCGAGACCACGACATTGCCGAGCGTTCCCAGCATCTTGTCGACGCTCTCGGCGGCCTGAAGGCAGATCCACGATATCAGGATGACCACGGCGAGCACCGCCACCAGCGTCGCCATCAGCGCCGGGCGACCCTCCGCCTGGCCGGCGAGCAGCAGCGTCGCGGTGATCGCGCCGGGACCAGCCAGCAGCGGTATCGCCATGGGGAAGGCCGCGACATTGACGATGTGCTCCTTGTCGATCGCGTCACGCGCGACCTCGTTCTTGCGGTTCGCCCTCAGCCCGAACACCATCTCGAAGGCGATCCAGAAGACCAGCAGGCCGCCGGCGATGCGGAAGGCGGGCAGCGAGATGCCGAGTTTGCCGAGCAGCCAGTCGCCGAAGAACGCGCAGGAGGCGAGGATCGCGAAGGCGATCAGGCAGGCCCGCCAGGCGACCTGCCGGCGCTGCGCGGCGGAAAAGCCCTGCGTCACCGCCAGGAAGATCGGCACGAGCGCGATCGGCTCGACAATGACCAGCATGGTCACCAAGGCGCCGGTCAGGAATTCGAGGGTCATGCGCCCGCCTTCGCTCCGCCATCCGCGGCCCTTTTCACGGGCCTTGACGGGCATTTCTGCCCGCTTGTGACACCCATCGTCCACAATCCTGATAAGCTTGCGCCCAAGCGACTGAAATCAAAAGGGAAATTTGACAGCCAAAACGGCTGTCAGGGTTGGAGATCGCGGGCGGAATCGGCTAGAACGACGCCAGCCTGCGGATGCCTGCCATCCGCGCCACCGGAAGAGTTCAATTGGCCGAAGACGACGACAAGACGCCGGGCGGCTCGCAGCCCTCCGACCCGACCGAAATCCGCCCTGTCTCGATCACCGACGAGATGCGCAGGTCCTATCTGGATTATGCGATGAGCGTGATCGTCAGCCGAGCGCTGCCCGACGCGCGCGACGGCCTGAAGCCCGTCCACCGCCGCATCCTCTATTCGATGCACGAGAACGGCTACGAGTGGAACAAGCCCTACCGCAAATCGGCCCGCATCGTCGGCGACGTCATCGGTAAATACCATCCGCATGGCGACCAGTCGGTCTATTTCGCGCTCGTCCGCATGGCGCAGGACTTCTCCATGCGCGTCGAGCTGATCGACGGGCAGGGCAATTTCGGCTCGGTCGACGGCGATATGCCGGCGGCCATGCGCTACACCGAGGTCCGGCTGGAGAAGATCGCCGACCAGCTCGTCTCCGATCTCGACAAGGCAACGGTCGATTTCCAGGACAATTACGACAATTCCGAACGCGAGCCGACGGTTCTCCCCGCCAAGTTCCCGAACCTCCTGGTCAATGGCGGCGGCGGCATCGCGGTCGGCATGGCGACCAATATCCCGCCGCACAATCTCGGCGAGGTCATCGATGCCTGTATCGCAGTCATTGATCGCCCCGAAATCGAGATCGAGGAGCTTATGGACTACGTGCCGGGGCCGGATTTCCCGACCGCCGGCCTCATTCTCGGCCGCACCGGCATCCGCCAGGCCTATCTCACCGGCCGCGGCTCCGTGATCATGCGCGCGCGCACCTCCATCGAGACGGTGCGCAAGGAGCGCGAGGCGATCGTCGTCACCGAGATTCCCTATCAGGTGAACAAGGCGCTGATGCTGGAGCGCCTCGCCGAGCTCGTCCGCGAGAAGCGCATCGAGGGCATTGCCGAATTCCGCGACGAGAGCGACCGCGACGGCCTGCGCGTCGTCATCGAACTCAAGCGCGACGCCGTCGCCGACGTGGTGCTGAACCAGCTTTTCCGGTTCACCTCCCTGCAGCAGAGCTTCGGCTGCAACTTCGTGGCGCTGAACGGCGGCCGTCCGGAGGTGATGAACCTCAAGGACCTGCTTGTCACCTTCATTGCCTTCCGCGAGGAAGTGGTCTCCCGGCGCACCAAGTTCCTGCTGGGCAAGGCGCGCGACCGTGCCCACATCCTCTGCGGTCTCGCCATCGCCGTGGCGAACATTGATGAGATGATCCGCATCATCCGGACCTCGGCCGATCCGGCCACCGCCCGCGAGGCGCTGATGAGCCGCAACTGGGATGCGCGGGATATCGCTCCGCTGATCCGCCTGGTCGACGATCCGCGCCACCCGATCAACGATGACGGCACCTATCGCCTCTCCGAAACGCAGGCTCGCGCCATCCTCGACCTGCCGCTGCGGCGCCTGACCGCCCTCGGACGCGACGAGATCGGCGACGAACTGAAGAAGCTGTCCGAGGAAATCGTCGACTATCTCGACATCCTGCGCTCGCGGGTTCGCATCCAGACCATCATCAAGGACGAACTGACCGCCATCCGCGACGAGTTCGCAACGCCGCGCAAGACCGAGATCGTCGACGGCGTCGGCGAGTTCGAGGACGAGGATCTGATCCAGCGCGAGGACATGGTGGTGACCGTGTCCCACGCCGGTTACGTCAAGCGCGTGCCGCTCTCGACCTACCGGGCGCAGCGGCGCGGCGGCAAGGGCCGCTCCGGAATGCAGACGAAGGAAGAGGATTTCGTCACCCGCCTCTTCGTCGCCAATACCCACACGCCCATCCTGTTCTTCTCCTCCAAGGGGCAGGTCTACAAGATGAAGGTGTGGCGGCTGCCGCTGGCGGCCCCGCAGGCGCGCGGCAAGGCCTTCGTCAACATCCTGCCGCTGGACCCGGACGAGCGCATCACCACGATCCTGCCGCTGCCGGAGGACGAGGCGACGTGGGCCGAGCTCGACGCCATGTTCGCCACCACGCGCGGCACGGTCAGGCGCAACAAGCTGTCCGACTTCGCGCAGGTGAACCGCGGCGGCAAGATCGCCATGAAGCTGGACGAGGGCGAGGCCATCGTCGATGTCGCCGTCTGTACCGAGGGTGACGACGTGCTGCTGACGACCGATGGCGGCCAGTGCATCCGCTTTGCGGTGCCCGAGGTGCGCGTCTTCAAGGGCCGCGATTCCATGGGCGTGCGCGGCATCAACCTCGCGGAGGGCGCGCGCATTATCTCCATGGCGATCCTGCGCCATTTCGAGGCCTCGTCCGAGGAGCGCGTCGCCTATCTCAAGATGCGCCGCGCCGTCGCGGGCGAGACCAATGGCGAGGAAGCGGCCGACGACGAGGAGGCCGGCAGCGCCGGCGAATTGTCGACTGAGCGCTACAGCGAGATGTCGGCCGCAGAGCAGGTGGTGCTGACGCTTTCGGAGAACGGCTACGGCAAGCGCACCTCGTCCTTCGAGTACCGGATTACCGGCCGCGGTGGCAAAGGCATCGTCGCCATGGTGGTCAACGACCGGAACGGCCCGCTGATCGCGTCCTTCCCAGTCGAGGACAAGGACCAGATCATGCTGGTGACCGATGGCGGCCAGCTCATCCGCTGCCCGGTCGACGGCATCCGCGTCGCCGGCCGCGGCACGCAGGGCGTCATCGTCTTCGACACCCACGAGACCGAGAAGGTGGTTTCTGTGGAGCGCATCACCGACGAGGGCGAGGACGAGGCCGGCGAGGGTGAAGCGCAAGCCGGCGAGGCTGAAACGGGCAAGTAAAGGGGCACGGCCAATCAGCCGGCTGCCGGCCGTGCCTCAGGAAGGCCTGCATCGGCCAAGTGCGCCCTTTGAGGCTCGTTCGCTTCGCTCCTCGCGCCTCAGAATGAGGAGCGTGCCGCGCTGCATCGGCGGAGGTAGGGGCGCGACAGTCGCGCCCCGTTATTGGCCGTGCCGCAATCGGCTGCCTTCCTCATCCTGGGGTGCGAGCGATAGCGAGCCTCGAAGGACGCACTTGGCCGATGCAGGTCGTCGCTGCAATCGACCCGGGCGTGCCCTGACCCCCTTCAACCCACCTTCGTCCTGAGGATCGCCAGCGCCAGCGCCTGGGCGCGCGGGACAATGCTGTCGATCTCCAGATACTCCTCGACCGTGTGGGCATTGCCGCCGACCGGCCCGACGCCGCAGATGGTCGGCGTTCCGACGCTGGCGGTGAAGCCGGAATCGGCGCAGCCGCCGGAGAACTCGCCGGCAAGGTTCGGCAGGCCGGCATCCTTGGCCGACGCCTGATAGGCGGCGAAGATCGCCTTCGATGCCTCCGTTTCGACGACGGGAAGGAACTCGCCCTTGATCTCGAGCTTCGCGGTCGTGCCGGGCACGGTCGGGGTGTCGATGATGGCCTGGATGGCGGCGAGCGTCTTCGCCCGGTCGGTCGGGTGGATGTAGCGCAGGTCGATCTGGCCTTCGGCATGCGGAGCCGTCGTGTTGACCGACTGCCCGCCCGAGACGAGGCCCACATTGAGGGTGATGCCCTTGTCGAGATCGGTCAATGCGTGGATTTGAACCACTTTATGAGCAAGCTCGCCGATAGCGCTGATACCGCTTGTGAAATTACCACCGGAATGCGCGGCTTTCCCATAGACGTCGAAGCGCATGAAGACGCCGCCCTTGCGCCCCGTCGTGACGTTGCCGGAGGGCCGGCCGGGCTCGGCATTGTAGACGGCGCGGGCGGCACGGCCCTCGCGCTCGATCACCGGGCGCGAGGAGGGCGAGGCGATCTCCTCGTCCGACGTGATCAGCACCTTGATCGGGCACGGCGCCCCGCCGAGCGCCTTGAAGGCGGCCGCGACGAAGACGTTCATGACGAGGCCCGCCTTCATGTCGGCGACGCCCGGACCATGGGCGCGGTTGCCCTCGATGGAGAACGGCCGGCGCGACACCTCGCCCTTGGGGAAGACCGTGTCGCGGTGGCCCATCAGCAGGATCGGCTTCTCGTTGGCGCCGGGCTCGGCCACGAGACCGTGGATGGCGTCGCCGTAGACCTCGTGCGGCTCCTTCCAGCCGGAAATGCCGTGCTCGTCGAAGAAGCGCAGGAAGCGCGCGCCGACGGCATCGACGCCGGTCTTGTCGTAGGAGCCGGAATCGATATCGACCACCTCGCGCATGAGGTCGACCATCGCGTCCTTGCGGGCGGCGATCCAGTCCATGACGGCGGTCTCAGCGGGATTGGGCATGCGTGTCTCCTCGGGGCGGCATTCAAGCCGGCAGGCGCGTCCAGCGCAAACGCGGCGCGGGCATGGTTCCCTTGCGCGCGCCTGCGGCCTTCGCTAAGCGGTGGCCCGACAAGCGGCGGAGCCCCGAGTTCAGGAGCCCCAAAGTCAGGAGCCCTATGACCAAACGCATCGCGCTCTATACGGGTTCGTTCGATCCGGTCACCAACGGCCATCTCGACGTGATCCGCAACGCCTGCCGGCTGGCGGATGAACTGGTCGTCGGAATCGGCGTGCATCCCGGCAAGACGCCGATGTTCTCCGCCGACGAGCGGCAGGCGCTGCTAACGGAGGTCTGCCAGCCCATCGCCGAGGCCGAGGACTGTGTCTTCCGTACCATCACCTTCGACGATCTCGCGGTGTGGGCGGCCCAGCGCTCCGGCGCGACGCTGTTCATTCGCGGCCTCAGGGACGGCACCGATCTCGATTACGAGATGCAGATGGCCGGCATGAACGCCGCCATGGCGCCGGACGTGCAGACCGTTTTCCTGCCGGCCTCGCCCACGGTTCGCCCGATCACCGCCACGCTGGTACGCCAGATCGCCGTCATGGGCGGCGACATCACCACCTTCGTCCCGCCCGCCGTTGCCCGTGCGCTCGCCGCCAAGGTGGCCGCGAAGGTGGCGAACAAGACCTGACCGGCCCATCTATCCCCTTCCGGCCGATGTTGCCTCGGAGACAAGCCCTTGAAGCGCCGCACTTTCCTCGCCAGCAGCCTGGCGATTGCCACCGCCGCTCCCGCGATTGCCCAGGCCATCCGCCTGCCGGCCGGCGCGGACCCGGAGAACACGCTCGTCATCGAGCTGAAGGACGGCCCGGTCATCATCCGCCTGCGGCCTGATCTTGCGCCCCAGCATGTCGAGCGGATCAAGACGCTGGCCCGCCAGGGCTTCTACGACGGCATCGTCTTCCATCGCGTCATCGAGGGCTTCATGGCCCAGACCGGCGATCCGCAGGGCACCGGCATGGGTGGCTCGCAGCTGCCGAACGTGCCGGCGGAGTTCTCCCGCGAGCCCTTCGTGCGCGGCACGCTCGGCATGGCGCGCTCGCAGAACCCGAACTCGGCCAATTCGCAGTTCTTCATCTGCTTTGCCGCCGCCTCGTTCCTGAACGGCCAGTACACGGTGTTCGGCAACGTCATCCAGGGCATGGAGGCGGTCGACAGGATCAAGCGCGGCAACCCCGCCGCCAACGGCACCGTGACCGGGCCGGACCGCATGGTCCGCGTCCGCGTCGCCGCCGACATCCGCTGATTTTCTTCACGATACCAACGACAAGGAGGCCCCGATGGCCCTCGACGCTGAAAACACCATGATCCTTGAGACGACCAAGGGTCGTGTCGTCATCGCCATGCGCCCGGACCTCGCGCCCGGCCATGTCGACCACATCAAGAAGCTGGTCCGCGAGGGCTTCTACGACGGCATCGTCTTCCATCGCGTGATCGACGGCTTCATGGCCCAGACCGGCTGCCCGCACGGCACCGGCACCGGCGGTTCGAAATACCCGGACCTCAAGGCCGAGTTCAACGCCGAGCCGCATGTGCGCGGCATCACCTCCATGGCCCGCGCGCAGAACCCAAATTCCGCGAATTCGCAGTTCTTCATCGTGTTCGACGACGCCCGCTTCCTCGACAAGCAGTACACCGTCTGGGGCAAGGTCGTGGACGGCATGGACAATGTCGACGGCATCAAGCGCGGCGAACCGGTCCAGAATCCCGACAAGATCGTCGTCGCCAAGATCGCCGCGGACGATGCAGCGACCTACGGCGACATCGTCGCCAAGCTCTGATCGCATGTGATAGGTGACGCGGCGCCCGGAGCGATCCGGGCGCCGTTTCCTTTTGTGGGACCCGCAACAGCCCCTCCATGCGCGTCGACCTGTTCGATTTCGACCTGCCGCCTGACCGGATCGCCCTTCGCCCGGCGAGCCCGCGCGACGCCGCGCGGCTGATGGTCTTGGCGCCGGGCCATGCCCCGGACGATCGCGCCGTGCGCGACCTGCCGGACCTCCTGAAGCCCGGCGATGCGCTGGTGTTCAACGACACGCGCGTCATCCCCGCGCAGCTCACAGGCATCCGCGAGCGCGACGGGTCGGTCGCGACGATCGCCGCGACGCTGCACAGGCGGCTCACGCCGGAGCGCTGGCTGGCCTTCGTCAAGGGCGCGAAGAAGCTGCAACCCGGCGACCTCGTGCGCTTCGGCGAAACGCCGGAGGCGTGCCTGCTTGCGGCGCTGCACGCTACCGTCCTCTCCAAGGACGATGACGGCGTGGTCTTCGAGTTCGAGTTTTCCGGCGCCTATCTCGACGAGGCCATCGCCCGCGTGGGCCACGTGCCGCTACCCCCCTATATCGCCTCGAAACGCCCGGAGGACGCGCAGGACCGCGCCGACTACCAGACCGTCTATGCCCGCGACGAGGGCTCGGTTGCGGCGCCCACCGCTGGCCTTCATTTCACCCCCGACCTCATGGAGCGGCTCAGGGCGCGGGGCATTTCCCTGCATTTCCTCACCCTGCATGTCGGCGCGGGCACCTTCCTTCCCGTGAAGGCCGACGATACCGACGCGCACCGCATGCACCCCGAATACGGGTTGGTGACGGCGGAGACGGCGGCCGCGCTCAACGCCGTCAGGGCGCGGGGAGGGCGCATCGTCGCGGTCGGCACCACCTCGCTGCGGCTTCTTGAGAGTGCGGCGGCCGAAGACGGCACGATCGGGCCCTTCGCCGCCGAGACCTCCATCTTCATCACGCCGGGCTATCGCTTCCGGGCGGTCGACGCGCTGATGACCAATTTCCACCTGCCGCGCTCGACCCTGTTCATGCTGGTCTCGGCCTTTGCGGGCCTCGAGACCATGCAGGCCGCCTATGCCCATGCGATCGCGACGGGATACCGGTTCTATTCCTATGGCGACGGCAGCCTGATCGTCCGCGAGGCCAGATGACCGGATTTTCCTTCGCCATCCATGGCCGCGACGGCGCGGCGCGCACCGGCATCGTCTCGACGCCGCGCGGCGACATCCGCACGCCCGCCTTCATGCCTGTCGGCACGCAGGCGACGGTCAAGGGCATGTATATGGATCAGGTCAAGGCGCTCGGCGCCGACGTGATCCTCGGCAACACCTATCACCTCATGCTCAGGCCCGGCGCGGAGCGGATCGCCGCGCTTGGCGGGCTGCATCGTTTCGGCGGCTGGTCGGGGCCGATCCTCACCGATTCCGGCGGCTTTCAGGTCATGTCGCTGGCAAAGCTCAGGAAACTGACCGAGCAGGGCGTCACCTTCTCGTCCCATGTCGACGGCTCGCGCTTCGAGCTGACGCCCGAGCGCTCGGTCGAGATTCAGGGCCTGCTCGCCTCCGACATCCAGATGCAGCTCGACGAATGCGTGGCGCTGCCGAACGAGCGCGCCGCCATCGAGAAGGCCATGCACCTGTCGCTGCGCTGGGCGGAACGCTCGAAGAAGGCTTTCGAGGCGCAGCCGCCGGGCAGGGCACTGTTCGGCATCGTTCAGGGCGGCGATGTCGCGGACCTGCGCGTCGAGAGCGCAAAGGCCCTCTCTGCCATGGATTTTCCCGGCTATTCCATCGGCGGCCTCGCGGTCGGCGAGCCGCAGGAGGTCATGCTGGCCATGATCGAGGAGGTCATGCCGCACCTGCCCGACGACAAGCCGCATTACCTCATGGGCGTCGGCACGCCGGACGACCTGCTGGCGGCGGTCGCGCGCGGCGTCGACATGTTCGACTGCGTCATGCCGACCCGCAACGGCCGCCATGGGCAGGCCTTCTCGCGCTTCGGCAAGGTCAATTTCCGCAATGCGCGCCACATGGACGATCCGCGCCCGCTGGACGAGACGTCGTCCTGTCCGGCGGCCCGCGACTATTCCAGAGCCTACCTGCACCACCTCATCCGCACCGAGGAGATGCTCGGCTCCATGCTGATCACATGGATTAACCTCGCCTATTACCAGGACCTCATGGCCGGCGCGCGCGCGGCCATCGCCGCCGGCCGTTTCGCGGATTACGCGGCCGAGGTGCGCGAGGGCTGGGCCAGGGGCGATATCGCGCCGGTGGGCGCGTAACGCCTCATCACGCCGAGCGTCCGCCGAACCGGCGGGTGCGGCATCCTACTCCGCCGCCAGCCTGCCGTTCAGCGGCAGTCCGGGAGCAGACCCCGCCGGACCCTCCTCGAATTCCAGCGCCTCGATCCGCCCGCCGCGTCGCGTGATCTTGTCGGCGGAGGTGAGGATCTGGCCGAGGTCGTCCTGCGCCTGGCCGAAGTGCTTCTGCAGGTTCAGCACGCGCTCGGACAGGCGCTTCACGTCGCCGAGGAGGTGGGCGACCTCCTTCTGGATCACCTGCGCCTCCTCGCGCATGCGCTCGTCCTTCAGGAGGCCCTGCACCACCTGCACCGCCAGCATCATCAGCGAGGGCGACACGATCAGCACGCGGGCGCGGAAGGCCCGTTGCATGATGTCGTCGAAATGCTCGTTGAGGTCGGCGTAGATGCCCTCGGAGGGCACGAACATCAGCGCCACCTCCTGCGTCTCGCCGGCGATCAGGTACTTGTCGGCGATGTCCTTGATGTGGACCGAAAGATCTTGCCGCAGGCGCTGCGCCGCCATGCGCTTCATTTCCTCCGCCCGCGCCTCCCGCCACATCGTCACCGCCTCCAGCGGAAACTTGGCGTCGACGACGAGGCCTCTGGGATCGCCGGCGAGCCGGACCAGAGCGTCCGGGCGCTTGCCGTTGGAGAGCGTCGCCTGCAGGTCATAGCCGTTGCTCGGCAGGCCGTCCTGCAGGATGGCCTCCATGCGGCCCTGCCCGAAGGCACCGCGCGCCTGCTTGTTGGCGAGCACGTCCTTCAGCGTCACGACCTGTCCGGCAAGGTCGGTCAGGTTCTTCTGCGCATTGTCGATGACCGCAAGGCGCTCGTTGAGCTTGCCGAGGTTCTCGACCGTGGTCCTGGTCTGGCCTTCGAGCGAATGGCCGATGCGGGTGGACATGCCGTCGAGCCGGTCGCCCAGCGCCTTGGCGAAATCGGTCTGCCTGGCACCGAGCCCCTCCGCCATGGCCTGCATTCGCCCGGTCATCTCGGCCTGGATACGCGCCATCTCGCCCATGCGCTCCTCGATCTCCTGCGCATGGATGACGGCGCGCTCGGCATCCAGTGCGCGGGCGGAAGCCTGCCGCCGCATGGCGACGAACAGGATGACCAGCAGCACTACGGACAGGCCGAGGAGCGCAAGGGCGAGTTCACCTGCCGTGACCGCGCGGCCGGCAATGACGAGAACGGTATCGGACATCGCCATCGCCTAGCAGATTCGCTCCGCCGATGCGAACGAAAAGTGAACGCTGGCGGATTGACAATCGGACGGCCGATGCCGACATTGCGGCCATGACCAGCGTCGCTCGTCCGCGCCCCGGCAATCTGCCGGCGAAACTGATCTTCGGCTCCTAGCCCCTTGCCCGGACGCGTGCCCCGGGTCCGGGGCCGTCTGCACGTTTGACATTGTTCTGTCGGACACCGGCACGCCGCTCATCCCAATCTCATCCGACAAGCCCGCGCGCAATGGCGCGAGGCTTTGGCTTTTCCAAGAGGATACCCTCATGACCACCGAGACGGCCCAGCGCCGCAGCCGGCGGGGCATGCCCGCCATCATCGTCAGCGAGACCGATCACCGCATCGTCACGTCGCTGGCCAATTCCGCCTACGAGCGCATTCCGCAGGTCGCCGAAACCCTGCTCGACGAGATGGACCGCGCCCGTGTCGTTCCGGCCGCCCGCCGTCCTGCCGATGTCGCCGGCCTCGGCTCGGAGATCGACTACGTGTCAGACGGCGGCGAGGCGCGCACCGTGCGTCTCGTCATGCCCGCGGCGGCCGATATTTCCGCCGGCCGCATCTCGATCCTGACGCCGGTCGGCGCCGCGCTGATCGGCCTGTCGCCGGGTCAGTCCTTCGACTGGAGCGGCCCCAGCGGCCATCCGCACCGCCTGACGGTCGCCGCCGTCCGCCCGCCTGCTGCCTGAGGCAGGTTGCGGCAGCCATGCCGGGCGATGCTTTGCCTCGTCCGGCCGTTCGTGCGAAGCGGGGAGGGTGCCGAGCCTTGCCGCCATCGGAAACGTCCTGCGCCACTTCGTCCTGCCCTGCCTGATCGGGCTGGCCGGCGGCTTTGCGTTCGACCGGCTGGGCCTGCCGGCGGCATGGCTGTCCGGTGCGCTGGTCGCGGTGACGGTCGCGACGCTCGCCGGGCTGCCCGTGCGGGTGCCCGGGCCAGTCGCCACGGCGGGCTTCCTGCTGATCGGTATCGTGATGGGATCGGCGGTGACGCCGGAGACGCTGCGGCTGATGCTGTCCTGGCCCATCTCGATGGCGGGGCTGGTCGTTCTGGTTCCGGCCATCGTCGGCGGCATCATGGTCTATCTGGTCCGCGTCGAGCGCTTCGACCGGGAGACCGCGTTCTTCGCCTCGATCCCGGGCGCTCTGAATTACGTCATGGCGCTGACGCTGGATTCCCGCGCCGATGCCAGGGTGGTGGCGGTGATCCAGAGCTTCCGGCTGGTGCTGTTGGTCGCGGCCCTGCCCAGCCTGATGGCGCTGACCGGTCTCGGCTCGGCGGCGAGGCCTATGGCTCAGACCACGGCCGCGCACTGGTCGGAAATGGCGCTGCTGGTCGTGCTGGCGGTGAGCTGCGGGCTCGGCATGGAGCGCCTGCGCGTGCCCGGGGGCGCGACGGTCGGCGCCATGCTCGCGACCGCCGTTCTGCATGCGAGCGGCCTCGTGACCGCGATGGTGCCCGAGCCGATCGTCATCGGCGGCTTCATCGTCATGGGCGTCCTGATCGCCGGGCGCTTCGCCGGAACCTCGATGGCGGAACTGCGCGTCCTGCTGCGCGCTTCCGTCGGCGCGTTTCTGGTCGGAACGGCGGTGACGGTGGTGGTCGCGACCGCCGTGGCGCTGACCGCCGGCCTGCCGGTCGGCAAGGTGATCCTCGCCTATGCGCCGGGCGGCATCGAGGCCATGGCCGTTCTCGCCTTCGTGCTCGACATGGACCCGGCCTTCGTCGGCGCGCACCATCTCGTCCGCTTCGTCGGCATCGCGCTCCTGCTGCCGCTTGCCGCACGGCTGGTCATCCGTCGCGAAGCTTAACCAAAGTTTATCTTCGCTTCTGCGGCGTCCCGTTGCGAAAACCGAGTATTTAAGGCATAGAGCGGTCTGCTCCTCCGGTGGGGTATCCCCTTCATGTTCAAGTCGACTGTCGCCGCGGCGACTTTTGCCAGCGGGCTTCTTGCGGTGCCTGCTCTCGCCGTGGCCCAGTGCCCGGTGCCTTCGCTCGCCAGCGCCATTTCGGCCGCGTCGCTCCCGCAGACCGCCGCGCGCCTGAAGGCAGGGCAGGTGGTCCGCATCCTCGCCATCGGCTCGTCCACCACGGCGGGCGTCGGCTCGGGCGGGGTCGGCTTCGCCCACAGGCTGGGCCCGATCCTCAAGGCGCGCTTTCCCCGCGCAACCATCGAAGTCATCGTGTCCGGCGTCTCCGGCGAGACCGCCTCGGGCGCTGCCGGCCGCCTCGCGTCCGAACTCGCCCGGCACAAGCCGCTGCTCGTCGTCTGGCAGGTCGGTACGAACGACGCCAATTTCGGCGTTTCCGCCGATAGCCTGCGGGCAACCGTTTCCGGCGGCCTCAGGGCGATCCGCGCGGCCGGGGCCGAGGCGCTGCTGGTCGATCCGCAATATTCCCGCTGGGCCGAGCGCTCCAACGCCACCGCTACGGCGGCGCGCGTCGTCGCCGAGGAAGCGGGCCGGCAGGGCGTGCCGGTCGTCCGCCGCTATGCGGCGATGCAGCTTGTCGCGGCCTCCAACCGGCCGGCCTTCGACGGGCTGATCGCCTGGGACGGGCTGCATCTGACGGCCTCGGGCCATGCCTGCATGGCCGAACAGGTGGCCGGAACCATCGCCGGCACCGCACGCTAGGATTACCGCGCGCTTAGGATTCGCGGCCGGCCATCGGACAGCTCATCCGTCAGCCTGCCTTGCCTTTAGGTGAGGCGGACATCACATTGGGCCGGCCGGCGGCAGGCCGGCCTGGCCAATGAGCGTTGAGATGAGCACCACCACCACGCCCACGACCACTGCGACCAAGACCGTCATTCCCTCTCCGATGCAGTATCTCGACCGCGCCACGGGGGTTCTGCGGGACCTCGGGCTGATGCCGGCCAAGATCGACGAGCAGCCGATCATCCCGTTGCTGCAGAAGATTTCCGATCTCGACCAGGATCGTGTGACGATGATCGCCCGCACGCTGAATCAGGTCGGCGTGTTCAACGAGGTGGTGCGCAACCAGGTCGCCGGCATGGAGATCGGCGAGCGCTATGAGCTCATCACCAAGAGCTTCAACTCGATCCGCGACGATGCCAAGCGCATGGTCGACCAGCTCTCGGACGGCAAGATCTCGACCTTCGAGCGGCTGCAGAACGTCTGGACCAAGGTCCGCCGCGGCGACATCGCCACCCGGTTCGACGGCATCCGCACGGTCTATCTCGACGTCGCGCGCGCCACCAAGGACCAGATCCAGCGCGAGGTGACCATCCTCGACGCCTATCGCGACTTCCGCGGCGCACTGAAACAGGCCGAGGTGCAGGCTCTCGAAGTGCTTGAAAAGGCCAATGACAAGCTTCAGGCCAAGCAGGTGGAGTTGAAGGCCGCCTCCGACGGCGTCGCCGCCTATACCGGCACCGTGCCGGCCGAGCGCGCCAATCTCGAACTCGTCCGCGACACCAAGCTGCGCGAGATGCAGGACGAGGAGAAGCGCTACCAGATCGCCAAGGACCTCTCCGACAACCTGACCATCGGCTACAACACGTCCGAGGTCATCATGGCGCGTCTGATGCAGACGACCAACGCCAAGGAGCGGGTCTATTCGCAGGCGATCTCGTTCTTCTCGACCAACGACGCCGTGCTGACCGCCCTCAAGGCCTCGTTCACCGGCCTGCAGGGCCTGCACGAATCCACCAAGACGCTGAACGAGATGAAGGAGGGCGTCTCCAAGTCGCTCGAAACGCTCTCGGAGATCGGCGACAAGGTGCAGGAGGAGGCGCTGCGCGCCGGCTACGGCCCGACCATCCGCGCGGATGCGGTCAAGAAGCTGGTCGAAAGCGTCGTCTCGTTCCAGGAGAAGTCCGGCGAGATCATCTACGAAATGCGCAAGCTCTCCACGCAGAACTCCAGGGAGATCCGCGACGTGGTCGAGGATGGCAAGAAGCGGCTCGCCGCCCTCGCCGAAAAGGGCGCCGCGCTCGGCATGTGAGGGATACCCTCGTTCAAGCGCCACTTTCACGTCATGCCCGGGCTTGGCCCGGGCATCCACGACTTGAACATGGCGTCTGGAAGAAGTCGTGGATGCCCGGGCTAAGCCCGGGCATGACGTAAGCGAGACTTGGATGACCGATACCGCCGTTGCCGCCCCTCCGGCTGCGCCGCAGGCCGAGAAGCAGTCCGCCAAGCTCGACGACATCATGCTCGCCATGGATGTCGTCGATACGCTGCGCCACGACCAGAAGATCACGGAGCGGGAGCTCGCCGAGGGCGACCGCGAGGAAGACCTGATCGAGCGGCTCAGGACGATCTACCGCAACCAGGGCATTGCCGTGCCCGACGAAATCCTGCGGCAGGGCGTAAAAGCCCTGCGCGAGGAACGCTTCCTCTACAAGCCGCCCGCCGACAGCTTTTCGGTCAAGCTCGCGCGTCTCTATGTGACGCGGGGGCGGTGGGGCAAATGGGCGCTGGCGCTTGTCGCGGCGCTCGGCATCGGCGCGGGAGCGCTCGCCTGGCAGGGCTATTCCGCGCGCGTGGAGCTGACGCAGACGATCCCCGCGGCCATCGAGCGGGTGGCGGCCGACATCAACCGCGAGGCGAGCGTCGATGCCGTGCGCCAGCGCGTCGCGGCGCTGGTTGCAGACGGCCAGACGGCCGCGCGCGACGGCAAGGCCGAGGCGGCCCGCGCCGCCGTCGCCGACCTCGAACGCCTGCGCGACGACGTGCGCTCCGAGTACGATGTGCGCATCGTCTCGCGGCCGGGCGAGTCCACCGGCGTCTGGCGCCGGCCCCGGCGCAACCCCAATGCCATGAACTACTACCTCATCGTCGAGGCCATCGGCCGCGACGGCCGGGCACTGTCGCGTGCGATCACCTCGGAGGAGGACAGCGTGGCGCGTGTCGTCACCAAATGGGGCGTGCGCGTGCCGGAAAGCCTCTACCGGCAGGTCGAGGCCGACAAGCGCGACGACGGCATCGTCCAGAACAACATTCTCGGCCGCAAGGCGCGCGGCCAGCTTGAGCCGACCTGGCGCGAAGCGCTGCCGGGCGGCGCCATCACGAGCTGGTAGGAGGTTCGCGAATGATCCCCGGACATTCCGCGCTGGGCGGCATCGAAGGCGCGCTTGCCGAACTCCGGCAGGCCGAGAACAATGCGACCCGCCGGCTCGACGACGTCAACCGCCAGGCGGCCGAGGCGCAGGCGGCCGAGGGCGACCTGTTCCGTCAGCTCGCCGCCTTCCGCCTCAACAGCGAGAGCAGCCTCGGCGGCCGGCTGAACCAGGTGGCGACGCAGGTGCGGGCCGTGCTGGCGCTGCGCCTCAACGACCGCAACAACCTCGACAAGCGGCTGGCCGAGGTCGAGGCCCGCATCGCCAGGATCGCGAGCGACCGCGAGGCCTTCGCCAAGGCGCTGACCGAGGCGGAAGAGCAGCGCAACGCGGTACAGAACGAGGCGCAGGTGGGCCTCGCGGCGCGGCAGGACTACGCGGCGACGCGCGCCGCGGCCGAACAGGCCTCCGGTGTCGCGGCCGAGGCCGACCGCAAGGCGAAGCTCGCCGAGGACGAGCTGGAGGCCAAGCGCAAGCCCTATGAGAGCGACCCGCTGTTTCTCTATCTGTGGAAGCGCGGCTATGCCACGCAGGACTACCGGGCCGGCAATGTCGCGCGTCTTCTCGACGGCTGGGTGGCGCGGCTCGTGCGCTATCAGGACGCGCGGCCAAACTATGCGCGCCTGACCGAGATTCCGAAGCGCCTGCGGGAACACGCCAACCGTGCGGCGGCCGCCGCCATCGATGCGGGCGAGCAGGTCAAGGCGATGGAGAAGTCGGCCTTCGTGGCGGTCGGCGGCGACAAGACCGATTCCGCCATTGCCGAACAGCGCCGGCGGCTCGACGAACTGGAAGCCGCGCGTCAGGCGGCCGAGCAGGAGCACGAGGCGCTGGAGAAGGAGGCGGAAGCCTTCGGCCGGGGCGAGGATGCCCGGTTCCAGCAGGCGGTCGGCATGCTCGCCGAGACGCTGCGCGGCGAGGATATCGACCGGCTCTACCAGGAGGCGCGGCGCACGCCATCGCCCGAGGACGAGGCCATCGTCGGCCGCATCCAGGCCGGCCGCGACGCACAGGAGCGGTTCTCGGTCGAGGTCCGCAAGACGCGCGCCGATCTCGCCGAGATTTCGCGCCGGCGGTCGGAGACCTCGCAGGTCGCGACCGGCTTCCGGCAGCGCCGCTACGACGCCGATGGCTCGGTCTTCGACAACGACGTGGTCGGCGCGCTGCTGCGCGGCCTCGTCACGGGCGTCATCAACGGCGCGGATTACTGGTCGCGCATGGAGCAGGGCCGGCGCTGGAACAGGCGCCGCGACGACGATGACGACTGGGGCCGTGGCGGAAGCTGGGGCGGAGGCTCCTGGGGTGGCGGTTCGTCCGGCGGAAGCTGGGGCGGAGGTTCGTCCGGCGGCAGCTGGGGTGGCGGTTCGTCCGGCGGCAGCTGGGGCGGCGGTGGCTCCTCAGGCGGCGGCAGCAACAGCGACGGGTTCGAGACCGGCGGGCGCTTCTGAAGCCCGCCGACGCGCAGCGCCAAGGCCGGTCCGCTATTCGATTGTGAAGTCCGACGCCTTCCAGGGCATTTTAGGGTATTGCGGGTCCATCGACTCCAGCGTGTCGCGGACGATCGAGGCGACGATGCAGTTGCGCGCCCATTTGCGGTCGGCGGGCACGACATGCCACGGCGCGATGTCGGTCGAACAGCGCGCCAGCGCCGTCTCGTAGGCCTTCTGGAAGTCGCCCCAGAGCTTGCGGTCGTCGAGGTCGGAGGCGTTGAACTTCCAGTTCTTGTCCTTCTCGTCCAGCCGCTCCTGCAGCCTTTCGCCCTGTTCCTTCTTCGAGATGTGCAGCATGAATTTCAGGATCACCGTGCCGTTTTCGGCAAGGATCCGCTCGAAGGCGTTGATCTGGTCGTAGCGCTGCTCGATGGCCTCCTTCGGCGCGAGGTTGCGCACGCGGCCGACCAGCACGTCCTCGTAATGCGAGCGGTTGAAGATGCCGATCGTGCCGCGGCGGGGCGCTGCCATGTGAACGCGCCAGAGGAAATCGTGCGCCAGTTCCTCCTCGCTCGGCTTCTTGAAGGCCGTGACCGAGACGCCGAGCGGCCCGGTGGCGTTGAACACGCCGCGGATTGTGCCGTCCTTGCCGCTCGTATCGGTGCCCTGGAGGATGACCAGCAGCGCGCGCCGGCCCTCGCCGTAGAGGCGGTCCTGCAGGCGGTCGATGGCGACGATGTCCTCGCCAAGCTGCTCGCGCGCCTTGTCCTCGCTGCCGAGGAAACCGACATCGCGCGTATCGATGTCCTTCAGCTTCGGCTTCGAGCCGGGTCTGACGACGAGGTGACGAAGGTTCTTCGGGCAGGATGGCTGCATGGGGTGCTCGCGGCGGAAGGACAGCGCCATTGTTCTGCCTCGCCCGTGCCGGCGCAAGCCACGCATCCGAACGCCGCTTCCGCGTGTTCCCCCGGTGAAGTCGTCTTTCGGAGGGGAGGAATCGATGCCGCTACGCAGCCTGATGGGGGCCGCGACCCTGATCGTCGCCATGGCATCCGCTTCCATGGCGCAGGAAGACTATGGCAGCTGGCCGCTGTTGCGCGATCCGTTCCCGAGCACGGGCGGCGAAGGCATCATGATCGGCGGCTATAATCCCGTGGTCGCGGACGGCCGGTGCCGCACCGCGTTCACCGCGACGCTGCCGGACGGCACGGTCTATCGCAACACCGTCGAGTTCGACGCGGAGCCGGCGCAGGGCGGCATTCTCTGCACCAACGGGCGCTGGCGCTCGGCCGACGGCTCGGCATCGGGCACGACGCCGTTCCGCGTATTCATCAAGGACGGCGTGCGCCGGATGGCGCCGGTCGAGTAAAGATCAGGCGCGCGCGGCCTTCAGCCTCCGGCGGCGCTGGATCGGCGCGATCAGCGCGCGTCCGCCGATCCAGCCGGCCAGGAAGCCCGCGACCGTCGCGAACAGGCCCTCGGATGTGACCGGCACGGCCGGCTCGAAATTCTCCGCCGCGCGGCGGGCGATGTCGGGCTCGTAGTTCCGGGCGAAGGCGCCGAGACGCCAGAACGGCCCGGCCTCGGCATAGGAAGCGAGCTGCTTCTCCAGCCGCCCGACCCGCTCGACATCGCTCTTCATCTGTTCGCCGCGCTGGCGCACGAACGTATCTGCATTGGCGAGCAGGCGCTCGATACCGGCCTCGCGGGAGAGGTTCATGCGAGAGGCATCGGCGTCGAATTCGCGGATGACGCGGGCCAGTTCGTCAATCGCGCCGCCGAGGCGCTGGCGGTACTGCTGCGCGAATTCGGGAACCTGCGAGGCGACGACGCCCAGCAGCAACGCAAGGAAGAACACGACCCGTCGCAGAACCATGATGCACCACTGGTCAGCTTGTCGGAGGCATCATAGCGTCCCTAGCGCTGCATTTCCTTATCGGCCTCCTTCGGCGGCGACCCGTTATCGGCGAGTTCGACCTTGAGCGGCGTCAGCCATTTCAAGGTCGCGACCGTGAAGACGGTGATCATGGCCGCGACACCATAGGCCCCGAGGCCGACCGACGTGCCGATCGCGCCGGTGGCCCAGAGACTGGCGGCCGTCGCCGTACCACGCACCGACGCTCCCATCTTGAGGATGGCGCCGCCGCCGATGAAGCCGACGCCGGTAATCAGCCCCTCGATGATCTTGCCCATCGCGTCGGGGTGCGCGCCGTATTTGCCTTCCGCCGCCTGCACGAAGCCGCAGCAGGCGATGGCGACCAGCGGGAAGGTGCGCAATCCCGCGCTGCGTTCTTCCTGCTCGCGGTCCCAGCCTATGGGAAGGGCCAGCGCATAGGCCGCGCCGAGCGCGAGCAGGTGCGGCATGATGCCGAGTTGAGCGTAGTGGGAGATCGTCTGAAGCATGGGGTACCGCCGCCATGCTGAACGCAGATGCGCGCAGGCGGTTCCCGGCGATGAATGCTCATAACCGGCAGATGGGGCAGGGGGTATGCGTTGACTTCCCAGCCGCGATCCGCCAAACCCGCCGCCTGGACCGATGGGCGGGTAGCTCAGCGGTAGAGCACGTGACTTTTAATCATGTGGTCGAGGGTTCGATCCCCTCCCCGCTCACCATCGTCCAGCTACTTCCCCATCACAGCGAAAAGCCGCCATCGGCGATGTGGATGGCGCCGGTCGTGTAGGCGCTCTCGTCGGAGGCGAGATAGACCGCGAGCCAGGCGATTTCCTCCGCCGTGCCGAGCCGGCCGATGGGCTGGCGGTCGATGAAGGCCTGCCGCGTCGCCTTCTCGGTCTGCTTGGTCGCGGCGGCGAGCGCCTTGATGCGGTCGTCGAGCGAGGGCGACTGGATCGTGCCGGGGCAGATGGCGTTGGCGCGGACTCCGCGGCGGATGTAGTCGATGGCGACCGACTTGGTGAGGCCGATCACCGCCGCCTTGGACGAACCGTAGGCGTAGCGGTTGAGCACGCCGCGCACAGAGGAAGCCCCCGAGGCGATGTTGATGATCGAGCCGCCGCCCTTCTCCAGCATGCCCGGCAGGAAGGCGCGGATCGTGCGGTGCATCGACTTGACGTTGAGGTCGAAGGAGCGGTCCCAGTCGGCTTCCGAGGTGTCGAGCACGTTGCCGTGGTGAACCCAGCCGGCGGCGTTGACGAGGATGTCGATGGGGCCGGTCCTGGCGGCGAAAGCCTCGACCTGGCGGGTCGAGGTCACGTCCAGCTTCAGCTTCCTGGCCCTGGCGATGCCTTCCAGCTTCGCCTTGTCGATATCGGTCGCATAGACCTTGGCGCCTTCCGCCACGAAGGCCTCGGCGATGGCCCGCCCGATCCCGTGGCCGGCGGCCGTGACCACCGCGACCTTGCCCTGCAACCGCTTCGCCATGATGTCGCTCCCGCTGCCGGCCGTTCTTGTGCGGCCCAAATCGATTGAAGTCGTGACATGGCGCGCCCGCGCCTGTCCAGACAAGACAGCGTTTCCGCAGGCGGAAACGCTGTCCGCTTTCTTGACAGCGCATTTTCTTCACGCGAACCGGTAACCACTTCGCTGGAAAATGCGTCTGGCTACCCGCCGTAGCGCTGGGAGAGTTGCGTATCGAAGGTCTTCAGGTCGGCGAGCACCCGGTCGAGCAGGGCAGGGTCGCGCAGCCGCAGGGCGGAATCGACCACGTCGAGCGCGGCGGCGATGCTGTCGGCCTGCCGCCGGTAGTCGGGATCGATGCCGAGGTCGAGGGCGGCGAAGGGCTCGCAGCGCTTCAGGGCGAAGCGGTAGACGGCGGCGCGGGCGATCACGTCGCCACGTGTTTCGGGGCGGGCGAGGTCCTGCGGATTGCGGCGCATGGCGTGGAAATGGTCGAGGGCTTCGCTCGCCTCGTCCAGGCACTCGACGAGGCCATAAAGGCCGGCGGCCCTGCGCATGGTGATCCATTCGCGCTTGAGCGGTGCCAGCGTTTCGAGGGCTGCGTCGCCGCGGCCCTGGCCGATGGCGTCGGCAGCCTGTTTCAGGCGCGCCGACCCGCCCTCCATCATTTCGGCGAGCATGGGGACGCGCGGCGTGGCGCCGGGCGGCAGGCCGGACACGCGGGCGCTGGCGGCGGTCCAGAGATCGAACAGGCGCCGGAGGCTGGCCTGCGCCTCTTCGGGCCGACCGGCCCTGAGGGCAACGGTCGTGGTGCGGTACAGCGCCTGCGCCTCGCCGATCCGGACGAGGAACCCGTCGGCCGCGCGCGCCATGCCGCCGCCGGCCACCAGAAGCAGCGTCGCCGAGATGGCGGATCGGAAAAGGTTAGAAAGGCGTTCGTTCACAAGGCGCATCCTAACCGAACCGCATTGATCCTGCATCTCGATGACCGCTTCACGCGGCGGCCAGCAGGGCTTCGACGCGCTCACGCGCCGGCATGCCCTTTCGGCCACCGAATTCGGTGCATTTGAGGGCAGCCGCGGCATTGGCAAACCGCACCGCCCTGTCCAGCGGCTGCCGGTCCGCCAGCGCGACCGCCAGGGCGCCGTGCCAGGTGTCGCCGGCGCCGAGCGTATCGACCGATTTCACCGGAAATGCCGGCACGTGGACTACCTTTCCGTCTTCCATGTACCAGGCGCCGTTTGCGCCATCCGTCACCAGAAACACATTGGCGATGCCGCTGGATGCATGGGCGAGGGCGGCCGGCAGGTCATGGATGCCGGTGAACTCCCGCAAGGCAGGGGCGGAGAAGCCGACATGGGAGGCGAGAGCCAGCACTTCCGGGCGCGTCGGCTTGCGGTCTGCATCGAGAACCGAGGGAATGCCGGCGCCAAGCGCCTGCGGCAGGACATGCAGCGCCGCCTCGATCCAGCGGGTCTCGGCATAGACGGCGTCGGCTTCACCGGCGAGATCGGTGGGAATCCAGTCGCTACCGGACGGAATGACCGGATCGGAATAGCTGACGACGAGGCGCTCGCCCTTCGGATCGACCACCACCGCCGAGACCGGCGAGCGATGGCCGGCGCAGCGCCGGACCAGCGTGCAGTCGACGCCGTCGCGTTCGAGCTCCGCGATCATCATATCGGCCCAGTGATCGTCGCCCAGTCGCGCCACCAGCCGGACGCTGGCGCCGAGCCGGGCGCAGGCGGTGGCGGCATTGCCCGCAAGTCCGCCGCCGGAGGTGACCATGGCGTTGGAGCGGTATTTCAGCGGCTCGGACGGCATGACGTCGACCGCATAGATGAAATCGAGCGTGGTGATGCCGGCGCAGACGATGCGCGGCTGGCCGGGTCTGGTCATGTATTGGGTCTCGTTCCGACATAGAGGGCGCTGGCGGCGAGGCAGATGCCGGACGCGGCGATGCCGATGGGCGGCGCTGTCAGCCAGACGATGCCCCACGACAGCGCCATGGAGCCGATGGCGACAAGCTTGATGCGGGGCGCGATGGCTCCGCGCTCGCGCCATCTGACCACCGGCGGGCCGAAGCGCGGATGGGTGATGAGCCAGTGCTCGAAGCGCGGCGAGGAACGCGCGAAGCACCAGGCCGCGAGGATCAGGAACACCGTTCCGGGAATGCCGGGCAGGATGACACCGACCACCCCGATGGCGGTGAACAGCCAGCCGGCGGCGAACAGAAGCCAGCGCCAAAGGGGGTTCAACGGGCGGCTCACGGCTCAGCCCGCCTTGACGAGGCGGATCGCCTCGTCGCGCCCGAACAGATAGAGCAGGTCGCGCAGGGCCTCGCCGCGCGGGCCGCCAAGTTTCGGATTCGTCTCGATGACGAGGCGGGCGTCGCTGCGGGCGGTCTCCAGCAGGTGCGCATGGTGTTCCAGCCGCGCGAGGCGGAAACCCGGCATGCCCGACTGCTTGGTGCCGAGAAGGTCGCCTTCGCCGCGCAGCTTCAGGTCTTCCTCCGCGATGCGGAAGCCGTCCTCGGTCTCACGCATGATGTCGAGCCGGCGGCGGGCGGTTTCGCTTAAGGGGCCCTTGTAGAGCAGCAGGCAGGTCGAAGCCGTCTCGCCCCGGCCGATGCGGCCGCGAAGCTGGTGCAATTGGGCGAGGCCGAAATGTTCGGCATGGTCGATGACCATGATCGAGGCCTCCGGCACGTCGACGCCCACCTCGATGACAGTGGTGGCGACGAGGACGCGCGTGTCGCCGCGCTGGAAACGCAGCATGGCGGCGTCCTTGTCCGGCCCCTTCATCTGGCCGTGGACGAGATCGACCGCATCGCCGAAGCGCTGCCGCAGCAGCTCGAACCGCTCCTCTGCGGCCGCGAGATCGGGGCTTTCGACCGTCGGGTCATCGTTCTCGGCCACCAGCGGGCAGACCCAGTAGACCTGCCGGCCCGCCTCCAGCGCGCGGCCGATGCCGTCGATCACGTCTGACAGCCGGTCCATGGCGACGATGCGGGTATCGATGGGCTTGCGTCCCGCGGGCTTCTCGGTGAGCTGGGAGGATTCCATGTCGCCGAAATAGGTCAGGACCAGCGTGCGGGGAATGGGCGTCGCGGTCATGACCAGCAGGTCGACGGCCTCGCCCTTGGCCGCAAGCGCAAGGCGCTGGTGGACGCCGAAGCGGTGCTGCTCGTCGATCACGGCAAGGCCGAGGTCGCGGAAGGCGACATGCTCCTGAAAGAGCGCGTGGGTGCCGACGACGATCGCCGTGTCGCCGGAGGCGAGGCGGGCGAGGATCTGTTCGCGCTCGCGGCCCTTCTCCCTCCCGGTCAGGATGGCGACTTCAAGTCCGGACGGACCTGCAAGCTGTTTCAGCGTCTTGGCGTGCTGGCGCGCCAGCAGTTCAGTCGGCGCCATCAGCGCCGACTGGCGTCCCGCCTCGGCGGCCGCCGCCATGGCCATGAGCGCGACCACCGTCTTGCCGGAGCCGACATCGCCCTGGAGCAGGCGCAACATGCGCGTCTCCGCGCTCATGTCGGCGGCGATCTCGGCGAGCGCTTGGCGTTGCGAGCCGGTCAGGGCGAAGGGCAGGGCCGTTTCGATGAGCTTGCGCAGGGAGCCGTCGCCGACGTTGCGCCGCCCGGCCGGGCGCTTGAGGTTGGCGCGAACGAGGCCGAGGGCGAGCTGGTTCGCCAGCAGCTCGTCATAGGCGAGGCGGCTCCATGCGGGGCCATCGGGCGCGAAATCCTCAGGTTTTGCAGGCGCATGGACGCGGTGGAGGGCCGTCGAGAAATCCGGCCAGCCTTCGCGGTCCAGCAGGCGGGCGTCCAGCCATTCGGGGAGCTTCGGCGCGCGCAGGAGCGCCGCCTCCGCCGCGCGCCGCACGAAGCCGGAGGCAAGCCCCTCGGTCAGCGGATAGACGGGTTCGATCAGCGGCATGGTGGCCGCCTGCTCGGGCGTCATGACCCGGTCGGGATGGACCATCTGGCGCATGCCGTCGAACAGTTCGATCCGGCCGGAAACGACGCGCGTCTCGCCGACCGGGCACATCTGCTCGATGCGCGAGCGGTGGGCGTTGAACCAGACGAGGGTCAGGTCGCCGGTTTCGTCGGAGGTCTGCACCCGGTAGGGCGCGCGGCTCTTGCCCGGCGGCGAGGGGCGGTGCCGCTCGATCAGCACTTCAACCGTGACGATGGCGCCGGGCACGGCCTCGGCCAGCGTCGGGCGCGCACGGCGGTCGATCACGCCGCTCGGCAGGTGGAACAGGAGATCGACGACGCGCGGCGGCCCCTCCGTGTCGAGGAGGCGCTTGTAGAGGCCTTCGAGCTTGCCGCCGACGCCTTTCAGCGAGGTCAGCGAGGCGAAGAGCGGATCGAGTCGCGCGGGACGCATGGCCGGAATGTATCCGGTCAATGGGACGCTGACAGGGCCTCCAGCGTTTGGCTGTTATTAGACGCATGCTGTGATCGGAAAACCGGATTCCACTTTTCCGCAGCATGCTCTATTGACACCTCCAGAACCGGGCGGCGCGAAAACGCGTCCCCGGCTTTCGCCGTTTTGCCCCGGAGCCTCCATGACCGGCACGACCCGCTCCTCCGCCGACCTCGATCCGCGCCGCCGCAAGGTGCTGTTCCGCTCGTGGCATCGCGGCACGCGCGAGATGGACCTGATCATGGGCCGCTTCGCCGACGTCCATATCGGCGGCTTCTCGGACGCCGAGCTCGACGATTTCGAGCGGCTGATCGAGGTGCCGGACCGCGACCTCTTTGCCTGGGTGACAGCCAAGGCCGACACGCCCGGCAATTACGACACCGCCGTATTCCGCGCGCTGAAAGCCTTCCATTCCGAGGGCAAGGGAGCCTGGTTGGGCTGATGGCCAAACGCTCTCCCGCCGATGTCGTCGCCTCGCGCGGCCGGCTGACCCTCGCCGGCGTGCCGCAGGGCTACGACGCGCTGGTGGTCGCCGACCTCGCGCGCCAGCTTCATGCCAAGGGCAATCAGTCCTCGCCGGAACTGCTGGTCATCTGCCGCGACGGCCCGCGCATGCAGGCGATGGAGACGGCGCTAACCTTCTTCGCGCCCGGCATCGAGGTGCTGACCCTGCCGGCCTGGGACTGCCAGCCCTATGACCGCGCCTCGCCCAACGCCTCGATCATGGCCCGGCGCATGCTGACCCTGTCGCGTCTGGCCCGCACGTCGGGCCGGGCAACCCCCGCCGTGGTGCTGACGACGATCAACGCGGCGCTCCAGCGCCTGCCTGCCCGCGCGCTGCTCGCCAAGCAGTCGCTGTCGGCGGCGCCCGGCAACGTCATCTCCATGGGCGACCTCCAGAACTGGCTGGAGGTGAATGGCTATTCGCGCACCTCCACCGTCCGCGATGTCGGCGAATATGCGGTGCGCGGCGGCATCCTCGACCTCAACCCGCCCGGCTTCGACGCGCCGATCCGCCTCGACTTCTTCGGCGACACGCTGGAATCGATCCGCACCTTCGACGCCGAGACCCAGCGCACCACCGGCAACCTGCGCCGGCTCGACCTCGTGCCGACCTCGGAGGTGCAGATCACCACCGAGACCATGGTGAAGTTCCGCCTTGCCTATGTCCGCGCCTTCGGCGGCTCGACCAAGGGCGATGCGCTCTACGAATCCGTCTCCGAGGGCCGGCGCTATCCCGGTGTCGAGCACTGGATGCCGCTGTTCCACGACAGGCTGGATTCGATCTTCGACTACATGCCGGATTCCGGCGTCGTGCTGGACGCGCAGGTGGAAGAGGCCGCAAAGGAGCGCCTGACCACCGTCGCGGACTATTACGACGCCCGCAAAACCGCGCTGGAACATGATTCCGGCGGCGGCGCCTACAAGCCGCTGCCGCCCGACGCGCTCTACCTGAAAACCGAGGAATGGGACCGCAAGCGCGGCGGCGAAGCCGTCGTGAAGCTCTCGCCCTTCGCGCTGGCCGGCGCTTCCGACGGTGCGCTGATCGATCTTAACGGCCGGCGCGGCCGGTCCTTCGCGGCAGAGCGGGCCGACGAAAACGCCAATGTCTTCGACGCGGTAGCCTCGCATGTGACGGCGCTTCGGAAAGAGAAGAAGCGCGTCGTCGTCGCGGCATGGTCGGAAGGCTCGCGCGAACGCCTCCAGCCGATCCTCGAAGACCACGGCATGAAGGCGTTGCGCCCGGTCGCGAGCTGGTCGGCCGCCGAGGCCCTGCGCGGCGACGAGATCGCGCTCGCCGTGCTCGGGGTCGAGGAAGGCTTCGAGACGCCTGATCTCGTGGTCATCGGCGAGCAGGACATTCTCGGCGACCGGCTGGTGCGCGCCCAGAAGCGCCGCAAGCGCGCGCAGGATTACATCACGGAGGCGACCAGCCTCTCGGCGGGGGACCTCGTCGTCCATGTCGACCACGGCATCGGCCGCTTCGTCGGCCTCGAAACCGTGACGGCGGCGGGCGCGCCGCACGACTGCGCCGAAATCCACTATGCCGGCGGCGACAAGCTCTACCTGCCGGTGGAGAATATCGAGCTTCTGTCCCGCTACGGCTCCGAGGATGCCGAGGCGCAGCTCGACCGGCTCGGCGGCGGGGCCTGGCAGGCGCGCAAGGCGCGCATGAAGAAGCGCATCCTCGAAATGGCGGCGGGCCTGATCAAGATCGCCGCCGCGCGGGCCCTGCGCGAAGCGCCGAAGCTGATCGCGCCCGACGGCGCCTATGACGAGTTCGCCGCCAAGTTTCCCTATGACGAGACCGAGGATCAGGCGGGCGCCATCGACAGCGTCCTCGAAGACCTCGGCGCGGGCCGGCCGATGGACCGGCTGGTCTGCGGCGATGTCGGCTTCGGCAAGACCGAAGTCGCGCTGCGCGCCGCCTTCGCGGCCGTCATGGGCGGCAAGCAGGTGGCCGTCGTCGTGCCGACCACGCTGCTCGCGCGCCAGCACTTCAAGACCTTTTCCGAGCGCTTCAAGGGCCTCCCCGTTCATGTGGCGCAGGCCTCGCGCATGGTCGGCTCGGCCGATCTCGCGGCCGCCAAGAAGGGCCTGACTGAAGGCACGGTCGACATCGTCGTCGGCACCCACGCGCTGCTCGGCAAGGCCATCTCGTTCAAGGATCTCGGCCTCGTCATCGTCGACGAGGAGCAGCATTTCGGCGTCGGCCACAAGGAGCGGCTGAAGGAGCTGCGCGCCGAGGTTCACGTGCTGACCCTGACCGCGACGCCGATCCCGCGCACGCTGCAGCTCGCCATGACCGGCGTGCGCGACCTCTCCATCATCGCGACGCCGCCGGTGGATCGGCTTGCCGTGCGTTCCTTCGTCACGCCCTTCGATCCGCTGATCGTCCGCGAGGCCCTGCTGCGCGAGCGCTACCGCGGCGGGCAGGCCTTCTTCGTCTGTCCGCGCATCGACGATCTCGGCGAGGCAGAGGCCTTCCTGCGCGAACACGTGCCGGAGGCGAAATTCATCGTCGCCCACGGCCAGATGGCCGCCGGCGAGCTGGAGGACCGGATCGGCGCCTTCTATGACGGCAAGGTCGACATCCTGTTGTCCACGACCATCGTGGAATCGGGCCTCGACATCCCCTCGGCGAACACGCTCATCGTCTGGCGCGCCGACATGTTCGGCCTGGCCCAGCTTTACCAGCTGCGCGGACGCGTCGGCCGGTCGAAGACCCGCGCCTATGCGCTGTTCACGCTGCCCGAGAACAAGCCGGTGACGCCGCAGGCCGAGCGGCGCCTGAAGGTTCTGCAATCGCTCGACACGCTCGGCGCGGGCTTCCAGCTCGCCTCGCACGACCTCGATATCCGCGGCGCCGGCAACCTGCTCGGCGACGAGCAGTCCGGCCATATCAAGGAGGTCGGCTACGAGCTCTACCAGCAGATGCTGGAAGAGGCGGTCTCCATGATGAAGGCCGGCCTCGTCGACGACACGGTGGAGGACAAGTGGTCGCCGCAGATCACGGTCGGCACGCCGATCCTGATCCCCGAGCACTATGTCGAGGACCTCAACCTGCGCCTGTCGCTCTATCGCCGCCTCGGCGACCTGGCGACCGACCAGGAGATCGACGCCTTCGCTGCCGAGATGATCGACCGGTTCGGGCCGCTGCCCGAGGAGGTCGAGCACCTCGTCAAGGTGGCGGTGGTCAAGGCCTATTGCCGCCGGGCCAATGTCGACAAGGTCGATGCGGGGCCGCGCGGCATCGTCATGTCGTTCCGCGACCAGAAGTTCGCCAATCCGGCGGGCCTCGTCCGCTATATCGGCGAGCAGGGCTCGCTGGCGAAAGTCCGGCCGGACCAGAAGATCGTGTTCATCCGCGACTGGCCGAGACCTGAGGACCGGCTCAAGGGCGCGGCGGTCATCCTGCGCAACCTCGTCAAGATCGCGGAAACGAAGAAGGCCGCGTGAGGCGAACAGGGAGCCGATGAAGCTCGTCGGCGGCATGTTCGAGACAGCCGACGCGTAGGGGCTGAACCCTCAGTTCTCGTCGTCGGCCGTGACGATGACGACGCCGAGCTCTTGCGTCATCAGGAACACCATGATGTCGCCGCGGCCCTGGTCGCGCAGTTCCCGCGCGACGCGGATGGCGAGCTTGCGTCCCTCTTGCTCGTGCCGCTCCGCAAAACCGTCGTTCTCCTTGAAGGCACCGGGATCGTCCCAGTCCAGCGCATCCTCGAAACGTTCCGCCCAGGCGTTGAGGTCGGCGACAAGGGCGGGCGAGAACCCGAGCACCTCCGGGTCGATGTTGCCGCCATAGTCGTCGTCCAGTGACCAGACGGGATGGCAGCCGTAATCGGCCATCAGCTTGATCCGCTTCGGATTGGTGTAGGTCCGCTCGGGGGCTTGCCGAAAGATCGTTCCCACCGGGGCATAGGCTATGCGTTCCGCCCCGATCTTCTCGGCCATGCGGGCCGCCAGCGCGCGGCCTTCCGCCTCGAAGTCCTCCGCCTGCTGCGGGTCGGTGAAGCCGCCCTTGCGCTTGCCCTGCGGGATCGTGCCGAGATAGTTCGTCTCCCAGTCGAGGATGTCGCCGACCAGTTCCTCCCCGAAGGTCTCGATGGCGAGTTTCTGTGGAACGACCGAGCCGGTCGCATCATCCGCGAAGGGCAGGACGAAGGGGCGGATCATCAGCCGCACCTTCTGCGGCAGGACCGCGGCCTCTTCCGGCGCGGTCGGATCGGAACAGGCCGGCGTGCTGCGTCCCGTAAGGGCCGTGGCGGTCTGGCGCAGATGGTAAGCGGCGAAAGCGATGGCTGCGACAGCCGCGCCCGCAAGCGGCCATGGCTCGTCCTGCGGCCAGCGCAGCAGCCCGGCCCATGCCACGGCAACGACGATGGCGGTCGCGGCCAGATGGATCAGGAAGGCATTGACGGTCGCGCGGCGCCCGTCGGGATCTGGCTCCTCGTCCACGTCGATGAGGCGCGGCGCGACGTGGCCGATATAGGCCGCCTGCAAGGCGGCGGCGGCAAGGAAGACGGGCAGGGCGAGGATACTGAGCACCGCCAGCAAGACCCCGCCCGTGAAGACCGCGATGGCGGTCGCGAGCATCCACCGGCCGCGCAGCCTGTCCGCGCGCGGGACGGGCTTCAGCGTGATGCTCGCGAGGGCCTTGTCCATGAAGGCCTCGATCACCATCTGGCGTGCTGCGATGATCCCCGCCACCACGTAGAACGCACCGACGAGGCGAATGCCGATATCGATGCCGTTCATGCCCTCAGGCCCCTCAAGGCCCGTTTCCGGTCAATCCGCCCCATGCGCTTCCCTTGCCGTCCCGCGCCGCAGGGTAGGGCGCGTTAGGGGTTTGTCCACCGCCACTGGCGGGGCCGTTCGACGGTTCCTATTTTGGGGCTAGTCTGGAAGCGTCTCGCCCGGCATGATTCTCGCATTGCAGTCGTCCATGCTCCGCCTTGGAATGGACATCGATCGAACCGACAGTTTCAGGCGTGGCGCATAATGCGGCACGAACTCAAGACCATGATGCAGGACGCCAGGCCCATCGACGACAGCCACGGAGCGCCATCGCGGCCAGACCTCGCGGTGACGATGGCGGGCAAGCGCGACGAGCGCGACCAGGATCCGGGCGGCCCGGGCACCTCGGTCATCGCCAAGACCCGTCCGCAGACGAAGCGGCCGAGCCTCTACCGCGTGCTGCTCCTGAACGACGACTACACGCCGATGGAGTTCGTCGTGCACATCCTCCAGAAGTTCTTCAACAAGGACTCCGATGCCGCCACCCGCATCATGCTGCACGTCCACCAGCACGGCGTCGGCGAGTGCGGCGTCTACACCTACGAAGTCGCGGAAACCAAGGTCACCCAGGTCATGGATTTCGCGAGAAAGCACCAGCATCCGCTGCAATGCGTGATGGAGAAGAAGTGAGTTCCTTCGGCACCTTTCGCGCCTCCGGGCGCACCATGGCTTATTGACGAGGTTTCCCTTGCCCTCATTCTCACGCAGCCTCGAACAGTCGCTCCACCGGGCTCTCGCGCTCGCCAACGAGCGCCGGCACGAATATGCGACGCTGGAGCACCTGCTGCTCGCGCTGGTCGACGACCAGGACGCGGCGGCGGTGATGAAGGCGTGCAGCGTCGACCTCGAGAAGCTCAAGAAAAGCCTCGTCGGCTATATCGATTCCGAGCTTGAGAACCTCGTCACGGACGGTTCGGACGATTCCAAGCCCACCGCCGGCTTCCAGCGCGTCATCCAGCGCGCCGTGATCCACGTCCAGTCGTCGGGGCGCGAGGAAGTGACCGGCGCCAACGTGCTCGTTGCGATCTTCGCCGAGCGCGAGAGCCATGCCGCCTACTTCCTGCAGGAGCAGGACATGACGCGCTACGACGCGGTCAACTACATCTCCCACGGCATCGCCAAGCGCGCCGGCCTCTCCGAGGCGCGCTCGCCGAAGGGCTCCGACGAGCCGGAGGAAGCCAAGGAGAAGGCGCCGGACGGCGAGAAGAAGAAGGGCGACGCGCTCGACACCTATTGCGTCAACCTCAACAAGAAGGCGCGCGAGGGCCGCATCGATCCGCTGATCGGCCGTGACGGCGAGATCAGCCGCACGATTCAGGTGCTCTGCCGCCGCCAGAAGAACAATCCGCTGCTGGTGGGCGATCCCGGCGTCGGCAAGACCGCCATCGCCGAGGGCCTCGCCAAGCGCATCGTCGAGAACGACGTGCCGGACGTGCTGAAGGACGCCACCGTGTTCTCGCTCGACATGGGCACGCTGCTCGCCGGCACGCGCTATCGCGGCGATTTCGAGGAGCGTTTGAAGCAGGTCATCAAGGAGGTGGAGGCCCACCCCAAGGCGATCATGTTCATCGACGAGATCCACACGGTGATCGGTGCGGGCGCGACCTCGGGCGGCGCCATGGATGCCTCGAACCTTTTGAAGCCCGCGCTGGCGCAGGGCACGCTGCGCTGCATCGGCTCGACCACCTACAAGGAATACCGCCAGTATTTCGAGAAGGACCGCGCGCTCGTTCGCCGGTTCCAGAAGATCGACGTCAACGAGCCGACGGTCGAGGATTCGATCGAGATCCTGAAGGGGCTGAAGTCCGCCTTCGAGACCTATCACAAGCTGCGCTACACCAACGAGGCCATCAAGGCCGCGGTGGAGCTCTCCGCGCGCTACATCCACGACCGTAAGCTGCCGGACAAGGCGATCGACGTGATCGACGAATCGGGCGCGGCGCAGATGCTCGTCCCCGAGGCCAAGCGCAAGAAGACCATCGGCATCAAGGAGATCGAGGCGACGATCGCGACCATGGCGCGCATCCCGCCGAAGACCGTCTCCAAGGACGATGCCGAGGTTCTCCGCAACATCGAGACGACGCTGAAGCGCGTGGTCTATGGCCAGGACAAGGCCATCGAGGCGCTCTCAGCCTCGATCAAGCTCGCCCGCGCAGGCCTGCGCGAGCCGGAGAAGCCGATCGGCAACTACCTGTTCTCCGGCCCGACCGGCGTCGGCAAGACCGAGGTCGCCAAGCAGCTCGCCAGCGTGCTCGGCGTGCAGCTCCTGCGTTTCGACATGTCGGAATATATGGAGCGGCACACCGTCTCGCGGCTGATCGGCGCGCCGCCCGGCTATGTCGGCTTCGACCAGGGCGGACTGCTCACCGACGGCATCGACCAGAATCCCTATTGCGTGCTGCTGCTGGACGAGATCGAGAAGGCCCATCCGGACCTCTTCAACATCCTCCTGCAGATCATGGATCACGGGAAGCTGACCGACCATAACGGCAAGCAGGTCGATTTCCGCAACGTCATCCTGATCATGACGACCAATGCGGGTGCCTCCGACCTCGCCAAGCCCGCGATCGGTTTCACGCGCATCAAGCGGACCGGCGACGACACCGAGGCGATCAATCGCCTGTTCGCCCCGGAATTCCGCAACCGCCTCGACTCGGTCATCGCCTTCGGCCACCTGTCGACCGAGGTGATCGGCAATGTCGTCGAGAAGTTCGTCCTCCAGCTTGAAGCCCAGCTCGCCGACCGCCAGGTCACGATCGAGCTGTCGCCGGACGCCAAGGACTGGCTGATCGAGCGTGGCTATGACGAGCAGATGGGCGCGCGGCCGATGGCCCGCGTGATCCAGGAATACGTCAAGAAGCCGCTGGCCGAGGACCTGCTGTTCGGGCGCCTCAAGAACGGCGGCCATGTCCGCGTGATCGTCGAGAAGGACGAGGAGGGCTTCCCCATCCTCGGCTTCGACTATCCCGCCGGCCCCGTGACGCCGAAGGCCGAGCCGGTCGCGCCGGACGTTCGCCGCATCGCCAAGCGCGCCGCGGCGAAGAAGTCCGGCACGGCCAAGGCGAAGCGCAAGCCGAAGGGCTCCGGCGGCGGATCGGGCGGCGTTCCCGTGCCGACCGAGCCGAAGCGTCCGTCCGGCTCGGTGCCCAAGGTGCCGCTCAAGGCGGAGTGAGGCGATACGCCTCGCGTGATGAGAAACGACCCCGGCCGAGGCAAGCCTCGCGCCGGGGTCTGTCGTTCGGCCCACCGAATGGCCCGCATGCGGCTTTGGTCCTTGTGCGGTGCAGCGGTCTGTCCGACTGATCGGCGGCGATGAACGCTCCCAATCCGCCCTATGTGCCGCTGTCGCAGGCCGCCTGGTATCGCCGGGGTCTGCGCGCGTCGGTCGCTTTGCCGGCGGTGATCCTCGCCGCGACCTTCATCGGCATCGGCTCGGTCTGCGCCGATTACGGCATGCCGCTTCTCTGGGCGCTCGCGGCAACGCTGCTGATCTGGGCGGGCCCCGCTCACCTCATCCTCGTCGGCGGGCTCGGCAGCGGCGCCTCGTGGGTCGCCATTGCGCTCACCGTCGGCCTGTCCTCGGTGCGCCTTCTGCCCATGGTGGTGTCCCTGCTGCCCTATCTGCGTCTGAAGGATCGCAATCCGCTCGTCGCGATGCTCTGCGCCCATTTCGTCGCCATTTCCATATGGGTCGAGGGCCTGCGCCTTCTTCCGCAGGTCGATGCCGAGGGCAGGGTGCCCTTCTTCCTCGGCCTCGGTACCGGTCTGCTCGCCTCGGCCACCGCCAGCACGGCCATCGGCTACGGGCTCGCCGGGATCATCCCGGACGCCTTCGCCGCCGGCCTCCTGTTCCTGACGCCGATCTTCTTCCTCCTGTCGCTGTTCACCACGGCGCGCATGCTGTCCGACCGGCTCGCCATCGGCATCGGCTTCTTCGGCCTGCTCCTCGCATCGCTCGCAGGTGACGGGCTGGAACTGCTCTATGCGGGCCTCGGCGGCGGCACGCTCGCCTATGCTCTGGGCCGGATGCGCCGGGCGGGGGCCGCGTCATGACCCTGATCGGCTCAGATCTCACGCCCTACCTCGCGCTGATCCTGCTCGGCATCCTGCCGACCGAGATCTGGCGATGGCTGGCGCTGGTCGTCGGGCGTGGGCTCGACGAGAAATCCGAGATTCTCGTCTGGGTGCGCGCCGTCGCTACCGCGACGCTGGCGGCCGTCGTCGCCAAGCTTGCCTTTTTCCCGGCCGGCGCGCTCGCCGCCCTGCCGCTCGGCTGGCGGGCGGGCGCTTTCGTCGCAGGCCTTGGCGCCTATTTCCTGATGCGGAAATCCGTGCTGTTCGGCGTTCTGGCCGCCGAGGCGATCATCGTCGCCAGCGCCTGGTGGCTCGGCGTCAGGTAGTCACCCCCCGGCCTGCATCGCCTCCAGCGCCGAGCGGATGGTCGCGGCGTGCTTCGCCAGCACGTCCTGGTTCTCCATCGCGCCCGTGTGGGGGCGCAGCGACACTCCGGTCCAGCGCGGCAGGATGTGGACGTGGATGTGGAACACCACCTGTCCGCCCGCGCTCTCGTTGAACTGCTGGATCGTCAGGCCGTCCGCGGCCATGGCGCGCTTGACGCCCTTGGCGACGAACTGGGAGGCCTTGGCGAGGTCGGCGAACTCATCGGGATGGATGTCGAGCAGGTTGCGCGCCGCCGTCTTGGGGATGACCAGCACGTGGCCGTCGGCGCGCGGCATGATGTCCATGAAAGCCAGCACCTTGTCGGTCTCGTAGACCTTGTGGGCCGGCATCTCGCCGCGCAGGATCTTGGCGAAGACGTTGTTCGGATCGTAGGCGGTCGCGGACATGGAAACCTCACACGGACAGGCGCGAGGGTGTCGCAATCCAACGGGGCGGCGTCAAGCGCCGGACGGCTACCCCAAAAAGACAATGCCGGCGCGGTTTCCCACGCCGGCATGACGGTCAGGTCCGTCAGGACTTACCAGTAGTAGCGGCGGCGCCAGTAGCGGCGGCGAATGACGTAGACGCGGCGCGGACGGTAGTAGTAGCGGCGGCGGCGCACGATGTAATACTGCATCTCCTGCGGCTCGCCGGTGGCCGGAACGGCCGGGGCAGAGGCGGGAGCCGCAGGAGCCGCCGAGGCAGCAGTGGCGGTGGCGGCGACGGCTGCGCCTCCGGCGAGAGCGGCGACGAACAGACGACGATGAAGCATGGATAGTCCTCCTGCAGTGTTGCCTTGGCGCATCCAGGCACGAGACTGGGGCACCGACTTCCGCGGCGTCAAGCCGCTTCGTTCGTCAGAGTTGATGGGTTCTGTTTCTGCACGACGACGCCCGGCTGACAGGGGCGTGTCACCGGGCGTCGCATGCGGAATTGCCGGTCAGACGTCAGGAAGCGCGGCGGGCCGCGCGGCGCGGGCGGCGAACGCGACGATGGCGGCGCACGGCGCGATTGCGGCGACGGCGACGGCCGCGCATTTCCAGCGGCTGGGCATCGGCGGCGACAGCGGCAGGGGCTTCCGGCGCGATCGCGCCGATCAGGCGGTCGACGGCCGGAGCGGCCTCCGCCGAGCCGGCGGCGGCGACGAGGGCGGTCGCGGCAACGCCGCTGCCGAGAGCGGTGAAGAAGGTGCGACGGTCGAACATGGATTTCCTCGCTTGGGTTGGGGCCGGGTCATCCGGCTCCCGCACACGCTGCGCCGTTCAAACTGAACCGCCCATATCGGCGCGTTTATGAGCCGTTCAGGATGGCGGGCCGAACACACCGCCACAAACGTATCAAGTCATTGGCAAATATGAAGATTATCGGGAGTTGCCTGGGTCGATGCGGATGCGGCCCGGCAAGCAATCGAACAGAAATATCCGTCAAGCCACGATAGGGCGAAATCGTCGGGCATTGGGCCGAAGAAACGGTGCCCGAGGATTGCCGAAATGCCTGGGGCATGATGCCCGGGCCAACCCGACGGGAGCTGTCCATGTCGATCAACGCCGACCTTGCCAATGCCGCCGAGGCTGCGCGCCGCGCCGAGGAAGAGCAGCAGCGCCAGCAGCAGGCACAACAAGGCAGCTACATCGATGTCGGCGATGCCGGGTACGGCCTCTTCGATCTGGCCAGCAGCATGCTCTCGGGCGTCGGGCAGGCCGCATCCTCCGCCGCATCGGCGGTGGGAGAGGTTGCCGGCGGCGCCGCCAACATGGTCGGGTCGGCGGCTTCCGGTGCGGCCGAACTGGCGGGAACGGTAGCGGGCGGCGCGGTCGATGTGGCGGGCTCCGTCGCGTCCGGCGCAGTCAACGTCGTGGGATCGGTGGCCTCGGGCGCGGTCGACGTTGCAAGTTCGATCGGCGAGGGGCTCGGCGGGATCGATTTCTAGTCGACCTCCGCCTCCGCTCTCCGGAAGGGCGCCAGCGCGTCCAGTTCCTCGACCGCGTCGGCGACATAGCGGCGCTCGCGGTCGAGATAATCCGCCACCGCGCGCCGGAGGCCCGGATCCACGATGAAGTGGGCCGAATGGGTCGTCACCGGCCGGTAGCCGCGCGCGAGCTTGTGCTCGCCCTGCGCCCCCGCCTCGACCCGCTTCAGGCCATGGCGGATCGCATAGTCGATGGCCTGGTAGTAGCAGACCTCGAAATGCAGGAAGGGGTGTTCCTCGACGGCGCCCCAATGGCGGCCGTAGAGCACGTCGCCGCCGATGAAATTGATCGCGCCGGCGATGTAGCGGCCCTCGCGCTCGGCCATGACCAGCAGGATGCGGTCGGCCATGCGCTCGCCGATCAGCGAGAAGAACGGCCGCGTCAGATAGGGCCGGCCCCATTTGCGCGAGCCGGTATCCATGTAGAAGCCGAAAAAGGCATCCCACACTTCCTCGGTCAGGTCGCGGCCGGTGAGCTGGCGGATGGTGATGCCACGACCTTCGAGCGCCTCGCGCCGCTCCCGGCGGATGACCTTGCGCTTGCGGGAGGCGAGGGCGGCGAGAAAATCGTCGAAGCAGCCGTAGCCCTCGTTCTCGAAATGGAACTGCGTGTCGGTGCGCTGGAGATAGCCGGCCTCGCCCATCAGCGCCGCTTCGTCCTCCGGGCAGAAGGTGACGTGCAGTGACGACACGCCGAGTTTCAGCGCGACCTGCGCCGCGCCCTGCACCAGCGCGGATTGCGCGGCTCCGCTTGCCTCGCCAGGTTTCACCAGCAGGCGGCGTCCGGTGGCGGGCGTGAAGGGCACGCTCGCCTGCAGTTTCGGGTAATAGCGTCCGCCCGCGCGCTCATAGGCCTCGGCCCAGCCGGCGTCGAAGACATATTCGCCGCGAGAATGGCCCTTGAGGTAGCAGGGCAGGATGCCAAGGATGGCGCCGTCCGCCTCCAGCACGAGATGGTGGCCGAGCCAGCCGGTCTGGCGGGTGGCCGAACCCGATTCCTCGAGGCTGAGGAAATAGGCATGGTCGAGGAACGGATCGACCGTCCCGGCCGCGTCGGCGGCGCAGGCGTTCCAGTCGGTGGCAGCGATGTCCTTGAGGCTCGAGACGACGCGGATCGTGTAGGTCGGGGCGCTCATCGGTTTGATATTAGGCGAAATAGCCCTCGAAGGTCACCTGATCGGCATGTTGCGCTGCGATCAAACGCTCGTCATCGGTGCGCACGGTCCAGCAGATGACCGGACGGCCGAGCGAGCCGCGATAGCGCTCGGTGGCGGCGCTCGGCAGGTCGGCGACGCGCCAGGACAGGAAATGCGGGTCGGTCTCGGGAAAATGCGCGAGCGAGGCGAGGTCGCGGCGCATCTCAGCAGGCAGGCGCGCCCAGTGCGCGCCGGCATAGTGCGATTCGGCGACGACGCCGCGCACGAGCGAGGGCGCATGGGCCTTGAGCCAGGCGATGGGCGCGGGATCGAAGGACATGAGGGCGAGGGGGCCCGCATAGGCCGCCGCCAGTTCGGCGACGCGCTTGGTCAGGCCGAGCCTGCCGTCGAACTCCGACTTGATCTCCACCACCAGCGGCACGCGCCCCGCGACCTGCCCGAACAGGCCGGCGAGCGTGATCATGCGGTCGCCGGTCGCCTTGAAGGCGACCTTTCCCAGTTCTGCCGCCGAGAGCGTCTCCACCCGGCCCGAGGCCGTCGTCAGCCGGTCCAGCGTCCCGTCGTGGAAGACGATGGCGTCGCCGTCCGCGGTCGGCTGCACGTCGCATTCGATGGCGTAGTTGCCGGCAATGGCCGCATCGAAGGCCGCCGGCAGGTTCTCCACCACGCCGGGCTCAAGGCTATGCAGCCCGCGATGGGCGATGGGCCGGGCCGTCAGGAAGCCGAGGTCCGTCGCCATCAGGCGATCTCGACCGTCGCCTCGACCTCGACGGAGGCATTGGCGGGCAGGGCGGCGACGCCGATGGTCGAGCGCGCATGGCGGCCCTTGTCGCCGAACACCTCGACCATCAGGTCGGAGGCGCCGTTCATCACCTTCGGCGCATCGACGAAATCGGGCGTGCAGTTGATGAAGCCGCCGAGGCGGACGATGCGCACGACATTGTCCAGATTGCCGACCGCGGCCTGAATCTGTGCGATGACGTTGAGCGCGCATTGGCGGGCGGCCTTCTGGCCGTCCTCGATGGACACGCTGCCGCCGAGCTTGCCGGCCATGACGCCATCAGGCCCGAACGGAAGCTGGCCGGAAACGGTCAGCACATTGCCCGTGCGCACGAAGGGCACGTAGTTCGCGACCGGCGCAGCCGCGACCGGCAGGACGATGCCGAGATCGGCGAGGTGTTTGGCGACGGACGACATGGCGCGCTCCTTAAGGCTCGACTGTTTCGGCGCGGACCCTGCCTCAAGGCCGCCGGCCGGGCAAGGCGGTGCTCGTCGACACATCCATGCCGCGTTGTCGCCTCCGATAGGCCTCTCTATCCTGCGACGGGAACGCTTCCGAATCCCGCCTTGCGCGAAACCCGCCAAGTCCACCCGCCGCCGGAGCCCCGCCGATGAATCCTGTCCGTCCGCTCGCGCTCGCGGCCCTGTTCGGCACTCTCGTCGCGGCGCCTGCCGCCACGCAGCCCGCCCCGGAGCCGGTGCTCGGCCCCCATCGCGCGATCTACGACCTCCGGCTCGACGGCCGGCGCTCGGCGCGCGGCATGGACGATGCCCGCGGCCGCATCCTGTTCGAGACGGGCGGCAACCGCTGCGAGGGCTTCACCACGACGTTCCGGCAGGTGGTGCAGCTCACCGTCAACGGCAATCCGGTGACCATGGACGTGAACACCGCCCATTTCGAGGAGGGCGACGGAACCGGCTTCCGCTTCACCTCGCGCTCCACCGAGAACGGCGCGCCGCGCAACGAGACGGACGGCAGCGCGCGCCGGACGGGCGACGCGGTGCAGATCGCCGTGCGCCGCCCGCGCGAATTGCAGACGCGCGCCGATGCGGCGACCATCTTCCCGACCGAGCATCTGATGCAGCTGGTCAAGGCCGCCCGCGCCGGCCAGACCATCCTCGAGGTCAAGGTCTATGACGGCGCCGAAACCGGCGAGAAGATCTACAACGCCACTGCCGTCATCGGCCGCCGCATAGCCCCCGGCGCCGGCGAGGTGGAAGAGGCCGCGCGCGATCCGAAGCTCGCGACGCTCGCCCGCTGGCCGGTGACCATCAGCTATTTCGAGGACGGCAGCGACCGCGCGACGCCGATCTACTCCATCGCCTTCGAGCTCTACGAGAACGGCGTCTCGCGCCAGCTCGTCATCGACTACGGCGAGTTCGCCCTGCAGGGCACGCTGACCCGGCTGGAATGGCAGGCAGAGACGCCCTGCAGCCGCTGATGCTGGCCTAGCGCCAGGCAAAGACCGGCTGTTCCAGTTCGTCGACGCGGGTGGTGCGGCCGGCGAGCATTTCGCGGAACTGGTAGATGAGCGCCGCCGTCGGGGCGTGGATCAGGTTCCCGGCGATGCGGACGCGGACCACGGCTCGCTCGCTCTCGGCGATCCGGACGAAATCGAAGGCGTCCGTCTCGGCAATGGCGCTGACCGGGATGCGATGGACGGAAGCGACCTCCTGTGGGTTCGGCATGAGCGGCGCCGCAGCGTCGCCCCAGATGATGGCCGGCGTTACCAGATAGCCGGACCGGGTGGGGTAGTCGTCGAGCAAGCCGATGATCTGGTCAGCGTCCGCCTGAAATCCCAGTTCCTCCTCCAGTTCGCGCAAAGCCGCGTCCGCTATCGTTTCGCCCTCGTCCAGCCGGCCGCCCGGAAGCGCCCACTGGTTGCCGTGGGACCGCAAGGTCGCTGCCCGCATCGTCAGGAGAAAGGCGGGCTCGGCATTGTCACCTGGCACCAGGGCGATGGCCACGGCCGCCCTTTTCAGCCCCGCATGGGCCTGATCGGGGGGCCGGCGCGAGAATGCGGCATAACGGGCCTCCACCTCGCGGCGGAAAGCGTCATCGAACGACCAATCCATGATCCGGTTTATCGCGGGGAGATCGAAAGCCGCCAGTCCGCCATGCGGCACGGACCCGCCGTCAGGTGCTACAATTCCCCGAATACACAATTTCCTACCACACAGCGTTACGCTCGTCTAGGAAAAAATACACAATTCGGTTGTGCGCCGGCGGCACGCCCAGCGCAGGGCTGCTTAAATGCCACCGCTCCCGCCTCGTCATGCCCGGGCTTGGGTCGCGTATCCGCGAATTTCCTTCTAGGGCGTGTTCAAGTCGTGGATGGCCGGCATAGCCGAGGCAGAGCCTCGGCGTCCAAGCGAAAGAACGGCGACCGCAGGTCGCCTTTGGCCCGGCCATGACGTTCAGGCCTGCTCGTCAAAGCAGTGGCCTCAATCGTCGAAGGTGATGCCCTTCACAACGGCAGCCTTGCCGAACTTGGCGCGCAGGGCATCGACCGCCCCCTCGACCTTCACGTTCCGGGCGATGGAGGTATCGACGAGATCGGAGGGGTCGGCCTTGTCGAGGCTGGTCAGTTCGGAAATGCCGATGCCGATGAGGCGGTAGGCAGTGCCGTCGGCCTCGCGCATCAGCATGTCGCGCCCCGCCTCGAAGATGCGCGCGGCGAGCACAGTGGGCGAAGCGAGGCTGCGGGAGCGGGTACGGATGCGGAAGTCGGCGCTTTTCAGCTTCAGCGTCACCGTCCTGCCGGCAAGTTCCTGCGCCTTGGCGCGAAACGACACCTTTTCCGCGAGCCGGAACAGCTTCTTCTCCAGCGTGCGGGCGTCGCGGATGTCGGTGTCGAACGTGGTTTCGGCGGAAACCGACTTGGTCTCGCCGTCCGGCTCGACCTTGCGCTCGTCGATGCCGCGCGACAGGCGCGACAGCCTGAGCCCCATCGCCCCGTAGCGGCGCATCAGTTCGCTTTCGTCCAGCCGGCGCAGATCGGCGATGCGCTTCAGGCCGTCGCGCTCCAGCGTCTCTTGAAGCGCCTTGCCGACCCCCCAGATCAGCGAAACGGGTTTCGATCCCAGGAATTCCAGCGCCTCGGCCTTGCCGATGGCCGCAAAGCCGCGCGGCTTGTCCATGTCGGAAGCGATCTTGGCGAGGAACTTGTTGTAGGAGAGGCCCGCCGACACCGTGATGCCGATGTCGCGCTCGACGCCCTTGGCGAATTTCGCCAGCACCACCGCCGGCGGCGCGCCGTGCAGCCTTTCCGTGCCGGTCAGGTCGAGGAAGGCCTCGTCGATCGACAGCGGCTCGACCAGCGGCGTCAACGCCCGCATGGCCTCGCGCACCTCGCGGCCGACGCCGACATATTTCTCCATGTTCGGCTTCACGACGACCGCCTCGGGGCAGAGCGCCAGCGCCTTGAACATCGGCATGGCCGACCTGACGCCGTGGATGCGCGCGATGTAGCAGCAGGTCGAGACGACGCCGCGCTTGCCGCCGCCGACGATCAGCGGCTTGTCGACGAGGCTCGGATCGTCACGCTTCTCGATGGCGGCGTAGAAGGCGTCACAGTCGATATGGGCGATGGAGAGACCGGAGAGTTCGGCATGGCGGACAAGCCGGGGCGAGCCGCAGGAGCGGCAGCGCGCGGAGGCCGGATCGGCCTCGCTGAAACAGTCCCGGCAGAAGGCGAGGAGCGCCATTGGCTCAGAGCCGGCTTGAGAATGTGAACTGGTTACACTGCATCGATGGAGTGCGTCCTTCGAGGCTCGTTCGCTGCGCTCACTCGCACCTCAGGATGAGGGATGTTGAGACTTGCATCAGCTTCGACTGAAGCGCGACCGCTGCGCTTCGTTCAGCCTAGATGCAACCCATGACCTCCCTCATCCTGAGGTGCGAGCGAAAGCGAGCCTCGAAGGACGCACTTGATAGATGCAGGGCGTCAAACAAACCCTCAACCTCCCTGTTCTCAAACGATCCGTTGTGTTCGGACTGCCGTCAGGGTGAACCCGGCCGATCACCGGTTCAAGCCGGGGGATGTCATCAGCGAGGGCAGATCACGCGAAGCCGCGCTCCCACGGAACCACGCCCAGCGCACGGGCAGCTTTCACGACCTGCCCGGGTTTGACGCCCTCATTGGCCGCAAAAGCGAGCAGCAGGGGCTCGTCGGCCATCAGATGCTCCATGACCGCGGCGAGGAAACCGGGCTCCGTCGCCGCCGCGCGGATGTTGCCGGGATCGATGCCGGCGAGGCTGAGAAACCGCTCCAGCCGCTCCGGCTCGGCGGCAAGGAAGGCGAAGGCCTTCGCCGCAAGGTTCTCGGCAAGGTCCCGTTCACCCGGACGCAACGTCATGGTTTGCCCTTTTGTAAGGAATTCCAATTAGCTTGTCCGCTATCCGTCAACCCTCGGCAACCATGCCGGTGCGGCCCCGGCCCTGCGAGTTCCGATGTCGAAGACTGTCATGATCGTCGAGGATAACGAGCTCAATATGAAGCTCTTCCACGACCTTCTGGAGGCCAACGGCTACCGGACCATCCAGACGCGCAACGGCACCGAGGCACTGGACCTTGCCCGAACTCACAAGCCCGACCTGATTCTCATGGATATCCAGCTCCCCGAGATTTCGGGGCTGGATGTCACGCGCTGGATCAAGGAGGACGAGACGATCCGGCATATCCCGATCATCGCGGTCACGGCCTTCGCGATGAAGGGCGACGAGGAGCGGATCAGGGCAGGGGGCTGCGAGGCCTATCTGTCGAAGCCCATTTCGGTCGCGAAGTTCATCGAGACCGTTCGCCATTTCCTCGGCGGGTCATGAAGAGGCGATTGCACCGATGACCGCACGCGTTCTTGTCGTCGACGACATACTGGCCAACGTCAAGCTGCTCGAGGCGCGCCTCTCCGCCGAGTATTTCGATGTGGTCACCGCGATGTCCGGCGCGGAGGCGCTGTCGATCTGCGAGCGCGCCCAGTGCGACATCGTCCTGCTCGACGTCATGATGCCGGAGATGGACGGGTTCGAGGCCTGCCGCCGCTTGAAGGCGAACCCGGCGACCCACCACATCCCCGTCATCATGGTGACGGCCCTCGACCAGCCCTCCGACCGCATTCGCGGGCTGGAGGTCGGCGCCGACGACTTCCTGACCAAGCCGGTGAACGACCTCGCCCTCATCACGCGCGTACGCTCGCTCGTGCGCCTGAAGATGATGCAGGACGAATTGCGCATGCGCGCGGTCACGTCGCGCGAGATCGGCATGCGCGACCCCCTCGCCGAAGCCGTCGCCGAGACGGGGCTCAATGGCCGGCTCCTGATCGTCGACGACCGCGCCTCGTCCCACGAGCGCATCGTGCAGGCGCTCAGCTCCCAGCATCACGTTGAGGTCGAGCCGCGCGCCCAGGAAGCCCTGTTCAAGGCGGCCGAGGGCAATTTCGACATGGTCATGGTGTCGCTGGGGCTCGCCGACTTCGATCCGCTGCGCCTCTGCTCGCAGCTTCGCTCCATCGACCGCACACGCAGCCTGCCGATCCTGGTGATCGCCGAGCCGGAGGACGAGCCGCGGCTGCTGCGCGCCCTCGACATCGGCGTGAACGACTACCTGCTGCGGCCGATCGACCGCAACGAGATGGCCGCGCGCGTGCGCACGCAGGTACGCAAGAAGCGCTATACCGAGCGCCTCCGCGACAACGTCCAGCAGTCGATGGAGATGGCGATCACCGACGGGCTCACCGGCCTGCATAATCGTCGCTACATGGAGAGCCATCTCGGCACGCTGGTCGAGCAAGCCTCCATGCGCGGCAAGCCGCTCTCCGTGCTGATCCTCGACATCGACTACTTCAAGGCGGTCAACGACACCTGGGGCCATGATGCCGGAGACGAGGTGCTGCGGGAATTTGCCCAGCGCCTGCGCAAGAGCGTGCGCGGCATCGACCTCGCCTGCCGTCTCGGCGGTGAGGAATTCGTCGTCGTCATGCCGGACACCGATGCCGGTGTCGCCTCCATCGTCGCCGAACGCATCCGCGCGCGCGTGGCCGGCGAGCCCTTCGCCATCCACAAGGGCGCGCGCGCGATCGACGTGACGGTTTCCATCGGCATGGCCCAGCGGCAGGCCGGAGATACGGAAGCGGATGCGCTGGTCAAACGCGCCGATCAGGCGCTGTACCGGGCCAAGCGCGACGGCCGCAACAGGGTGGTGCTGGACGCGGCTTGATCCCGCGTTCACCACAAGAATAAACCTTGCCGCTTTAGGTTAAGGACCGGTTTACCGGCTGTATCACGCCGTGCTCATTGAAGCACTCTGTTGCGTTCCTGTAAGGTCGCGGCAGATCAGGACATGATCATCCCATCCGATGATCTGCGTTCGTCCTGATCTTAATGCCCTGCGCGTCACCAGGTCCGCCGCATCTCCTGGTTCCGTAGGGTCGGCCGGTCGGGTTCGGCGCGGATGGCCTCTCCGCTTTGCCGCAGGCCCGGCCGGCCACCTTGCTCCTCTCCGTATGCGCGAACGCCTCCGGTCCGACAGGACCGGAGGCGCGCTGTTCGGCCTTGCCGCATCAGACGTAGCGCCAGCGGCAGAAGCGGCCATAGCCGTTCCACCAGCAGCGCCAGACGAACCGGCGCCGGCGAACGTAGTAGCGCCTGACCCACACGCGGCGCCGGATGACGTAATATTGCATTTCCCGCGGCGTGCCCGCGGAAGAGCCGGCGAGACCCCGCCTCAGATCGGCGACGCTGCCGGGAACATCGCCGGCCGGGGCGGCCTTCGCGGCCATGCCAGTGGTGGCAACGATGACGCCGCCACCGAGGACGGCGAGTACGGAACGACGTGCAAGCATGGTGTGTCTCCCTTGGGGTGATCGGCATTCGCGGGATCATCACTAGGAGACAGGCGGCGGCCGCGGCATTGTGCGGCCTTGGCGAAGGTTGGGCGCGGTTGAAACGGAAGGCAGCGCTGAACTTAGCGCCGGCCCTGCACCCGCTTCATCCAGAAGAAGCCGTAGACGCCCGTGGCGAGCAGCAGGAATGCGGGGCTCAGGGAAAGCAGGAAGAGGCCGGGCGCTCGGCCGAAGCTGTAGGACGTGCAGCCGGACATGCGGCCGCAGATCCGGATGGAGCCGAAGTAGAAGGTGAGGGCGATGATCGCCGCTCCGACGAGCGCGAGGCCGCCGAACATCCAGAGGGGCCATGATTGACGCATGAGAATCCCCGCCGGGCGTTGCGCAACAGGGCCTTATACGACAATGGCCCCGCTAGGGGGCCATCGGACTACGTCGGAAGGATCAGGGTCACCCGATCACTTGATCTTGGCTTCCTTGAACTCGACATGCTTGCGCGCGACCGGGTCGTACTTCTTCTTCGACAGCTTGTCGGTCATGGTCCGCGAGTTCTTCTTCGCGGTGTAGAAAAAGCCCGTATCGGCGGTCGAAACGAGTTTGATCTTGATGGTCGCGGCCTTGGCCATGGCAAGTCCTCACGGAACGGTCTGAATTCGGTGCCGGGACTCGAGGAATAGCGAGCTTGCGCCCGCCGCGTCGCCGCCGGCTGGTCGCGCGGGATGTGACAGGTCGCACCCCGGATGTCAAGGAAAAGCCAGCCGCTGGGCCGATCAGGCGCGGGCGGCGGCCGTCTCGATGCCTTCCGCGACTGCCTGGCGGTCGGTGAAGGCGTTGCCGTAGAGAATCAGCAACGGTCCGCTCCAGCGCCCCTCGGCCAGTTGCTCACCCAATGAGCCGATGCTGGCATGGATCGTCACCTGATCCTCGCGCGTGGCATTGACCACCGCGACGGCGGGGGTTTGCGGGGCGAGGCCTTCTGCCGCAAGGCGCTCGGCCATGTCGAGCCACGTGCCGCCGGCCATATAGACGACGGTGGAAGCGGCCGGATCGGCAAGGGCGGGCCAGCAGAGATCGCGCGGCAGGCGGCCGTCGCGCCCGTGGGCCGTGACATATTGAAGCCGCCGGGCATGGTCGCGATGGGTTAGCGACAGGCCAAGCGACGCGGATGCGCCCTGTGCGGCGGATATGCCCGGCACGACCTCGACCGGAATGCCGACGGCCCGCGCCGCGGCGATTTCCTCGCCGGCCCGGCCGAAGATCATGGGGTCTCCGGACTTGAGGCGGACCACGCACCGCCCCTCGCGCGCGAGACGGATGACGAGCGCGTTGATGTCCTCCTGCCGGCACGAGGGCCCGCGTCCGCGTTTGCCGGCAGAGATGCGTCGGGATTCGCGCCGCGCCACGTCCAGAATGGCCGATGGGACCAGATCGTCGTGGACGATGACATCAGCCGATTGCAGGGCACGCAACGCCTTCATGGTCAGGAGCTCGGGATCGCCCGGCCCCGCGCCGACGAGCAGGACGCGCCCGCTCTTCGCCGCGGCGGCCGACATTGCTTCAGCCTCCAGCCTGTCCGCGAGCGACGAGGTGGGCGGACGACCGGGCTCGGCAAGCGCTTTTTGCGCGAACAGGTCCCAGAACCGCCGCCGCGCATGGAAAGGCAGGGTGAGGGAGGCGATCCGCCCGCGCCAGTTCCTCGCCGCTTCGGCCCAGCGGGCGAGCCCCTGCGGCAAGACCGCTTCGATCCGCGCGCGTACGGCCTGTCCGAAGACGGGAGCGGCGCCATCGGTCGAGATGCCGATGACCAGCGGCGAGCGATTGACGATGCCGCCGAACTGCACGTCGCAGAATGACGGCTTGTCGATCACGTTGACCGGCACGCCGGCCGAGCGGGCGGCGTCGCGGAAGCGTGCGGCTTCCGCATCGTCCTCCATCGCGCCGATCGCGAAGGAGGTGCCTGCAAGGTCGTCCGCCTCCCACTCACGCGCATGAAGTGTGATTGCCTCGTTCGATCGGGTCAGCGCGAGCATGGGGTCGCAAGGGGCGGCTGCGAAGACCTCAACCCTTGCCCCGGCAGCCGCAAGCAGTTCCGCCTTCCAGACCGCTGCCTCGGTGCCGCCGGCAATGACGGTGCGCCGGCCCTTGAGCCTGAGGAAGACGGGCAGAACGGCGAGCGGGGCCATTCGCGGAGCGTGATGGGTTTCGGGGATGCGGAATCCGGCCTCGGTCATGGCGCTCCCCTCAATAGACATCCGCCTGGTAGCGGCCGGCTTTCTTCATCTCCTGCACATAGGCGACGGCCTCGTCTGCCGACCGGCCGCCATGGCCGGCGATCACGTCGACAAGGGCGGCCTCGACATCCTTCGCCATGCGCTTGGCATCGCCGCAGATGTAGAAATGCGCGCCGTCCGAGAGCCATCGCCACAGCTCGGCGCCGTTCTCGCGCATGCGGTCCTGCACGTAAATCTTCTCGGAACCGTCGCGCGACCAGGCGAGCGACAGGCGGGTGAGGATGCCGGCCTTCTTCATCGCGTCCATCTCGTCGGCATAGAAGAAGTCCGTCGCCTGCCGCTGGTGGCCGTAGAACAGCCAGTTGGGGCCGGGGGCCCTGTCGGCCCAGCGGTCCTGCAGGAAGGCGCGGAACGGCGCGACGCCAGTGCCCGGGCCGACCATGATCACCGGCCTGGTCGGGTCCGCCGGCAGCGCGAAGGCATGGGCGCGCTGGACATAGGCGCGGACCTTGCCGCCGGCCGCCGCGCGGTCGCCGAGAAAAGTCGAGGCGACGCCGAGGCGGCGGCGCTTGTTGATCTGGTAGCGGACGGCATCGACCGTCAGCGAGACGCGGCCGGGATTGGCCTTGATCGACGAGGAAATCGAATAGAGCCGGGGCTGGAGCGGCTCCAGCGCCTCGACGAAAGCCTCGGGGTGCGGCCGCACGCCGGCAAACTTCTGGAGAACGGCGAGCACGTCGAGGGTCTCTGCATCGCCGTCGGGGTCTTCGCCGGTCGCGAGCGCGCGCGCCTTCTCGCGCTGCGCGCCGCCGGTGAGGAAGGACAAGAGCTCGAACAACGAATCCGGGGCCGGGGACAGCGAGACATCCTCGGTCAGGACGTCGCGCAGTGGCCGGCCGCGCACTTCCGTAACATGGGAGACGCCAAGCATGGCGATGATCTGATCGACGAGGCCGAGCTCGTTGGTCGGAAACAGCCCGAAGGCATCGCCCACCACGTAGTCGAGACCCGCTTCGGCGAGATCGAATTCGACGTGGAAGGTCGCCTTCTCCGAGCCTTCCGCGTTCAGCCGGCGGCGGGACAGGAAGGTGACCTCTACGGGGGCTTCGCGCGAGCGGCCGGGCGTCGCAACCTCGGCATGGGATGCCAGAGCGGTCTCGCTCCTGGCCGCGGAAGTGGCGGGGGCCGCTCCGATTTCGGCGGCGAGGCTCTTGAGCATGCGCATCGTGTCCTTGCCGCCGGGCACGCAGAGGTTCAGCCGCTCCTCCGATTTCAGCGCGAGCGCATTGGCGTAGTCGGCGCAGTTGTAGCCGCACTGGCCGCAATCCTGCTGCGCCATGGCCGCCATCAGGCGCGGGGCGACCGGCTTGCCCTCGGCGAGCTTCATGCGGTCGCCGAGGGCCATGGACGGATCGTGCCAAGGGGCGTCGTCGTTGCTGGCGAGATCGGAGGCACCGCCGCCGATGTCGGCCGGCGCGTCGATCGCCACGGCGCCCGGAACGCCGCCGGGCGCCAGCGCCGCCGAGAAAAATCCGGAGAGCCACTGGCGCTGTTCGGGCGAGAAGGGCGCGGAATCCGGGATCAGCGCGTAGATCTGAGTCGTCGGATGGGCGGTCACTCCGCGGCCTCCCGCATGGTGGACAGGGCAGGCGTCACCAGCACGTCGAGCGCTTCGGTCTCGTGGCGCAGCGTGAAAGCCTGGAAGCTCTCGTCAGGCCCGGTGCGATGCGCCAGATAAGTCTTGAGCAGCGCCTCGACATGGCGCGGCGCGTCCTCGGCCTTGACGCCCTTCCAGAGGGTGCGGCCGATCCGGGCGTTCCCGGCGAAGCCGCCGCCGACCGCGATGTCGTAGCCCTCGACCGTGTCGCCGTCCTCGTTGACGGGCACTCTCGCGCCGATCAGTCCGATATCGCCGATATAGTGCTGAGCGCAGGAATGGTGGCAGCCTGTCAGGTGGATGTTCACCGGCACGTCGATGGCAACGCGCGCCTCGACATGATCGGCGATCTCAAGCGCGTGGCGCTTGGTGTCGGAGGCGGCGAACTTGCAGCCGGCATTGCCCGTGCAAGCGACGAGGCCGGCGCGGATCGGCGTTACCGTCGTCGATAGGCCGAGCGCCGCGATTCCCGCCTCCGCCGCGGCGACCTTGCCGTCCGGAATGCCCGACAGAATGAGGTTCTGCCAGACGGTGAGCCTGATGTCGCCGTCGCCCAGTTTGCGGGAAATGGCGGCGAGGCCGCCGGCCTGCGCGCGCGTCAGCTTGCCGACGCTCATCACCACGCCGATCCAGTTGAGGCCCGGCTGCTTCTGCGGATGGACGCCGACATGAGCGTAGCGGTCGGTCGCGGGCCGCGGCGCGACATGCGTCTCGTCGATGCGCGCGAGTTTGCGGCCGAGCTTGTCCTCCACCGCCGCGATGAACTTCTCGAAGCCCCAGGCATCGAGCACGTATTTCAGCCGCGCCTTGTTGCGGTTGGAGCGGTCGCCATGGTCGACGAAGACGCGGACGACGGCATCCGCGATGGCGGTTGCCTCTTCGGGCCGACAGAAGGTTCCGGTGGGACGGGCAAGATCCTGATGCCCGGAAATGCCGCCGAGGACGATACGCAGCCAGACGCCCGGCACGACCCCGGCACCCTCAAGCACATTCACCGCCTGAAAGCCGATGTCGTTGGTTTCTTCAAGCGCCGGAGAGACGCCCGCGCCGTCGAAGGAGACGTTGAACTTGCGCGGCAGGCCGTAGAGCACCCGCTCGTTCAGGATATGGAAGTGCCATTCGCGGCAGAGCGGACGGGTGTCGATGAGTTCCTGAGCGTCGACGCCCGCCAGCGGCGATCCCGTGACGTTGCGGATATTGTCCGCGCCGGAGCCCTTGGCGACGAGGCCGAGGTCCGTCAGCCCCTCCAGCAGGGCCTTCGCATTCTCGGGCCGGATTTCGCGCATCTGCAGGTTGGCGCGCGTGGTGACATGCAGGTAGCCGCCGCCGAACCGCTCTGCGAGGTCGGCGCAGCCTTCGAGCTGGTTGGCCTTGAGGATGCCGTTGGGGATGCGCATGCGCAGCATGAAGCTGTCCTGCGCGGGCGCGACGTTGAACAGGCCGAAATAGCGCCAGCGGAAATTGTCGGGCGGGGCGGGCAGCTTGCCGGTGGCGGCTTCCGTGGTCAGCCGGTGGAAGGCTTCGAACGGGTGCTCGTCGCGCTTCCATTTCTCCTGATCGACCAGCTTCTTGCCGGCCTTGGTCTGGGCGTCCTGCGCGAGCAGATGCGGCGCATCCGGGCCGGCTGGCGCGCTGGCGGCGGGCGTCGCGCTGCCAAGCCCGCCCACGGCGCGCGAGGCGGCGGCACCCGCGACAAAGCCTTCGAGATAGCGCTTCTGCTCGGCGCTGAAGTCCTGTGACATCCGATCCCCGTGTGGAGCGAGGGGCCGGCGTCATTGGCGGCCAGTAAGTTTGGCCTCATTCCAAGCAAGAGGGGTGCCAGAGCCCGAAAAACGCGAAACGCGCCATGGGATCAGCATGTTGCGACCGTCTTGGCAGCCCTGCCCCAATCGGCCCCGCTGCGGCCGATTTAGGCTTGCAGCGATTCGATGCCGCCCATTTGTGCAATGCAGCAGCAGTCTAGGCCGCGGCCGGCTGTGCCTCCGGCAGCGCCGCAAGCAGGGCGATCAAGGCGCGGTCGTGCAGCACGAGCATGGTCTCGCGGCCCGAAAGCCACGCGCGGGCATCCTCGATGGACTGGGCATCGGTGAGCTTGGCTTCGGCAATGACGCGGTCGGTGTCGATCTTGCCGCGCACGCGCGGCGCAGGCACCTGGATGATCTGCTGGTGGAGGTCGCGGAAGGCGATATCGCCGTGGATCAGGTCCAGCGCCTTGTGGTTTTCGAGGTCGAGGGCCTCGAATTCCTGGCCGAGCTTCCAGGCCCGTTCCGCGATCGGAGGAGGGCTCGTTTCCTCGGGAATGAGCAACAGCCTCATGCGGCGGAGCGCCCAGCCCATGCCGGCCGAGGCGGAGGCCCAGGAAGACGGAATGGCAAGCCAGAGGCCGATAATGGTCGGCGACATCCACGCGAAGATGTAGGGCGAGATCGAGAAGGCGGCGACGGCAGCGGCAATGCCAAGCGCGGTGTGCCGCCAGTGCCGCTGGACGATGGCACGGAAGGGGATCGAGCCGTCGTCGCGCCGCTGGGTCTTCCAGCCGGTGTCACGCCCCGAGATGATCGAGAAGACCGAACTCGACTGGATCAGCATCATCACCGGAGCGATCAGGGCGGAGAGGATGATCTCCAGCACGGTGGAGATGGTCAGCATGATCGCGCCGCCGCTGCCCCGGCGCGCCGGGCCGTTCACCAGCGTCACGAACCAGCCGAAGACCTTGGGCGCAAGGAGGATGCCCATGGTGATCAGGAACAGGTTGTAGGCGCGCTCGGAATCGAAGACCGGCCAGGCCGGGAACAGCGTGAACTGGTTGGTGAAATATTCCGGGCGGATGAAGGCCGCCTGCAAGGCCAGCAACAGGCCGATGAGCAACTGGACGAACCAGAGCGGGCTCGACACGTAGCTCATGATGCCGGTGGCGAGGTGCTGGCGCGTCGCCCAGTGCAGGCCCTTCGCGCCGATGACGCGGCTGTGCTGGAGGTTGCCCTGGCACCAGCGGCGGTCGCGGATGGCGAGGTCCATGAGGGAAGGCGGGCTCTCCTCATAGGACCCGTCGAGATGGGTCAGCATGTAGACGGCATAGCCGCGCCGCCGGATCAGACCGGCCTCGACGAAATCGTGGCTGAGGATATGGCCGCCGAAGGGCGGCTTGCCCGGAAGATCCGGCAGGCCGGCGGACGAGGCGAAGGCCTCCATGCGGATGATGGCGTTGTGGCCCCAGTAATTGCTGTCCCGGCCGGACCAGACGGCCAGGCCCGCCGCGCAGACCGGGCCGTAGACGCGCGCGGCGAACTGCTGGAGGCGCGCGATCAGCGTGTTGCGGTTGATGAGCCGGGGCAAGGTCTGGATGATGCCGGAATCCGGGTCCTTCTCCATCGCGTCGGCGAGCGCCACGATCGTCTCGCCGGTCATGACGCTGTCGGCGTCGAGCACGATCATATGGGCGTAGTTGCCGCCCCATTGCGTGACGAAATCGGCGATGTTGCCGGCTTTGCGGGCCGTATTCTTCGGGCGGTGACGGTAATAGATGCCGATACCCGGCAACCGCTCGCGCAAGGCGACGAACGCGCGCTCCTCGGCGATCCAGATATCGGGATCGGTGGTGTCCGACAGGAAAAAGAAGTCGAAGGATGCGCCGTGGCCGGTGGCGATCACGTCCTCGGCGATGGCCTGCACCGTGCCGAAGACCCGCGCCGGGCTCTCGTTGTAGATCGGCATGACCAGCGCGGTGCGCTCGGCCAGGGCATCGGGGAGAACAGGCCGCCGGTTGAGGCCGTGGCGCAGCAGGTGGCCGAGCCCGAGCAGGCCGGTGGTGAAGGCGAGCCCGATCCACGAGAAATTGATGACGAACAGGATGAGGAAGGCCCATTCCAGCAGCGTCACGCCGCCGGCCTCGACCACCTTGTACATCTGCCATGCGCCGAAGGCCGTGATCGCCGCCATGCCGCCGAAGGCGACGAGGCGGGAGAAGGCGGGCTTGCGCCAGAGATCAGGCGCCAGGCGCGGACGCTTCTCCGCCCGGTTCCACCGGCGCAGCGACTGGGCCGGCATGGCGAGCGGGGCATGCGCAGGCATGGCGGCGCGTTCGCGGGCGACCGGCTGAAGCGCCGGCCGTTCGGTCAGGGCGTCCATCGATAGAGCCATGTCTCGCTTTGCGCCTGCCCGTCGCGTTCCAGAACCAGTCTAAGTTCCACCTGATTGGCGGTCTCCGGGTCAAGATCGAATGCGACGCGATAGAGCTTTACATCGGGTACCAGGCGGCCGTCGACGCTGACGATCCGGCCGCGCTGGTTGGTGAGATTGGGCCGGAGGTTCTGGACCTTGGCGGGATCGGCGAAGTCTTCGGACGAGAAATCGACGAGAAAGCGCCGCCGGCGACCACCGCCGGGGGCGCGGCCGGCGCGCGTCGCGGAGACCCATGCGACCTGGGGCCGCTCGGGCGGCGACCAGCACCAGTGCATGCGGTAAGTGAAGGAATGCTCGGTGCCCCGGCCGAGCGGCGTGCGCGGCCGCCAATAGGCCAGGATGTTGCGGTTCATCTCGTCGTTGACGGGAATCTCGACGAGCTGCACCTGGCCCTGGCCCCATTCGCCCAGCGGCTCGATCCAGACGCTCGGCCGGCGCTCGAAGCGGCTGTCGAGGTCATTGAAGGCCTCGAAGCGTCGGTCGCGCTGCAAAAGGCCGAAGCCGCGAGGGTTCTGGTCGACGAAGGCGGCGATCTGCAGCGTGTCGGGGTTCTGCACCGGCCGCCAGATCCACTCGCCGTTGCCGTTCCAGATCTGCAGGCCGTTGGCATCGTGCACCGCGCCGCGCACGTCGTCGACATTGACGCGGTCGTTGGGCGCGAAGAGGTAGTTGGCCGTCATCGGCGCGATGCCGACATGGGCAAGGTCGGTGCGCGGGAACAGGGTCGCCTCGACGTCGCAGACCGTCACGTCACCGGGCCGGACCGAGAAGCGGTAGAGGCCGGTGACGTTATCCGAATCGAGCAGGCCGTGGACGACGAGGCTCGATCCGCCGGGGCCGGGGCGCTCGATCCAGAAGGCGCGGAAGGAGGGAAATTCCTCGCCCTGCGCCTCGGCGACGTTGAGGGTGAGGCCGCGGGCCATGACGCCGAAGGCCTGCCCGCGCGCGAGCGCGCGAAAGAGGCTCGCCCCCTGAAACACGAGAAACTCGTCGGCGGGGTCCGGTCGATTGAGAGCGGCAAAGGCGCGGAAACCGCTGAACGGCACCTGGATGTCGGCGGGGGGCGGGGGAACGCTGCCGTAGTCGAACATGTCAGCGGAGAAGCGCTGGTCGCGGATGATGCCGCCATCGACCGTGCGGATCGTCACCGGCGTCGTGAAGACATTGCCCGCCGGCAGGAGGTCGAGCGTGAAGCCACGATTCTCGCCGGCCCAGATGCGGCGTTCGGGCTTGAAGCGGATTTGCCGGTACTGGTCGAGCGTGAGCTGGGCAAAACCCCGGGGAATCTCGGCGCGCGGCGCCTGAAACGGCTGTCGCGAGATTTCACGGGCATAGTCGATCAGCGCATCGCGGGAGATCGCCTGCCCGTCCGATACGGCGGCCTGCGCGGTCTGGAGAGCATTCTGCTGGGCGAAGGCCGAACGGGCCGACGCGATCAGCGCGGGCGCAGCCAGAACGGAAGTGAGAAGAGTGCGGCGGCTCGGCATGAAACAGTCGGTCGGCAGTTCTTTCGGGGGAGACCCGGGCCCCGTCCGCGGACATGCGCCGGAGGCAGGGGGGTTATAGACGAATTCAGGGCGAAGACGAGGGACTTCCATCGGTTCCGCGCTTGCGCATCATGGTCAGAATGTCGGGCGGTGCTGTGGCGGCGATGAGGCCGACGAGGACAAGCGCCATGCCGGCGAGATGGAAGGCGCGGAACTCCTCGCCGAGGAACGCGACGGCCATGCCGACCCCGTAGACCGGCAGGAGATAAAGGAAACAGGAGGTGATCGAGGGGCCGACGACCTTCACGCCGTACTGGTAGAGCGAGAAGGCGCCGACCGCCGAGAACAGCGCCAGCGCCACCACGCCGAGCCAAATCCTGCCGGTCCCCGGCCAGCCGCCCTGGATCACGAGCTCGACCAGCGCGAACGGCGCGAGAACGGCCGTGCCCGCGAGGGCGATGGCGGCGAACAGCGTGAGGGTCGGTATGGCGGTCAGCCGGTCGTTCTTCAGAACGAGCGAATAGAGCGCCCAGGCGAGCGCCGCCGCGGCCATGCCGATGTCGCCGAGATTGAGGTCGAGGCGGGCGAGCGAGCCGAGATCGCCTCTGAGCACGATCACCGCGACGCCGAGCATGGCGAGCGCGACACCAGCCAGCCGCGTCAACGACAGGCGCTTGCCCCAGACCAGCGCCTCGATCAGCAGCACGAGAACCGGCGAGGTCGTATAGATCAGCGTGCCGTTGGTCGCCGTGGTCATGCCGAGCGCCCAGTAGACGCCGGCCCCGCAGATCCACATGCCCAGGAATCCGAGGAGCAGGATACGCCGCCACGATGCCGCGAGCCGCGTCCGTTCCGCGACAAGCGAGCCCCAGGTGAACGGCAGGAGAATGAGGGCGGCGACGCCCCAGCGCAGCGCGGCCAGCGTGAAGGGCGGCACCGCATCGCCCATGGCGCGGGCGATGACGAGATTGGACGAGAACAGCAGCGGCATGACGAGCAGCAGCAGATAGGCGCGCTTTGCCTCGCTCGGTGTCGCCATGATTCCCGCCGTGGAGGCATACCCCTCCTTCATCGACAGCAAGCACGCTGACGGGATACTGGCAAGCGGCCGCCATTCATGGCAGCGGCGCAGGCCCGGAGCTGCATGATCGCGGGCCAGCCACCTATGGTCCGCGACCGATCGAAGAGGAAATGCAGGTGCTCACGCGACTGCGCGCGCTGGCGGCTGACGGGCCGGTCATCCTGACTCTCGGCGTGGTGATCGGCCTTGCGGTCCCGCCGCTGGCCGATGCCATGCGCCCGCTGCTGACGGCCTGCGTCTTCATCTTCGTCGCCGGCACCTTCCTCCGGCTCGATGGCGCCTCGGTTCTCGCCGCGTTGAAAAATCCCCGGTTCGGCATTGCCCTGCCGGTGATTGCAGTCTTCCTGACGCCGCTGGCCGTGGCGCAGGGAATCGCGGCGGTCGGCTGGACCGGCCCGCTCGCGGCGGCGCTCGTGCTGAGCCTCGCCGCGCCGCCGTCCAGCGCCAACGCCGCCATTGCCAGGATGCTGGGCGCGACCGGGTCGATCGCCTTCGTGGTGACGACGGTGGCGACCTTCGCCGTTCCGGTGTCCGCGCCGTTGGTGATGATGCTGTCGGGACCGGGGCAGGCCAATCTCTCTCCGTTTGATCTCGCCCTGCGCCTGTTCCTGCTGCTCGGCGCCGCCGGCGGGCTGACGCTCGTTCTGCGACGCTTCGCGCCCCGTTTCGTCGAGGAGAATGCCGGCACCTTCGACCGCATCGTCGTGGCTGCCCTGTTCGTCTTTGCGCTGGCGACGATGAGCGGCGTGCCGCGGCTGTTCTGGGCCGATCCCGCGACGGTGCTGCTGACGGTTGCCGTCGCCTACGCGGCGAATGTCATCCTCGCCCTCATTTTCTCACTGGCTTCGCCGGGCGGCCTTGCCGAGCGCACCGAAATCGGCCTGACCATGGGCAACCGGAATGTCGGCCTGATCTGGGCGGCGCTCGGCAGCGGCATCGATCCGTTCGTCGCGCTCTATTTCGCCGCCGCGCAGTTTCCCATCTTCACGACGCCGCTGCTCATCAGGCTGCTGCGCCGGCCGAACCCGGCCTAACCCGCCGCCTTGATCTCGCTGCGCAGCTCCGCACGAGACAGTTTGCCGACGGGCGTTTTCGGCAGGCTGTCGCGGAATTCCAGCGCCGCCGGCATTTCGTGCTTGCCGACCTTGTCCTTCAGGAAGACCTGCAACTCCTCCAGCGTGAAGGGCTTGGCGCCCTCGCGCAGGGTGACGAAGGCCTTCGCCGCCTCGCCGCGATAGCTGTCCGGCACGCCCAGCACGATGACCTCCGCCACCGCCGGGTGCTCGTAGACGACCTGCTCGATCATCTGCGGATAGACGTTGAAGCCGCCGGAAATGATCATGTCCTTCTTGCGGTCGACAATGAAGAAGAACCCGTCTTCGTCCATGAAGCCGATATCGCCGGTGAGGAACCAGCCGTCGGCATAAGACGCCTTCGATTCCTCCGGCCTGTTCCAGTAGCCGCGGGTGACGTTCGGACCACGGATGCGGATCTCGCCGATCTCGCCGGGCGGCAAAACCTTGTGCGGGTCGTCGAGGGCGCAGATGTCCATTTCGAGGCCGGGCAGGGGGAGGCCGATCGTGCCCGGCTTCGACACGCCGGTATTCGGTACGTTGGTGCCGGCCGGCGAGGTCTCGGTCATGCCCCAGCCGCCGGTCAGGCGGAACCCGGCGCGGCTCTCGAACCGGCGGGCGATCTCGACCGGCAGCGGCGCTCCGCCGGAAGCCGCGTAGATCAGGGATGAGAGGTCGACAGTCGCGAAGCGGGGGTGGTTGATCAGCGCGATCCACATGGTCGGCACGCCGGGAAAGATGGTCGCCCGCCGCTTCTCGAAATCGTCGAAGGTCTGGTCGGGGTCGAAACGCATGCGCAGCATGAGACAGGAGCCGCGCGTGAGCTGGCGCAGCATGACGCTGGTCAAGGCGTAGATGTGGAACAGCGGCAGGACGAGGATGATCTTGTCCTTCCCCGGATCGCCGGTCGGCAAGGCCGCCTGCCAGGCGTCGTAGATCGAGACCGCCGAGGTGAGGTTGCCGTGGCTGAGCATGGCGCCCTTCGGCATGCCGGTGGTGCCGCCGGTATATTGCAGCAGGGCGACATCGTCGGGCTTCACGTCGGGCCACGCGGCAGGACGTGCCGCGCCGTCCATGAAGGCGGAGAAGGTGACGATGCCCGGCTTGTCGGGGATCGGCAGGGTCGGAATGCCGGACGGACCGAAGGCGGCGTCCTCGGTGACGATCAGCCGGTCGATGAGCCCGGCATCGAAGAGTTTCAGCGCCGTGCCGAAGAGCGGGGCGATGTCGGAGGTGACCAGCGTGCGCGCGCCGGCATCCTTCAGCTTGTAGGCGAGGACGCGCTCGGCATCGAGCGGCGAGAGATGGGCGAGGCGGATCCCGGCTTTGGCCGCGCCGAAGAACGAGATCGGGTGGTAGGGCGTGTTGGGCAGGTAGAGCGCGACCGTGTCGTCGCGGCCGAGGCCGGCGCGCAGCAGCGCCCCGCCGAAGGCATCCGAGCGGCGGCCGAGCTCGGCATAGCTGATGAGCTGGTCGCGGAACTCGAAGGCCGGACGCTCGCCGAAATTCGCGGCGGCTTCATCGACCAAAGTGCCCAGCGTCGTGACGCGGATCGGCGCGTCCCAGGCAACGCCCGGCGGATAGGACTTTTCCCAAGCGAACGGCCTGGATGCCATGCGGAACTCCTCCCTGACCGGCGGATGTCTCCGGGCAGCCCGGGCTCCGCTCTTGTTCTGGATGTCGGATGACCGCTCGCGCGGCCCGTGCGCCGAGCCAACCTCAGCGCACCGCCAGCCTTTGTCCGTCGAAAACGGCCGGTTTGCAATTCACCCCTGCGGTAGAGAGCGTCGCGCAGAGGCGCGTGGCGGCATTGGCATTGGACAGCGGACCGACGACGAGGCGGAGTTCGACCGTGCCCTGCCGGCCTTCCTGCACGGCGACGACGGGACGCAGGCCCTCCATGATCGGGCCATGCTGGTTGCGGAACTGCTGCCAGCGCGCGCGCAGCGCTTCCATCGTGGCTTCGCCGGCGATGTCCACGCCGAACTCGGTGCGGATGGCCGAGGATTCCTGTGCCTCGGGCGGCGCGGCGGCGGTAGTCTGGTTGGGCGGCGGGCTCGGGACAGGTGTCGCAGTCGGGGCGGAGCCGGCCACCGGCGGAGCCGGCGGCGGCGCGGTTTCGATCATGCGAACCGGGCGTGGCTGGGCCGGATCGGGTCGCGAAATCGAGGCGGTCACGTCGCCGACCGAGCGCTCGACGGCCGCGAGGCGGTCGATCAGCGCCTCGCGTTCCGCCGCCATGACCCGGAGCTGGTCGGCGAGGCGGCGGGTCTCATAGACGAGCATCGGGTCGGCGGCCGGCTGGCGCGGCGGCTCGGCGCGCTGGGCGACCTGAACGTGCGGGGCAGGGGCGAACAGACGGGCGATGCGCTGTGAGCCGGTTTCGGTGCGCGCGGCGATGATGGCGGCCGAGGCCATGAGCAGCGTAATTCCCGCCCAGGTCATCAGGCGCGACAGCAGCCGCCGCGGCGGCTCATCGGTCAGCCCGTCGAGCTTCGCAGTGAGGTCCGGATCGTCCTTGTCGCGGCTGGCCTTGAGCATGACGGACGAGATGTCGCTGATTCGACCGCCCGCCGTCCATCGAAGCGATGGATCAGCCCCGTCCGCGATAGGGGGCGACGCCCTGCTCCGGTATCCAGACGCCGCGGGGTGGCTCGCCGGTTTGCCAGAACACGTCGATGGGAATGCCGCCGCGCGGGTACCAGTAGCCGCCGATCCGCAGCCAGCGGGGATCGATGACCTCGACGAGCTTCTTGCCGATGGCGACGGTGCAATCCTCGTGGAAGGCGCCGTGGTTGCGGAACGAGGAAAGGTAGAGCTTCAGCGATTTCGACTCGACCAGCCACTGGTCGGGCACGAAGTCGATGACGAGGTGGGCGAAATCCGGCTGTCCCGTCACCGGGCAGAGCGAAGTGAATTCGGGCGCGACGAAGCGCGTCACGTAATTGGTGTCGGCATGCGGGTTCGGCACCCGGTCGAGTGTCGCCACATCGGGGGAGGCGGGCGTTTCCACCGCCCGGCCGAGTTTCAGATCGGTCATGGCCGCTTGTCTCCGGTCCTGCCGCGCAATGGCGCGCGGATTTTGCCGCCGGTCCGTGAACTTTGCGCCGCTGCGCCGCCACAGAGCCCCGACAGCCTGATCGGCGCGGGTGATAGCAGATCGCCCGCGCGAAAGGGAATGCCGCGGGCGGCGGCCGGCATTGCCCGACCTGAGGATTGCGTATGACAGCCGTCGCCGGTGCCGACACGTATTCCTTCGGGATCGATCACGCGGCCGATCTCGCGCTGACGGTGGCTGCCTACAATTGCGCGCCGCTCGGCATAGCGCATGCGCTGCGCGACGGCGCGCTGGTGGATGTCGCCAGCGTCAACGGCTTCACGCCGCTGATGTGGGTCTCGTTCCGCTCGTCCGCCGGCTTCGATGCCATGGCCTCGGCGCGCTGGCTGCTGGCGGCCGGCGCCGACGTCAACCGGATCGGCGGCAATCTGCCGGCCACTGCGCTGACGCTCGCCTGCGAGATGCACAATGCCGAACTGGTGGCTTTCCTGCTGCGCAACGGGGCGGATGCCGACCCGCCGCGCCACGTCGATTCTCCCGTTCATTGCGCGCTGCCAGCCGCGGACGTGGTGGCGCTGATGATCGCGGCCGGGGCGAACCGCAATCGCGTCTATTGGGGGCAGACGGCGCTGGAACGCTATGTCGAGGGTTGGGTCGACCCTGAAGCCGGCGACGCGGCGCGTGATGCCGTCATGAGGCGGTTGCTGGAGTGATGACGCGATGCGTATGCCCTCAAGCCATGCCGAAAAGCCGGCCGGACCTGCCATCCGCGGCTTGAACGGGCCGGCCCATGCTGTAGAACCCCGCCATCCTCCTCCGCAGCGCAACAGAGGCCGCAATGACAGCCATCGTCGACATTATCGCCCGCGAAATCCTCGACAGCCGCGGCAATCCGACGGTGGAGGTCGACGTGCTGCTGGACGACGGCTCGAAGGGCAGGGCGGCTGTGCCGTCGGGCGCATCGACCGGCGCGCACGAGGCCGTGGAGCTCCGCGACGGCGACAAGAAGCGCTATCTCGGCAAGGGCGTGGGCAAGGCCATCGATGCGGTCAATGGCGAAATCTTCGACGCGCTGTCGGGCCTCGACGCCACCAACCAGGTGCAGATCGACGAGACGATGATCGCCCTTGACGGCACGCCGAACAAGAAGCGGCTCGGCGCCAATGCCATCCTCGGCGTATCGCTCGCCACCGCCAAGGCAGCCGCCATCTCCCGCGACCTGCCGCTCTACAAATATGTCGGCGGTGCCTTCGCGCATGTCCTGCCGGTTCCGATGATGAACATCGTCAATGGCGGCGCGCATGCCGACAATCCCATCGACTTCCAGGAATTCATGATCATGCCGGTCGGCGCGCCGACCTTTGCCGACGCCGTGCGCACCGGCTCCGAGATCTTCCACACGCTGAAGGCAGCGCTGAAGGCCGACGGCCACAACACCAATGTCGGCGACGAGGGCGGCTTCGCGCCGAACCTGAAGTCTGCGCAGGCCGCGCTCGACTTCGTCATGACCGCCATCGACAAGGCCGGCTACAAGGCCGGCGACGACGTGGTCATCGCGCTGGACTGCGCGGCCACCGAGTTCTTCAAAGACGGCAACTACGTCTACGAGGGCGAGCGCAAGACGCGCGATCCGAAGGCGCAGGCGAAATATCTCGCCAAGCTCGTTGCCGACTATCCGATCCTCTCCATCGAGGACGGCATGGGCGAGGACGACCTCGAAGGCTGGAAGATCCTGACCGATCTCGTGGGCGACAAGTGCCAGCTCGTCGGCGACGACCTGTTCGTCACCAACACCAGGCGCCTGTCCATGGGCATCGACAAGGGCCTCGGCAATTCGATCCTGGTGAAGGTCAACCAGATCGGCACCCTGACCGAGACGCTCGCCGCCGTCTCCATGGCCCACAATTCCGCCTATACCGCGGTCATGTCGCACCGTTCGGGCGAGACGGAGGACGCGACGATCGCCGATCTCGCGGTGGCCACCAATTGCGGGCAGATCAAGACCGGCTCGCTGGCGCGGTCGGATCGCACGGCGAAGTACAACCAGCTCATCCGGATCGAGGAGGAGCTCGGCACGCAGGCCCGCTATGCCGGCCGCGGCGCCCTCAAGGTCAAGCGCTGATCAGCCCATTAAGCTGCGGGCTTCTTCGCCCACGGCAGGACCTACAACGAAAACGGCGGGCATCGAGCCCGCCGTTTTGCGTTGTGAAGCCGATAAGTCGTCATGTGCGGCGTTCGCCGGGCCGATCGCCCGTATTGCTCTTTCCGCCCGAGCCGCCGCCGGACTGATCGGGCTGGGCCTGACCGGGGCTGGCGGGCGGCATGCCGGGCGAAGTCGAACGTCCGCCGCTGGTATCCGGGGCGGGAGCCGGAGCACGCTGCCCGCCGGCCGAGCCTGCGCCCTGGTCGCGCGGCGTGAAGCGGTCGAACGCAGTCAGCATGGTCTGGAAGGTCTGCACGGATTCGGAAACGAAGCCGACCGAAACGCCGCCGTCGAAATCGACGTCCCACTCGAGCACGAGGTCGCCGTCGGAATCGATATAGGTCTTGGCGAAGCGCTTCTCGTAGTTCCAGGCATTGACGAAGGCGAGGGTGAAGCGCTCGTTGCGCTCGAACAGCGCGCGGTACTGGATCGACTGGCAGCCGCCGTCGTTGCAGGCGTAGAAAAAGACCGTGACGCGCCGGTTGCCGATCTGCGTCCGGAGCCGCGTGCGGTTGTTCTCGGTCACGACATCGGCGCGATGGCCGCGATTGCGCAGGAGCCCTGCCATCTGGTTCGGCGTGATGCGGTCGAGCGTCTCGCGCCCTGATTGCTCCTGCCGGGGCTGGCGCTTCTGGGCGTCGGCGGAAGGTGCGAAGCTCACCAGCGCGGCGAGAGCGGCCAGCGCGGCGAGAGTGGTCGGACGTGTCGTCATCGTCAGCTCCTGATCGGCGCCCGATCGAGGCGCCATCTCCCAAACGAGGCTCGATCGCGAAGGTTTCGGCCGGATGGCCGGCGGACTCCGCACATATTGCGCCGGAATCCAGACGCGGCAAAGCGTCGAATGCGGGTGTTTTCCACACTTGGAACAGCCTGCCATCGGCCATGCCGTCATATCCGGCATGGCAACTCTGCGCCGCTTTTCGTTGCAGCGCAGCAGCGGGCGGGCGATGGGTGTCTGATCGCCATGTCCAGTTCCCCGCCATCCAAGCTCGCACTGGCCGCCATGTTTCTGGCGGTGTCCATCTATGGCGGGCAGTTCGTCTCGGTGCGCTGGGGCCTGCAGTCCGGCCTGTCGGCCTACGACATGGCCGCGCTGCGCTTCATTTTCGCCGGCGCGGTGATGCTGCCGTTCTTCCTTCGCGCGGGAATCGGCAATTGCGCGGGCCTCGGCTGGGGACGCGGCGTCGTACTGGTCCTGACGGGCGGCGTGCCGCTGACGGTTCTGTCCAATATCGGCCTGATCTTCGCGCCCGCCGCCCATGCTTCGGCGATCCAGCCGGGCATGGTCGCCGTGACCGCCACGCTCCTCGCCTATCTCGGCATGCGGATGCGCCTGCCGTTCTGGGCGGCGGTCGGCTTCGGCGTCGTGCTGTCCGGCCTTGCCGCGATCGCCGTTGCCGGATCGACCGGGCGGGAAGGGGGCATGACCATCCTCGGCGACGCCATCTTCGTCGTCTGCGGCATCGGCTGGGGCATCTTCACCTGGTTGTGCGGCCGCTGGCAGGTGCCGTCCGTGACCGGGGCGGCGGTCGTCTCCGTGCTGTCGGCCGTCGCCTTCCTGCCCTTCTACTTCCTGTTCCTCGATCCCGGTCTCGCGCGGGTGCCATGGACGATCGTCGCCTTTCACGGCGTCAATCAGGGCATCCTCAACATTGCCATCGGGCTGCTGCTCTGGACCTATGGCACGCGCACCCTCGGCGTCGCGCTCGCCGCGCGGTTCCCGCCGATGATCCCCGTGCTCGGCACCCTGATCGGCATCCCCGCACTCGGCGAGATTCCGAGCCCGCTGGCCGCGCTCGGCGTGGTCGGCATCGTGGTGGGACTGCTGATCGCGGCGGCGGCGGGAACGGGACGCAGATAGCTTCGCTTTCAGGAAGCATTAACGCTCCCGAAACCGGCGTGCGGGTAGGGTGCCCGCATGGTCGTGCGCACCAGACGTCAGCGAATCCTTCAGGCCGCCGGGCTCTACCTCGCGGCCGCGGCGATGATCGCCTATTTCGGCTTCCACGCCTATCACGGCGAGCACGGTATCCGCGCCAAGCAGCAGTTCATCGCCCAGATCGACGACCTCAACAAGGAACTGGCGACGCTGCGGTCCGAGAAGGCCGAGGTCGCGCGCCGCGTGACGCTGTTGCAGGCCGGCGCGCTCGACCCGGACCTGCTGGACCAGCGCGCCCGGCAAATCCTGAACTTTGCCGATCCGCGCGACCTGGTGCTGATCCTCCGCCGCCGCTGAAAAGCGGTTGCGACGCGCATCCATCAACCTGAAATCAGTTGATGCTTCGATGTGAACCGGAATGCAGTTAAGCCTCTGATTGCGCTGCAATGACAATGGTTTGTGCGCCGCACAAGACGGCGGGCGCTGGCCTTCCCACACGCCCTGTCCGGCGCTACATGTTGGGGACGATGGCAGCGCAGGGGAAGAATATGGCTGCAACCGCGACCAAGGCCGCGACGGCAAAGACGTCGAAATCCGCGGCAGCCGCAAAATCAGGCGGCGCCCGGGGCGGAGGCAAGGCCAAGCCTGCCGGCTTCTCCAGGGAGCAGGATCTCGAATCCTACCGCGAAATGCTGCTGATCCGCCGTTTCGAGGAAAAGGCCGGCCAGATGTATGGCATGGGCCTGATCGGCGGCTTCTGCCACCTTTATATCGGCCAGGAAGCCGTCGTCGTCGGCATGCAGATGGCGTCCAAGGCGGGCGACCAGATGATCACCGGCTACCGCGACCACGGCCACATGCTCGCGACCGGCATGAACGCCAACGGCATCATGGCCGAGCTGACCGGCCGGCGCGGCGGCTATTCGCGCGGCAAGGGCGGCTCGATGCACATGTTCTCCGCCGAGAAACACTTCTACGGCGGCCACGGCATCGTCGGCGCGCAGGTCTCGCTCGGCACGGGCCTCGCCTTCGCCAACCGCTATCGCGGCAACGACAATGTCTCGCTGACCTATTTCGGCGACGGCGCGGCCAACCAGGGCCAGGTCTACGAAAGCTTCAACATGGCGGCGCTCTGGAAGCTGCCGGTCATCTACGTGATCGAGAACAACCGCTACGCCATGGGCACCGCGGTTCACCGCTCCTCCGCGCAGACCGATTTTTCCAAGCGCGGCCTGTCGTTCAACATTCCCGGCGAGCAGGTCGACGGCATGGACATCCGCGAGGTCTACGCGGCCGCCCAGCGCGCCATGGAGTGGTGCCGGTCGGGCAAGGGGCCCTACATCCTGGAGATGCAGACCTATCGCTATCGCGGCCATTCCATGTCCGACCCCGCCAAGTACCGGACCAAGGACGAGGTGCAGAAGATGCGCACCGAGCACGATCCGATCGAGCAGGTGCGCGAGCGCCTCCTGAAGGACTGGAAGGTGGCCGAGGACGAACTGAAGAAGATCGACGCCTCCGTCCGCGACATCGTGGCCGAGAGCGCCGAATTCGCCACCAACGATCCGGAGCCCGATCCGTCCGAGCTCTGGACCGACATCCTGAAGTAGGGGCCGCGGGGTGACGGCGGGCCATCTCATCGCGGGAGGCGTCTTCGCCGTCGCTCTCGGAGCATGGCTCGTCGCCGCCTGGTCGGCCTTCCAGGCCTGGGTGATCTCCGAGCGGCATCCGCCCTATCGCGCGCTCGGTTTCAGCCGCTTCGTCAACTGGATGGGCGCGATCAAATACATGCCGCCAGAGGCGGCACCCCATCTCGCGCGCTTCGCCAAGGCCGTCGGCGTATTCTTCATCGCCGTCATAGCCGGGATCGCCACGTCAACCGTTTCCGCCCGTTCCTGACCTCCTGATCGGAAGCCTTCCATGCCTGTCAACATCCTGATGCCGGCGCTTTCGCCCACGATGGAGAAGGGCAACCTCGCCAAGTGGACCAAGAAGGAGGGCGACAAGGTCAAGCCCGGCGACATCATCGCCGAGATCGAGACCGACAAGGCCACCATGGAGGTGGAGGCTGTCGACGAGGGCATTCTGGCCAGGATCGTGGTGCCCGAGGGCACGCAGGACGTGCCGGTGAACGAGCTTATCGCCGTGCTGGCGCAGGAGGGCGAGGACGTATCGGCCCACCCGACCGAGCAGCCGCGCGAGGCCAAGCCGCAGCAGCCCACGCCTGAATCTGCCGCGCAGCGCGCCGACCAGTCGGCCCCGCCCGCCGCTCCCGTGTCGAGCCCGGCCGTCTCGGTGACACCTCCGTCGGCAGCGCCGGCGCCGACCGTTGCCGCCGATCCCGATGTTCCGGCCGGCACCGAGATGGTCACGATCACCGTGCGCGAAGCGCTGCGCGACGCCATGGCCGAGGAGATGCGCAAGGACGAAGCGGTCTTCGTCATGGGCGAGGAGGTCGCCGAGTATCAGGGCGCCTACAAGATCACTCAAGGGCTGCTGCAGGAGTTCGGCGCGCGGCGGGTCATCGACACGCCGATCACCGAGCATGGCTTTGCGGGCATCGGCGTCGGTGCGGCCTTCACGGGCCTGAAACCGATCGTCGAGTTCATGACCTTCAACTTCGCCATGCAGGCGATCGACCAGATCATCAATTCGGCGGCGAAGACCCTCTACATGTCAGGTGGCCAGATGGGCTGCCCCATCGTGTTCCGCGGCCCGAACGGGGCTGCGGCCCGCGTCGCGGCCCAGCACAGCCAGGATTACTCGGCCTGGTATTCGCACATTCCCGGCCTCAAGGTCGTCGCGCCCTATACGGCCGCCGACGCGAAGGGCCTCCTGAAGGCGGCGATCCGCGACCCGAACCCGGTGATCTTCCTCGAGAACGAGATTCTCTACGGCCAGAGCTTCGAGGTGCCGAAGCTCGACGATTTCGTGCTGCCTATCGGCAAGGCGCGCATCCATCGTCCCGGCAAGGACGTGACCATCGTCGCCTGGTCCATCGGTATGACCTATGCCACCAAAGCGGCGGCGGAGCTGGAAAAGCTCGGCATCGACGCAGAGGTGATCGACCTGCGCTCGCTGCGCCCGCTCGACACCGAGACCGTCATCGCTTCGGTGATGAAGACCGGCCGCATCGTCACGGTTGAGGAAGGCTGGCAGCAGTCCGGCGTCGGCGCGGAAATCTCGGCGCGGGTGGTCGAGCAGGCCTTCGACTATCTCGATGCGCCGCCCGCCCGCGTGTCCGGCAAGGACGTGCCGATGCCCTATGCCGCCAATCTCGAGAAGCTCGCGCTGCCGTCGGTGGCCGAGGTCATCGAGGCGGTCAGGGCCGTCACCTACAAGTAATGCGGAGAGGGGGATGACCGCGCCCTTCGAGGCCCTCGCGATCCCGCCCGCCGCTCTTGAGAAGGGCGGCGTGGAGATCGTGCGCGCCGCGATCGTGGAAGGCGGGCTGCACATTTCGGTGCGCCGCGCCTTCGATGACGCGCAGGCATGGGGCATGGTGCTCGCCGACATCGCCCGCCACGTCGCCCGGATCCACGCCATGGAGACCGGCGCCTCCGAAGCGCTGACGCTCGACCGCATCCGCAACATGCTCGACGCCGAACTCGACAGCCCGACCGATCCGGGCACGACCACTGCCATCAGCTAACCGGCCCCGTCCGGAGGACCGACCATGCCCATCGACATCCTGATGCCCGCGCTGTCCCCGACGATGGAGAAGGGGAACCTCGCCAAGTGGCTGAAGAAGGAGGGCGACGCCATCAAGGCCGGCGACGTCATCGCCGAGATCGAGACCGACAAGGCGACCATGGAAGTCGAGGCGGTCGATGAGGGAATCCTCGCGAAGATCGTCGTGCCTGAAGGCAGTCAGGACGTTCCGGTCAACCAGCTCATCGCGGTGATCGCCGGCGAGGGCGAGGACGTGAAGGCCGCGGCCGGCGGGGCAGGGGCGAAGCCTGCGGCCAAGGCCGAAGCGCCGAAGGCTCCGGAAGCGAAGGCAGCCGCCGGCGGAGAGATCGGCAACGCCGCCCCCGCGAAGACCGAAGAGAAGCCGCAGGCGGTGCCTCCCGCGCCCGCCAGCATCGCTCAGGCTGCCTCCGGCATCCGCCTGTTCGCCTCGCCGTTGGCGAAGCGCATCGCGAAGCTCGACGGCATCGACCTGTCGAAAGTGGTCGGCTCCGGCCCGCACGGCCGCATCGTCGAGCGCGACGTGAAGGCGGCGGCAGCCGGCGGCACGGCCAAGGCCGCCCCCGGGCCGGCGAGCGCTGCTGCGCCAGCCGCGCCGAAACCCGCTCCCGTGTCGGCTCCCTCGGACGAGCAGGTGAAGAAGCTGTTCGAGCCCGGCTCCTACGAGGAGGTGCCGCACGACAACATGCGCAAGGTCATCGCCCGTCGCCTGACGGAAGCGAAAACGACCATCCCGCATTTCTACCTGACAATCGACTGCGAGCTGGACGCGCTCCTGTCGCTGCGCGAGCAGATCAACAAGGCCGCGCCGGTGAAGGACGGCAAGCCTGCCTACAAGCTCTCGGTCAACGACATGGTCATCAAGGCGCTTGCCATGTCGCTGCGCGCTGTGCCGGACGCCAATGTGTCCTGGACCGACGGCGCCATGCTCAAGCACAAGCATGCCGATATCGGCGTCGCCGTCTCCATTCCGGGCGGCCTGATCACGCCGGTAATCCGCGACGCCTGCCACAAGACGCTGTCGACCATCTCAAACGAGATGAAGGACCTCGCGGCGCGCGCCCGTAACCGCAAGCTGAAGCCCGAGGAATACCAGGGCGGCACGTCGGCCGTGTCCAATCTCGGCATGTTCGGCATCAAGGACTTCTCGGCGGTCATCAATCCGCCTCACGCGACCATTCTGGCTGTCGGGGCCGGGGAGAAGCGGGTGGTCGTGAAGAACGACCAGCCCGCCATCGCAACGGTGATGAGCGTCACCCTCTCCACCGACCACCGTGCGGTCGACGGGGCGCTGGGCGCGGAACTGATGCAGGCCTTCAAGGGCTATATCGAGAGCCCGATGGGCATGCTCGTCTGATCGGGGATTTTTGACATGAATCGATTTCTGCTCCCGGCCGCTGCAGCTGCCCTTGTGGCAACGGCACCTGCATGGGCACAGGCGCCCGCCCGCCCCAATGACGGGGCGTTCAACCTGCCGGTCATGTGCGACACCGAGGCCAATTACCGGCGGCTCGTCGCACTCTCGTCCCTCGACGTGAACGATCAGGCTGCGGTGCGCGAGTGGCAGGGTCTGACCCAGCAGAACTGCGTGGTGCCTGCCTTCGCCGCCGGCTTCGTCGTGACCGAGGAAAAGGGTGACATGGTGCAGATCGAACTGCGCCGGATCGACCCCGCCGGCCAGGCTCAGGCAGGAGGCCGCTACTGGCTGGCCAAACCGCATGCCGACCGATTCCGTTGCGCGGCCGTCACGCTCAACGCCCGCACAACCTGCTGATCGCGATGCCGGGGGGCTGACGGGATGGCAACGGCGCTGGTCCTCCTCGGAGCCTTCGTGCTGTCGCTGCTCGCCGGGGCGCGCCCATGAGCGAGGCACGCAACCTCCTGCCCATCGTTTCGCTTGGCGTTGCCGGCCTGTCGCTGGCGGCCGCCGCCTATCAGAGCTATTCGCACGGCCGCAACCTCGAGATCGTCCAGCGCAACGTCGTGCGGGCGGAATATCTGCGCACCTGCCGCGAGATCATCGACACCTACTTCCAGGTGCGGATGCGCACCCATGCCATGAACGAGCTGATCGGCAGGGATGGCGGTTCGTCGGTCGAGCCGGTCATGCGGCGCGAGGCCGAGGCGCAGGCCTACAAGTTCGGCGCGCTCGGCACCTTCCTCGCCAATTTCCGCGATCAGGCGGTCCGCCAGCGCTATACCGAACTCACGGCCAAGCTGCTGGCCATCGCCCGCGAGACCTATCGGCTGCCGCGCGCCGACTTCGAGAAAGCCTATGCCGAGGCCGACATCCTGTTCGGCGACATGAACGAGGACTGCGCCCGTTCGGCGCGCCTCGCCATCCTCTGACATCATCGCGAAAGGGCAGGCCCCATGTCTTCCTACGACATCATCGTCATCGGCGGCGGCCCGGGCGGCTATGTGGCGGCGATCCGGGCGGCGCAGCTCGGCTTCAAGACCGCCGTGGTCGAGCGCGAGCACCTCGGCGGCATCTGCCTGAACTGGGGCTGCATCCCGACCAAGGCGCTGCTGCGCTCCGCGGAGATCTATCACTACGCGACCCACGCCAAGGACTACGGCCTGACCATCAACGGCACGGTCGGCTTCGATGCGGCAGCGGTCGTCAAGCGGTCGCGCGGCGTCTCAGCGCAGCTCAACGGCGGCATCGGCTTCCTGATGAAGAAGAACAAGATCGATGTGATCTGGGGCGAGGCAAAGATCGCCAGGGCCGGCGAAGTTGTCGTCTCGGCTCCGTCCAAGCCCGCCGTGCAGCCACAGACTCCGCCACCGAAAGGCACGCTGGGAGCAGGTACTTATTCGGCTAAGCACATCATCGTCGCCACGGGCGCGCGCCCGCGCGTGCTTCCCGGCATCGAGCCCGACGGCAAGCTGATCTGGACCTATTTCGAGGCGATGAAGCCCGAGACCTTCCCGAAGAGCCTCATCGTGATGGGCTCCGGCGCCATCGGCATCGAGTTCGCCTCGTTCTACCGGACCATGGGCGCGGAAGTGACCGTGGTCGAAGTCCTGCCGCAGATCATGCCGGTGGAGGATGCTGAGATCGCCGCTCATGCCCGCAAGCGCTTCGAGAAGCAGGGCATCAGGATCATGACCTCGACCAAGGTCACCAAGGTCGACAAGGCCGCGAACGCTGTGACGGCGACCGTCGAGGATGAGAAGGGCAACAAGCAGACGCTGACCGCCGAGCGGCTGATTTCGGCGGTTGGCGTTGTCGGCAATGTCGAGAATCTCGGGCTGGACTCTCTCGGCGTCGCCATGGACCGCGGCACCATCAAGACGGACGGGCTCGGCCGGACCAACGTGCCGGGCATCTATGCCATCGGCGACGTCGCGGGACCGCCCATGCTCGCGCACAAGGCCGAGCACGAGGGCGTCATCTGCGTCGAGACCATCAAGGGCCTGCATGCCCATGCCATGGACAAGCTGATGATCCCCGGCTGCACCTACTGTCACCCGCAGGTGGCTTCGGTCGGCCTCACAGAGGCCAAGGCCAAGGAGGCCGGCTACAGCCTCAAGATCGGTCGTTTCCCGTTCATGGGCAACGGCAAGGCGATCGCGCTCGGCGAGCCGGATGGGCTGGTCAAGACCATCTTCGACGCCAAGACCGGCAAGCTCATCGGCGCACATATGGTCGGCGCCGAGGTCACCGAGCTGATCCAGGGCTTCGTCATCGCGATGAACTGCGAGACGACCGAGGAGGAACTCATCCACACGGTCTTCCCGCATCCGACCCTGTCGGAAATGATGCACGAGAGCGTTCTCGACGCCTACGGCCGGGTGGTCCACACCTGACGGGCTGACCGGGCGGCGGATGGGGATAAGTCCCGCCGCCGGCTCGGCGCCTCAAAAAAAATCGCTCCACGCAAAGCGCCATTCCGCCTCGGTTTGCCTGACGATCCGGGCAGGCCGCCGCCATTTTTCCGCTCCCGGCCAATCCCCGGAGACGGTGCAGGACCTATCCTCCCGGCGATGGGAAAGGGAGGGTCCGGGGCGTGATTGCGGTAACTGGCTTCAGCGTTCTGCCGGCTGCGCTTCGGGCTGTCCGGGTTCTTGTGGCGACCATGGTGACACTGGCCGGCCTCGCCGTGCAGGCGGCGATCTCCCAGCGGCCCGCTGCCTCAACGCAGAAGGGCCGGCGCGAGGCCGACCCTTCCGGAAATGCTACGAAAGAGCAAGCGCGGGCGTCAGCTCGTGACGGTGCTTCCCGACGGCAGAACGATGGCGGTCGCGCCGGTGGGAACGCGGCCGTAAAGGTCGATGATGTCCTGGTTCAGGAAGCGGATGCAGCCCGACGAGACCTGCGTGCCAATCGTCCAGGGCTCGACCGTGCCGTGCAGCCGGTAGAGCGTGTCGCGATTGCCGCGGTAGAGATAGAGCGCACGGGGGCCGAGCGGGTTCTCCGGGCCGCCGGGCAGGCCGCCGGCGAAGGGACCGTAGCGCTCCGGCTCGCGGCGGATCATCTCGGTGGTCGGGGTCCAGCGCGGCCAGGCGGCCTTGCGGCCGATGGAGGCGACGCCGGTCAGGTTGAAGCCCTCTTCCTTGCCGACGCCGACGCCGTAGCGCATCGCGCGGCCGTTCTCCATGACGAGGTAGGCGTAGCGGGCGGTCGGATCGACGACGATCGTGCCGGGCTGCTCACGGCCGCGATAGGGCACTTCGCGCCGCCACCAGCGCTCGTCGACCTGCGTCAGGTCGATGGCGGGAACCGGGAAGGGCTCGCCCGGCACTTCGCTGTACATCGCCACGTAATAGGGATCGAACTGCGGGGTGCGCACCGCCAGCTCCTCGCGGTGCGTCGCGCACGCGCCGAGAATGAACGGTGCTCCGAGCACGAAAAAGCGGCGATCAACGCTCATCATCTTCCTCAAACTTTCCGGCCGCCCTAGGGTTCCTGACCGGGTTCGTGAACCAAGGCGCGGTCGTTACCACCCGCGCGGGGCCGCAAACATGACGAAGTCGTGAGAGCCGGGTAATCCGCCGCCACCTGTTGCCGCAACGCATCACCTGTGGCCCGCGCGCCTCGCAGGATCGCAGCCTTTCGCGAGGACTATGGCAGAGGAGGGTTAATCGATGACGACCGAGCTGTCCGCAGGGTGCCTTCGCCCCCGTCAGAGCGCCGCGTGAAGGTCGTACTCGGTCGAGCGGTCGATCTTCACCGTGACCAGCTCGCCGACGGCGAGCTTGCGCCTGGTGTGGATGAAGACCGAGCCGTCGATCTCCGGCGCGTCGCCCCTGGATCTGGCCTTGACCACGGTCGGGCCGACCTCGTCGACGATCACCTGCTGGCGCGTGCCGACCTTCTTCTTCAGGCGGCGGGCGGAAATCTCCGCCTGCTTCTTCATGAAGCGGTGCCAGCGCCTGTCCATGACCTCCGGCGGCACGTGGCCGTCCAGCGTGTTGGAGGTGGCGCCCGCCACCGGCTCGTATTTGAAGCAGCCGACCCGGTCGAGCTGCACCTCGTCCAGCCAGTCGAGCAGGAAGGAGAACTCGTCCTCGGTCTCGCCGGGAAAGCCGGTGATGAAGGTCGAGCGGATCGTCAGGTCCGGGCAGACCTCGCGCCAGGAACGGATGCGGTCGGCGGTCTTTTCCTGATGGGCCGGGCGCTTCATGCGCCGGAGCACATCCGGATGGGCGTGCTGGAAGGGGATGTCGATGTAGGGGAGAATTTTGCCCTCCGCCATCAGCGGGATGACCTCGTCGACATGCGGATAGGGGTAGACGTACTGCATGCGCACCCAGACGCCGAGCTCGCCCATGGCCTGCGCGAGGTCGAGGAACTTGGTCCGCCATGTGCGGTCGCGCCACTGGCTCTCGGCATATTTGGTGTCGATGCCGTAGGCCGAGGTGTCCTGGCTGATGACCATGATCTCCTTGACGCCGGCAGCGACCAGCTTCTCGGCCTCGCGCATCACCTCGCCGAGCGGGCGCGAGACGAGATCGCCCCTGAGCTTCGGGATGATGCAGAAGGTGCAGCGGTTGTTGCAGCCCTCGGAAATCTTCAGATAGGCGTAGTGGCGCGGCGTCAGCTTGATGCCCTGCGGCGGCACCAGATCGAGATAGGGCTGGTGCTGAGGGGGCGCGGCCTCGTGCACCGCGGCGAGCACGCTCTCATATTGCTGCGGGCCGGTGATCGCCAGCACGGAAGGATGGGCGGCGCGGATCTGGTCGGGCTCGGCGCCCATGCAACCGGTGACGATGACCCGGCCGTTCTCCTTCAGCGCGTCGCCGATGGCGGCAAGGCTCTCGGCCTTGGCGCTGTCGAGAAAGCCGCAGGTATTGACCAGGACGAGGTCGGCACCCTGATGGTTGCGCGCGAGTTCGTAGCCCTCGGCCCTGAGCCGCGTGATGATGCGCTCGGAATCGACCAGCGCCTTCGGGCAGCCGAGCGAGACGAACGAGATCTTCGGCGCCGGGGCATCCGGGGCAGGGGCGGGGGTTGTGGTCATCAGGGCTCTGGCGTCGGGAAAGCGCCGCCTTTAGGCCAATCGGGCGCCTACGACAAGCATTGTGCGGTTCCGGCAGCAGCGGAACGGAAAGCGCTGCGCCTCGTTTTCCTCTGGCATCAGAGAGGACACGACGATGAACAAGCCGCGCGACCTGACGGGCCATGAGAAAGAAGATCTGCCCCGCGACCATCAGCAGAACAAGGACGCCGGCAAGACCGGCCAGAAGCCGGCGCCGGAGCCGGGCAAGCATCCGCCGGCCGAGACGCCGGACCGCACGCAGCCCAAGGCGTGAGGCAACGCCGCAACGCCAGCCGCGGTGAATCCCGAAAGACGTGAGGTCTTGTCTAGGCGCGGGCGTTGCCCGGGTATCCTGGATTTGCCGCCACGGCCCCATGTCAAACGGCCCCATGTCAGGACGCTCGCCTCAAGGGCAGCCAGGCATGGAGAGTGACGGAGTCCATACATACGGAATCCACACACGAGGAGCGCAGAACACGCCCCGCTTGTCTCCGCCGGCAAGCTGGGGCAGGAAGGCGGCACCGGAGAGGTGGCCGAGTGGTTTAAGGCAGCGGTCTTGAAAACCGCCGTGGGTGCAAGCCCACCGTGAGTTCGAATCTCACCCTCTCCGCCAAGCACCGCCGATTGCCGCACAAATGCGATCTAGGTTTTCGGGGTGATTACTGTCGGCAACGGGGTTGCTCGCTCCCCTCTTTGATCGCGCATCCTGTACCTGCTCTGGTATTCGCGTCTTTGCTTTGCGACTTCGTACAAGACGATGCCTGAGCTTGTGCCAAGGTTAAGGCTCTCGATCATCCCAAACATTGGGATGCTAACGCACATTTCACTTCTTTCGACGGCGCGGTCACTGATACCAACTGCTTCGCTGCCAAACCAGACTGCAAGTTTGGAGTGTATCGTAAAATCGCCTTCGTGCAGGAAAATGCTCGCCTTACCTTTCACATGCGGCGACGTCACGATCGACTTGAAGTTCTTCTTTTCGAGGTGATCAAAGCACTCATCAGTGCTGTCGAAGCGTTTTACGAACGTCCACTTCACAGCGGAAACGGAGGTCTTGGAAACGGACTTTCGGTCACGCAAATCGTGCCAATCCTCAGGAAGCGACCGGCGAGGATCGACTACATACACCTTCTCAACACCCAAAGCATTCACGTTCCGGATTACGGTTCCGATGTTCTTCACGTCAGTAGGATTCTCAAGCACCGCAACGAGATTTTTGCAGCGAAACGGCTTGATCTCATCCGCACGCCGACGAGCCGACCGCTTCGGTTCGGTCTGTTCTTCCATGATGGGCCAACCTCCGATCTCTCTGGCAGCGAATGCTATTTTCTTAAGCTGATACAAACTCGTGATGCTAAACGGTATATGAGCAGTCAACAGAGCCCATTTCCCACCCAATTCAAGCCATCTGCTCGTAGCTTTATCTGGGAGGGCCATGGAGGGCTATAGCGTAGACATAGTTCTCCGTTTCGTCGGCTTCGGCCCGCCATTTGAGCCGACCCTTTTCAGCGCTCCTAGTTGCTCGCCGGTTTCTTCCACATCCGCTTCGGCGACACGCGCGGCGTTGCGCGACCTCGTCTTTCTCCGCCTGCGCCCTGAGATGGCGTGAACGCCTGCCGGGCCGAAGACCGGCCTTTCATCAGCGCTGCGCGGGGGCATCGTCGGGCGGGGCACGACCAACCGGCTCGCGCCGAGACATCTTGCTACGCGGCGGCGTCATTCCCGCATCCAGCGCTCGTGGTAAAGCCTCTGCGCCGAGGGGGGGGGACCACCATGCACAGCATCACCAATGACACACGGTTCTGGAATCGCGCTGCGCGCAAGTACGCGACCGACCCGATCAAGGACATGGCGGGTTACGAGCGCACACTGGAGCGGACGCGGGCCTATCTCACCGGTCACGAGACGGTCTACGAATTCGGCTGCGGCACCGGCACCACGGCATTGCGGCTCGCGCCGTTCGCCGGCCGCATCGTGGCGACCGACATCTCGCCGGAGATGATCGCGATCGCGCGCGAGAAGGCCGATGCGCAGGGCTGCACCAATGCCACGTTCGAGGCCAGCACGCCCGAAACCGCGGCCTTGGCCGACGAAAGCGTCGACATCGCCTGCGCCTTCAACGTGCTGCATCTGGTACTGGCGCGGGATGCGGCCCTGCGCGGGGTCCATCGCCTGCTGAAGCCAGGCGGCCTGTTCATCTCCAAAACGCCTTGCCTCCGGGAGATGAACCCGCTGCTGCGACTCGCCGTGCCGGTCATGCAATTGGTCGGCAAGGCGCCCTACGTGGCGTTTCTGTCGGCGAACGAGGTGGAACAGGCGGTCTCGGCGGCCGGCTTCGAGATCGTCGAGCGCGGCCGCCATGCCTCGCGGGGTCGCGACGTCAGGCCCTTTCTCGTGGCGCGCAAGCGCTGAACCCGGCCGCCCTTGAGATCTGCTGCCCGTCGTCGGCTGCCGGAACCTTAAACCCCGCTCAACCATGAGTGCCCGCGCGGGCACTCTCGCCACGCTTTCGTCTCATTTGCACCGACACTGGAACCCTTCGTTAACGTCGGCTATGACAACCGGCACGAAGCGGGCCGCCAAGAGCCCGCTCTGGCATGCGGGATTTGGAGCGATCGGCTTGACTTCAGCGGCGACGAGCGGCGGATCGCCTGCGCGCAACAGCGCAGTCCTCTCCATTCACTGGCGGCGTCTCGCCACCTGCACCGCGCTGTGCGGGATCGGCGTCATGCTGGCCGGCTGCGCGTCCCAGGACCGCGTCGCGCAAGGCGCGCCCTCGGTCGACCGATTCAATTCCCGCTACGGCGTCTCGTCTTCGCCGCGTGTCGTCGAAGAGGGGCGGCCCGTGCCGCGTGGCGGCGGCGTCTATCGTGTCGGGCGTTCCTATACGGTCGCCGGCCGCCGCTATACCCCTTACGAGAAGCGGGAAGGGCATACCGAGACCGGAATCGCCTCCTGGTACGGCCGCCAGTTCCACGGCCGGCTGACCGCCAACGGCGAAGTCTACGACATGCACACGCTGTCGGCCGCCCATCGCACCATGCCGATGCCGAGCTATGCGCGCGTCACCAATCTCAACAACGGCCATTCGCTGATCGTGCGCGTCAACGATCGCGGGCCGTTCCACGGCAACCGCGTGATCGACCTGTCGCAGCGCGCCTCCAACATGCTCGACTTCCGTGGCCGCGGCCTTGCCCGCGTGCGGGTCGACTATATCGGCCGCGCGCCGCTGGAAGGCTCGGACGACCGCATGCTGCTCGCGACCCTGCGCACGGACGGCTCGGCCGCGCCTCGTCCGTCCATGGGCGGCGGCACGATGATCGCCTCCGCCAGCCCGGCCCGGCAGGCCGCGGCAGCACCGCAGGTGGCAAACGCGCCGGCTCCGGCACCAGCACCCGTTCAGCAGGCGGAAGCCCCCGCACAGGCGCAGGAAGCGCCGCGCGGCCTGTTCCAGCTTGCCGGCGCCTCGTCCGCCCCCGCGCCGCAGCCCCAGGCCGCCGAGAGCGCCATCACCATGGCGAGCGCGCCCATGCCGCAGAGCCGGCCGGCCGGCATCGACGTGGCTCCGCAGACCACGGTCGTCCCCCGCGCCACCCGGGACGTGCTGCAGGTCGCCTCGCCGAGCGTGACCGTCGTCGCCGCGCCGACTGTGCAGGCGAGCCCGCAGCCGGTTCTCGCGACGGCATCGTCGCGCCCGGTGACCATGCCGACCGCTTCGGCCTATGCACCGGCGCCGGCTGCCGCGCCCGCCATCGCGGCCATGCCGGCGAGCGGCCCGGTCCGCGCATCGCTCGGCTTCGGCTCGCTCTACTGATCCCCTCGCGCCGCGCTTGATTTCGCGCCGCCTGCGCCCCATCCATGGGGCCGAGGTGCTTGCTCGTCATGATCCTGCCCGTCGTCCATCGCATCCGAACCGGCCTGATCGGCATGCTGCTCGTTGCAGCGGCTACGGGCGCAGGTGCGCAAGAGAATTTCCAGACGACCGTTCGCAGCGCCATCCTGTTCGATGTCGGCACGGAATCGGTGCTGTTCGAGAAGGCCGCGGACGAACTCCAGCAGCCGGCCAGTCTTGCCAAGCTGATGACCCTCGCCGTCATCTTCGAGGAAATGCGGCAGGGCCGGCTGACGCCCGAGCAGGAGATCGTCATCAGCGAGGATGCCTGGCGGCGCGGCGGTGCGCCCTCGCGCTCGACCTCGATGTATGCGGCGGTCAATTCGCGCGTGAAGGTGCAGGACCTGCTGCGCGGCATCATGATCCAGTCCGGCAACGACGCCGCCATCGCGCTGGCGGAAGCCGTTTCCGGGACTGAACGCAACTTCGTGCCGCGGATGAACGACCGGGCGAAAGCGCTGGGCCTTTCGCGCTCCGTGTTCCGCAATGCCACCGGTCTGCCCGATCCCGAGCAGAGGATGACCGCGCGCGAGATCGCGCGGCTCACCGATCACATCATCCGCTTCTTCCCCGAGCAGTACGCGACCTATGCGGAGCGTGAGTTCACCTGGGGCGGCATCCGCCAGCAGAACCGCAACCCGCTGCTCGGCACCTATTCCGGAGCCGACGGGCTGACCACGGGTTATATCGAGGAGGCGGGCTTCGGCCTTGCCGGATCGGCCGTGCAGAACAGCCAGCGGCTGATCGTCGTCGTGCTCGGCGCGCGGTCGCTGCAGGAGCGCTCCAACGAGGCGCGCAAGCTGCTCGACTGGGGCTTCCGCTCGTTCGAGCTGCGTGAGCTGTTCGCGGCGGACGAGACGCTCGGCAACGTGCAGGTCTTCGGCGGGGCCGAGAGCACCGTGCCGGTCACTGCCGGCAAGCTCGTGCGCCTGCTGCTGCCACGCGGCCAGTCCGATCGGGTCTCCGCTCAGATCGTCTATCGCGGCCCTGTGCGCGCGCCGGTGACCAGGGGCACCGAGCTCGGCCGTCTGCGCGTGCTGCGCGGCTCGCAGGTCGCGCTGGAAGTTCCGGTCTATGCGGCGGCGGATGTCGCTGCCGGCACGCTGACCCAGCGCGCCATGCAGGGCGCATGGGAATGGACCGCGAGCTGGGTGCGGACCGGGATTGCCCGGCCGTGAGCGAGATCAAGCCGCCGCGCGGCCGGTTCATCACGCTGGAAGGCGGGGAGGGGGCCGGCAAGTCGACGCAGGCGCGCCGGCTAGCGGATTTCTTGCAGTCGCGAGGGGTCGAAGTCGTCCTGACGCGCGAACCCGGCGGCTCGCCAGGAGCAGAGATTCTCCGCCACGTCCTGCTCGGCGGTGGCGCGGAAGCCTTCGGGCCGGAAACGGAGACGCTGCTGTTTGCCGCCGCGCGCCGCGACCATCTGAACGTCACCATCCTGCCGGCGCTGGAGCGCGGTGCCTGGGTCATCTGCGACCGTTTCGCGGATTCGACCCGCGTCTATCAGGGCCATGCCGGCCGGGTGCCGGACGAGTTCGTGCTCGCGGTCGAGCGCGTCACCGTCGGCGATGACCGGCCGGACCTGACGTTGGTCCTCGACCTGCCGGCCAAGGTGGGCTTAGCCCGCGTCGCCAGCCGGGGAGGGGCGACCGACCGCTTCGAGAAGGAGGGCATCGCCTTCCACAACAAGCTGCGGCAGGGCTTCCGGGCGCTGGTGCGGGCCGAGCCCGACCGCTGCAAGCTCATCGACGCCGCGCAGGATGCCGAGACGGTGGCCGAGGAGATTCGCAATGTCGTCGCCGGGCATTTCGCGCTCGGTCCCCGGCTGGTGGCGCCATGATCGAGGAAAATGCCGCCGACCGGCTGGAAGGCGCGCCGCATCCGCGCGAGCGCGAAATCCTCATCGGGCACCACGCCGCCGAGCAGCAGCTGCTCGACGCCTATCGGGGGCCGCGCATGCCCCATGCCTGGCTGATCGGGGGGCCGGCGGGCATCGGCAAGGCGACGCTGGCCTATCGCTTCGCCCGTTTCGTGCTGGCCAATCCGCGACCGGCCGCGCTGCCGGCGGGCCTCTCCGATCTTTCAATTCCGCCGGATCATCCGGTGTTCCGGCGCGTCGTTTCCGGCGCGCATCCGGACCTGCTCGCGCTCCGGCGCATCGCCGAAACCGGCAAGGAGAAGGCGCCGCAGGACATCCCGGTCAAGCTCGTGCGCGAGATCGTCAGGTTCTTCGGCTCGACCGCCGGCGACGGCGGCTGGCGCATCTGCCTCGTCGACAGCGTCGACGAACTGAACCGCCACGGCGCCAATGCGCTGCTCAAGCTGCTGGAGGAGCCGCCCGAGCGCTCGTTGTTCCTGATCGTCTCGCATATGCCGGGACGGCTCCTGCCGACTATCCGCTCGCGCTGCCGGATGCTGACGCTGCCGACGCTTTCGGAAAACGACATCGTCGCCGGCCTCGGCACGTTCGAGGACATCCGCCTGCCGGAAGACGAGGCGAGGCGTCTTGCCGGACGGTCGGAGGGCAGCCTTCGCCGCGCGCTCGAACTGGCGCTCGGCGGGCAGGAGGCGTTCGTCGCCGAGATCGAAGGCGCGATCGGTGCGGCGCCCGCGCTCGATCCCTTCAAGGCCCATTCGATCGGCGACCGGCTCCAGCGCCGCGACGACGACGATTTCGAGATCTTCGTGCGCACGGTGCGCGACCACCTGCACCGTCATGTCGCGGAGGGGGCCGGCGAGGGCGCCCGCCGCCTTGCACCCTATGCGGAGGTATGGGACAAGGTCGAGGTCGCGGCGGCGCAGGTGCGCACGTTCAATCTTGAACGCAAGCCCTTCGTTTTTCAGGTTTTCGGCTGGCTCGCCGAGGCCAGCCGGCGACGCACCTGAACCGACAAAGTCCAGCAATCCGCCATGGCGAAGCCCCGCTTCTACGTCACGACCGCTATTTCCTATCCGAACGGCGCGCCGCATATCGGCCACGCCTACGAGGTCATCGCGACGGATGCCATCGCACGGTTCATGCGGGCCGACGGGCGCGACGTCTTCTTCCTGACCGGCACCGACGAGCATGGCCTGAAGATGGTTCAGACCGCCGAGCGCGAGGGCCTTGCCGTGCGCGAACTCGCCGGTCGCAACGCCGACCGGTTCCGCGCCATGGCGCAGGCGCTCGCCATCTCGAACGACGATTTCATCCGCACGACGGAGCCGCGCCACTACCGCGCCAGCCAGGCCATCTGGGACCGGATGGTCGCGAGCGGCGACATCTATCTCGGCGCCTACGAGGGGTGGTACTCGGTGCGCGACGAAGCCTTCTACGGCGAGGAGGAAACCTCCGTCGGCGCGGACGGCGTGCGTGTAGGCGGGCAGGGCACGCCGGTCGAGTGGACGAAGGAAGAGACCTATTTCTTCCGCCTGTCCAAGTACCAGGACAAGCTGCTGGCCCATTACGAGGCCCATCCCGATTTCGTCGGCCCGGACACGCGCTTCAACGAGGTGATCAGCTTCGTGAAAGGCGGCCTCGCCGACCTCTCGGTCTCGCGCACCACCTTCGACTGGGGCGTGCCGGTGCCGGGCGCGGACGGCCATGTCATGTATGTCTGGGTCGATGCGCTGACCAACTATCTGACAGCAGTGGGCTTTCCGGACGAGACCGATCCGAAATGGCCGTTCTGGCCGGCGGACCTGCACGTCATCGGCAAGGACATCGTGCGCTTCCACGCGGTTTACTGGCCGGCCTTCCTGATGTCGGCGGGCATCGATCTGCCGAAGCGCGTCTACGGCCACGGCTTCCTGTTCAACCGCGGCGAGAAGATGTCGAAGTCGGTCGGCAACGTCGTCGATCCCTTCGCCATGGCGGAAGCCTATGGCGTCGACGCCATGCGCTACTTCCTGCTGCGCGAGGTCGCCTTCGGCAATGACGGCTCCTATTCGCACGAGGCCATCGTCGCCCGCACCAATGCGGACCTTGCCAACGACCTCGGCAACCTTGCCCAGCGGTCGCTGTCGATGATCGCCAAGAACTGCGACGGCGTGCTGCCGACGCCGGGTGTTTTCACGGCCGAGGACGAGGCGATCCTTGCCGCCGCCGCCGGCATGCTGGCGGCGTCGCGGGAGGCGATGGCCAAGCAGCAGATCCATCGCTGGCTGGAGGCAGTGTGGGCGGTCGTCGGCGAGGCAAACCGCTATTTCGCGGCGCAGGCTCCCTGGGCGCTGCGCAAGACCGACCTCGCGCGCATGGGCACGGTGCTCTACGTCACCGCCGAGGTGATCCGACAGGCGGCGATCCTCGCCGGGCCGGCGATCCCGGTCGGCGCGCCGAAGCTGCTCGACCTGCTGGCGGTGCCGGAGGATGCCCGCGCCTTCGCCTCGCTCGGTGACAGGCTCGCGCCGGGGACCGCGCTGCCGTCGCCGCAGGGTGTCTTCCCGCGCTATGTCGAGCCGGAGGCCTCGGCCTGATGTGGGTCGACAGCCATTGCCATCTGGACTTTCCGGAGCTTGCCGCTGATCGCGCGGGGTTGATCGCCCGCGCGGCCGCGGCAGGCCTCCAGTCCATGGTGACGATCTCGACGCGCGTGAAGCGTTTCGACTCCATCCGCGCGATTGCCGAGGCGCATGACGGCATCTGGTGCTCGGTCGGCACCCATCCTCACAATGCCCACGAAGAACTGGACGTGACGGCCGAACAGCTCGTGGCGCTGGCCGGCCATCCCAAGGTCATCGCCATCGGCGAAGCCGGCCTCGACTACTACTACGACAACTCGCCGCGCGAGGCCCAGGAACAGGGCTTCCGCACCCATATCGCGGCGGCGCGGCTCAGCGGCCTGCCGCTGGTCATCCACGCGCGCGAGGCGGACGAGCGGGTCGTCGACATCCTGACCGAGGAAATGGGGAAGGGCGCCTTCAAGGCGGTGCTGCACTGCTTCACCGGCTCGGACATGCTGGCGCGCGCCGGTGTCGCGCTCGGATTGTACGTGTCGTTTTCGGGGATCGCGACCTATCGCAGCGCCCAGAACCTGCGCGACATCGCGGCCTGGCTGCCGGCCGACCGCATCCTGGTCGAGACGGATGCGCCTTATCTCGCGCCCGGCAAGTTCCGCGGCAAGACCAACGAGCCGTCTTTCGTGGTCGAGACCGGCAAGGCCGTCGCGGAGGCACGCGGCGTGACGCCCGCGGCGCTCGCGGCCGAGACCACCGCGAACTTCTACCGGCTGTTCGCCAAGGCTGACCCCGGTCAGCGCATTGCCGGCTGAGCCGCGCCATGGCGCTGACCGTGACGATCCTCGGTTGCGGTTCGTCGGGCGGCGTGCCGCGCGTGGGGCAAGGCTGGGGCGCCTGCGACCCGGCCAATCCGAAGAACCGCCGCCGCCGCTGCTCGCTCCTCATCGAACAGACGGGCGACGGCGGCACGACCACCGTCCTGATCGATACCGGGCCGGATCTGCGCGAGCAGTTGCTCGGCGCCGGCGTGACGCGGCTCGACGGCGTGCTCTACACGCACGACCACGCCGACCACACCCACGGCATCGACGATATCCGCCCGCTGGTCATCTCGATGCGGCGGCGCATCGACGCCTATGCCGACGAGCTGACGCGCGTGACGCTGTCGCAGCGCTTCGGCTACTGTTTCGCATCGCCGCCGGGCAGCGACTATCCGCCGATCATCAACCTGCATACGTTCAGGGCTTTCGAGCCGGTGACGGTATCTGGGGATGGTGGCGCCATATCGTTCATGCCGTTCCCGGTCGAGCACGGTCATGCTTACCGGGCTTTCGGGTTTCGCTTCAACGATGTCGTCTATTGCCCTGATATCAATGCGATTCATCAGAGGTCTGAAGCGATCGTCGCCGGCGCTGAAACGCTGATCCTCGATGCCTTGCGCTACACGCGCCATCCGACCCATTTCAGCGTCGATGAGGCGCTGGCGTTGATCGAGCGCGCCCGTCCGGAGCGGGCGATCCTGACAAACCTTCACTCCGATCTCGACTATGCGACGCTGGCAGCCGGACTGCCTGACGGCATCGTGCCGGCCTATGACGGCATGGTCATCGAGGTGGCGTGAGGCTTCGCACAGCGGTTGCGACGACCAGCCCGGCCAATCTGGGTGCCCGGACGCGTTCCATAATATGTCTTATGCGAACAGACTTGGCCAGCAAGGCGCTGCTCGCAAACGTGTGGATGGCGCTCCCCGCTGCTTGCCATGCGACGGCTCCTGGCGCCCCTTAAAGTTCAAGCCTGTCCCAACCCTGCCGCGAGCCCGACACCGTGACCTTCGAGCCCTCCGACGATATCGCGCGCCTGATCGCCATCATGGCGAAGCTGCGCACGCCCGGCGAAGGCTGCCCATGGGACCTCGAACAGGATTTCGCGACGATCGCGCCCTACACGATCGAGGAAGCCTACGAGGTTGCGGATGCCATCGCGCGCGGCGATCTCGCCGACCTCAAGGACGAACTCGGCGACCTGCTGCTTCAGGTGGTGTTCCACGCCCGCATGGCCGAGGAAGCCGGTCAGTTCGCGTTTCCCGATGTCGTGCGCGCCATCACCGCCAAGCTGATCCGGCGGCACCCGCATGTGTTCGGCGATGCCGGGAGCCTCCCGACCGAGGCCGTGAGCGCCCTCTGGGCGGAGATAAAGGCCGGCGAGAAGCGCGCGAAGGCGCAGGAACGCGAGCGGCTGGACCTGCCGCCCGAACCGCCGGCCGGCGTGCTGGGCGGGGTTCCCGTCGCCCTGCCCGGCCTGACGCGCGCCCTGAAGCTTCAGGAGAAGGCCGGCACGGTGGGTTTCGACTGGAACGATATCGGCAGCGTGCTGGACAAGATCGTGGAGGAAGCGCGGGAGATCGCCGAGGCGCGAGCGGCAAACAAGGGGCGCGAGGCGCTGGCGGACGAGGTCGGCGACCTCCTGTTCGCGGCGGTCAATCTGGCGCGGCATCTCGGCGTTGATCCCGAAGCAGCTCTTCGGGGCACCAACGCCAAGTTCGAGCGGCGTTTCCGGTCCATCGAGACGGCGCTCGCAGCCAAAGGCAGCAATCCCGCCGAAGCGACGCTCGACGAGATGGATGCGCTCTGGAACGAGGCCAAGCGCCGCGAACGCAGCGACGGCTGAGCGTCAGGACGCGGCGAGGCGTCGCTCAAGCTGGGCGCGCTTGGCCGGCGCGATCCTGAGCGTTACCTGCGTTTCGCCGGTCTCCATGGCCTGCCGGCTTTCGACCTCGGCATTCTCGTGGATCCAGTTGAGCGTCCGCCCGTCCTCGGCCGGAACGGTGACCGTGAGCCGTTCGTGATCGGCGCGGATCAGGTCCTCGATGGCGGAGAGAAGCTCCGCAACACCCTCCCCGGTTACCGCCGAAACGAAGTGCGGCTTGCGCCCGTCCTCACCGCGGGCCGCGCGATTGCGCGCCTCCTCGCGGCCTTCCTCGTCCAGCAGGTCGACCTTGTTCCAGACCTCGACGAGCGTCCGGCTGGCCGGATCGATGCCGAGATCGGCGAGAATCGTGGCGACATCGGCGGCCTGCGCCTCCGTATCGTCGTGGCTGACGTCGCGGACATGCAGGATCACGTCGGCCTCGATGACCTCCTCCAGCGTCGCGCGGAAGGCCGCGACCAGCATGGTCGGCAGGTCCGAGATGAAGCCGACCGTGTCGGACAGAATCGCCTTGGTGCCGTTCGGCAGCCGCATCTGGCGCAGCGTCGGGTCGAGGGTCGCGAACAGGAGATCCTGGGCGAGCACGCCGCCTGATGTCAGGGCGTTGAACAGCGTCGACTTGCCGGCATTGGTGTAGCCGACCAGCGCGATGATCGGATAAGGCACGCGGCGGCGGCTCTCGCGATGCAGGCGGCGCGTGCGCGTCACCTGCTCCAGCTCGCGCTCGATGCGGGTGATGCGTTCCTGGATCATGCGGCGGTCGGCCTCGATCTGCGTCTCGCCTGGGCCGCCGAGGAAGCCGAAGCCGCCGCGCTGGCGTTCGAGGTGGGTCCACGACCGCACCAGCCGGCTTTTCTGATAGCTGAGATGCGCCAGCTCGACCTGCAGCGAACCTTCCTTGGTGCGCGCGCGCCGGCCGAAGATTTCGAGGATCAGGCCGGTGCGATCAACGACCTTGGCGCTCCAGGCCTTTTCGAGGTTGCGCTGCTGGACCGGCGACAGGGCGGCATCGACGAAGACAAGCCCTGCCCCATGCGCGGTGACGAGACCGGCGATCTCATCGACTTTGCCTTTGCCGATCAGCGTCGCCGGCCGGATCGTGCCGAGCGTGACGATGACCGCTTCCGCAACCTCGAGCTCGATGGCGGCGGCAAGGCCAACGGCCTCGTCGCGCCTGGCCTCTGCCGTGCGGGCCGGCAGCGCAGCCTCGTCGGGTGCGCGCCCGCCTTTCGGTACGGGCACGACGACCACGACGCGGGTCGGCTCGCCGCGCGGCTCGTCGGTGCCGACAGCGTGGGCAGGATTGATGATGTCAGGACGTCTGATGTCCAAATAGCGCCTCGGATGACGAGATGAGCCGGTGATCAGGCCCGCTCGCCCTCCCCGTCCTGCGGTTCGAACAGCTGGACCGGCGCGCCCGGCATGATGGTCGATATGGCGTGCTTATAGACCAATTGCGAGTGGCCGTCGCGCCGAAGGAGGACACAGAAATTGTCGAACCAGGTGACGACGCCCTGCAGCTTGACGCCGTTGACGAGGAAAATCGTCAGCGGAATCTTCTGCTTGCGGACGTGGTTGAGGAAGGTGTCCTGGAGGTTCTGAGCTCGTTCCGCCATTGTCTTTTTCCTTATCTTTTGCCGCGGACCAGACGCCGCGAAGGTTTATTTGGCCGGCCCGCCGGCTTTGGGCTTGTTTTTCGGCTACGCTATCAAGGCGCATGATCCCGCACTGCACAAGTGGCGCGTCGTCACAGGCTCGTGTGCATTCCGGCAAGAACTCAGACGATCTCCGCGACCTCGTGGAACTTGGAGCGCAGCTCGGTGGCGATCGAGCCCGGCGCGCCGTTACCGACGGGACGGCCATCGATCTCGACGATGGGCATGACAATGGTCGTGGCGGAGGACAGAAAGGCCTCGCGGGCGTTCTGGGCCTCCTCGATCGTGAACTTGCGCTCCTCGATCCTGACCCCTTCGCGCTTGCACAAGTCGAACAGCGTCGTGCGCGTGATGCCCTTGAGGATGCCGTTGTCGGCGAAGCGGGTCACCAGTACGCCGTCCTTGGTGATGATCCAGGCATTGGTCGAGGAACCCTCGGTGACGAAGCCCTCCTCGTCCACCAGCCAGGCCTCGTAGGCGCCGGCCTCGCGCGCCGCCTGCTTGGCGAGGCAGTTCGGCAGCAGGCCGACCGACTTGATGTCCACGCGCTCCCAGCGGTTGTCGGGGAGCGAGATCACCTTGACGCCCTTGGCAGCGCTCGCCTCGCCCTTGGAGGGATCGATATTCTTGGCCGTGATGACCAAAGCCGGCGGCGTGCCCGGCTTCGGAAAAGCGTGGTCGCGGCGGGCGACGCCGCGCGTCACCTGCATGTAGACGAGCCCCTCGCGGACGCGGTTGCGGCGCACCGTCTCGCGCAGAACGACGCCGAGCGAACCGCGCGCCATCGGCATGTCGATGCGCAGTTCGTTCAGGGAGCGCGCCAGCCGGTCGACATGGCGCGTCTCGTCGACCAGCCGGCCGCCGCGCACCTCGCAGACCTCGTAGACGCCGTCAGCGAACTGATAGCCCCGGTCCTCGATATGTACGGCCGCCTCCCCGTGAGGAACGTAGCTGCCGTTCACATAGGCGACGCGCGACATCGTCAGACACTCCCGATACTTCTTTCGCCCTCTGGCTTCCGTGGCGGGATTGCCGCGTCGCAGGGCGAACCGGCGCGTCCACCGCACCGCAGCAACATTTGTCGCACGGTTCGCCTGCCGCGCGAACCGTGGACGGGCATCAGACGCGCAAGGCGGCCTTGCCGAAAATGCGGATCACTCGACCGACAGGGCCTTGAGCTTTCGGTGAAGCGCGGAGCGCTCCATGCCGATAAACTCCGCCGTGCGCGATATGTTGCCGCCGAACCTGTTGATCTGGGCCGCCAGATATTCGCGCTCGAAGGCCTCGCGCGCCTCGCGCAGCGGCAGGGCCATGAGATGCTCGCCGCCCTGCCCCGTCGGCATGGACGGCGCCGAGGAACCGACATCGGGCGGCAGCATGGATACGTCCACCACGGCGTCCGGATTGCCGCCGGCGAGAATCAGCACGCGCTCGATGTTGTTGCGGAGCTGGCGCAGGTTGCCCGGCCAGTCGTGAGACTGGAGGACCGCCATGGCGTCGTCGCCGATTCGCCGGCGCGGCAGGCCGGATATGGTGGCGAGCTGCTCCACGAAATGCTCGACGAGTGCGGGAATGTCCTCGCGTCGCTCGGCGAGCGAGGGCACGCGGATCGGCACGACCGCGAGGCGGTGGTAGAGGTCCTCGCGGAACCGCCCTTCGACGATGTCGTTCTGGATGTCGCGGGCGGTCGCCGAGATGAGACGCACGTCGACCTGCACCTTGGCGGTGCCGCCGACGCGCTGGAAGCTCTGTTCGACCAGCACGCGCAGGATGCGGTTCTGCGTCTCGCGCGGCATTTCCGCGATTTCCTCGATGAACAGCGTGCCGCCATGCGCCTCTTCGAGCGCGCCGACCTTGCGGCTCTCGCCGTTCACCGCCTCGGAGCCGAACAGCTCGATCTCCATGCGCTCCGGCGTGATGGCCGCAGCATTGATCACGACGAAGGGCCCGTTGGCGCGCTGCGAGGTCGAGTGGATCGTCCGGGCGGTCAGTTCCTTGCCGGAACCGGAGGCCCCGAAGATCATGGTCCGGCTGTTGGTCGGCGCGACGCGCTCGATCGTCTGCCGGAGCTGGTTCATCGCCGACGACTTGCCGACGAGGCCGGCGGCCTGGCCGGAAATCTGGCGCAACTCCTTCACCTCGCGGCGCAGGCGCGAGGTCTCGATCGCCCGCTCGGCGATCAGCACGAGGCGATCGGCCTTGAACGGCTTCTCGATGTAGTCGTAGGCGCCGCGCTTGATGGCCGAGACGGCCGTTTCGATGTTGCCGTGGCCGGAGATCATGACGACCGGCACCTCGGCATGGCGTTCCTTCATCACGTCGAGAAGCTGAAGCCCGTCGAGGCGGGAACCCTGCATCCAGATGTCGAGGAAGACGAGATTCGGCCGCCGCGCCTCGATCGCCGCGAGCGCCTCGTCGGAATTGCGGGCCGTGCGCGTGCGGTAGCCCTCGTCGTCGAGAATGCCCGCCACGATATCCCTGATGTCCGCTTCGTCGTCGACTACGAGAATGTCGCCTGCCATGCTCCGCGATCCATCTATTCCGCCGCAGCGGCGGGGGCCGCGGCGAGCTTCTGATCCTTGAAGGTGAGGCGGAAATGAGCGCCGCGCTGGTGGCCCTCGGCATCGGCGGGCGCGTCGTAGAGGCCGAGGCTGCCGCCGTGCTCCTCCAGGATCTTGCCCACGATGGCGAGCCCGAGGCCCGTCCCCTTCTCACGTGTCGTAACGTAAGGCTCAAGCAGCCGATGACGGTTTTCTTTGGGCAGACCGATGCCGTTGTCGACAACGTCCACCACGAAGAACGGCAGGGCCGTCGTCAGACGGACGAGGATGCGGCCCTTGCCGCGCTTTTCGTCCGGCACGGCACCGATGGCCTCGGTGGCGTTCTTGATGATGTTGGTCAGCGCCTGACTGATGAGACGCCGGTCGAAGGAAGCGTTCCATGCGCCCTCCGGCACATCGGCCTCGATGTCGATTTCGGGATAGCCGATGCGCATCATGAAGATGATCTGGCGCACCGTATCGGCCACGTCCTCCATCTCGAAGACGGGCTTCGGCATGCGGGCGAAGGACGAAAACTCATCGACCATGCGGCCGATATCGCCGACCTGCCGGATGATCGTGTCGGTGCACTGGTCGAAGACCTCGCGATCCTCGGTAATGACCCGGCCGTAGCGGCGCTTCAGGCGCTCGGCGGATAGCTGGATCGGCGTCAGCGGGTTCTTGATCTCGTGCGCGATACGCCGGGCGATGTCCGCCCAGGCCGAGGTGCGCTGCGCCACGACGAGATCGGTCACATCGTCGATCGTCACAACCGCGCCGTGGGAGCCCGCCTCGTCGGCCTCGAGCGCCACGCGCACGACGAGGGTGCGCTCGCGCCCTGCCCGCAGCAGCGTCACCTGCCCCTGAACAATCGGCGCGCCACGCTCGGCGCGCGCGATCAGCGCGGCGAATTCGGGCACCTTCTCCGCCAGAAGCGAATTCATGAGGTCCGGTTCGCTCACGCCGAGGATGTCGACGGCGAAGCGGTTCAGCAGGGTCACATGCCCGTCCTCGTCGAGGCCGATGACACCGGCCGTGACACCCGCCAGCACGGCCTCGGTGAAGCGGCGGCGGCTGTCGATCTGATCGCGGGCGCTAATCAGGTCCTCGCGCTGGTCGCGCAACTGCGCGGTCATCTTGTTGAACGTGTCGCCGAGATTGGCGAGATCGCCTTCCGATTTGCGGATATGGACCTCGACATTGAGATCGCCCGCGGCGACCTGGTCGGCGGCGCCGATCAGGCGGCGGATCGGCTGGACGAGGCGGTTCGCGAAGGACAGGCCGAGATAGACGGCGGAGAGCGTCACCAGAAAGGCGATCAGCGCGAACATCAGCGCGAAGGCGATCTGCAGGCCGAGCCGGCGGGCCTGGATCTCCTGATATTCGAGCAGGCCGACCTGCGAGGCGCGCAGGTGCTGCGCGATTTCCGGATTGATCTGGCGAACGACGTAGATCAGTTCGTCGCCACCGCGCTTCAGCTTGACGATGGCCTCGACGAAGTCGCGCTCGCCGCGCGAGGCGACGTTGGCGATGATGTCGTCGGTCTTGGCGATCTCCTCGAGGATCGTGGCGGGAACCGCGAAATCGCCCTGCATCGGCAGGTCGGCCCGGTCGATCACCGAGCCGTCGAGCCGCATGATCCTGATCACGGTGAGCCCGCGAACCATGGCCTGCGCGGTCAGGAACCGACCGAAATCGAGCTGCGGCTGGTTGAGCGAGCGCACCCGGTCGATGTCCTGCACCAGCGCGCCCGTTTCCGCGCGCACAACGTCCACCTGCTCGCGGACATAGGAGCCGACGACGTTCGCCGAGGCTTCCACCGCCCGGCGCACCGTGCCTGAGAAGATGCTCTCCATGCCCCGGTCAAGGGTGACCGAGGCCGCGATCGCGATGATCGCCACGGGAATGGCTGCCACGATCGCGAAGAGGCGCACCACGCGCTCGTGCAGGCGCGCGGCTGCCTGTCCTGCCCTGCGCGCACGCCTGAGCATGAGGATTTCGCGCGCGATCAGGACGATCAGCACGAGCACCAGCGCCGCATCGATCAGCAGCACGGTCAGCACCACTTCGTGCGTCGCGGGGATCGGCAGGAAGCCGGTGACCAGCAGAAAGGTGATCAGGCCGAAGAACAGGGCGATGCCGACCATGACCGGGCCGGTGCGGCGCGACCGCAGGCCCGGCATGAAAGCCGAGGTATCGACGGGGTGAGCGGCCGCCTCAGGGGTGGTCGTTGCGGTCATCAGGCAATCGTTTCCCGACTTCCCGGCAAATAGATGGTCGAAGCCGGGCGGCCGTTGAGGATTCGATGCCCTCTTACAACAGGTGTGACAGAATTGCCACGCCTCTTGCCGTCACGTCACCCCGAGACGGGAGTCAGCGGGAGCTCCGGATGACCTGGATGTCGAGGTCGCGGACCTTCTTGCGCAGCGTGTTGCGGTTGACCCCCAACAGGTCGGCTGCCTTGATCTGGTTGCCGCGGGTCGCCGCCAGAGCCGCCGAGATCAGCGGAATCTCCACCTCGCGCAGAACGCGGTGGTAGAGGCCGGGCGGCGGCAGATCGTCCGCGAATCCCTTGAAATAGACGCCCATGTGCCGCTCGACCGAGGCCATCAGCGTCTCGTCGTCGCGGGCCTCCTCGCTCGCCAGCATCGGTTCCGGGGTCGAAAGCTCGTTGTCGATGATCGCGGCGGTGATGATCTCCTGCGGGTAGAGCGCAGTCAGCCGGCGGATCATGTTTTCCAGTTCGCGCACATTGCCGGGCCAGCGATAGCGCTTCAGCTTCTCCAGTGCTGCCTGGTCAATCTGCTTTCCGGGCAGCCCTTCCCGCTCTGCCTGGGCGAAGAAGTGGCGGACGAGGTCCGGCACGTCGTCGGAACGCTCGCGTAGCGGGGGCAGGCGCAAGGGCACGACGTTAAGGCGGAAGAACAGGTCCTCGCGGAACAGGCCCTGCTGGATCTGCTGGCGCAGGTCCTTGTTGGTTGCGGCGACGATACGCACGTCGGCCTTGATCGGCGTGCGGCCGCCGACGGTGGTGTATTCGCCCTGCTGGAGCACGCGCAGCAGGCGCGTCTGGGCCTCCATCGGCATGTCGCCGATCTCGTCGAGGAACAGCGTGCCGCCCTCGGCCTGCTCGAAACGACCGGCATTGCGCGACTGCGCGCCGGTGAAGGCACCCTTCTCGTGCCCGAACAGCTCGCTCTCGATCAGGTCGCGCGGAATGGCCGCCATGTTGATCGCGACGAATGGGCCGTTGCGCCGCTTGCCGTAGTCGTGGAGGGCACGCGCGACCAGTTCCTTGCCGGTGCCGCTCTCGCCGACGATCATCACGGTCAGGTCGGTCTGCATCAGGCGCGCAAGCACGCGGTAGATGTCCTGCATGGCCGGCGAGCGGCCGACCAGCGGGATCATGTCTGTGTCGACGGGCAGCGCCTTGCCGGGCTTGCCCTTTGGCTCCGACAGCGCCCGGCCGACAATGGCGACGAGCTCCTTCAGGTCGAAGGGCTTCGGCAGGTAGTCGTAGGCGCCGCGCTCGGAGGCCTTGATCGCGGTCATGAAGGTGTTCTGCGCGCTCATGACCACGACCGGCAGGTCGGGCCGGAGCTTCTTCATGCGCGGCAGGAGGTCGAAGGCGTTCTCGTCCGGCATCACGACGTCGGTGATGACGAGGTCGCCGTCGCCCTGCGCCACCCAGCGCCAGAGCGTCGTGGCGTTGCCGGTGAGGCGGACGTCGTAGCCCGCCCGCGATAGCGCCTGGTTGAGCACCGTGCGGATGGCGGCATCGTCATCGGCGACCAGGATGGTTCCCGTCGGCATTGTCGTCCTCGTCAGAGTGCTTTGCGGCCGTTGGCGTCGCTCTGCGACACGCGCGCCATGGGCAGAAGAATGCGGAAACTGGTGCGGCGGGGCTGGCTGTCGCATTCGACGATGCCGCCATGGTCGCCGACGATCTTGGCGACGAGCGCGAGGCCGAGGCCGGAGCCGGAGCTTTTGGTCGTCACGAAGGCATCGAACAGGTGCGGCAGCAGATCGTCTGGCACGCCCGGCCCGTTGTCGCGAACGCAGACCTCCAGCGGCAGGCCGACGCGGCTGGTCGTGCCCGGCATGGTCAGCCGCACACCCGGCCGGAACGCCGTCGTCAGCATGATCTCGCCGTCGGCGGCGTGATCGCCGATCGCCTCGGCGGCATTCTTCACGAGGTTCAGGAAGATCTGAATGAGCTGGTCGCGATTGCCGAAGACCGGCGGCAGCGAGGGATCGTATTCCTCGACGAAGCGGATGTGGCGCGCGAAGCCCGACTGCGACAGCTTCTTCACGTGTTCCAGCACGACGTGGATGTTGACCGGTTCCCGCTCGACAGGCCGCTCGTCGGAAAAGACCTCCATCCGGTCGACCAGTTTCACGATCCGGTCCGCCTCGTCGCAGATGAGCCGGGTCAGCGTCCGGTCCTCGTCGTCCACGGAGGCTTCGAGAAGCTGCGCCGCGCCGCGAATACCGGACAGCGGATTCTTGATCTCGTGCGCCAGCATGGACGCGAGGGCAGTCACCGAGCGCGCCGCGCCGCGATGGGTGAGCTGGCGGTCCATCTTGTCGGCTATGGTGCGCTCCTGAAGCATCACCACCACTTCCCCTGCCCGTTCCGGGACCGGCGCGACATAGATGTCCACCACGCGCTCGTGGCCGTTGCGCGGGGTGCCGAGGTCGACCTTGTACTCGTTGACCGCCGCGTGGCGGTCGCGCACCTGCTCGATCAGCGCGAGCAGCGGACTACCGAAGGGCACGAGTTCGCGCAGGGCGTGGCGGCGGAGAACAGCGATGGAAGCCTGGAAGAAGGCTTCCGCGGCGGCATTGCCGTCAACGACCATGCCCGACGCGGAAACGCCGATGACGGGGTGCGGCAGGGCGTTGAGGATCGAATCCTGAATGTCGAGGCGTGCGGCGGCAAGCGTCATGCGGCTGCCCTCCATGCAAAGGCGTCGAAATGCGCAGCGAGGCTGCGGATGACGGCGCGCGGATCGTCGCTGGTCAGAACTTCGCCGCGAGCAGCCGAAAGCTGGCCCGCCGTCGCGCCCGCGCTCGCGGCGGCCGTGTCGAGCGCCCAGCCGAGATGCTTGCGCGCGTGGCGGACGCCGATGGCGCTGCCGTAGTGGGCGAGCTGGTTCTCGTAGAGCTCGGTCGCGATGGCGAGCTGTTCGGCGAGGGTGGGATCGGCCGGAACGGCCGCGCCGGCGAGATGCGCGCCGACCTGCGCCGGAAACCAGGGCCGCCCCTGCGCGCCACGGCCGATCATCACGGCATCGGCGACGGACAGAGCCAGGGCGCGGTCGACCTCGTCGAGCGTGGTCGCATCGCCGTTGGCGACGAGCGGAATGGAGACAGCCTGCCGCACAGCAGCGATTGCCGCCCAGTCGGCCGAGCCCTTGTAGAACTGCTGGCGCGTGCGTCCATGGACCGTGACCAGCGCGACGCCCAGCGCCTCGGCGCGGCGGGCGAGCTCCGGCGCATTGACCGAATCATGGTCCCAGCCGAGCCGCATCTTCAGCGTCACGGGCGCATCGACGGCCGCGACCGTCGCCGCGATCAGCCGCTCGGCATGGTCGAGGTCGCGCATCAGGGCCGAGCCGGCATAGCCGCCAGTCACCCGCTTGGCCGGGCAGCCCATGTTGATGTCGACGATGTGTGCGCCCGCCGCCACCGCGACGCGTGCGCCCTCGGCCATCCAGTGCGGATCGCAGCCGGCGATCTGCACGACGTGCAGCGCCAGTCCCTCGCCTTCAGCGCGAAGACGCGCCTCTTCGGTGCCGGCGGCGAGATCGTCGCCCGGAACCATCTCGGACACGGTCCAGCCGACGCCAAAACGCGCAACCATGCGCCGGAACGGCGCGTCGGTTATTCCCGACATGGGCGCGAGAGCGACAGGGCTGGCTATGCCGAAGGGACCGATCGACAACGCCTGCTGTCGCGGCGTCGTGGTCGAAAGGTGGGCCATTCGCTTGCCTATTTCGTGTGCGTCCAGAAATGTGCCTACACTTTAGACATCATTTTTCGCAATGCACAAGAGCACGTTCCGCTCTTTCGGGAGCAAGACACGACGTGGTGAACACGCTAGAGGTCGCCAACGACGGGGGTGAGCAGGCATGGCGGAGACGCTCAGGGTCGCGGCGCTGATCGTGGCAGCGGGACGTGGAACCCGCGCCGGCGGGGAGATTCCCAAGCAATACCGGGCACTCGCGGGCGTGCCGGTGCTGGCGCGAACCGCCTCGGCCTTTGTCGATCATCCGTCCATCGCGATCGTGCAGGTGGTGATCGATCCCGCGGATCGGGCGCTCTACGACGCCTCCCTCGCGCCATCGCCGCGAATCGTCGCGCCCGTCGCCGGTGGCGCCTCGCGGCAGTCCTCGGTGCTGGCGGGGCTGGAGGCTCTGGCGATTCAGTCGCCGCCGCCGGACATCGTGCTGGTTCACGACGCCGCTCGCCCCTTCGTATCTTCCGAACTGATCGCGCGATCCTGTGAGGCCGTGGTGCCGGGCGTCGTGGCGGCGGTTCCCGGCGTGCCGCTGGCCGACACGGTAAAGCAGGTCGATGGCACGGGTCATGTCGTCGCGACGCCGGACCGGGCTGCGCTTCGAGCCATCCAGACGCCGCAGGCCTTCGATTTTGCGAGCCTCCTCGATGCTCATCGGCGCGCAGCGTCCGTTCCTGATCTCGCCGTCACCGACGACGCGGCCGTCATGGAATGGGCGGGCCACTCGGTCGCCGTCTTTGCCGGCGATCCCGGCAACGGCAAGCTGACCTTGCCGGAGGATTTCGATGCGGCCGAGCGGCGCCTGGGAGGTGGTTTGTTGACCGATATCCGCACCGGGCAGGGCTACGACGTCCACGCCTTCGGCCCCGGCGATCATGTCTGGCTCGGCGGCGTCCGCATTCCGCACGAATGCGGCGTCATCGCGCATTCCGACGGCGACGTGGCGCTGCATGCGGCGACCGACGCGCTGCTGGGCGCCGTCGGCGACGGCGATATCGGCACGCACTTTCCGCCCAGCGATCCGCAATGGCGCGGCGCGTCGTCCGACCGCTTCCTCGCCCATGCTGCAAGCCTCATCGCGGCCCGCAAGGGCCGCATCGGCAATCTCGACCTGACGATCGTCTGCGAGACGCCGAAGGTCGGGCCGCATCGCGCGGCGATACGCGAGCGCATCGCCGCCATTCTTGGCATCGCGCCGGATCGCATCTCGATCAAGGCGACGACCAGCGAGAAGATGGGCTTCACCGGCCGTCGCGAGGGTCTCGCCGCCCTTGCCGTCGCAACCGTCATTCTGCCCGGAGGCTGACATGGAGGACGAGGCCCGCACGCTTGCCGTGAAAGTGCTCGACGCCTGCCGCGAGCGCGGCCTGATGGTCGCGACAGCCGAGAGCTGCACCGGCGGACTGGTGGCGGCGGCGCTGACAGCCATTCCCGGCTCGTCAGCCGTCGTGGAGCGCGGCTTCGTGACCTACACCAACGAGGCCAAGATCGAGATGCTCGGCGTACGGGAGGCAACGCTCGATACCGTCGGGGCCGTGTCCCCGGAGACCGCGGAGGCGATGGTCTGGGGGGCGCTCACGAACTCGCGCGCGCAGATCGCCGTGTCGGTCACGGGCATAGCCGGCCCGGGCGGCGCGACGGAGACCAAACCGGTCGGTCTTGTCCATTTTGCCGCGGCGAGCGACGACGGCCGGCTGATGCGGCGCGAGGAGCGGTTCGGCGATATCGGGAGAGACGAGGTGCGCCGCAGGAGCGTCGTCGTCGCCCTGCATCTCCTGCTGCTGATCGCCTACGACCAGAAGCCTCGGCAAGGCTAGCCGGTCGCCGCAGCGCCCTGCGCGCCGTAGACCTCGTCGGCGCGCTTCTCGAAAGCTTCGGCGAAACGGCGGAAGGCAGCATCGAAGACCGCGCCCATGACCAGCGCCAGCGCCCGCGACTTGAACTCGTAGTCGATGGCGAAGGACACGGCGGTCCCCTCGCCGGCCGCCGCGAAGCGCCAGTGGTTCTCCAGCCGCGAGAACGGCCCGTCGATATATTCGGCGATGATGTGCAGGCGCGGCCGGTCGAGCGTCACGCGGCTGGTGAAGGTCTCGCGGATGATCTTGTAGGCGACGGTCATGTCGGCGACGAGAATCTCGATGCCGTCGTCGCCGGCATTGACGCGTCGCCGGACCTTCAGACGTTCGCAGAGCGGCACGAAGAGCGGATACTTGTCCACGTCGGCGACGAGATCGAACATCTGGTCAGGCCGATGGCGCACATGCCTTTCGGTCTTGAAGATAGGCATGCGCCGTCAGCGGCCGAGCTTGGTCAACCGCGCCGCCTTCAGCCGGGCGAAATCGTCGCCGGCATGGTGCGACGAGCGCGTCAGCGGGCTCGACGAAACCAGCAGGAAGCCCTTGGCCATGGCGATCGTCTCAAAGCCCTTGAACTCGTCGGGCGTGACGAAACGCACGACCTCGTGGTGCTTGCGGGTCGGCTGGAGGTACTGGCCGATGGTCATGAAGTCGACATCCGCCGAGCGGAGGTCGTCCATGAGCTGGAGCACCTCGTTCCGCTCCTCGCCCAGGCCGACCATGATGCCGGATTTGGTGAAGATGGAGGGATCGAGCTCCTTCACCCGCTGGAGCAGGCGGATGGAGTGGAAGTAGCGCGCGCCCGGCCGCACCTTCAGGTACTTGGACGGCACGGTTTCGAGGTTGTGGTTGAACACGTCCGGCCGCGCGGCGACCACCACCTCCAGCGCGCCGTCCTTGCGCAGGAAGTCGGGGGTCAGGATCTCGATCGTGGTCTTGGGCGAACGGGCGCGGATGGCGTGAATCACGTCCGCGAAATGCTGCGCGCCGCCGTCGGCGAGGTCGTCGCGGTCGACGGAAGTGATGACAACGTGCTCAAGGCCGAGCTTCTGGACCGCGATGGCCGTGTGCTCGGGTTCGTTCGGGTCGAGCGCCTGCGGCATGCCGGTCTTGACGTTGCAGAACGAGCAGGCGCGCGTGCAGGTGTCGCCCATGATCATGAAGGTGGCGTGCTTCTTCTCCCAGCACTCGCCGATATTCGGGCAGCCGGCCTCTTCGCAGACGGTAACGAGGCCGTTTTCCTTCACGATCTTGTGGGTTTCCGCCCATTTCGGCGAACCCGGCGCCTTCACGCGAATCCATTCCGGCTTGCGCTGGATCGGCTGGTCGGGCCGATGCGCCTTTTCCGGGTGGCGGGGGCGAGAGTCCCGCTTCAGCGTGTCGATCAGGGTGGCCATGGCGGATTCCGTGGGCGGAAGGCATCATTAGGCGTTTGATGCCGGCTTTCGCAAGGGCGAAGGCCATGCCGTGCACGGCTGCTGCCCGTTGGAGCCGCTGACTCCTGATCAGCTGCTCAAGCGCGCTTCTGCGGGTCGAACTGCTCGACGAAACGGATCAGCGCCGCCACCGCCAGCCCCATATCGGCGACTTCAGCCGATTCCAGGGGATTGTGGCTGATGCCGCCCTTGCAGCGGACGAACAGCATGGCGAAATCGGTCAGATGGGCCATGGACTGGCCGTCGTGCCCCGCCCCCGAGACGAGGCGTGGGGCCGGCAGACCGAGCGAGGTCAGGCTTGCCGCAAGGCCGTCCACGACCCGTGGCGCGCAGGGCGCTGTCGGGCAGTCGTGATAGGTGTCGAAGGCGACCGTGCAACCGCGCGCCGCGGCCAGCGCCTCGGAGCGCTGCGTGAACTCCCTGAGCGCGGCCTGTCGGGGCGGGTCCGAGGCGGCGCGGAGGTCGAGGACGAACTCGACGCGGTCGGGAATGACGTTGATTGCGCCGGGCATGACCTTGGTCTGGCCGACCGTCGCGACCATGGCCGCTTCGGGGTGAGCCTTGGCGATAGCCTCCGCCGCCAGCATCATCTCGGACGCGGCGAGCAGCGCGTCCTGCCGGAGCGGCATGGGGACGGTGCCGGCATGGCCGGCCATACCCGAAACGGTGACGCGGGTGCGGTTCTGGCCGGCAATGGAGGTGACCACGCCGAGCGGCTGACCGTCGTGCTCCAGCACCGGCCCCTGCTCGATATGGATCTCGACATAGGCGAGCGCCTCGTCCTTCCGCATGGCGGCGGAGGGAATAGCCGCGGGATCGAGGCCATAGCCGCGCATCGCCTCGTCCAGCGTGACACCGTCGCGGTCGGCCCCGGCCAGCCAGCGATCCTCGAAACGGCCGGCGACGGCGGCCGAAGAGGACAGGACCGTGGGAAACCGCACGCCTTCCTCGTCACCGAAAGCCAGCACGTCCACGGCGAAGGGAAAGCGCTTTCCGGCATCGCGAAAATGCTCAACCGCAAGGATGCCGGCCACCACGCCGAGCATGCCGTCGTATTTCCCGGCATTGATCACCGTGTCGATATGCGAGCCGATGAGGAGGCGCGGCACGGCATTCGCGCCGGGCGTCTCGCCTTGCCTTCCGTAGTGGCCGCGCACCGTTCCCAGCGCGTCCTCGACCGTTTCCATGCCGGCCTCGGCCATCCACTGGGCGACGAGATGGGCGGCCTGCTTGTGCTCCGGCGTCAGGAACCGGCGGGTCAGCCGATCCGGGTCCTCGGAGATCGCGGCCAGCTCCTCCAGCATGGCCTCGGCGCGCCGGCCGAGGCGTTCGGTGTCGAGAACGGTCATCGCAACGCTGCCAGATAGGCGCCGAGCTCGGCGCGTTCGGGATCGGTCATGCGCGTCTCGTTGCCGAGCGGCATGGCCTTGGACTGAACGGATTGCCGGACGATTGCCGCGGAATGGCGACGCAGGTCCGCCGCGGTTTCCAACGACACGCCCTTCGGCGGCTCGATGAAACTCGCGTGGCTCGGCCGGCGGGCATGGCAGGTCGCGCAATGCTTCGCGGACAGTTCAAGCGCCCGCGCCTCGCTGACCTGCCCGGCAGCGGCCGTGTCGAGCTTCGGCCGCTGACTGGTGACGAAAATGGTGCAGACCAGCGCGAAGGCGGCGACCGGCACGGCCCAGCCGTAGCTCTGCCATTCATCCCCGGCTTCGTGACGATTCAGCGTGTGCTGGACGAGCGCGCCGGTGATCAGAATGAAGGCGACGATCAGCCAGCCATGGGGATGGCTGGTCAGCATCGGATAATGGTTCGACACCATCATCAGCAGGACCGGCAGGGTCAGGTAATTGTTGTGGGTCGAGCGGGTCTTGCCGATCTTGCCGTATTTCGGATCGGGCCGGCGGCCGGCGATGAGGTCGCCGACGACGATGCGCTGGTTCGGGATGATCACCAGAAAGACGTTGGCGGCCATGATCGTGCCGACGAAGACGCCGACATGGATGAACGCCCCGCGTCCCGAGAAGACCTGCCCGAAGGCCCAGGCTGCGCCGACCACCATGGCGAAGACGACGACTGACAGGAGGGCCGGCCGTTCGGCGAGCGGCGACTTGCAGAGCGCGTCATAGATGAGCCAGCCGGCGACGATGGAGGCGAGCGACAGGGTGATCGCCTGCCAAGGTTCGATGTCGGCCACCGTCGGATCGATCAGGAAGCCGCGAGCGTTCAGGTAGTATTGCGCGACCAGCAGGGTGAAGCCGGAAACCCAGGTGAGATAGGCCGCCCATTTGTGCCAAAGGAGGTCAGGCGGCAGGTTGTCCGGCGCGACCAGATATTTCTGCACATGGTAGAAGCCGCCGCCATGGACCTCCCAGGCGACGCCGTCGGCCCCCGCCTCGCCCGGCCGCCTGGCCTTCAGGCTGTAGTCCAGCGACATGAAATAGAAGCTGGTGCCGATCCAGGTGATGCCCACCGTGACGTGGAACCACCGCGACAGGAGGTTGAACCAGTCGGCGGCGAGGGCAAAGTCCATGGAGGGTCCGCTTCGGAGTGAATGCTAGGCGCGCCGCCGCGCTTCCGGCCTGTTCTGCCCGATCGATCGCGCCTCGCGCAAGGCCAGGCATTCGGCCGCGACGGAGGCGGCGATCACCGCGGGCTCCTTGCCGTGAATGCCGCCGACGCCGATGGGACAGCGCAAGTTCGCGATCCGCGCGGCAGGCAGCCCGCGCTCGGTGAGCCGGCGTGTGAACCGCGCGCGCTTGGTGGCCGAGCCGATCAGCCCGACATGGACGATGCGGTCATTCGCGAGCGCCGCTGCGACGATGTCGAGGTCCAGCGCGTGGCTGTGCGTCATGACCAGCGCCTGCGAGCCCGCCGGCGCCCGGGCAATGGCGTCCGGCCATGGGGTGCCGGTCGCCTCGACATTGGCAGGGATCGCCGCCGGAAAGGCGTTCGGCCGCTCGTCGCTCCAGACGACGCGGAACGGGAGAGGCGCCAGCGCGAGGACGAGGGCGCGGCCGACATGGCCGGCCCCGAAGAGGAGGATGGTCGGAGGCCGGTCGCCGAAATGGTCGATGAAGCGGCTTGTACCCGGCCGATCCACCAACGCACCCTCCCCGACGATGCGCCTCTGGAAGCGCGCGCCATCGAGGATCGTCTCGACGGCGACGGGGCCGGTGCGTTCGGCTTCGGCGAGCACGTGGACCAACGGCAGGTCGCTCCGGTCGAGAATCTCCAGAGCCAGCGTCACCCGGCCGCCGCAGCACTGGCCGAGGTCCGGCCCGAGCGACTGGTCGATGAGGCGCGCGGAACGCTCGCCCTTGGCCAGCATGGCCTGCGCTTTCGCGAGAATCTGCCATTCCAGCGTCCCGCCACCGATCGAGCCCGAAAAAGCGCCGTCCGGCCGCACGATCATGCGCGCGCCGGCCTCGCGCGGCGCGGACCCCTGCGTCGCCAGCACGCTGACGAGGGCGCAGGCACCGTGCGCCCCGATCATCGCCTCGATCCGCCGCCAGACCTCCATGTCAGGCTCCTTCCCTCACCTGCGCCTCGCAGGCGAACAGGATCGCCTCGGGCGTCGCCGGTGCGTCGAGGGTCACCGCCCGGCCCGGCCGGATCGCATGGACGGCATCGGCGATGGCCGAGAACACCGAGATCGCCAGCATCAGCGGCGGCTCGCCGACCGCCTTGGAGCGGTAGATCGTATCCTCGGAGTTGGCATTGTCGAAGAAGGCCACGCGGAAATCGGCCGGCACGTCGCGCGCCGTCGGGATCTTGTAGGTCGAGGGCGCATGGGTCCTGAGCCGGCCCTTGGCGTCGAAGACCAGCTCCTCCATCGTCAGCCAACCCATGCCCTGCACGAAGCCGCCCTCGATCTGGCCGATGTCGATGGCCGGGTTCAGCGAGCGCCCGACATCGTGGAGGATATCGACCCGATCCAGCGTGAACTCGCCGGTCAGCGCGTCGATCGTCACTTCCGCGCACGACGCGCCATAGGCGAAGTAGAAGAAGGGCCGGCCCGTGCCCTTCGCCCGGTCCCAGGTGATCTTCGGCGTCGCGTAATAGCCGGCGGCCGAGAGATGCGTGCGGGCGAGATAGGCCTTCTTCACCGCCTCGCCGAAGCCCATGGCATGCTCGCCGGACATCACCTGGTCGTCGCGGAAGACCACCGTATCGACCGGCACCTGCCAGTGGCGGGCGATGAACTCGGTCAGCCGCCCCTTGATCTCCGCGGCGGCGTTGCGGGCGGCCATGCCGTTCATGTCGGTGCCGGACGAGGCCGCGGTCGGCGAGGTGTTCGGCACCTTTCCGGTGTGGGTCGCGGTGATGCGCACGCGGTCGAGCGCGATGCCGAATTCCTCGGCCACCACCTGCGCCACCTTGACGAACAGTCCCTGCCCCATCTCCGTGCCGCCATGGTTCAGATGAACCGAGCCGTCCTGATAGACATGGACGAGCGCGCCGGCCTGGTTGAGGAAGGTGGTGGTGAAGGAGATGCCGAACTTCACGGGCGTCAGGGCAATGCCCTTCTTCAGGACGGGCGACGAGGCATTGAAGGCCGCTATCGCCTGCCGGCGGGCGCGGTAGTCGCAGCTCGCCTCCAGCTGCCGCATGATTTCGCCAGCGACATTGTCCTCGACCGTCATGCCGTAGGGCGTGACGTTGCGCTCGTCGGTTCCGTAGAGATTGGCGTAGCGGATATCGAGCGGATCGCGCCCTGTCGCCCAGGCGATCCGGTCCATCAGCCGTTCCGCGAAGACCATGCCCTGCGGCCCGCCGAAGCCGCGAAAAGCGGTGTTCGACACGGTGTTGGTCTTCATCCGGCGTGAATGGATCACGACATTCGGGTAGAAATAGGCATTGTCGGCGTGGAACATCGTCCGGTCGTTGATCGACGAGGACAGGTCGTGGCTGTAGCCGCAGCGGCTGGCGAAACCGACCTCCACTCCCGATACGACGCCCTGCGCGTCATGCGCGGCGCGGTAGGTCGCGAGGAAATCGTGCCGCTTGCCGGTCATCGCGAAGTCGTCGTCGCGGTCGAGCCGCACCTTGCAGGGGCGGCCGGTGACCTTCGCGCCAAGAGCCGCCATGGCCGCCCAGTGGCTCGCCTGGCTTTCCTTTCCCCCGAAGCCGCCCCCCATGCGGCGCACCTCGACCTCGACGGCGGCATCGGGGATGCCAAGCATGCGCGCCACGACGTGCTGGACCTCGGTCGGATGCTGCGTCGAGGAATGGACAGTGAAGGTGCCGTCTTCCTGCGGCACGGCCAGTGCGGCCTGCCCTTCGAGGTAGAAGTGCTCCTGCCCGCCGATCCGCACGGCGCCCTCGACGAGGCTTTCGGCATTGCTCAGCACGTCGGCCGCATCGCCGCGCCGGAACGCGTAGTCCGGCATGATGTCGGCATCGGCGGCGAGCGCATCGTCCACGGAAACGAGCGGCGTCTCCTCGGCGATCTCGATCACCGCTTTCGCCGCCGCCCGCCGCGCCGCATCGCGCGTTTCGGCGACAACGGCGAAGACCGGCTGGGCATGGAACGCGACGGCATCTGCCGCGAAGAGCGGGTCGTCGCCCGCGACCGGGCTCACGTCGTTGGTGGCCGGAATGTCGGCCGCCGTCAGCACCTCCACGACCCCGGGCGCGGCACGCACCGCCTCAAGGTCCAGCCGGACGATCCGCCCGCGCGCGGCCGGCGATCCGCCCGGCGCGATGTGCAGCGTGCCTTCGGGCTCGCGGATGTCGTCGATATAGGGCGCGGTGCCCTGCACGTGCCGGTCCGCGGCATCGTGTTTCAGCGGGCGATGGACGTGGCGCAGCGCGCCGATGTCGCGATCATGCCGCATGATGGGCCTCGCGCAGCGGGGCGATGCGGGTTTCATCCCGCGTGCCGGAGGCGATCTCCATCAACGCCTTGCGGATCAGGTTGCCGGCGACGGTCAGGCGGTAGCGCGCCGAAGCGCGGTGGTCGTCCATCGGCGTGAAATCCTCGCCGATCCGCTGGACCGCGGCGGCGATGGCCGCCTCATCATCGGCAGACAATCCGACCAGGGCCGCCTCGACCGTCTCGGCGCGCTTCGGGATGCCCGCAAGCCCGCCGAAGGCAATGCGGGCCGAGGCGATACGGCGGCCGTCCAGGCCGATCTTCAGCGCGCCCATGACCGAGGAAATGTCCTGATCGTTGCGCTTGGCGATCTTGAAGGCGCGGATGTGCTCACCCGCCGCCGGCCTCGGCACCGTGACCTGGGTGACGACCTCGCCGGAAGCCCGATCCTGCTTGCCATAGGCGAGGAAAAATCGCTCCAGCGGCAGGCTGCGCTGCTCCTGCCCCCGCCGCAGGTGGAGCATCGCGCCGAGCGCGATCAGCAGCGGCGGGCTGTCGCCGATGGGCGAACCGTTGGCGATGTTGCCGCCGATCGTGCCGGCGGCACGCACCTGCGCCGAGCCGAGCCTGTCGGCCCATATGCCGATATCGGGATCGAAGGCGGCGAGCGCATCCCGTGCCTCGGCATAGGTGACGGCCGCGCCGATGGACAGGCCCGCGCCGTCCGTCTCCATCCGGCGCAACTCGCTCACGCGGCCGGTGTGAATGATCTTCGGGAGGTTGCGGAGCTGCTTGGTGATCCACAGCCCGACATCGGTCGCGCCGCCAAGCAGCGTCGCGTCGGGGTGGCGGAGCGCGATGTCGCACAGCGCATCCAGGGAAGCAGGAGCCGCAAAGAAGGATGCTTCGTCGCCGACGAACAGGTGGGCGTCATCGGCAAGGCCTTGCAGCATGCCGGCGGTCGCCTCCCCCGCAGCCGCAAACCTGTCATTGGCCGGCCGCGCGCATGCGTCCAGCGCCGCATCGACGATCGGCCGGTAACCGGTGCAGCGGCAGAGGTTGCCGGCGATGCGGGTGAGCACCGCCTCGCGACCGCCGGTGGCCACGCCGCCGTCCTGATAGAGCGTGAACAGGCTCATCACGAAGCCCGGCGTGCAGAAGCCGCATTGCGAGCCGTGATGGTCGACCATGGCCTGCTGCACCGGATGCAGGCGGGAGCCTTCTGCAAGGTCCTCGACCGTGATCAGCTCGGCGCCGTCAATCTGGCCGAGCAGCAGGATGCAGGCATTGGCGGGTTCATAGGACACCTTGCCGTGCCGCAGCCGACCGAGCGCGACGGTGCAGGCGCCGCAATCGCCTTCGCCGCAGCCCTCCTTCGTGCCGGTCAGGCGTCGGTCCAGCCGCAGCCAGTCGAGCACTGTCGTCATGGGCGGCAGATCGTCGATCTCGACGACCCGGCCCTGATGCACGAAGCGGAGCGGGCGCTGGCGGGAATGCCCGGTCATGTATGTCCTTCGCTTTCCGTCACTGGCGACGGGATTTCAGCACGACGGCGCGCCGTTTGCACCGCGAAAGAATAGCCGACCTGCCCGGTGTCTGCGTAGTTCCCCTGACGCGCCCGACGCAGCGGGTTTTCTAGGCTTTGCCGTTCCCCAGCAAGTCGGCCGGCCGCGCATGCAGCGGGCCTGTCCGATTCAGCCATGGCCCGCCTGACGACGCTTGCAATATGACGACCCTTGCACCTCCGCAGCCTTCCCTGGCCGAACTGTTCACGCCCAAGCTCGTGACCACGCTGCGCGAAGGCTACCCAGCCAGCGCCCTTCGCCGCGACGCGATTGCCGGCCTGACTGTCGCCATCGTCGCCCTGCCGCTCTCCATGGCCATCGCCATCGCTTCCGGCACGACGCCGGACCGAGGGATCGTTACCGCTATCATCGGCGGCTTCATTATCTCCGCGCTCGGCGGCTCGCGCTTCCAGATCGGCGGACCGGCGGGCGCGTTCATCCCGCTGGTGGCAACGACCATGGCGATCCATGGCTATGAGGGTCTGGCAATCGCGACCTTCATGGCAGGGCTGATGCTGGTCGTGGTCGGGGCCCTGCGGCTCGGCACCTACATCAAATATATCCCTTATCCCGTGACGGTCGGCTTCACGGCGGGGATCGCCGTGATCATCCTCGTATCGCAGATCCGCGATCTGCTGGGCCTGACGCTCGGCACGGCAGAACCGGCGGAGATGCTGCACAAGCTGCCCGTGCTCTGGCATGCGCTGCCGAGCGCCAATCTCGCCGCCATCGGTCTTGCGGCGCTGTCCATCGGCGTCATCGTCGCTGTCCGGCGCTTCCGGCCGGCGCTTCCGGCCTTCCTCATCGCGGTGGTGGCCGGCGCGGGTGCCGCGATCCTTCTGGCGCTGCCGGTCGAGACGATCGCCTCGCGCTTCGGCGCATTGCCGACCAGCATTTCCTATCAGGGCCTGCCGGGGCTATCGCTCAACCGCATCCGCGAACTGATCGTCCCTGCCATCGCCATCGCCATGCTCGGCGGTATCGAATCGCTGCTTTCGGCGGTGGTCGCGGACGGCATGACCGGGCGGCGGCACCGTTCGAATTGCGAACTGGTCGCGCAGGGTATCGCCAATATGGCCTCGGCGCTCTGCGGCGGCATTCCCGCGACGGGCACGATCGCGCGGACGGCGACCAACGTGCGCGCGGGCGCGCGCGGGCCCGTCTCCGGCATGCTCCATTCCCTGTTCCTGCTGATCTTCCTCGTGGTCGCGGGCAACTGGATGGGCTACGTGCCGCTGGCGGTGCTGGCGGGGGTGCTTGTCGTGGTGGCCTGGAGCATGGCGGAGAAGAGCGAGTTCCTATCGCTGCTGCGCGCCTCTCGCGGCGACGCGCTGGTGCTGCTGGCGTCGTTCCTGCTCACGGTCTTCGTGGACCTGACCGCCGGCATCGGCGTTGGCATCGTGCTGGGATCGCTGCTGTTCATGCATCGCATGGCCGAGGCGATCGAGGTCCGAACCGCCACGCGCATGGTCGAAGAAGATACCGCCGACGACACCGCCGGACGGCCCGCCTACGACACGCGCCGCGGGTCGGACGAGGACGTGGTGATCTACCGCCTGAGCGGCGCCTTCTTCTTCGGCGCGGCGGCGACGGTCGGCGCGGTCTTCGACCGGATAGGCCGGCCGCCGAAGGTGTTCATTCTTGACATGGCCGGCGTGCCCTTCCTCGACACGACCGGCGCCTACACGCTGGAAACGGCCATCCATAAACTGGAGCGCGGCGGAACGGCGGTGATCGTCGCGGGCGCGCGCGAACCCATCGTGCGGACCCTCGCGCATTTCGGCCTGTCGGAGCCGCGCATCGGCCTTGCGCCGACGGCGGAGGCTGCACTCGCCACGGCGCGGCAACGCCTTGCGGCCGGTTGATCCGCAGGCGGCGTGCTGGAGGGCTTGATCGGCCGGTGTTAGAAGCGTCGCAGGAGACGATCATGGCATCGGCAGCCGAAACAGGCGTCAGGCAGGGCAGGCAAGTACCGGGCGGCAATGGCCGCGAGGTGGTCATCGTCGGCGGCGGGCCGGCCGGGCTCTTCGCGGCGCTTGCGCTGAACCATGCGGGCCTGACGCCGACGATTGTCGCCCCCCGCGTGGATGGCCCCGGCGATCCGCGTTCCAGCGCCCTGCTCGGCGGCTCCGTGCGGGCGCTGGAACGGCTCGGCGTCTGGGCGCGCGTGTCCGACAAGGCCGCGCCGCTCCGTCTCATGCGCCTCGTGGACGATACGGGCGGGCTCATCCGCGCGCCGCTTTTCGAGGGGCGGAGCGAGGAGATCGGCCTCGACGCCTTCGGCTACAACCTGCTCAACCGCGACCTGAACGAGGGCCTGCGTGAGGCGGTCGCCGCAGCCGGCATTCCGGTGATGGAGGACAAGGCCGTCGATGTCGCGCTGGACGAGCAGGCGGCGATCGTGACGCTCGCCTCGGGCCGGACGATCTCAGCACCGCTCGTCGCGGGCGCGGACGGACGCGCGTCGCTGGTGCGCGCAGCCGCCGGCATCGATGCGGTGGCGACGCGCTACCCGCAGACCGCCGTGACGGCGAACTTCCGCCATTCGCGGCCTCACGACGACGCCTCGACCGAATTCCATACGCCGACCGGGCCGTTCACCCTCGTCCCCCTCCCCGGTGACCGGTCCAGCCTCGTCTGCGTCGTGACGCCTATCGAGGCGGACCGGCTCCTTGCCATGGACGATGTGGCCTTCTCCCGCGAGATCGAGCGCCGCTCGCAGGCGATCCTCGGCAAGGTCACGGTCGAACCGGGGCGCGGGCGCTTCGACCTTTCGGCCATGACGCCGCGCGGCTTCGCGGGGCCCCGTGCCGTGCTGATCGGCGAGGCCGCCCATGTCGTGCCGCCGATCGGCGCACAGGGCCTGAATCTCGGGCTGCGCGACGGCGCGGCCCTCGCCGATTGCCTGTCGGACGCCATCGTCGCGGCCAAGGATATCGGCGAACCTGATGTCCTCGCGGTCTATGACCGGGCGCGGCGCGCCGACATCGTCAGCCGCACCTTCGCCATCGACGCGCTCAACCGCTCGCTGCTTTCGCCGTTCATGCCGGTGCAGGCGCTGCGCGGCGCCGGGCTCTGGCTGATGGACCGGATCGGCCCGATCCGGCGCGCCTTCATGCGCGAGGGTCTGGCGCCGTCCATGGCCGAGCCGCGGCTGATGCGCGAGGCGGTGGACGCCGCCGCCTGACGGTCAGAACAGGTTGATTGGCAAGAGGCCGTTCTTGACCAGATAGAGCACGCTGGTCAGCGTCACGACCGAGATGACGGTGCCGAGCAGTACCGCGTTGGAAGCCTCCTCGACCCAGGTGTCGTATTGCCGGGCGATGATGAAGACGTTCAGCGCCGGCGGCAGGCAGGCCATCAGGGCCGCCGTGTAGATCCACGAGGTCTCGAAGCGCCCGAGCGCCGACAGGATGACGATCACCAGAACGGGATGGACGATCAGCTTCAGCGCGAGGATCGGCGATATCGACGCCGCGACCTTCATCAGCGCCCGGAAGCTCTCCATGCGCAAAGCCACCGTGACGCCGAGCGTGAACAGCGCGACGGGCGCCGCCGCCGACTGGAGGAAGCCGAGCAGCCTGTCGAGCATCTCGGGCGGGTCGAACTGCACGAAGGCGGAGACGACGCCGGCGACCGTCGCGATGATGAAAGGGTGGGTGGCGATCTTCCTCACGATCTCGGCGACCACGGACAGGGCCGAGCGGCGCTCGGTGCCGGCGAGGGCCATGAGCAACGGCACGAGCGAGAACAGCAGGATGTTGTCGAAGCAGAAGATCAGCGCCACGGGAACGGCGGCGTCCGGCCCGATCGTCGAGAAGGCGAGGCCCGGCCCCATATAGCCGATATTGCCATAGGCCGCACAGACGCCGGCAACCGTCGCGTGCCGCATGTGTCCCCGTGAGCGGAGCATCACATAGGCGAAGCCGAGTATGAAGACGAGGGAGGTCGCCAGCGTCGTGCCGGCGATGAAGGGCACGTTGTTGAGCTTTTCGAGCGGCGTCTTGGCGAGGATGCGGAAGAACAGCGCCGGCAGCGCGATATAGATCAGGAAGAAGTTCATCCAGCCGAGCCCGGATTCCGGGATCGGGGTGCCGCGCCAGGCCTTGAACCGCGCGGTGATGAAACCGAGCGCGATCAGGCCGAAGAACGGCATGGCGAGGTTGAGGACCTGGATCATGGCGCTGAGACCGGGCGGAGCATGGCCTCATGCGCTAGCGGTGCCGCGAAGGCCCGTCAACGCGGCCGACGACAGCACACCGCCTGCTCAGTGCAGCCCGGAGCGGCGGGCGCGGTATTCGCCGTCGTCGTCGCGCTCGAAAACCTCGTCCACCTGCGGGTGGCGGACGGGGTCGCCGCTCATGTCCGGCTCGAGATTCTGCTCGGAGACGTAAGCAATGTACTCGCTTTCCGCATTCTCGGCGAACAGATGATAGAAGGGCTGGTCCTTCTTGGGCCGGATCTCGTGGGGGATCGACTCGTACCATTCATCCGTGTTCGAGAAGGTCGGATCCACGTCGAAGACCACGCCCCGGAACGGATAGAACCGGTGGCGGACGACCTGTCCGATCTTGAACTTTGCAGTCCGCGGCTTGTCGATCACAGTGGTCAAGGCCCGAATTTTGCCGGCTGAAGCGAGGCGGGGGACAAAATCCCCATCGACGGACGATGTCAACCTGCGATGGGACTGCGGGTTCCGCGCGAGTAGCTTTCAGCTCCGATTTCGCGGTTTTGCGGCCCCGAAAGCCCCAGGGTAGCGCCTATTCAGCCGTCAGCGCGGTCCCTCCTCGCGCCGGACATTGACGCCGTCCCGGATTTGCGTTGAGATTGCGAATAAGTTGCATAAGCGACAGGAGACTTCGCCATGTCCCCCTACCCGGCATCACCGCAGCAGATCATCCGCCGTTGCCTCGCGGTTTTTGCCCTCGCGGCCGGCGCGGTTCTCCAAGCTGCGCCCGCATCGGCCGAAAGCCGGTTCTTCACGGTGCTCGCCGTCGAGCCGCGCGGCGGCGTGACGACGGACCGCGAGCCGTTTCCGACCCAGCCCCTGCCGGGCGGTGGCGGCTATGTCACCAATCCGCCGAATGCGCAGGGTCGCTGGGAGGTGAGCGCTTATATCTGGCAGCCGAGCCAGATCGTCGTGAATCAGGGCGATGAGGTGACGCTGGAATTCGTCGGCATCAACGGTGCCGAGCACCCGACGACGATCACCGCCTTCGGGCAGAGCTTCACGTTGAAACGCGGCCACGCCCATCGCGTGACCTTCGTTGCCGACAAGGCCGGCATGTTCGGTTTCGTCTGCGGCACGCACCAGCCGTCCATGACCGGTTCGCTGGTGGTGCTGCCGAGACCCTGAACGTCAGAACGCGTAGCGGCTCGCGTAGTCAGGGTCCTTGGACGCGACGATTTTCGCGAGGTCGACGATGACCTTCGCCTGTTTCCAGGTCGCATCGTCCTGCATCTTGCCGTCAATCATCACGGCGCCGCTGCCGTCCGGCATGGCGGCGAGGATTTTCGCGGCGAAGGCGACCTCGGCCGGATCGGGGGAGAAGACGCGTTTGGCGATGTCGATCTGCGTCGGATGCAGGGTCCAGGCCCCGGCACAGCCCATCAGGAAAGCGTTGCGGAACTGGGTTTCGCAGGCGAGCGGGTCCGAGAAGTCGCCGAACGGGCCATAGAAGGCTTTCAGGCCGTTGGCCGCGCAGGCATCGACCATTTTTGCCAGCGTGTAGTGCCAGAGGTCCTGCTGATAGACCGCGCGCGGCGCATCGCCGGCGGCATCGGCGACCACTTTGTATTCGGGATGGCCGCCGCCCACCCGCGTCGTCTTCATCGCGCGCGAGGCGGCGAGGTCCGCAGGCCCGAGGCTCATGCCATGCATGCGCGGCGAGGCCGCCGCGATATCGTCAACGTTCTTCACGCCCTCCGCCGTTTCGAGAATGGCGTGGATCAGGATCGGCTTCTTCACCTGATGCTTCGCCTCAAGCTGGGCGAGCAACTGGTCGAGATAGTGGATGTCCCAGGCGCCCTCGACCTTCGGCAGCATGATCACGTCGAGCTTGCCGCCGACGGCGGCGACGATCTCGGTGAGGTCGTCGAGAATCCACGGCGAGTTCAGGGCGTTGACGCGGGTCCAGACGCCGGTCGTGCCGAAATCGGTCGACTGGACCATCTCGATGAAGCCGCGGCGGGCGGCCTCCTTGGCGTCGAGGGGAATGGCGTCCTCGAGATTGCCCAGCACGATGTCCACGGACTTCGCGAGATCCGGCACCTTGGCGCGCACTTTTTCCAGGTGCGGCGGCACGAAATGGATCATGCGCTCCAGCCGGACCGGCAATTCGCGGTAAGGCTCGGGCGCCCCGATGGCGAGCGGCTTGTAGACGTTGCGCGGCAGCTTCATGGCGCCCTCCCCTGATGCCTCCGGGTTAGCCGAGCCGTTTGCCGCGCACAATTCCGTGGAAGGGCGGATGCTGCAGCGCAAACGAACGCGGCGCGGCAAAGAAAAACGGCGCGGCAAAGAAAAACGGCGCGGCAAAGAAAAACGGCGCGGCAAAGAAAAAC